>Ga0307502_10000042_pt1 | contig 33761 bp, 27 predicted proteins | sample 16_S_MG_FD_201364 | JGI IMG/M metagenome (GOLD analysis project Ga0307502, IMG submission 201364) | Soil microbial communities from Populus trichocarpa stands in riparian zone in the Pacific Northwest, United States - 16_S | ecosystem: Environmental > Terrestrial > Soil > Riparian zone > Trees... | reverse complement strand
GAACAACCCACGCCCGTCGCGCAGCCGCCCGACGCGATCACGGCCGGCGTATGACGGCGCCGGCGTTGACCACCCGGCGCCTGCTGGGGTCCGCACTGCGCGGCCGCGGCTCGGAGCTTCGGCTGCTCGTGCTCTGGTCGACGGTCCAGGCGATCCCCGCCTTCCTGTCGGGTCGGCTGGTGGCGCAGGCGCTGGATGACGGCTTTCTCGCAGGACGGACGGGGCGCGGCTTCGTCTGGCTCGGCTTGCTCGGCGTGAGCGCCGTCGTCGGAGCATGGGCGACACGGGAGACGTTCCTGCGGCTGGCGCGGATCGTCGAGCCGTTTCGCGACGAGCTCGCGAGGCTCGCGGTTACCAGCGCGCTGCGACATTCGACCGAGGCCGGCGCGGCGGGCGACACGGCCGGAGTAGCACGCCTGACCCAGCAGGTCGAGGTCGTCAGGGACGCGTACGCGTCGATCCTGCTCGTCGGCCAGAACTTCGTCGTCGTAACGGGCGGCGCGCTGCTGGGCCTGCTCACGCTCATGCCTGAGATGCTGGCGCTGGTCCTGCCGCCGCTCGTCGTGGGCCTTGCGATCTTCCTCGCCGCGCTCGGGCACATGGCCGCACGCCAGCGCGACTCCATCCTGGCCGAGGAGCGGATCGCCGAACGCACCGCCGCGCTGACCGCCGACATCCGCGACATCGTCGCGTGCGGCGCCGAGGACATCGCCGCACCGATGGTCGGCCAGCACATCTACGCCCAAGCTCGCGCGGCGCGCGCGCTGGCGCGCCTCACCGCGGTGCGAATCGTCGCCGTCGCCGTCGGCGGCCTGCTGCCGGTCGTCCTGATCCTGCTCGCCGGTCCCTGGCTCGTGGCGCACGGCGCGACCGCAGGGATGATCTTCGGCGCCCTGACCTACGTCCTGCTGGGGATGCAGCCCGCGCTGCAGACGTTCATCGACGCGATCAGCGGCCCCGGACTGTGGCTCGTCGTGACCCTGCGGCGAATCGCCGAGACGTCGGACCCCGTCACAAACGCTCAGGACACCGGACGCGTTTGGCAATGGCCCCCACATCACGGCATACAACTTCGCGGCGTCACGTTCGCGTACGGCCCATTCGCCGAACCGGTGATCGACGACCTGAACCTGGCGGTTCCACATGGCGAGCACCTCGCGATCGTCGGACCCAGCGGCGTCGGCAAGTCGACGCTCGCCAACGTCGTCGCAGGCGTGCTGCAGCCACAATCCGGCGAAGTCCGGCTCGGGGGACTGGCGGTGTGCGAGCTGGACCCGATGATGCTCGCGCAGCACCGCGTCCTCATCCCACAAGAGGCCTACGTGTTCGGCGGCTCACTCTACGAAAACCTGACCTACCTTCACCAAGACGCCCGCCCCGCGGAGATCGACAACGCCGTCCACCAACTTGGCATGCAGGCACTCGTCGACCGGCTGGGCGGCTACGACGCCGAACTGGACCCAACGACGCTCTCAGCGGGCGAACGGCAACTCATCACCCTCGTCCGGGCCTACGTCTCTGCGGCGTGGCTGATCATCCTCGACGAGGCCAGCTGCCACCTCGACCCCGCCGCCGAAGCAACCGTCGAGGAGGCATTCGCACGACGACCAGGAACGTTCATCGTCATCGCGCACCGCATCAGCTCTGCCATCCGCGCAGACCGCATCCTCGTACTCGACGGCACCCAGGTACTCCACGGAACCCACCACGAACTCCTCCAACAATCCGCGCTGTATCGCGACCTCGTGGGCCACTGGCAGTTCAGCGGCATACGCGCCGCTTAAACTGCTCTAAGACCCTTGTGGCCAAGGGCCGCTGGCAGGTAACGTTTGCACAGGACAGCTCGTGGGGTAGCTGCGCTGGTACAACGAGGAGGCGGGCTCCGTGCCTGAGAAGGTTGATCTTGAGGTTGAGCTGCCGCGCGCAAACTACGCGCCCTTCCTCGCCCGCTGGGTGTTGAAGACCTTCATCGCAGATCGTGTCGAGGCCTACCTGCTGACGAACGCTGAGCTGTTGGTCAGCGAGCTGGCCAACAACGCGCTTCTGCACTGCCGACGGCACATCACCCTGCGCGCCTCGCTGGACGAAAAGCGCCTGCTCGTGGCGGTCAGCGACGAGGGCTCCGGGGTTGATCACGATCCGGGCTCCGCGCACTTCGAGCAGCTCAGCGGATGGGGACTGGACCTCGTCGAGCACATATCCAGCCGTTGGGGTGTGCACGAACAGGCCCCTCACGTCTGGTTTGAGCTCGAGCTCTCCGAACCGCACGCCTGGCGCCCGCGTTTGCGCGAGCCGGTTGCGCCGATCTGATTTGGCGCGACCGCACCACTAATCAAGACGGCGACACGTGGCCGCGCGCGTCGCTCTGAGATCCCGTACCGACGAATACGTCCGGGCCGAGGGGCCGGGCGGGGAGTTGCGGGTGTCGGTCGCTGGCGAGCCGGATGCGTGGGAAGTGTTCATGTTGACGGATCTCGGCGGCGGGAAGGTGCTCTTGCAGGCAAGCAACGGGCTGTACGTGTGTACCGAGGGCGGTGGCGGCGGCCTCTTTACGGCCACTCGTCCCTCCCCCGCGGGAACGTGGGAGACCTTCAGGCGAGAAACGGCGAGCGACGGGCGCGTCTCGTTGCGCGCCGACAATGGTAGGTACCTGTGCGCGGAGGGTGGCGGCGGGGATCTGCTGCTCGCCAATAGGGAATCCGTCGGCGATTGGGAGCGCTTCACGGTCGTTGAGAAGGGCGATGTGACCGAGATCGTCCAGGGCGAGGTCAAGAAGGTTCCCGGTAAGAGCAAGGTCGCGCTGCGAGCCGGCAGCGGACAGTTCCTGCGTGCCGAGGGCGGCGGCGGTGGCCGGGTCGTGATCCACCGCCAAGTCCGCGCGCTGGGATCGTTCGTGCTGGACGACGCCACCTACCCGGGCAGTGTGACGTTGCGTGCCGCCAACCGCAGGTACGTGTGCGCCGAGGGCGGCGGCGGAACGGTACTCGCCAACCGGGACGCGGTCCGTGGTGCGTGGGAGAAGTTCGGTCGTACCAATGCCAGCGGTAGTGACAAGGTCTGGCTGCGGGCCGCCAATGGCCCGTACCTCCAGGTGAAAGGTGGCAAGGGCCCGGACGTCATCGCGAACGGTCAGGGAGCGGGAGATTGGGAGACCTTCCACGAGCTTGTGCTGCTCGAAGGTCCCCGGCCGGGCAAGCTGCTTGTGTACTACGGCTGGCCGAGCCTGATCAACAATGCCAAGGGCGATCTCGATGCGGCCGCACGCGCCTTCGCGTACTACGAATACGTGATTCTCGGTGCCGGCCTCGAAGTGACCGAACATGACGACCACGCGAACACCGTCAAGGTGATCGAACGGATCGCGTATCTGGCCGGCGACGCGACGAAGATGTTCGGCTACATCCCGCTGGGCAAGAAGGTGAACTATTCGCTGGACGAGTTCGGCAGGCGGGCCGGGCTCTGGAAGGACATGAAGGTGCATGGCATCTTCATCGACGAATTCGGCTACGACTTCATGCCCGACGCGGACCGCAAGACGATGCGCACCCGCCAGAACGGCGCAGTGGACAGGGTGCACGAGCTGAAGCTGCCGGTGATCGCCAACGGTTGGGAGCCGGACGACCTGTTCAACAGCACCGACGGTTCCGTCAGCCTGGGAGTCGACGACTACTACTTCGCAGAAAGCTTCCAGATAGCCGAGGACGAGAAGACCAAGACAACGGTCGCTGCGCCGGCGACGCAGTGGCGCGCCAAGGCAGTCAAGCTGCGCGGCTACCAGCAGACCCGCGGCTTCCGCTTGCTCTCCACGACCACGACGACGACCGTCAAGGACGAGAAGGATCAGGACGCGGTGCGCTTTGACCCTAAGTGGTTCGACTACGCGTACTACTCGGCGCTGCTGGACGGGCACGAGGCGTTTGGTTGGGGAGAGCCGACCTTCTGTGCCAGCGGTCCGGCACAGAACAGCGCACCGTTTCGGGTCAGGCCGAGCCTGTCGGCGAAGTACTTCACCGATGTCGTGAAGGAGGGCCCCGACACGCGACCGGGGACCTACGAGCGTCCCTCCGACGTGGGCACGATCTTCGTCAAGCCCGGTGACCAATCAGTAGGCACGAGGTAGCTCGCAGCGCGGGGTGCATCGGCCGGAGTCGGTCCTATGAAACAATCCACGAAGGCCCGGCGAGTGCGACGCCGGTGTGAAACACGCTTCCGTGGAGTGCGACCGCCGGAGGCACAACCGACAAAGGAGCACCCCCCATGTCTGAAGCTGTGATCGTCGACGCGGTCCGCACTCCGATCGGCCGCGCGTTCAAGGGCTCGCTGGTAGGAGTCCGAGCCGACGAGTTGGCCGCCACGCCGCTGCGCGCGCTCGTCGCGCGCAACCCTGAGGTCGACTTCGCCCAGACCAACGACATCATGATGGGCGCCGCGTCGTCCGTCGGCGAGCAGGCCTACAACATCGGCCGCAATGCCTCACTCCTCGCCGGGATCGATCACCACGTTCCGGCGTGCACCGTCAACCGCTTCTGCGCGTCGTCACTCCAGACGCTGCGGATGGCCTTTCACGCGATCAAGGCCGACGAGGGCGACCAGTACATCGCCGCGGGCGTCGAGGCCGTCTCGCGCGCTGGCCTGGGTGCGGGAATCCCGGAGGAGGCCAAGCATCCGCAGCTCGACGGCTCGGAGGGTTCGGCCTATGACGTCTACATCGCGATGGGGTTGACGGCCGAGAACGTCGCGGCGCGCTGCGACGTCACGCGATCCCAGCAGGACGAGTGGGCGCTCGTGTCGCAAACCCGCGCCGTCGCCGCGCAGGCCAGCGGCCACTTCGATCGCGAGATCGTCGCAGTCACGCTCCCGGACGGCGCCGGGGAGTTCACGAAGGACGACGGTCCGCGCCCGAACACGACGATCGAGAAGCTCGCGGCGCTCAGGCCGGTCTTCGACCCCGAGAATGGGACGGTCACGGCCGGCAACGCCTGCCCGCTGAACGACGGCGCCGCCGCCGTGCTCGTCATGTCCGAGGAGAAGGCGGCATCGCTCGGGCTCGAGCCGCGCGCTCGGATCATCGCCTCGACGGTCGCCGCGGTCCGACCGGAGTTCATGGGCCTCGGCCCGATCCCGGCGATCCAGGCGCTGCTCGCCCAGACCGGCATGAAGATGCAGGACATCGACATCGTCGAGATCAACGAGGCGTTCGCCGCGCAGATCGTGCCCTGCATGGACGAGCTGGGCATCGACGAGGAGAAGCTCAATCCGTTTGGCGGCGCGATCGCGCTCGGCCACCCGTTCGGGATGACCGGCGCGCGCATCATGACGACGCTGCTCAACGGCCTTGATGCCCGCGACGGCCGTTACGGCATCGAGTCGATGTGCGTTGCCGGTGGGATGGGCCAGGCGATGCTCGTCGAGCGCCTGAGCTGACATGGCCTGCATGACCGGGGTGCCCGCGATGGGCGCCCCGGCCGCGCAGATCACTTCTTGGGCGCTGGAATCGTCAGCGTGAGCTTCTCGGCGAGCGCAGTGTGGACGAGGTCCGCGCTCGTCCCCGTGATCGTGCCGGTGCCCTTGACGCCCTTGAACTCCCCGGTGCCGGAGGAGATCTTCATCGTGCCTTCGTAGGTCGCCTTGCCGGTGGCGACGACGAACGTCAACCGCCACGAACCGCGCAGCGTCCCGGTGTTGAAGAACAGCGTGAACGAGCCAGTGTATGTGCCGGTCGTGGGCGTCGGGCGCGTGATCTTCGACCGGTCGTGCTGGACGCCCTTGCCGAGCGGGGACGAGCACTTGAGCGTGCCGAAGTTCTCGGCGTTGTCGATCGGCGTGACGGCGGCAATCAGGGCGGCCTTGCAGGTGACATCTCTCGTCGTCGCCTTGGGCGCCGATTTCGCCGGCGTGGTGGTGGTCTTCGCCGGCGTGGTGGTGGTCTTCGCCGGCGTGGTCGTTGTCTTCACCGGCGTGGTCGTGGTGGGGGTCGTCGCCGTCTTGGTCGTGCTGGTGCTCGCACTGAGTGCGCCGCCGGCCGAGGCCTGGGTAAGACCGGCGACGGCGAGCGCCGTGACGACGCCGGCCGCGGCGACGAGCGTCGTCTTCAACAAGCGGGTGAATCGGTGCACGTGATCACCTTCCCCGGAGTAGGTACGCGCGTCCCGGATGGCCACGCGCCCCGCCTCCATTTCGAGATTGGACGTGGGGACGACATCCCCGATTCCCCACGTGGGGCGATCCTAGATGGTTGGTTGGGCGCGCCGCCGCAGTGCTGCCGTGCGGCTCGGCGCGACAAGATCAGCCGGCGCGCAAGCTGCGCAGGTCTCGCAGCCAGCGCAGCAGGCCCGCGGCGCCCAGGCCGCCGTCGACGCGCACCCGCGCAAGCGCGTAGGGCTCGGTGCGATCGGCGAAGCCGGGCTCGGTCGTCGTGGCGGCCAGGTAGCCGGCGTCGCGCACCGCCGCGATCACGGTCGGGTCATAGCGGCCCGACGGGTAGCAGAAGAAGTTCGCGGGGACTCCGAACAAGCGCCTGATGCGCGTCCGCGAGCCCGCGAGCTCGTGGCGCAGCTGGGCCGCCGAAAGCGTCGTCAGGTCGGGATGGGTGAGCGTGTGCGAGTCGATCTCCCAGCCCGCCTCGATCAGGCGCCGGACCGCCCGCGTTCCACCCATGTCGGCGAGGTTGGCGAGCTCGAGGTTGAGCACACCCGGCCAGCCGGCGCGCCGCAGCGCCGGCAGTGCATCGCGAACCTGACCGGCGTAGCCGTCGTCGAAGGAGAAGACGACCGGCTTGTGCGGCAGCGTCCCGCCGTGGTGCCAGGCGTCCCACACCTGCTGCAGCGTGACGCCGTGGTAGCCGGCGCGCGCAAGCGCGCTCACCTCGGCAGCGAACTCGTGCGGCTTGACCCACAGCGCCGGCAGCGGCGTCTGCGGCCGCGCAATGCCGATCACGTGGTACATGAGGATCGGAACGGCCTCGTGCGGCGCGCGGTGACCGCTTGGCCGAGCGCTTGGCCGTGAGGTGATGACGAGCGGCGGCGGCTTGTCCGCTGTGAGGCCGGCCGTGCCGGGGCGCTGCGGCTCGTCGCCACAGCCGAGCAGAACCGCGACGAGGAGCGCTGCCGCAACCCGTGCCCGCCGCGGCGTCATGCGACGCGCAGCTCGCCCAGCGCGTCGCGCAGTCCCTGCGCCACCTGCACCGCCGGATCGAGGTCGCGGTCGGCGAGGTCCTGCGCCATTGCGGCTGACCCGCAAGCCGCGCGTCAGGACGGCGCACTCCGTAGCGCGCCGTCCAGTCGTAGCGCCGCATCCAGCCGGATGACCTCGCCGTTGAGCATCGTGTTCTCGACGATGTGGCAGACCAGCGCGGCGAACTCGGCCGGGTTGCCGAGCCGGGGCGGGAACGCCATCGAGGCCGTGATCTGCTCGCGCGCCTCGGCGGGCAGGCCGGCGAGCAACGGCGTGTCGAAGAGCCCCGGCGCGATCGCGCAGACGCGAATCCCCGACTGCGCGAGGTCGCGCGCGGCCGGCAGCGTCATCGCGACGACGCCGCCCTTGGACGCGGCATATGCGATCTGTCCGGCCTGTCCCTCGTAGGCGGCGATCGAGGCCGTGTTGACGCAGACGCCGCGCTGGCCCTCCGCGTCGGGTTCGTTGGTCAGCATCGCGGCGCTCGCCAGCCGCAGCGCGTTGAACGTCCCAGTCAGGTTGACGGCGATGACCTTCTCCCAGGGTGCGAGCCGGTGCGGACCGCGTGCTCGAGCCACGCGCTCGGCGTAGCCGATGCCGGCGCAGTGAACCGAGATGCGCAGGCCGCCGGCAAGCTCGGCCGCGACGGCCGCCGCCGCCTCGACCTGCGCTGCATCGGTGACGTCGGCGGCGGCGAAGCGCGCGCGCTCGCCGAGCTCCTTCACGAGTGCCGCGCCGCGCTGCGCATCGAGGTCGGCGACGACGACGTCGGCGCCGCGCGCGTGCAGCGCGCGCGCCGTAGCCTCGCCCAGTCCGGAGGCGCCGCCGACGACGAGCGCGCCTGCTCCCTCGATCAGCATCGGCCGGGAACGCTACAAAAGTCCCGAGCGCGACCGTCCTGCGAGTACGGTTCCGGCGATGGTTGACCAACCGCAGTGGTACGAGCAGATCCTCGACCTCCAGCTGCGCAACAACGCCGACATCTGGGCGCAACTGCAGGAGCACGGCGTCGCGGAGGAGACACAGCTGCAGCTCGGGTTCACGTACATGGCCCCCGACCAGGAGGAGGCCGAGCAGCTCGCGAGCTTCCTCGTCGAGGAGACCGACTACGAGGTCGAGTCACGCACGCACAACGGCGAGTGGTTTGTCTTCGGCGTCACGCAACCGACGACCGTCTCGTCCGAGCTGCTGGACAGTTGGGTCGAGTGGATGGTCGCGGCGGGAGCTGCCGAGGGTCCGTGCGCCTTCGACGGGTGGCAGGTCGTCGGGGGGACAGGCTGGGCCGAGTGAGACGGCGCTCGATCACCGCCGTCCGGAGAGACCAGAACGGCCGTGACTAAGCCACGCGTGCAGGCCACGCAAGCGCGCCTTGCTGCGCGCGTGCCGAGCGGCCACGCCCGGCTCACCAGCGCCCTGTCGCGGATGCAGCGATCGGCTCGTGCGATTGGTCCCGGCCGAAGCCCCCCAGGCTCGTCTGCGGCCACCCGCCTCGTGCACCGCAGGCGGCGGTGACGCTGCCAGCTCAACAACGCAACACCGTCCAGCACTCCTCCACCGCATCGCACCACTCGCCGCACTCAAGCTGCGACGCACCTCCCGCCTGCCGTCGATGAGCTCGCGCAGATTCAAGCGAGCCTCGGTCGCAGCGGACACGAGCGCCTCAAGCAGCTCCCGACTGACGTCGAGCGCTCGTGATCGAGCGACCCGATCAGGGAGCCTCGCCAGAGTACGTTTGAGAGCGGTAGTTGTCTTGGCCGTGGCCGATACCGGCCCTGCAAAGCGGCCGTTTTCGGCCATTGAAAGGCCAGTTTCACCCACGGACGAGGGTAGATCCGGCGTGGATGTAGGCCAGGATGGGAGCATAGGTTGACGGCTTACTCGGGTAACTACTTTTTCGCAGACGTCGAGATCCGGGGCACTGGGTTTCGGTAAGGCTCTGGAGATTTTGTTCATCCGGCCGGATTTTGGAGTTCACGGGGAAAGGCAAGGGGTTGGACAAGAGCTACGAGCTGTACTGCTTGACCGATCGGGAGTTCTATGACTCGGCGATGCTCGCAACGGTGAAGGACGAGCGGTTCGCGATCGCCGAGCGCGAGCTGCCTTCCGGCTGGCGGCGTGACCGGACCGGCGACTGGTTGATGTATGCGCCTGACGGTGTGGGCCTGCCGTCGCAGGGCTGGAAGATTCACGCGTCGGCGTGTCTTGACAATGCCGAGCAGATCGTCGAGGTGATCTGGGAGTACTGCGTCCGCGAGCGGATCGCGTTTAAGTTTATCCGCAGCCGCCAGCTGCTGTTCTTGCGCAACATGAAATACGCCAGCCGCGGTTACAGCGCCAAGTTCGTCACGATCTTCCCAATCGACGAGCAGCAGTTCGAGCGTGTCCTCAATGAGCTCGACGCGGCGCTCGACGGGCATGCGAGCCCGTACATCCTCAGCGACCTGCGCTGGGGCAACGGCCCACTGTACGTGCGCTACGGCGGCTTTGCCGAGCGGTTCTGCGTCGGCGCCAACGGTGAACTTGAGCCGGCGATCGAGGACGCCGACGGAGAGCTGGTTGCCGATCTTCGTGAGGCCGCGTTCGAGCTGCCGTCCGGCGTCGTGCTGCCGGCGTGCTTGGGCCCGCACCTTGAGCCACCCCGAGTTCGGCGGAGACCGGGTTATCTGGCTTTCAATCGCAAGAAATGAGATCGAAAGAGCAAGAGAGATCTACCGTACCGGTGATCTCATAGTCACGCGGAGCCTCAAACTCAGAGGGCGGGACATCGCCGAGGCTTGAGTGCAACCTCTGGTGGTTGTACCAGCCGACCCACGCGACGATCGCCAGCTCAAGCTCGTTGCGCGAGCGCCACACGCGATCGGCGATCAGCTCGGTCTTGAAGGTGTCGACGAAGCTCTCCGCCATGGCATTGTCGTAGGCGTCGCCGACCGATCCGAGCGACGCGAGCAGGCCGTGGTCGTGCAGCGCGTCGTTGAACTGGGCGCTGGTGTACTGCGAGCCGCGGTCGGAGTGATGGACCAGCAGACCGCGAGGTTCGACGCGGCGCGCGGCGACGGCCATGTCCAAGGCGTCGTGGACAAGCTCGGTGCGCATGTGCCCGGCGAACTGCCAGCCCACGACCCTGCGCGAGTACACGTCGAGCACGAAGCTGAAGAACACGACGCCTTCCCAGCAGCGGATGTACGTGAAGTCCGCGACCCAAGTCCGGTTCGGAGCCGACGCGGTGAAGTCGCGGTTGACGAGATCGGGCGACGCCACTGGATCGGTGCCCGCGATCGTCGTTCTCCACGGCTTTCCGCGGCGCTTGGCGCCACAGATCCCGTTGGTCGCCATCAGGCGCTCGACATGTCCGCGCCCGACGTCCTCGCCCTCGCGGCGTAGCGCCTTGCATATCCGCCGCGACCCGTAGGCCTCGTAGTTCGCCGCGTGCGTCCGGCGGATGACGCCGAGCAGGCGCTCGTCCTCGACGGCTCGGGCGGATCGTTGGCCGGTCGCGCGCCGGTAGTACGCCGACGCCGAGACCTCGAGAGTGCGGCAGATGAGCTCGACCCCGAAGTCGCAGCGGCGCTCGTCGATGAACGTGCTCACCTCGCTCGGGTCGGGTCGAGCTCGCACGCGAAAAACACGCTGGCCGCCTTGAGGATCTCGTTCGCCTTCCTGAGCTGCTTGACCTCGCCGCGCAACCGCGACAGCTCGTCACGCTCGACGCTCGTCAGACCGTCCTGACGGCCGCCGGCGTCCGCTTTGGCCGCGCGCACCCACGACCGCAGCGCTTCCTTGTGGACGCCCAGATCCAGCGCGACGTGCGCGATCGGGCGCTTGGACTCAAACACGAGCCGCACAGCGCGCTCACGCAACTCGTCGGAGTACTTCTTGGGTGCAGGCATGGCAGGGAGTTCCTCACTCCAGGACCGAAATCCTGGTTTCGAGGCCTCCGCCAAAGCCGGGATGGCTCACCTGGCCGCACGCAACAGCGCCACGACAACGGATCTGCCCTATCGCCGTGAGCGGGCGCTGCACTTCTCAAACGGCGGCGGCGTGTATGCGGACGTGGATACGCGCAGCGGCGACCAGGTGGTCCTCAAGGAGGCGCGGCCGCATGCCGGGCTGAGCCGTGACGAGCGCGATGCGGTTGCCCGTCTTGGTCGTGAGCGCGACACGCTGGCGCAGCTTGAGGGCCTTCATGTCGCGCCGGCGGTGCGCGATTACTTTGTCGCCGGCGAGCACCATTTCCTGGTCATGGACTTCGTCGAGGGAGAGACGTTGAGTCAGGCTGCTCGTCGAACGCTATCCGCTGATCTCACCTGACCCTCGCGATCTGGAGATCGAGGAGTTCACGTCATGGGCGCTTGACGTTTGCGAGCGCTTAGAGGGGGCTGTCGGCGCGGTGCACGAGCGTGGGATCGTCCTGGGCGACCTGCACCCCTCCAACGTGCTCGTCCAGGCCGACGGTCAGATCGTGCTGATCGACCTTGAGATCGCGTCGCACGTCAGCGAGAAGCTGCGCCCGACGCTGGCCGACCCCGGCTTCGCGTCGCCGCCCGGCGTCATGGGCTTTGACATCGACTTGTATGCGCTGGCATGCCTGCGGCTGTTCAATGTTCTTGCCGCTAACGCGGTTGATTGCGCGAGATCCAGCGAAGGCCAGGCAGCTCGCCGACGAGATCGCCCAGCTGTTCCCGAACGTCCCGGGCGAGTTTCTCGCCGACGCGGCGCGGGTGATCACCGACGCGCGGGCGCCGTCAAGCTCGACTGGCGGTCGGGCGCCGAGCCCCGCGCCAATGCTTGAACCCGACCGGCCGGGATGGGAGCTTGCCCGTGCGTCGATGGCCGCAGCCATTCTGGCCGCGGCCACACCTCAACGCGATGACCGGCTCTTTCCAGGAGATCCCAAACAATTTGACACAGGTGGCCTGAACCTGGCCTACGGCGCGGCGGGCGTGCTCTACGCCCTGGAAGTCACCGGTGCCGGCCGTCATCTCGAGCACGAGGAATGGCTCCTCGAGCGCGCGATGAACCCGGGCCCGGGCACGCGGATGGGGTTCTATGACGGGTTGCACGGGGTTGCCTACGCGCTTGAGCGCCTCGATCGCCGCAGCGACGCGCTCGCGCTGCTCGACATCTGCGCGAGCGAGCTCGACGGCAAGCTGAAGTACCTGGGCCTTGACCTTTACACCGGGCTGGCCGGTATCGGCTTGAACCTCGCGCACTTCGCCACGCAGACCGGCGAGGCAGAGCTGTGGCGCCAGGCCGTGCAGGTCGCCGAGATCGTGGCCGATCGGCTTGGCCCCGGGGACAGCGTCTCCGAGCTCAGTGGCGGAGGGCAGCCTCATGCTGGCCTGGTGCGCGGCTCCGCGGGACCGGCGTTGCTGTTTGTGCGCTTGTATGAGCATTTTGGTGATCCCGTGTTGCTTGACTACGCGCAGACCGCGTTGCGTCAGGACCTGCGGCGCTGCGTCGTGCGCGACGACGGCGCGATGGACGTCAACGAAGGCTGGCGCACGATGCCCTATCTCGCCGACGGCAGCGTCGGCATCGGCCTTGTGCTCGACGACTACCTCGCCCACCGCCAGGACGAGAGTTTTTCGTCCGCGGCCGCCGCGATCCGCAGGACCGCCGAGTGCGCGTTTTACATCGAGCCGGGCCTGTTTTGGGGCCGCGCTGGCATGATCCTCTGCCTCAGCCGCGCGCATCCGCCCGGGCTCGCCGCTCAGGACGTCGTCGTCGCGTCGCACATCCGCCGGCTGGCGTGGCACGCCACTACCCATAAGAGTCACCTCGCGTTTCCCGGCGAGGAGCTGCTGCGCCTCTCGATGGATCTGGCGACGGGCACGGCGGGCGTGCTGCTCGCGCTGGGCGCTGCGCTACACGATGAACCTGTCGGACTTCCGTTCCTCCCGACGCCGACGGGCGCCGAGCGAGGTTCTGAATGTGTACTCACAACATTGGAAGGGAGGTGACACAACACATGGCAATTCTTGATCTCGAGAAGATGCAAGGGCCGTCTAGCGATGGCACTCGGGCCGCCAAGAGCTGCGTCCAGCAAGGACTGCAACAACCACAGCGGTTTTAGCCTGCTGATCTGCGGCTAGGTTCCATGCCTGGGCCGGGGCAGCCGCTTCAGAACGAAGCGGCTGCCCCGGGGGGCATCCCGGTTGCGCCGCCTGTTCGCGGCTCACCGCAATGACAGAAGGAGCATAACCGACATGGTGTGGGCGAGCACAAACAATTGGACAGATGTCGCGCATGTCACTGCCCGCGGGGCCGATCGCCTGCTCGTGAACGTCGCCCGGCATGGAGGCCCCTGGGTCGGGGTCCTGGGACTGATGGCGCTGGCGATGGCCGCCGCCGAGCTGGCGCTGCCCGCGGTGATCGCGGGCGCGGTGGACGCCGTCCTTGACGGCCGCTCGGTCGGCATCTGGGTGGTGAGCTTCGGTGTGCTGATCGCGGTCCTGGTGGCCTGTGACGCGCTGGAGGACTTCGCGGCCGGCGCCGCGATCGCGCGTTCGACGGCGAGTCTGCGCCACGGGCTAGTGGCGCACCTTCTGGCCCTGGGCAGCAGACCGGCTCGTCGCTTGCCGGCGGGTGAGATCACGGCCCGGCTGGTCGGTAACGCCGCGGAGGCGGCGCGCGTCGCGCCCGATGTCGTGCGCAGCGTCGTGGGCCTCGTGCCGGCGCTGGGCGCGATCGTCGCGCTTGCGTTGATCGATCCGTGGTTGTGCGCGACGTTCCTGGCGGGGATGCCGGTCTTCATGCTGGCGCTGCGGGTCTTCGCACGCGATGCCTCGCAGATCGCTACGCGCTATCTGGCCGTGCAAGGCATGATCGCGGGGCGCCTCGTCGATGCGCTGGCGGGAGCGCGGACGATCGCCGCGGCCGGGACCGCTCAACGCGAGGCGCAGCGCGTTCTTGGCCCGCTGCCGCAGCTACATCGCCACGGGATCGCGATGTGGCGCGCGCAGATGCGGATCACAGCGCAGGACACGGTGCTGGTGTCGCCGCTTGAGATCGCGGTGCTCGCGGTCGCCGGCGCGCTGCTCGCCGATGGGCGCATCAGCCCGGGCGAGCTGATCGCCGCCAGCCAGTACGTGCTGCTGGCCAGCGGGATCGGCGGCGCCGTGACGGGAATCACACGGCTGGTGCGTTCCCGCGCGGCGGCGACGCGTGTCGCCGAGATCCTCGACCAGGCGCCGCTGCGCTACGGAACCGCGCCAGCGCCACAGGGCGCCGGGCGCATCGAGTTTCGCGGCGTCAGCGCCCGCGCCGGCGACCGGGCGGTGCTGGCCGACATCGATCTCGTCATACCGGCCGGTGGGTTCGTCGCGGTCGTCGGGCGCAGCGGATCGGGCAAGTCGCTGCTCGCCGCGCTCGCCGGCCGGCTCGTCGATCCCGATGCGGGCGCGGTGCTGCTCGATGGCGCCGCGCTGCCCGAACTGCGCCGTCCGGAGCTGCGCCGCGAGATCGGCTATGGCTTTGAGCGCCCGATACTGATCGGCGAAACGATCGCCGACGCAATCGCATGCGGCACCGAGCGTCCGCCCCGCGAGGAGCTCGTCGCCGCGGCCGGCGCGGCGCGCGCGAACGACTTCATCCGCCGGATGCCGGTCGGCTATGACACACCGTTGTCGGACGCTCCGATGTCCGGCGGCGAAGTCCAGCGCGTCGGGCTCGCGCGCACGTTCGCGCATGCCCGCCGCGTTCTGGTCCTCGACGACGTCGCGGCGAGCCTGGACACCGTCACCGAGCATCACATCAGCGCGGTGCTCAGCGGTGCCCTGGCCGATCGCACGCGGATCGTCATCGCGCACCGCGCATCGACGGCCGCGCGCGCGAACACCGTCATCTGGCTTGAGGACGGCACGATCCGCGCCAACGCGGCGCACGAGCAGCTCTGGCATGACCCCGACTACCGGGCGCTGTATGAGGTCGACGACACACCGACCGCTGCGAGCGCGCCGACGACCGGCAACGGCAGGCCGCTGTGAGCCGATCCAGCCGCCTCGCGGCGATGCGCCGGCTGCTGCGTTCGTCGGTGCGCGGCCGCGGACCGCAGGTGCGGCGCCTCGCGGCCTGGTCACTGGTGCAAGCGCTGCCCGCGTTCCTCTCCGGGCTGCTGGTTGCGCGCGCGATCGACCAGGGGTTCCTCGCTGGCCGCACGCTGACGGGCTTCGGCTGGCCGGGGCTGCTCGCGCTGAGCGTGCTCGGCGGGGGCTGGGCGACACGCCAGACGTTCCTGCGCCTGGCCGATGTCGTCGAGCCGTTTCGCGACGAGCTGATCGCGCGGACCGTGCACGGTGCGCTGCGCCGCAGCATCGCCACCGCAGCGCCTGCCGATAGCGCGAGCGTCGCGCGCCTGACTCAGCAGGTCGAGATCGTTCGCGAGGCCTATGCCTCGGTGCTGCTGGTCGTGCAGGGATTCGTCGTGACCGCTGTCGGCGCGCTGCTGGGCCTGCTGACCCTCGCGCCGCTCGTGCTCGTACTCGTACTGCCGCCGCTCGCGGTCGGCCTGGCGCTGTTCGCGCTCGCGCTACCGGGCATGGCCGCGCGCCAGCGCGCCTCGATCCTCGCCGACGAACGGATCGCCGAGACGGCGGCCGGCACCGTCGCGGGCGCGATGCGCGACGTCGCCGCCTGCGGAGCCGAGGAGCAGGTCGGCGCCATGATCGGCGAGCCCATCGACGCGCAGGCACGAGCGACCCTCGAGCTTGCGCGCTTTACCGCGCTGCGCACCGTGGCCGTCGCAGTCGGTGGCCTGCTCCCGATGCTCCTCATCCTCCTAGCGGGACGCTGGCTGCTTGAGCACGGAGCAAGCACCGGCGCGATCCTCGGCGCGCTGACCTACATAGCCCAGGGGGTCCATCCGGCGCTGCAAACGCTCGTCCGCGGCCTTGGCAACACCGGACTGTGGCTGTTCGTCACGCTGACACGCATCGTCGAGGAAACCGAAGCACCCACCGAGGCGCAGGCGACGCGACGCGACCGGCCCGTTGAGCCGCGTGGACACGACGTCGTGCTGCGCGACGTCACCTTCGGCTACGGACGCGCGATCGAGCCGGTAATCGACGGCCTTGACCTCGTCATCGCCGAGGACGACCACCTGGTCATCGTCGGTCCCAGTGGCGCAGGAAAGTCCACCCTCGCCAGCCTGATCGCCGGCCTGCTCAAGCCCCAGCACGGCGCCGTGCTGCTCGGCGGCACCCCGGCCGCCGAGCTGGATGCGACGACGGCCGCGCGTCATCGCACACTGATCCCGCAACAGGCCTACGTGTTCGCCGCAACACTGCGCGAGAACGTCGCCTACCTCCGACCCGACGCTACCGACGACGTGATCGACGACGCCGTCGAGCGCCTTGGAGCACGGGCGCTCGTCGAGCGGCTCGGCGGCACCTGCGCCGAACTGGATCCCCACGCTCTCTCGGGCGGAGAACGCCAGCTGCTGACGCTCGTGCGGTCCTACATCTCAGAAGCCCGGCTCGTCATCCTCGACGAGGCGACATGTCACCTCGACCCGGCGGCCGAAGCGCGCGTCGAGCGCGCGTTCGCCGACCGAGACGGTAGCCTGCTGATCATCGCGCACCGGATCAGCTCGGCGCTGCGCGCACGCCGCGTGCTCCTCCTCGACGCTGGACACGCGATGTTGGGCACCCACGACGAGCTGCTGCTGCGCTCGGACCTGTACCGCGATCTTGTCGGTCATTGGGACGCGCTGCCGCCGCTGCCATCCGCGGGCTGCGCGCATCAACGGCGCTTCCGCCACGCCGCGCCGATGTGCTGCCACGCTAACGCGGAGTCGACGGCGCTGCTGAGCACACCATGGACCTGCGTTCAGCTGGCCGGGGGGTGTCCCCGTCGCGGTCCAGCCACCGGGTCCAGCGACGGCCGGACCCGGTGGGCGACAACAGGGCCTACCTCACTTCGTCAGGCGGATCGACGCATCGGTGTACTTGGTCGTGCAGACCCACGTCCATGGATCGCAGATAGACGTTGAGACCTGCGCGCTGGCCTTGCCGGGCTTGAAGACGCCCGCTGGCGTGAAAAACCCGCCCGTAGCCACGTCGATCGCGTACGGCTGCGGCGTTCCGTCACAGACGGCCGTCGTGGACCCAAACCCGCTTGCGTTCTTGGACTGGATGACCTGCCCGCTCAGAAACGGGGCGTCGCCGGGGTCGCACGTCACCGTACCCGTCAGCGTGGCATGCATCTGCCCCGGCGAGAGCGCGGCTGTCGAGTCAAGCGTCAACGAGCCAACGGCCGCGAATGCGGTGCCACCTAGCGCTCCTGTCACGACCAAGGCCAATATCGCCGGACGCCAGAGAGACGCCTTGATTCCGTTCAGCATCTTCATGGTGAATTCTCCTTCGGATGGGAGGGAAGCGAGCCTCCGGCCCGCCTAGCTGGGGGTAGCCGAAGATCACAACGAAGCAGCGACGTCCGAGGTTGCGCCTGCGCCGCCCAGATGCGGGCGGTGCTCCGGATTGCCGCCGTCGCCCACGAACGAACATCTAAAACTGGTCGAACGGCTAGTCCACTGCGGCTCGCACAAGGGGTAAATGGCAGATCAAGTCATGCTGGCTTGGGTGCGCGACGGCCCTCGCCCGAGACTTGCACAACGTCGACAGAGGAGCACGTCGTGTCCGATCACGCCTGGCAGGTAGGAGCCGAGCACAACGGCGGCGTTCGGTGCCCCAGACGGCGGATGGGAGTGAAGGTCCGCAGCTATATGGTCGCGGTCGCGGCACTCGGCCTCGCGACTGGTTCCGCGCCGGCGTTCGCCGCCTCGCCTGACGCACTCCCCGATCTCGCCATGTACAAGCTGTCGGACTTTCGCATCGAGAAGACCCCCGATCATCGCAGGCTCCTGCGCTACACGACGATCATCGTCAACATCGGCGCCGGCAATTTTCAGGCCGAGGGCGCGCGCTCCAGCACAGCGGAGCCGGAGATGTCGGTCGTCCAGCGGATCTTCGATTACGCCGGCGGCTCAAGGCTGCTACCGACCGCGGCCCGGATGTACTGGTCCGGCGATGGCCACAACCACTGGCACATCCGCGATCTCGAGACATCGTCATTGGACCGCGCCGACAGCGGTGTGAAGGTCGGATCGGCCGCGAAGCATGGCTTCTGCTTCTTCGACAACATCAAGTTCAATCTCCTGCTGCTCGGAGCCCCATCCAGCGCCTTCTACACGGGCTGCGGGACTGATCCAACCGTGCTCACCCAGAGCATGGGCCTCTCGATTGGTTGGGGCGACGCCTACTACTACAACCTCGTCGACCAGTGGGTGGACATCACCGGCCTGGTGCCGGGGCGCTACCGCCTGACCACGACGGCTGACGCGCAGAACCAGTTCGTCGAGTCCGACGAGTTCAACAACCTTACGTGGACTGAACTGCAGATCAACAACAACGGCCCGCCCCGCGTGACCGCCCAGGGCCCCTTTGCTCAGCTTCCCACGGTATAAGCCGATCCAACCTAGCCGCGTCGTCAACAGCAACCGAGCAGGCATAACAGGCGCTCCTGCCCCGCGTGCCACGAGAGCGACCCGGTAGTCCAAGGCGATGGTCGAAGGAGGCCCGTCGGAGAACCCCGCTGTTTACGGCGTTCCTCGATGGGCTGTGGCTGTGCTGGCGGACGTGACCAACGAGTCGCATCTTTGCGAGGCTGACCGGCGGACACCTGCTCGGATGGGCGATGCTCGCAGTTGCCGCCGCGACCGGACACGTCGTCTCGGATCAAGATCGGCTACTGGGGCGAGTCGTCGACCGCGACGCCGTGGATGGCCGCGATGTCCGCCGGAGGGATTCGTCTTTCACCCGGGGAGGACCCGGGGGTTCGGCGGCTCAGGAGGAACTCAGGCTTCGCCGAGCCAGTGAGACGGCGAACAGCTCGTCGGGATCGGTGTAGAACTCGGCCAGCTCGAGTCCGGACGCGGCGAGATCGCGCTCCAGGCGCTCGCGCGTGAACTTCGCGCTGATCTCGGTGCGCAGCTCCTCGCGCGCGGCGAAGTCGACGTCGAGGTCCAGCGCCTCGACGCTGACGTGCTGGGCGTGCGTCGCACGCAGGCGCATCTCGATCCACTGGCGCTTGCGGTCGAAGAACGCGACGTGCTCGAACGCGTCGACGTCGAAGGTCGCGCCGAGCTCGCGATTGATCACATGCAGGACGTTGAGGTTGAACTCGGCGGTGACCCCGGCGCTGTCGTCATAGGCGGCCTCGATGACGCGCGGGTCCTTGACGAGGTCGGTTCCGAGCAGGAGGTAGCCCTCGGGACCGAGGATCTTGCCCAGGCCGCGCAGGAAGCGCCGCCGGCTGCCCGGCGGGAAGTTGCCGATCGTCCCGCCGAGGAATGGGACGAGGCGCGGGCCGATCGACGGCGGAAGGTGCGACAGGTGGCGCTCGAAGTCGCCCACCACCCCGTGTACCGAGAGCCCCGGGTACTCCTCGGCGAACAGCTCGGCGACAGCGTGAACGGTCGTCGCGCTGACGTCCACCGGGACGTAGCGCTGCAGCGTGCCGGCGGCGGAGATCGCATCGAGCAGCACGCGCGTCTTCGTGGCCGAGCCCGAGCCGAGCTCGACGAGCTCGACCGCGCCGGTCCGCGACACGATCTCGTCGGCATTTGACTCGAGGATCAGGCGCTCGGTGCGCGTCTGGTAGTACTCGGGCAGCTCGCAGATGGCGTCGAACAGCTCCGATCCGCGCGCGTCGTAGAGGTGCTTGGGCGGCAGCTCCTTCAGCGGACGGGTGAGCCCGTCGAGGACGTCGTCGGCGAGCGAGCGCTCGTCGCCTGAACCCAGGTAGGAGTGCACCTCGACCGTGGCCTGGAGGATCGGCTCCATCACGTCACGTCCTTTGCGAGTCTGACGCCGGAGAAGATCTGGCGGCGTACGGGGAGATCCCAATTGCGGAACGTCGTGCTGCGAACGCGCTCCTCGGTGGCCCACGCGCAACCGCGCAACACGCGGTATCGGTCGCCGAAGAACACCTCGGAGTACTCGCGATACGGGTACGCGACGAAGCCCGGATATCCGCCGAAGCATGATCCGGTCCACTCCCATACCTCGCCGACCTGCTGGATCGGCTCCTGAGTCCAGGTCGCCGCCTTCTCCCACTCCGCTTCAGTGGGGAGGCGCGCGCTGTGCGCTCGGGCAAAGGCGTCGGCCTCGAACCAGGAGACGTGCTGCACGGGTCGGTCAACGTCGTTGGGCGGCCCGTCCACCGTCCATCCCTCGGGGTGGGTGATGTCGTACTCCTCCTTCCACGCCCAGCCCTCGTTGGACCACCACTCGCGCCGCTCGTAGCCGCCGCCCTCGACGAAGTGCAGCCACGTCGCGTTGGTCACCGCACGCCGTGCGATACGAAAGGCCGGGAGGTCGATTTCGTGGCGCGGGCGCTCGTTGTCAAACGCGAAGTCGCCGTCGGCCGCGCCCATCTGACACGGACCCGCGGGCACGTCGATCCATCCCGCTTGGATGCCCGCGTCGCGGGGAGCCGTCACCGGCTGGCCGCCGGGGAGGCCGGCGAGGAAGAGCGTCTGGCGCATCGTCTCGTTGTGCTGGGCCTCGTGGCGGATGACCATCTCGAAGAGCACGCCGTCGCCGGGTCCGGCGCGGTCGAGCACGGCGAGCGACCGTTCGCGCACCGCCGCCGCGTAGTCGAAGACCTCCTGGCCGCGCAGGAACGGGATGTCGCCGCGCGCTGCGCGCGGCGTCTCGAACGCGTCATACAGATCGGCGAGGTCGCCGCGCAGCAGGTCCTCGCCGCCGTGGCGGTGCACGAGCCAGAGGTCCTCGTAGGCAGCAATATGGCCAAGGTCCCAGCACAGCGGGCTCATGAGCGGGTGCTGCACACGCTCGAGCTCGAAGTGGCACAGCCCGCCGACGAGATCCAGCGTGCGTTCACGCGCGTGGCGCAGCGCGTCGCCAAGAGCTGAAGTGGACGCTAATGCCATCAGCGTCCGAGCCTACCCGGTCACCCGTGACGGAATCATGGAATCGCACAGTCTCACCGGGTCGGCTTGCGTTACGCCTGACATGTCCGCGTATACGCAGGCGCCCCGGTTTCGGTTGTAGGCCAGTGCGAGCGCTTCGCAAGACAACGCCTGATCACATTGATGGTGACGGCTCCGGGCGGTGACATGGCAGGCCGGCGCTCAGCGCCCAAGCGCCTCCAGCGCCGCGTCGGCGTCCGCCTGCGTGTTGTACACGTGCCACGACGTTCTCAGCCGACCGCCGCGCTCTGCCGCCATGATGCCCGCGCGCTCCAGCAGCTGAGCCGCGCCGGGCAGGTCCACCGAGACGATCGCGCTGTCCGACGGCTCCATGCCCAACCCGGCGCGGAAGCGATTCGCCAGCGCAACGTCGTGATCGTGAATCGCCTGCACTCCGACGCGCTTCACGAGCTCCAGCGCCGGCGCTGTCCCGACCCACGAGAACCACGCCGGCGAGGTGTCAAGGCGGCGGGCGCCGCGGGCGAGGCGCAGCGGCGGGCCGAAGTAGCTCTTGTGTACGTCCTCGCCGGCGTACCAGCCGGCGGCATGGGGGGCGATCCGGGGCAGCCAGTCCTCGCTGATCGTGAGGAACGCCGTCCCCCGCGGCGCCATCAGCCACTTGTAGGCGGCACATGCGAGGGCGTCGAAGCGCGACGCGTCGATCGGCAGCCAGCCGCACGCCTGCGTCGCGTCGAGCAGTGTCCGTGCACCATGGTGGCGGGCCGCCGCCAGCACCGCGTCGACGTCCGCGACCTCGCCCGTGCTCATTTGGACCGCGCTGAAGGCAACGAGGTCCGTGCCGGCATCGATCGCCTCGCCCAATTGCGAAGGCGGAACCGTCCTCACGTGGACGCCGCGTTGCTCCTGTACGAGGAACGGAAACAGCGTCGACGTGAACTCGACATCGGGGATCACCACGTGCGCGCCGTCGGGCACCGAGGCCGCAATCAGGCCGACGAATCCCGAGACGGTGGCGCCGATCGCAACGTGCCGCGCGTCGACGCCGACGATCTCGGCGAACGCGGCGCGTGAGGTCTCGACGCTTTCGCCCCAGTGCTCCCAGCTCGTGCGTCCGCCGCGCCAGTCCTCGAGCGCCGCCTGCAGCGCATCGAAGCCGTCGCGGGGCGGCAGGCCGTAGCTCGCCGTGTTGAGGTACACGCCGGCCGGCGACCACTGCTCGCGTGCATCGCTGATCGTGAGCACGCGTCCATGGTGCCAGCCGCGCGCCGGCGGCTACTCGTGCCCGGCGGGGGGTGACGACGCCGCCACCTTCCGGCGTCGCCGACCGCTCCGCCAACGGCACTCGATCGACGGATTGACCCGCTATCGCGGCGATGTGTGACGCAGCGCACGATTGGTCCCGCCAGGAGGCGTTAGGTTCGGTGCGTGTCTGCGCTAAGCAGAGTGGCGAGGAAACCAACCGACGGCGGATGGAGTCAACTGTGCTCGCGCACAAGGTGGGCCGAGTGCGGGGATCGTGGGCGTAGGGTCCGTGGTGACGGATTGGAGCTGACCCCATGAAGGTCTTCGTCGTTGACCCGCACGCGATCTATCGACGTGGACTCGTTGCATCGCTCGAGCTGCTGGAGCGCGTCGAGTGTGTCTACCAGGCGGACGGTGTGAGCGGCGCCCAGGAGAATGCGGCGCTGTTCGAGGCCGACATCGTGATCCTCGACACGTCGATCGCGGGAGGGCGTGGATTCATGGCATTGGTCGCGGAGGCCAGCGACGCGCACGTCATCGCCTGCACGTCAGACTGCGACGAGGAGTCGGTCGTTGGCGCGGTCGAAGCCGGAGCGGTCGGCTACTTGCGCAAGGACACCCTCACGCAGGACGTGCTATACGCGGCGGTCCAGGCGGCCGAGGGCGGCGCTGCGATCATCGGGCCTGACATGCTCAACGCGCTGGCGCGCGGCGCCCCGGTCGGGTCTGACGGCGGGCCGGCGCGGTTGTCGACGCAGCGCCTGACCGATCGCGAGCAGCGCGTGCTCGCATTGATCGCCCAGGGTCATCCGACCCGCGAGGTCGCCGAGCGGCTCTGCTACAGCGAGCGCACCGTCAAGAACGTCCTGCATGACATCGTGACGAAGCTCAACGTGCGCAGCCGCTCGCAGGCCGTGGCGCACGCTGTGCGCGACGGATTGATCTGAGGGGACTCGCATGCCGCCCCTCCTCAATGCCAACGCGGTCATCCAGTGCGGCCATGGCGGAAAGTTCATGGTTGTCCCACGCGGGCCGCGGCCGATGGTGGGTGGCGCTCCCGGGCTCAACCTCCAGGACTTTCCAGGCGTGATCGCCGCCGGCTGCGTGTTCAACGTCGCCGGTGCCCCCGTTCCGTGCGTGATCGTGTCGGTGATCGCCGGCATGTGCCCGACGATCATGCTCGGTGGAGCGCCCGCCGTGAATCAGACGCTCGTGTGCGCGACCACCAACGGGGTGCCGTCGATGCCCGTCGCGAGCGCTGGCCAGATGACCGTGCAAGGCACCTGATTTCCGTTCGCAGGATCAACCCAACGCTGACATCATGATTCCGGTGAAGACCGTCGGACGCTACGAGCTGCTGGATCCGATCGGCCATGGTGGCATGGCAGTGGTCTACCTCGCGCGGCAGACCGACCTCGATCGCCAAGTGGCGCTCAAGGAGCTGCGGATACTCCAGTCGCCCGACGATCCCGCGCTGGCGGAGCGCTTCTTGCGCGAAGCCCGCATGGCCGGGTCGATGAGTCACCCGAACATCGTCACCGTCCACGAGTACTTCAAGCACGAGGGCACGCCCTATATCGCGATGGAGTACTTGCAGCGCGGTTCCCTTCGCCCCCATGTCGGTCGCATGACGGTTGCGCAGATCGCCGGCGTGCTGGAAGGCGTCCTCGCAGCGCTCGATCACGCCGAGAAATGTCGCATCGTGCACCGCGACCTCAAGCCCGAGAACCTGCTCGTCACCGATCAGGGCCAGATCAAGGTGGCTGACTTCGGCATCGCGAAGGCGCGCAAGATGAACACGAGCTTGCTTCTCACGGCGGCTGGTACGACCGTCGGGACGCCGACCTATATGGCTCCGGAGCAGGCGATGGCGCAGGACCTGGGGCCCTACACCGATCTCTACTCGGTCGGGGTCATGGCCTACGAGCTCCTCGTCGGGCACGTCCCGTTCGACGACACCGAGACGCCGGTGGCGATCATCCTCCGCCACATCAATGAGCAGGTCCCGTCCGCGCACACGGTCAATCCCGCGATCGACAGAGCGCTGTCGGACTGGATCGACCGGTTGCTGATCAAGGAGCCGGCGGAGCGGACGCAGACCGCCGAACAGGCATGGGACGAGTTCGAAGAGGTCATCCTGCGGCTGCTGGGATCGCGCTGGCGGCGTGGGGCGCGACTTCTGACTACCTCAGAGCAGCCGGCCGCACAGCCGCTGACGCCTGCGCGGTTCGCGGCTACGGACCCCGAGACGCCGGTTCGCGACGCGCCGTCAGACCAGTTCAAGAGCTTCGCTCGGGGCAAGGCCGCGCCGATCGATCCCGGTCCGCCTCCGGCGCCGGCGCCACCGGTCAGGCCGGAGGTGGCGAGGCCGGAACCGGTGCCGGAGCCCGAACCCGAACGCCGCCCGTTCGAGTCCGAGCCCGACTTCGTGACCTTTGCCAAGCCGTCTGCCGCGCCCGAACCCAGCCGACCGGCGCAGGAGCCCGTCCAACCTGTCGCGCGGGCCGAGCCGGTCAAGCCGCCCGAGCCTCGCACACCACCGCAGCAGCCCGTCTCGCGCGCCGAGCCGGTCAAGCCGCCCGAGCCTCGCACACCACCGCAGCCGCCCGTCCAGCCCGTCGCGCGCCCCGAACCGGCTACGCCGCCCGAGCCGCCGGCATGGAAGCTCCGGTCCGAGATCTCGACGCCGGCGCCGCCGGCCCCACCACCGCCGCCCCCGGCGCCGGCGCCACCAGGGCCCCCGGCGCCGGCGCCACCGGCGTGGATGTCCGAGCCCGCTCGACCCGTGAGCCCCGAGCCGCCATACGCGAGCCTTCCCGGTCACGCCGGCGGCGAAGCGCGCACCGTCATGCCAGATGCGGTGCCCGAGCCCCTGTACACGCCCGAGCCCCGGTACACGCCCGAGCCCGTGCAGCCGCCCTCGCACGGACCGTCCCCGCAAATCCGCCGGCGCCGGCTCGTCGCGCTGCTCGGCGGAGGTGCGGTCGTGCTCGTGGGCGTCGTGGTCGCTGTCGTGGTCGCAGGCGGGGGCGGGGGCGGAGGCGGGTCCGCGCCTCCTAAACCGGCCCGAAACTCCCCTCTGCAGAACGCCGACCTTGCGCTCGCCGTGCCGAAATCCTGGTCCAAGCGCGAGGTCCCCCGTAACCTCGGCCTGAACCCGCGACGGGCGGCGGCGGCCGGCGTGCCAGGCGGCGCCTCGGTCGCAGCCCAGCTCGTCACCGGTCAGACTGGCCTGACGCTGCTGCCGTCGAAGCTGCGCGCCGGCCTCAAAGGCGGGACGCCAAGGCCACAGACGATCGCGATCGCCGGGCTGAAGGCCTACCGCTACGACGCGCTGCGATTGCGTGGCTTGAAGCAGCCAGTGCGCGTCTACGCCGTGCTCACGACCAAGGGCGTCGCAACGGTTGCCTGCGGCAACACTGCGGCCGCGGCTGACTGCGACGAAATCGTTCAGACGCTGACGCTCAAATCCGCTCGGGCTCTGCCGATCGCTGCCAGCAAGGAGTACTCGGAGCTCTTGAAGAAGACGTTCGCGACGCTCGGAACAGGTCTCGAGGGCGTGGGAGTCAAGCTCATCGGCGGCGGGACCATTGCTGAGCAGGCTCCGGCGTGGCGGCAGGGCAGGCGCATCTACGAACACGCCGCCAGCGCCCTGCGCGGCGCCCGCCTGAACGTCCTCGACGCCGCGCTGAACGCCAAGGTCACGGCGCTGTTCGGTGCGCTGGCGTCCGCGTACGGGCGACTCGAACGAAGCAAGGACGCGGCAGCGCAGTCCAAGGCTCAGCGGTCGCTGAAGCGGTTTTCAGCGAAGATCGCCGACATCACGGCGATGCTGCAAAGCGTCGGTTACACCGACGCGGTCCCCAAGACGCCTGCGATCCCGAAGACTCTCACTCCGACTCCGCGTCAGCCAGCACCGGCGGTAGGCAAGCCGACTCCGCGTCCTGCGCAGACTCCGCAGCCTCCTTCAGTCCGCCCGGTCGCCCCTCCGCGTCCACAACCACCTGCGGCCCCCTCGGCTCCATCGAACGGCGGCGGAGGTGGAGGCGGCGGAGGCGGAGGCGGCGGAGGAGGGAGCGGCGGAGGCGGCGGCGGAGGCTGACGCCATCCACCGCAGCAGCCGGCGCTCACACCCTCACACCTTCGGGGCGAGCAGGCCGCGGGCCTCCTCCAGGCGCAGCTGATAGCGGCCGCGGTACTGCTCGGCTGGGCGCTCGATGTCGGCGATCCAGTTGCCCCACGCCGACGGGTCCTTGCCGAAGTTTGCGTCGCCCGCCGCGATCCGCGCCTTCTTGACCTCCAGCGCGTGGTCGATGAACCACTTCGCCTGCAGCTCGGGATCCTTGGGATAGCCGGCGTACGCGCCCTGGTCCCAGATCCCGACGCGCATCTGAAAGAAGCCGACCGAGTCCGCGTCGCCGCCGCCGAGGTTGGCCAAGCCCGACTCGACGAGCGAGGCCATCACCGGCAGCTCCGGCGGCAGGCCGGCCTTCTGCGCGCGCGCGGCCAGCCAGGCCGCGAACTGCTCCTTCGTCGCGCCGTCGCCGGGGTACTTCAGCGAGCCGGGGACGGTCGCCGCGTCGACCACCGCGGCCGCCGCCACGCGCTGGAACTGTGGGGCGTCCTCGGGGCGGATGGCGCGCATGAACTGGACGGTCGAGCTGTGGTGGCTGGCCTCCTGCTTGCTCAGCGCCTTGAAGATCATCGAGTTCGGACTCCGGGCGGCGGCTGCGTCGCGGTCGAGCGCGGCGCTCGCCGCATCGACGGCCGCCGGCGCCGGCGTGGCTCCGGGTGCGCCCGCCGGCGTCTCGTCGAAGCGCCGGCCGCCGGCGAATTGCTGGGCGTAGTACGGCTCGTCGAGCGAGCTCACCTTGACGACGTCGCCGGTGTGCGGGGCGTGCAGGAACTTGTCGCCGCCCATCGAGATCCCGACGTGATGGACGTAGCCGCTCGGGTCACGGAAGAACACGAGATCGCCGGCCACGAGGGCTTTGCGATCGACCTCCGTGCCGTTCGCCGCGAGGATCTGCTGATCGGTCACGCGTGGGATCTCGATGCCCTGCTTCGCGTACGCCCACTGCACGAGACCTGAGCAGTCAAAGCCCGTCTTCGGGTTGGATCCGCCCCAGAGGTAGTCCGTGCCCTTGTACTTCATCGCTTCGTCCAGCGCGGCCACTGCCTTAGCGCCCGCGCCCGGGTCCATTGTGCCGCCTGGGGGGAGGAGGTCGGCAACGGCGCCGGAGCTCGCACCCGGTTGCCCCGCGCTCTGAGCGACGGGCGTAGCGCCGCCGGCCGCGGGAACCCTGAGGCCGAGCGTGCCGGCGCTCGCCTTCCGGGCGCCGGCGTCGTTGGGAATCGGAATCGAGAGCGTGCCGCCGCCGGCCGGCGCTGCCGGCGCCGCTGCCGGCGCCGGCGCCGGCGCTCCTGGCGGGGCCGCGCTCCCGGCGGCCTGGTCGGCGGGCGGCGTCCACGACGGGTCGATCGCCTGCTTGAAGCCGACATGGAGATGGTCGCTGTGGTCGGCGTCGGTGAAATAGCCCGGTCCGTTGATCGCCCACGGGGTGCCGATCTCATTGGGACGGTAGTTCGGATCCAGTGACGAGAGCTCGGTTGCGATATCGCGTGCGATCGGGTTGCCGGCATTGACCGGCACGCCGTCGATCGCGGCGATGTCTACCCCGCGTCCATGGTGGTGGTTGCTGACCGAGCCGCCGGTGGTGAACGTGGGGTGGTCGCTGCACATGCAGCTGACGGTGATCTTGTGGTCGGCAGACAGCTTCGTCAGCACGGCGACCACGCGCGGGTCGATGCGACCGGCCTTGATGTCGGCGACGCCGTCGCGGTCCAAGACGACGTTCTTGTTCTCAAGCAACGCGCTGGACTCGGGACTCGGCGCGCCGCCAGTGCCCTCGGCGCCGAACTGCGCGGGGTCGACCGCCGCGCCTGCGGCCTGTGGCGCAGGCGGCGCGGCGCCGCCCTGCGGGTCGACCGGGGGCGCGGCGGGCGACGCCGGCTCGATCGCGTCGGCGTGCGGGTAGCGGACGTTCTCGGCGGGCGTCGCGCTGGCGGGTGCGACGTCCGGCTTGGCGTCCGGCGCGTCGGCCTTGGCCGGGGCGCCGTCGGCGGGTGTGTCGGAGGCCGTTGCGCCGCCCGGCTCGGGCGCGGGCGTCGTCGTGGGTGGGGGCTGGGGCGCCACAGATACCGGCGCGCCCGCTCCCGGAGCATTCGCACCAGGCGCCGAAGCCCCCGGCGCTCCGTTGTCCGCCGCCGCGTCCTCCGCGCCGCCGCCGCCGGCAGGCACGTCCGGCGGCTGGGCGAGCGACCCGCGCAGTGCCATCGCGCCGTCGATCTTCGGCAGGTTCACCCGGCTCAGCACATCGCGGGCCGCTCCTGGCGCCGCGATCGCCCCAGGGACGATGTGCCTGGCGAACTCGAAGACGCCGATCCCCTCGAGCGCAGCCGCCATCATCACGCCTGCGAGGCTCGAACGCGACTCGCGGATCTCCAGCGTGTGCATCGCCTTGCCGGCGCCTTGCCCCATGTAGTCGGCGAGATCGTCGAGCCCGGCGTCGCGGCAGGCGGTCGCCGGATCACGGCGGAAATCGGCGCGAAAGGCGGGATCGACGAGCAGGCGCTCGATCACGCGTGCGGCGGCATCGGCGTCGTCGTTCATCCGTCAGCCTCCGAGGGCCTCATGCGCTCTGCACCGCGAAAGCGGGCCAGCAGCGGTGGGCCGACGACGATCAGGACGGGGACGAAGAGCGCGGCCCACAGCGTCCCTAGCACGACCCAGACCACCGTCGGTGGCGCGTACTTGACCATGATCGGCTCGAAGCGCAACGAGAGCACTATGGCAATACCGGCGGCCGCAAATGACCATCCCAAGCCCGCGACGCCATAGCGGATCAATGCACGATCGAAGTCCTGCGACCCCTCGCCCGACAGCCGCCTTCGTAGCTCTTCTCTCGCGCGCGCGCGCAAGCCCGGCACGCCAAGCCTGTCAGCGAGGATCTGGTACCCGTCGCGCTCGAGGAAGGGGTTGAGGTTGAAGAACGCGGCGACGTAGCCGGCGAACGCGAGCTGGAAGGTGACGTCGCGGATCGTGCCGGCCGCGAGCGTCAGGCACAGAATCGAGAACACCCCGGCGAGCGCCAGGTCCGACAGCGGGCCCGCGGCACTGACGGCCGCGCGCCGGCGCCGCGGTTCGAACCAGACCTCCGACGTGTCGACGAAGGCGTAGGGAAAGATGAAGATCGACTTCACGCCCGCGCGATGCACGCGGCGCCCGACCGACTCCATCGCCAGACCGTGGGCGAGCTCGTGCAGCCCGACGAGCAGGGCGCGCCCGATGAAGAACACGAGCCCGCCGAGAACGAGCCGGTGCGCGACGACGAAGGGCGTCCCGTAGCGTCCGACGATGAGCGCAACCCAAACGCCCAGCCCGACAACCGCGAGCGTCGCGATCGCGACGAGCGCCGGACGCGTGAACAGGACCCAGCCGCCGTGGCGATAGATCCAGCCCACGAACGGACCGATCCCATCGACCGAGCGCTCGCGCGCCTTGAACAGCCGCTTCATCCGTCCCTCGGGCGCCGCCGTCTCGGCGGCCGCGCCGCCCTCCACGCCGGCGAGCATCCCGCGGTCGCCGAGGTCGGCCAGCAGCCGCGCGAGCCGCACGGCGCCCAACTGGCCGAAGGCGCTCTCCGCCTCGCCGACGAGGTCCTTCAGCGAGCGGGTGCCGTCGAACAGGCGCAGAAGCCGGGCATCGCTGTCGGAGATCCGCAGGAAGCTGCCGCCGCGTAGCTCGCGCACGACCCAGCGTCGCTCGCCCTCGGAGGCGTCGAGGCGCTTGAGCGCGTATCCGGAGCGCAGCCGCGGGTTTCTTCCCTCGACCGTCTCGGCCGGCTGCAGACTCGCCGCGCCGGCGGCCGGCAGCAGCAGGCTCGCCCCGAGCGGAACGACGATCGTGCGGCCGGCGGCAAAGACGTCGCGGTGCGCCTGCACCTCCAGGCGCAGGTTGCCGACGCGGATGAGCGCGCCGTCGCGCAGCGGCACCGGCGCCGTCACGCGCACGTCGTCGACAAACGTGCCGTAGCTCGACTCGGCGTCCTCCAGGAGCAGTTCTCCGTCGTCGCCGGCACGGATGCGGGCGTGGCTGCGCGAGACGCTGGGATCGTCGAGCCAGAGGGCGCTGCCCCGTGAGCGCCCGATCGTCAGCTCGCCGACGAGCGGCACGCGCGTGCCGTCGGCGAGCACGAGCTCGAGCGGAGCGCTCGCTCCGGGCGCGGGCGTGCCGCAGGTCGTGCAGACCGTGGCCTGCGCGAGCTGGCGCCGGCAGGTCGGGCACAGCATGCGCGGTTAGCCTCCGACCGAGAGCGGCTCGAACGTCGGGTTGTCGCCCGCCGTGGCCAGCGGAGTCGCCTTGGTCGGGTCGTCGACCGTGATGCGGACGATCTCGCCGACCGGCTGGGTGCAGATGTCGCCGAGCTTGACCAGGGCGAGGTTCCGGCTGTCCAGCCAGACGAGCTTGCAGGCTCCGACCGGCAGCGGCTTGGTCTTCTGCAGCTGGATGTCATCAGGGGTCGTGAGGTACAGCTGCGGTGCCGGCGTGTCGAAGTTCGCGATCGCGGCGAGGCGCTTGCCGTCGGGTGACAGCGCGAGGTCCCAGACGCCCTTTTCGCCCTCCTGGGTGGTGACGAACTTGCCCTTGCCCCAGTCTGCTTTCTGCGTCGAGAACGCGCGGTCAGACGTGTACTGGACGATGCCGAACCCCTTGGCGCTCGTAGCAAACGCGAGGATCGTCTTGCCGTCTGGGGTCCAGTGCGCGAAGCCGATGCTGAAGCTGTCGTCGACGATGCACTGCGGGTTGTACTTGCCGAGCTTCACGCTCCCGACGCAGAGGTCGTGGTCGGCGCCGCTGATGCGCCCGACCGCGAGCACGGAGCGCGTGGCAATCGGCGCGAACGACGGATCGGCGTACTTCTCGCTGGCGGGGCGCAGCGGCGCCGGTGCGCGCTTGCGCTCGATCATGTCGGCGCTGACGAGCTGCTGTCCAGACGTGTAGACGACGCGCTTGCCGTCCGCCGACCAGCTCGGGTCCTTCTCCACCGCGGCGCTCTTGGCGATCGCGGGGGTGATCCGCGTGCCGTCGGCGCCGCCGGCGAGCAGGATGTTCTGGTCGTCGTCGAAGGCGATGCGCGGGAAGCCGGCCGACACGAGCATCGTCACGGCCGCACCCTTCGCCACCTTGGTGCCGACGGCCGGATCGGTGCCGATCACCGTCCCGCGCGGCGCCTCGTCGATGCGCCGCTCCGGCTCACCGGGGACCAGCCCGGCCTTCGACAGCACCGCTCCGTAGCCCTGCTGGTCGCTGGGCTCGATCTTCGGAATCTCGATGTCCTTGGCGCCGGCGCCAGCGCCGGCGGCGGCACCGCCGGCGGCCCCGGCGCCGCCCGCCTTCTTGTCGGCCGCCTTCTTTTCGGCGGCGGCCTTGGCGGCCTCGGGGTCCGGATAGAAGATGTCGATCGCCGTGCCCTCCTTGACGCTGTCGCCGGCGGCCGGGATCGTGCTCGCGATCTTGAGCTTCAGCACATCCGGCGACTGCACGGAGAGCGCGCCCTTCTGCAGGCCCTTGGCCCGCAGCTTCTTGTCCGCTTCGGGGAGCGTCAATCCGGCGAGCTTGGGCACGATCGTGTTGCCGCTGCCGACGGCGACCGCCAGCGACACCGGCGACCCCTTCTTCACCGATTCGCCCGCACCGGGCGATTGGTCCAGGACCGATCCCGGCTTGGCCTTGGTCGACGGACTGTTCGTCTTCTCCTTGAGCACCAGCCCGGCGGCGATGAGCTTCTTCTCGGCCGCGAACACCGTCTTGCTACCGACGACGTTGGGCACCTCGACGTTCTTGGGCAGCAGCAGGAACAGCGCCAGCCCGAGCAGCAGGACCAGCGGTACCACGATCGCAAGCCACCACGGCAGCCATCCCTTCTGGCGGAAGATTGCCTGCGTCGGCATGAGCGGACCGCTCGGAATGGCGGGCGCCGCGGCGTGGTCGGGCCTGCGCAGCGCCTTGAGCCCGACCGTCGGGCGACGCAGATTCACACCCTGGAAGTCCGGTCCGCGCACGTTGGGCATGCGCACGTTGGGCCTGCCGTCCGGCCCGAGCGACACGTTGGGCATATTGATCTTCGGCGGACTGAAGCCCGGGATCTTCGGCATCTTCCCGCCCAGGCCCGGGAGCCCGCCGCCCTGCGACTTGGCTTGCGCCCTGTCCTTCAGCAGCTTCTCGCCCGCCTCGCCGCTGGCGCAGGCGATCTCGAAGCGGCGCTCGACTGGGCGACCGAGCCAGATCTGCCGCGGCGGGCGGCAGCGCAGGCGCACGGTCTTCGTCTGGCCCGCGCCGAGTTCGACGGCTTCGCGGTCGAACGTGAACTCGCACTCGTCGTCGCTGTCGTGGGCGTCGAGCGCGAGCAGGACGACGGCGTTGGCGTTGTTGGCGATCGACACGTCGTACTTCGCGCGCCGACGCCCCGAGGCCCGCTGCGGCCGGACGCGGATCGCGTAGTCCTCGTAGGGGTGAATCCCGAGCGTCATCCCCGCGGACGCGACCTCGGCGCCGTGCGCGCGCGAGATGACCCCGACGCTGAGCTCCCAGCGCCGCGCCTCCGCCTCGGCGGTGCGCGGCGGGTGCAGGTGGATCTCGACCTCCTGCTCGTACGCGCCGGCGGAGCCGAACGGAACGAGGTAGACCGTGTCGGGCATCACGGTGTACCACTCGCGCGGAAAGCCGTGCACGACGAGCGTGTAGTTGTCGACGATCATGCTCTGGTTGCGCACGAGCGCGATGACGCGAGCGCGATCGCCTGACATGACGACCACTCCGAGCGCGCCGGCGCCGGCGCTTGGCTCGTCCTCGGCCAGGCGCAGCGTGATCGCCGCCAACGGGGGCGGCGCCTCGGCGGCGGGCCGGGGCGGGGGTGCGGGCGGCCGTGGGGGCGGGGGAGGGGGCGTCTGTGGCACATGCGGCGGGGGCGCCGACGGTCGCAGCGGCGGAGTGGAAGGCGGCCTCGGCTGGGGTGGCGCCGGCTGGGCGGCGGTGACGAAGCGGCCCTCCAGCTTGGGCGTAGGAGGCGGGGGGGTGGTCGGCGCCGCGGGCGTCTGTTCGGCCGTCGGCTGCTGCGGCTCCGGCGTGGGCGAGGGCTCCGCTGCGGGATCGTCCGGCGTCGGCGGCACGATCGCAGGCATCTGGTAGCTCGTCGGCTCCCAGCGCAGGTACTCGCCGCACTCGCAGAAGTCGACGTCGTCGGCGTTCTCGCGGGCGCAGCTCGGGCAGGTCCTCATGCTCGTCGCCCCTTCATTCCGAGGCCTTCTTGGGGGCCTTGATCCGTAGTCGATA
>Ga0307502_10000041_pt1 | contig 33819 bp, 34 predicted proteins | sample 16_S_MG_FD_201364 | JGI IMG/M metagenome (GOLD analysis project Ga0307502, IMG submission 201364) | Soil microbial communities from Populus trichocarpa stands in riparian zone in the Pacific Northwest, United States - 16_S | ecosystem: Environmental > Terrestrial > Soil > Riparian zone > Trees... | reverse complement strand
CCGGAACGCCACCTTCAACTCTTGTTTTAGCTTCCACCTGCGAACGCCCGCCGACGGCTTGAGGGCCTGCTCGGTCCCTGCGGGCTTTACGTGGGACTCATTTAAGTCCGGGAGTATTAATGCTTGTGCAACGGGGGTGGGTCAAGACGCAAACGTATACCACCTGCGAAAGCCCGCAACCGGCGTGTGGGCCTGCGAGGTCCCTGCGGGCTTTACGTCGGACGCAGTCCTAGTCGGCGCCAACGGGTGTGCATCGCGGTTCCGGGAGGCCGCCATATTCCGCCTGCGATCGCTCAGCACGACCCCGACACCGACGACACCGACGACACCGACGACACCGACGACACCGACGACACCGACGACGGGTCACGACCGCATGGTCGACAACGCGGAGTTGTTTGTGAACAACTTTCTGCAGTCAGATAACGGCCGCTACCGCCTGTACATGCAGTCTGATGGCAACCTCGTCCTCTACTACCAGCCCAACGGCCACGCGGTGTGGGCCTCCAACACGGTCGGCCGCCCCGCGAGCCATCTCGCCATGCAGGGCGATGGAAATCTGGTCATCTACAGCACGACCCCCGGGCAGGCGATCTGGTCGACCCGGACCGAAGGTCATCCGCACGCCACGTTGATAGTGCAAAACGACGGCAACGTCGTCATCTACGACGCGAGTGGGTCGTCGCTTTGGTCAACGGGAACCAGGGGACATACGTAACGGCGCGCACGCTCCCGCTCCGGCGGGCGCCGGGCCCGGTCAACCGCGCGATAACAAGCAGCGTCGCCACCGCCACATCCCAGCGACGACGCGACGTAGGGCAGGCCGCGGGCGGGACCGGACGAATTGTCCGGTCCCACCCGCACCCCTGTTGACGCCCGCTGAGCCCACGGCGTCGGGTTACAGCCCGGTGCCGCCAACGGCCACGAAACGTCGCGCCCCAGTCCAGGACACCTCCCACGCGGCGGCGACGGCGACTGCCGCCGGCGCTCACGGCTGGTCGGTGCCGAGTTGCCGCCCGGAACATCTCGGCGGCGCAACGGTAGGAGAGCCCGGCCGCTGTCGGGGCCGGCCAGCGCGGGTTGGTGTGCTGGGGCCGGGGCGCTGCAACGCAAGGCGCTGGACAGCCGCCGCCCACAGGTCGTCCTGAAGGTCGACCGCAGCGGCCTGAACGACACCCACCCGGTCGTGCGCGCGCTGTACGCGGCGATCGACGAGGTCCTCGCGCCGATCGTCGCCGATGAGGAACGCCGCGCCAACGCCCGCGTGATCCGCCCCACCAAGGGGTACAGCCAAGATACGGCTGAAACGGCTAATAGCCCCAGCTGCGCTGAGCCGAGCGGCCTGTAGTCCTCGCTTCACTCACTCCCCTGCTCGTCCGAGAGGATCTGCTGCATAATTACGAATATGCAGCAAACGAGGAGGGCTCTGAGAGGTCCCCCCGCAGGTGTGTTGCTCGTCTCTCTCGCGTCGAGGATTTCTGGCCGGCCTCATCTGCCGAGCGGTTGACGCCGAACCGTTAGCTGCGTGGCCGCTGTGGGCGTGGTACGGGTGGGGAGGCATGGCACCGTCTGTGGTGTGCGCACGGGGGGCCGTGGGGTCTGGGACTAGCGGGGCCCGCTCGGGGGCGGCACGCCGAGCTGCTTGCAGATCGAGCGGGCTAGGCCGAAGTCGATCTCGCGGTGTCGAGGTACCGCGCTGCGCTGCGGCCCGCTCGGCGCGGCCCATCTTGTGTGGCGGGCGCCTTCGTCGACGAGCCGGCAGCCGTGCTCGCGCAGGTGACGCTCCAGCTCGCGCCGCTTCACGCGGCGATCGTCAGCTGCAGCGGCTCGCTGTCAGACGGCGGCGCGTCGGGCTCGGGCGTGAGCATCAGGCGCAGCGCGTCGATCACGTTGGCTCGGGCCTCCTCGCGCGTGCGGCCCTGGCTCAACGCGCCGGGCACTTCGGGTATCGACGCGATGATCCAGCCGTCCTCGCCGGGCTCAAAGCGGATCGTCAGCTGTAGCGCGTCGCTCACCTGCTGAACGGTAGCGCTCCGCGACAGCCCGGCAGCGACTGTTAGCCCTCGGTGCTCGTCGCGCGTCCGTGTGGGGACGTAGTTTGCAGCCGTGGACCGAGCCGCGCGTCGCGCTCGTGTGACCCGTCGGCGGACATCACCCACGCGCTGCTTTGCACCGACCGCGCCCTGGCATTTGAAAATGCACGGCCCTCGTGCTCTGGGTTGACCGGGGTGTGCGACGCAGCGATCCTCACAGGACGATGCGCGTTCGTGGACTCTTTGAGACGCACCTGACGGTCGCGAACCTGCCGCGCTCGGTGGCGTTTTACCGCGACGTCGTCGGCCTGCCAGTAGCTTTTGAAGTGCCCGAGCGCGCAGCGGCGTTTCACTGGATCGGTCGGCCCGGACAGGCGATGCTCGGCTTGTGGTCGATCGGCTCGGCACCGATCGGCATGCAGCTGCACATCGCCTTTGACATGGCGCTCGAGGACGTACTGGGCGCTTCGCAGCGCCTGCGCGCGCACGGGATCCAGCCGCTGTCGTTCGCTGGCGAGCCGGCCGACGAGCCGAGTGTCATCGGATGGATGCCCGCCGCGGCTGTCTACTTCCAAGACCCCGACGGGCACATGCTGGAGTACCTCGCCATGCTAAAGGGTCGGGCCCGACCCGAGCTGGGCGTCGTTCCATGGTCGCAGCTGCACGAGTGACACACCATCGACCGGCCACACCGGCCGCAACGCGCACGGCCCACTCGCCGCGGGAACGCAGACGATGAATGGCCCGGCGCCCGACGACGGTCTGTAGCAGCGGAGCAGAAATGCGGGAGTTCGGTTATTGACCTGAGCCCGGCCACAGCTCGTGCAGTCATAGCTGCCGGCCGCTCACGTCGCTTCCGGCGGGAACGAGCTCGGCCACAACGCTCTCCTCTCAATTGCTGTTCTTGCCGCCCTTGCGCCCCGCAGCGGCCTTTTGCGCCTTCGTGCCGCCCTGGCTTTTCGTGTTGCGCTTCTTGCCGCTACCCGACGCTTTGCCGCCCTTGCTCGACGAGTCCGGATCATTTGCGATCCGCGCCGCGCGCGACTTACTCATCCCCTTCTTCCGCAGACCCTCGTATTGCTTGTCGTCCTTGACGCTCAAACCGTGATCCTTGGCCATCGTCATCTCCTCCTCGCTGCTCGCTTCACGCGCGTTCACACGCGATTACCTGCGTACACGCGATTGGATGCGACGGCCCATCGGCCTGCGCAGCTCACGGTCCTACCACCCTGAGCAGCCAGGCTCCGCGCCGGTGAATCCCAGGCGCTGATACCGGCGAGGGCGGCGACGACGGAGTCAGCCGCGCCGGGCCGGGGATCACGCGATTCGGCGCATGCCGCTGCCCGAACATACCGCCCGTCCCCCCGAGCGACCACCATCCAGGACGTGACCTACGCCCCCGAGGTCTGAGCAGCAGGCGATCATCGATCACGAATATCATTGCCATGGCCGTGTGCTTGCCGGGCCGGGTACCGGCAAGTCGGCGACGGTCGCGCGCGGGTACGCGCGACATGGACCATGCACGCGAGCAGCGCCGTGCGCTTGGCGGGCGCGACGTCGCGCAGCACGCCGGCGTCGGCGGCCATCGCCTCGCCGGCGAAGTCCGCGATCTTCGGCTCCCCGATCCCTCCAGCCATGTCTCGGTACTTACAGCTAGCAGCCGCCATCGCCGTCGCCTCCCCCACCATCTCCGCTACCGCCACCACCACCCTCCGCGCCTCCCGGCCTACCCGTGGCCAACTCATACAGCCACGTCAGCACGATAAATACGATGACCGGCGCAAGCACCCATCCGACCTCGCCGACGAGCGCCCACATGAGCGCAGCGAACAGGAGGATAGGGAAAGCCACTATGAGGCCAAACCAAAGTCGATACATGACGCCTTCCTTGGGTCGAATGCAACTGACTGCAATAGGTTCAGGCTGCTTCGGATTGCAACAGGTCTCAGGCTGCTTCGTGTGGACCACGCAGCACTGTGCGCACGGTCAGCGCGATCCACACCAGCACGACCAGAACAGCGCCCACAACAAGGCCGCTCGTGATGTCGCCAAGCCAACCGCCCTGCCCAAGGGCCCAGTCAACGGGCCCGCCGGGAATGAGCGTCATCGCGGCCACGGCGAACATGGTCATGCGCATGAACAGGCCATCGACAAGCGCGGCCATAGCCCACATGAGCGTACAACCGATCAGGCACCACAAGCCAGCGTGCGCGACATCCAGCACTTCCGCCTTCGTAGCGCGCGGGCTCTGCGTACGATCCACTCGCGCGCCGCACGCATGCCTGAGGCCGGCTGCGCATGCGCGCTCTGCATCCGTTTCAGCGTGCTGTCCGGCTGCGAGTGCTTCGCGGACCGGACCAACGACTCGGCCTGAGAGCACCGCACCGACGTGTCCTGAAGGCCGCACTGCGTCAGCGTCGGCGCCGCACGACGCGTCAACCGGTACGTCGGTGAGGCGGCACGCATGTCAAACGGTCCCATAGCCGCGTAGACCGCACCCGCCACGGTTGCGATCAACGCCAGCCACAGCCTGGGTGCACGTCGATGATCACCAACACCACGAAGAGCACGAGCAGCAACCGAGTCAGCCCGCCGCAAGCCTCAGACTTCCCATCTGCAGCGGTGTGCTTCATTGCCGTCTTTCTTGTCATCGCGTGGCGCCGGCGCGGCGTCCGTGCCGACCTTGAGTGTCCGGGGCAGTCTCATGCGTAGCAGCGCCGCGCGCTATGGGGGGCAGCATGTCCGCGGGGGTGCGGCTGACCGCACCGAACAATGCAATGTGGTCCGCGCGAGCTGCGCGCGTTCGCGATCGGCGATGCCGGCTGCTGACAGGCGCCCGTGGGTCTGTCTGGCCGGAAGCCCGGGGCTGGCGGCGGCGTTAGCTTCCGTCAAGGAGACCTTGCTCCCTGCATCCGCGGACACGGCGGCGTCCGCCGCCGGTCGTACCGATCTCACGTAATGCCGTGCGAGGTGAGCAGCGATCCCCACGGTCCAGGCGGGCGTCGCGCTCCGACGAGAAACGTCAGGGTGCCCTGACAGGACCTACCCGACGCGCTCGTGAGCTCAAAACGTCTTCCGCGCGGCGGTGACTGCGTTCACCGAGATGAGATTGCGAGGTGGCAGGGCAGTCGAGAGCCGGGGGCATAACTCGCACGGCAGGTACTTCAGAGAACTAGCCTTCTCTGAAGTAAACTCCCGGGATGGGTTCAGGGAACGCGAAATCGGCGGCCCCGCCGGACCGCGAACCCGCTTCAGAAAACACGAACGGGGACCCGCCGCCGCGCCGCGGCCGCGCCGCCGTCGTCCTGTCGCAGCCACTGACGGGCGTGCTCGACGACTACACCGCGGCGCTCAAACGGGCACCGCTGTCTGAGCAGACCCGCCGCACCTACGCCTCGAAAGTCCGCCAGTACCTCGCGTGGCTCGCCGCCGCCGACACCGAAGGCGACGCGCTTGGAGCTCGCGACGCGCGCGACTGGGCGGTACGCGACTACCGCACGCATCTGCAGACCGTCCTCAAGCGCAAGCCCGCGACCATCAACAACGCGCTCGCCGCCGTCGACGACCTCTACATTCGCCGCGGCCTCGGGCCCGCGAGCGCCGCCCGCGCCGAGCTCTCACGGACCGCGCCGAAGGCGCTGAGCACGCGCGCCGCCGCGCGGTTTCTGCGCGAAGCGCAGAAGTGCCCGTCGCCGCGCGATCGCGCGATCGCGCTCGTCCCGTTTTACGCCGGCACCCGCATCGCCGAGATCACCGGTCTCGACATCGACGACGTCCGCATCTCCGCGCGCAAGGGCATCCTAAGGATCCTCGGCAAAGGCGAGAAGGTCCGCGAGATCCCGATCCACCCCGACCTACGCAGCGCCCTCACCGACTGGCTGGACGGACGACCCGACTGGCCCGGCGCCGACACCCCCGCACTCTTCCTCAACCAGCGCGGCGGCCGCCTGTCGGTCAAAGGCGCGCACGACATCATCACCACGATCGCCACCGCCGCCGGCCTCGAGGACGACATCACCGCCCACGTCCTGCGCCACACCTTCGCGACGCGGCTCGTGCGCGGCCGCACCGACCTCGTCATCGTCGCCGAGCTCCTCGGACACGCCCGCCTGGAAACCACTCGCGCGTACAGCCGACCCACCCGGCAGGACGCGATCGACGCGCTCGAGCTGCTCGACGTCGACCACTGACCTCTGCCGGCAAGCCCGCATCGCGGGCGACCCCCAACCTGTGCAGTTCGACGTTCCAGGGCCGCAGCGGCGATTACAGGCCGCTCGCGGGCTACACGCCAGCGCTACTACACCTTTTCGGCTTATCTTGGCTGGACCGTTTGACGGTGCTCGCCAGGCGCTGCGCGACGTCGTCGGCGTGCCGAGCGTCGTCGACCTCGTCCTGACCGTGCCGGCGCTCAGTATCGCCGCAGTGGCGCTGCAGGCGCCCGTCGGCGCTGCGCTGACATGCGCGGCGCTGCTCGTGATCGCCGGCGGCTTTTCAAGTCAGCGCAGCGGCCGCCTGGTGCAACGCGACCACGCCACGCACGATGCCCTCACCGGACTGCCCAACCGGCTGTTGTTCGGCGAATTGGCGGCCGCCGCCGCCGAACGTGCGCGCCGCGACGAGCAGCCCTGGCCGTGATGCTCGTCGACCTCAACGCGTTCAAGACCGTCAACGACGAGCTCGGCCACCAAGCCGGCGACCAAATCCTCGTGCAGGCCGCCGGGCGACTACGTACGCGCGGCCGACAGCGTCGCGCGACTCGGCGGCGACGAATTCGCGGTGCTGCTCTGCGGACATCAGACCATCGACGCGTGCAAGCAGGTCGCCGACAACCTACGGCGAGCCTTCGACGTGCCCTTCGATCTGCCCGCCGGTCCACGCAACGTCGGTGCCTCGGTCGGCGTGGCGCTGATCGACGGGGCTCGCGAGGTCAACGAGGCTTTACACGACGCCGACATAGCGAGCCTTCGTCCGGCCTCGGGGGGCCGATTTCCGATACGGAAAGGGGCACCCGTGGCGCGCAAGCGACCGGCAGCCTCCGACGTTGCACCGCCAGAGCTCACCTGCCTTGACGGCGGCGAAGCGACGCGACCCTCCGTTCCTCTCGCGCGCGGAGTCCCAAGCCCTGCGGCGCACCGAGCGCGTGACGCACGAGCAGCTCAGGCGCCACCTCAAAGGGGTTTCGGAACCGCCTCTGCGCGAGGTCTGACCGCAGCCACGGCAGGAGCCCGCGAGCAGCGACGGGCGGCCATAGTCGTGCGTCGGTGGTGCCGCGTTCGTGGCCGTACGCTGCCGGTGACGCAGTCGTGACGGTGGCGTGACGCATCCCTTCAAGGATCCGCGGACCGCACACGATGGTCGTCGCCCGCCGCAGGCGAGCACGGCGGAGGGCACGAATGTGAGCTACATCAAGCCCCACCGGCTGGAAGCCTCGCGGGTGTTCCCGTACATCGGGTTCTCCATCGCGACCGGCATGGCGCCGGCATGGTTCGAGGTCGTCATCACCTCGAATCCCGCGCTGCTGGACGCCGGCAACAGGGCGCAGCGCACGCCCGAGAACTTCTACTCCAGCGGCGGCGACGGACTGCTGCCGGCCACCGGCAGCGAGTGCGTCTACCTCGTCCCGCCGGTCGTGCTCGAGCGCTTCAGCGGAGGTTCGCAGCTGGCTTATGCCATGGCCGTGTACGGGACGCCGGACGGTCGCAACCCGGTGCTCGTGCGCATGCCGCAGGGCGCGCAGCCGATCACCCTCTCGGCATCGTTTGCCACGTCGGGCAGGCGCCCGCGTGCGGGGTCGGCGGCGAGCCGGGCGGCCGCGGCCGGCAGCCCCCGCAGCCTCGTGTGGGGCGGCGACGCCGCAGCGCCGGGCAGCGCGACGGGGCCGGGTATCGTCCCGGCGCCGGCGCCCGTGCTCGCCGGCGCCGGCGCCGGCGCCGGCGCGCCATCGGGGCCCGGCCTGCCGCCGCTCGCCCCGCCGCCGCAGCAGGCGCAGTCGCTCGCCTACTCCGACGGGTTCGACGACGACTTCTGGGCGTCCGTGCAGGAGGACGAAGGCGACGCGGCGTCCGACGACACGGCGACCGAGCCGGCCATTACCGATGACCCCGCCGCCGAGCAGCCCGAGGGCGACTACGACGACGCCTCGGACGACGGCGACCTCACGGCGATCGACGGCCCGATCCCCGAGGACTCCGACGGCACGCAGCCCGACGAGCCCGCCGTCGCCGCCGCGGCATGGGCGGCGGCCCTGGCGGCGCCCGCGTCCGACCACCCCGGCGCGACGTTTCAGCAGGCGCGCTACTTTCGCCGTCGCAAGGCGGGACGGGTCGTCGACCGCATCGTCCTGCACATCACCGACGGCACGACGATCGCCAGCGCGACCTCCTGGTTCAACCGTCCGGGCCTCGGCCGCAACGAGCAGGCGAGCGCGCACTACGTCGTCGGCCAGGACGGCTCGATCGTGCAGCTCGTGCGCGATGCCGACATCGCGTTTCATGCGATAGGCGCCAACGCCAACACGATCGGCATCGAGCACGTCGCCACCGCGGGCTGGGTCGACAAGAAGGGCCGGACAATCCCGCGCACGATGCCGACCGCCACCCAGCTGTCGGCGTCCGCGGCGCTCGTGCGGCGGCTTGCGCGCAAGTTCGGCGTGCCGCTGGACCGCCAGCACATCATCGGGCACACGGAGGCCGATCCCAAGACCCCGCACAAGGGGTGCGTGACGAGCGTCTGGGACTGGAAGGCGTACATGGCGCTGCTCGCTGCGCCCGCCGGCGGCGCTCCCGGCGGCGTCTACTACAACATGAACCTCGTCCCGCAGCCGACGAAGACGGGAGCCTGGGCGTCGGCGATGGCGATGCTCGTCGGCGAGGCGGAGAGCCGCAACGTCGACCCGGAGGAGATCGCGGCCGCCGTCGGGGCCTCCCTGCGGTCGTCCTACGGGTGGGACACCTACGCCGCGGCGGCTGACCGCTTCGGCTTCCAGCAGCTACAGCTGCCGAGCAACGTGTCGCTCGACGCCTCGCCGGCGAACTGGGAGCAATGGCTGACCGGGTGCGGCCCGCTGCTGGTCCTCATCGAAGGCGGTCCCTCGCATGCGGTCGTCGTCCACGGCATCCAAGGCGACGGGTCCCCCGGCGCGACGACGATCTGGATCGCCGACCCGTGGGACTCCACGCAGCAGTTCGACGGCGATCCGGTCGACTTCCGGCCCGCGAACGCCGGACGCATGGCCCCGCTGCCGTTCGCCGAACTGGAAGCGCAGTTCGGGAGCATCGCCACGGTGCGCCACGGAAGCTGGCGCATCCTGTACCTCCCGGCGCTGGTGAGCCGCGCGACGACGCCGCCGGACGGTCCGGCCGCGCAGTCGCTGTCGCTGCGCGCGCTCGATCCCGTGGCGGTGGAGGCGATGCGCGCCACGCTCGTCGGCAACCCCGCGTCCGGCGCCGGCCACATGGACTGCATCACGCTCGTCAACGCCGCCTTGCGCCAGCTCCTCGGCGCGTCGGTGCCGCAGCTGGGCAGCCGCATCAACCGGACGATGGAGGCGCTCGTCGCCGCCGGCATCGCCCAGCCGCCGATCGAGTTCGGCTTCGTCGACGCGCGCGGCCAGCCGACGGGGGGCGTCGCCGAGCCGGTCGCGCTCGCGAGCTCCGTCGAGGACTGGATGAAGTCCGAGGCCGACGCGTTGCAACTGTCCGGCTGGTACGTCTTCGGCCTGTCGGTCCTGGACGGCTACCACAGCGTCCTCATCGCGATGTCGTTCGCGGGCGCCACCGATCCGAGCACGCGGGTCTACTGGTGCGACCAGATCTACGGCGGGTTCGACGACGTCACGGGCGGCCTTGACGCACGCCTTGCCACCAGGACGCAGGCGTGGTGGAACACGGTGCTGATCAAGGACGGGCCCAAGCGCAAGCCCAGGACGACGGCCACCCTGTGGCCCGTCACGGCCCAGTACTCGGGTCCGTGTCAGGAGCCGCAAGGTAGCGTCTACTAATTGCGGTTGGTGGACACCAAGCGACCTCTCAGGCGGCTTTGGCGTCTTGGCTGGGTGGTTCGAGGTCGAGGTGGGTGTTCATGTCGATGTGGAAGGTGCCGTATGGGTTGACGTGGGCCCAGATCAGGGCGGTGAGCGCCTTCTTGTCGCGGTCGGTGAGCCGCTGGGCCCAGCGCGGCTCGGACAGGATCTGCTGGATGATCAGCGTGTTGACGAGGACGAGCGAGGATTGCAGGAGGTGCATCGCGAGCATCGAGATCTCTAGGTCTTCGCGGTCTTCGCCGGTCAGCTCGGAGTCCTTGCCGTAGTAGATGAAGTCGATGCCGCTGTTCCAGTGCTCGATGACCTGGCGGCCTTCGTGGACTTCGTGGCGGACGTCCTCGTCGGCGAGGTAGCTACAGAGGAAGATCGTCCGTCCGACGCGACCGAGCTCGTCGAGTGCCTGGTGGGCGGGGCGTCTGGGGCCGCCGCGGACGAAGCGCCGGAGCAGCTGCTGCGCTTCGGCGGTGCCGAGCTTCAGGGCGGTGGCGTACCTGACGAGCTCGTCGTAGTTCCGGGCGATCAGGTCCCAGTCGATCGGTCGCGCGGAGATCACCGGCGCGATCGCGGTCCACGGCTTGTCGGTGGGGAGCCCAGGGCCGTAGAGCCGGAGCTTGCCGATCTGCTTGAAGCGGGGCATCAGGCGGAAGTCGAGCAGCTCGCAGAACGCGAAGCCGATGATCGACGCGCCGTGGCTGTCGGTGATGTTGCTCTCGATCGACGCGTCGGTGTCGTGGTGGAGGAGGCCTTGCAGCATCGCGGCGACCTCGGAGGCCGAGCAGGTCGTGAGCTGGCTGTAGATGCAGAGCTGCTTGCGCTCGACGTGCCAGTAGACCATCACGCCGGGCCCGCGGTAGCGGGCGTGCCATTCGGTCATCAGGTTGTTGTCCCACGAGCCGAACTGCTTGGAGTCAGACGTGCAGGCGGTGCCCTCGCCCCAGAGCATGGCGTCCCTGACCTCGAGCGTCTTGTTGACGACCTCGGCGATCGCGCGGCGCAGCCCGTCGCGGTTGAAGTAGATCCGCCGGAAGCGGCGCAGCGCGGCCTCGGTGTCGGCGGGGTGGCCATCGATCGCGTCGGCGATCCGCTTGATCCCGATGTTCGACCCGATTCCGAACGACACGAGTAGTTTGCGACGCCGCGCGGTCTCGGGATCGGTGATCTCCCGCGACGCGACCGACGTCAGCTGCTGGGTGAACCGCGAGAGGTGGTCGGCGTCCTTGAGCACGTCGAGCAGGTTGATCGTGCCGTGCCGCGCCTCGATCTCGGCGTGCAGCGCCTTGAGGTTCGGGGGGTCTGGAAGCTGCCCGAGCGGCGGGACGACGATCCACGGCTTGCCGTGCCGCGTCGCGATCCGCACTCCGCCGGCGGTGCCCGAGGTGATCGCGTGGTCGAGTCGCTCGAGGCCGGCGTGGAGGCGTTGCTGGAGATCGGCGATGAATGCCGCTGGGTCGCGCGGCTTGCGGATCGCGGCGTAGTGCACGTCGCGGTTCTCGTCGAAGTCGCCGGGCAGATCCTCGTCGGGGTCGCGCCAGCGCTGCGCGCCGGCGACATGGATCTCGCGTCGCCGCAGCGCGTCGCGGAGCGCGCGCAGCACGCACAGCTCATACGGGACGCGCTCGATCTTGCCGTGCTCGTCGACGACGGCCTGGCGCCACTCGTCGGGGACAACGCCCTGGAGGGGGACGTGCTCGCCGGGCGGGTAGAAGCGCTGCTGGCCCGGAGTGTCGACGTATCGCCCGAGCAGCTCGAGCGCGTCCATGACCGGCCGGTAGGCGCTGTTGGAGCAGCGAAACTGGAGCGTCTCGAGCAGGCGGGGGAGCATCCGCCGGTAGTGGTTGGAGTAGGAGCCGCGGATGACCTTGCGCACCTGCTGCTGGAAGATCTGCTCGCTCGCCTTAGCCTCCTTGACAAGCTGGCGCAGCGTCGTCTCCCAGACGACGGGGAACAGCGCGCTGCGGACGGTGTCATCGGGATGCTCGACAGCGGCCTTGGCGAGCGCGAACAGCAGGCCTTGCTTGCCGCGCACGCGCTTGAGGTCGCGAACGAGCTCCTTCTCGACCCGGTTCTCGGCGCGCGCGCGGATCTTGTGCACGACGTCGATCAGCAGATCGACGAGCGAGTCGGTGATCTCCGCGGTCCGCGACCAGCACAGCACCGCGAGCAGCGTGAGCCTGATCGGCTGTGGCATCGCGCGCAGATCCGACGGGTACGCCGCCGAGGCCCGGGCACGCCACGCGGCGATCAGCTTCTCCGAGCAGTCTACGAACAGGCCCGGCGGCAGGCCGAGCGCCAGGACGCGCTCGAGCTTGTCGATCTCCTCGAGCACGGTGTTGAGGCTCGAGCGGCCCGGATCGCTCTTGAGCTCCGCCAACACCCCGGCCGAAGCGGTCGCGTCCTCGTCTCGAGCGGCGAGCTGCTCGAGCCGCTCGATCGCTGGCGTCGGCAGCCGCGCGACGGTTCCGGTCGCGAACTGCCGCTCGAACTGGGCGCGGCCCGAGTTCAGGATCCGCTCCAGCCGCGAACGCGCCGGCGGCTCGATCCGCTGCTCGCGAAAGCGAGCCAACAGGTCTTCGCGCAGGCGTGCGTCGTCGAGCTCCACTGGGCATAGCTCGCGCGCGAGCCAGCCGGCGAGCTGCTGCTCGTCATCGACGGTCGCCTCACGGAACCCGCGCTCTGCTCGAATCTGCGCGCGGTGATACTCGATCGTGCGGCCCGACCAGCCGTAGCGGCCGAGCTCGCCGGCGGGGACGTTCACGAGCCGAGCGACGTAGTCGACCGCCGCCTCCGGCAGCTCGCCGGCGGTCGTCGGGAAGCGGCCCTCGAGATCGAAGAACTTCAACATCAGCGCGAACCCGAGGCGCGTCGCCCCGGTCTTGTTCGCCAGTAGCTGCCAGTCGGCCTCGTCAAGCGTCCAGCACGCGATCAGCTGCTCGGGTTCCCACGCCCGTTCCATCGGCTACTCCTCCAGTTCGAGGGCTTCCATCGCCGCCTGCCGGTCCGCCGCCGATGGCAGGCTGTAGCGCCTCGTCGTCTCCAGCCGCCGGTGGCCGGCAAGCTCAGCGACCAGGACCAGGTCGTTGCCGCCGCGTACGAGGTTCGTCACGCACGTGTGGCGGAGCACATGTGCCGATAGCGCGAGGCCCGCCCGGCCCGCGACGCCGCGCACCACGCGGTCGATCGACCGCGGCGTCAGGCGGCCGCCGCGCGGCCCGATGAACAACGCGCGCTCGCGATCCTCGGCTACCGACCGGCGCTGTTTGGTCCACTCGTTGACGGCGTCGCGGCACGGCCGGTTCAAGGGAATCTCGCGGTACACGTCGCCCTTCCCCGAGCGCACGATCAGCAGCCCCTTACGCGCCGACACCGACACGTCGTCGACGTCGAGCGCGACGAGTTCGTGCAGCCTCAGCGCCGTGTACAGCAGCAACGTCACGATCGCGCGGTCCCGCGGCCGCGAGGCGTCCGCCGCCTGCAGCAACGTCCGCTGCTGGTCCTCGGAGAGCGCGCGCGGCGCCGCCTGCGCGAGCGGCTCACGCTTCACACTCGCCGGCCCGAGCCCGAGGAAGCGGTTGAAGTGGTCGACCGCCGCCAGCGCGAGGTTCACCGACGCGGGCTTCCAGCGCCGCTCGCCCTTCAGCCAGCGCTTGAAGTCGCGGGCGGCGTAGTCGCGCGCGCGTGGATCCTCGAGTGCCGCCTCGCCGCCCGGCCGCTCGCTCAGCCAAGCCGCATACGCGGCGACATGCTGCGCGTATGCGTTGCGCGTTCGCGCCGCCAGCGGCGCCCGCTCCAGATCCCGCGTGTAGCGCTCAAGCACCGCGGCGACCGCGTCGCCGCTGTCGCCGGGCTTGTTAGTGGACGCCCCTTTCCTGGGCTGTGGTCCCGCCACGACGCGATTAGTAGACGGTCCGCCGGACGGACCCGTCTTCTAATGGGACTTAGCAGACGCTACCTTGCGGCTCCTGACACGGACCCGAGCACTGGGCCGCTTCGTATGTGTGGCCGCCGAAAAGGAGCGGGTCTGAGCTGGCCAGGCGTGACGACCGGCGGACGCATTCGTTCAGACGCTCCTGACATGGCACCGCGTGGCCAGCTCTTCAACTAACGGCGGTCATGAGAATCTCCGCGGAGGCGGGACCATGGACCGTCCGATGCGCGCACGAACGCCTACGGCCGCCCGTCGTGGCGGACCGCCACGATAGCGTCGTTTCACTCTCACTCGATACACCCGGACTGCGGTCGCTCTGTGCGACAGCCTCCCGTCCAAAGCGACGGTCCCCGAGTACGTTCTAGCGCGTGGGCAAGCTTACCGCGAGCTGGATCGAGCGGCTGGGAACGGACGGTTACGCCGATCTAGCGACCGAGCTGCATCGCTTCCCGGAGCTGCGCGACGCCGTCGTTCCATCGGGCTTTCAGTTCACGGTCGAGCCTAACGAGTCGCAGATGGAGACTTGCGACGACGTGGTCGCGTTCGAGCTCATCGTGCATCTGCTGGCACCGCTCGCCGGGAACGTCGAGCGCTGGCGCCGCACAGGCCACGTGGACATTGGCGTCGACCCCGATCAGCGCGTCCTGCTCATCCACACGCTCGACACGCCGCCGGTCCTCCACCGAGGACGTATCGGCGCGCGGATCGTCAACAACCTGGTCGACCTTGGCCATAGCCTGGAGCTGGATGAGGTCTGGGTTGAGGCCAACAAGATCGGCCGCTGGGCCTGGGCGCGCTGGGGCTTTGAGTTTGCCGATGATGCCGAGCGCGAGCGCGTGCTGCGGGCGGCGAAGTGCTTTGCCGACACTCTCGGGCGGTCCGTCGATGTGTCCAGTATCGAGAGACCGGGGGACTTCGCCGCTCTGATCGAGCCGGTCAGCGCGGAGGCGGTCCGCGCCGCCGGCGGGCCAGTGATCGACGGCGGTCGAGAGGTGAGCCTGGGCAAGGCGCTCCTGCTCGGGCCTGCGCAGCAAGACAATTATTGGCGCGGACGCCTGAAGCTCTAGGCAAGAAACAGACATTCCGTCCGGGATGCGTCGTACTGTTCGTGCGGTGGAATCAGCCGTGCGCCGGATCAAGCTGCGGTCGCTGGGTCACAAACCTCAGCCTACGGGGCCGGTCGAAGGCTGGGTCGAAAACGATCAGCCCCTCGATCCGGACGCTCAGGCTGTCGTCGATCGTGCACATGAAGGCTGGGACGAGCTAACTCGCCGCCAAGCCGCCAGCGGCGACTGAACCGGCGACAACGCAGTGACGGCGCCGGTGATAGCGCCGGTGCCGCCAGCGTGGTTTGCCGGACTCGAACCCAGGAAATAGAGCCTCAATTCGAGGCAAGCAGGTCGGGGTGGCGACACTGCGCCGGTTGGAAGACGGCGCGGTGGCGGCGATGAAGAGCAGTTCCTGCTCGTCGATGATCAGACAGCCCCCCATGCAGACGGTGCCATCCTCGAGCTCGGCGACGTCAAGCGCGTCAGCGCAGCGCACGCAACCCGAACGTGGCCACCTGGCCCGCCGCGTCATGCGGCGTCACGGTCCTCGTCGATCGTCAGGCGGCCACGTTCGCGGCGCGCGACGACATCGTCCTGGCGCTGCTCGTCGGACGCGAGGTAGATCGACGAGGTGCGCTGCGTCTGCGGGCTCGCGACGAGCGTCAGCGTGAACCCGGCGACGAGCTCGTCCGCCGCGCCGACAAGCTCCCCGTGCACCTTCGCCGGCGCTGGTCACCGCTCGTGGCGCACGACGAGCTCGAGGACCTCGTCCACGTCCAGTCGGCCAGGGATCGCCGGTGCCGGATCCGTCATCGCGCTCCATCCGCACGCTGTTGGCCTTGCGCGATCTGCTCGGGTGTCAGCGTTCGCGTCTGACCGACGTCTCCCTCCCCGTTTGGATGAAACGCGACCGCGAGGCCGATGTCGGGGCCGGACGCGGTCGGCTTGCGGCCCGCGCGCCGGCGGTCGCGCGCGACGCGATCTGCCTCGTGGACAGCAGCGCGCAGCTCGCAGAAGGAGCGCTCGGCCTGCTCAGCGGCGACCGCCAGATCGATCGCGTCGGGGCTCGCCAACTGTTGGATCTGCGCCTCGAGCTTGGCGATCTCGCTACGCCGCAGCTCCAGCCGGCGTCGGACGCCGGCGACGTCCGGGGGTGCGACCGGCGCCGCCGCTTGGCGCACGCGCGCCTTCGGGGGCTGCGGACGGTCGGCCGCGGCTGTGGCGGCGAGCCGCGCGCGGGCGTACCGAAGCGCCGCCTTGAACTCCTGCGACACCGGCGCTCGCAGGCGCATCTGTGCCTCACGATCACGCGGGTCACCGACAAGCGCAAGCGTCGCCTCGTCGAGCGCCAGGTCGCGCTTGAGAATCTCCTGCTGGACGCGCTTGCCGTCGACGAACGCCGAGCGACGCATCGCGCGCTCGTCAACGAGCTGCTTACGCAGGCCGAGTGTGTAGCCGGCGAGCGCCGCGAACGCCACGGACAGAAGCAGCGCGCCGATCAGAAGGGCTGCCTCGTGCAGGCCAACCGCAGCCCACACGACCGCGGCGCCCCCGGAAGTCCCCGCAGCGATGATGCGCGGCAGCTCCTTGCCGAGCCACTTGCACGCCAGCCACGCGGTGTCGCGTAGGCGGCGGCGGATCTTCGGCTCGACGTCGGCGACCTGCCGCGCGAGCGGTTCGATGTCGTTAATCGCCATCGTCAAAAGGGTCCGCCTCACGTCGGACGGATCACATTGGGAACTGCCCTTCCCCCAGGTGACCGGCTGCTCGAGCACAGGCGATGCCCAGCGCCGGGGCCGCGTCCGGCGCGGGAAACGAGCGGACGCAAAACCCGGTGGTCGAGCTCCCGAACGCCACGCCCGCTGGCAGCAGCGGGCGCTCGTAGTCGCCGCGGGGGCGACCGAACACCGCCGTGCTTACGCGACGTGCTATCGGTCGGTCGCCGCGTTCTGAGCGCCTCGGCGAAAAGTAGGTGTTTCAACCTGCCAGCGTTTGAGGGGTGGTTGAAGCCCTCCTACGTGTTGACTTCCTCACGCGGTGGACAAACGCGAGTATCGACGCGGAGACGCCGTGACGCCCGCCCAGTTGCGTCAAGCGACCGCTGAGCTCGACTTGGTCCGTCGACGCCGCGAGCTCTTGTTCTGGACGATCAGGATGACGCTCGCTGTGATCGTCCTGGCTGCGATGACCGTCGCGTTTGTGGTCTCGCTGATCCAGGGCGCGTCAACCGACGCCACGCAGATGGCACTCGGCGCGAGTTCAGGCGGCGCGGCGGCGGCGGTCGGCGTGGGCTTCGAGCAGGCTGCGCCCTGTCTCGTTGGCGGCGACGGCGGCCTCCAGGCCGTCGCGGGTGTGGTGCACGTACAGGCTCGTCGTCTCGCTGGAGGCGTGGCCCATTAGCGCTTGGAGCTTTGACAGCTCGCCGCCGTTTCGCATGAACAGGCTGCCGTAGGTGTGGCGCAGCACGTGCGGGTGCGCGAGCTGCGCTGGGACGCCGGCGGCGAGCATGATCGGCTTGATGATGTCCGAGAGCGCTTGGCCGGAGAGCTTGCCGCCGGCGTCCGGGTAGCTGCCATCAGACCGGCGTCGTCCGAGGCGAGGAAACAGCAGCGACTCGGTCGCGAGCTCGGGCGGCCGCTCGCGCTCCCAGCGCAGCAGCGCCTCGTCGACGTCGGTGGGGATCGGCAGCTTGCGGACCTTGTCGCCCTTGCCGATGACGGTCAGCCACGGCTTGAGGCCGTCGACGCGGCGGGCGTGGATGCTCGACACGAGCAGCGAGCGGATCTCGTGGGAGCGCAGGCCCATGTCGCCGAGGACAAGGATCAGCGCGTGGTCGCGCGCGGCGGTCGCGCGTGCGCTGCGCATCCGGGCGCTGCGCACGAGTCTCGCCCTGGCGAGCGTCTTGACGCGCTCGTAGGTCGCGGCATCCAGCGCGTCCCGGGTGGGTGTGCCGTCGCGGGCGCCGGCGGTCTCGACCATCAGGATCTCGGTCGCGTCGATCGCCCCAAGCGTGTGCAGGTACCGCGCGAGGCGGTTCAGCGCCGCGCGTTCCTTCTTGACGGTCGCCGGTGCCTTGTCGTGCTCGAGCTCATCCAGGTAGGTGGCCAGCACGTCCGCGGTGAACGCGCTCAGCGGCGGATCGGCGGTCTTCGTGTAGTCGGCCAGCCAGCTGGTGAAGCGCACGTACGCCGACGCGTAGGTGCGCTGGGTCTGGGCGCTCTTTCGCAGCGTCGTGCGCGCGAAGCGCTGCGCCGCCGGGCCGAGGCCGGGCGGCAGCGCCGGCGCCGGCGCGCGCTGGGCTGTCGGGACGAGCTCGTCGGTCATCGCCGCGCAACGCTACCCGCGGGCCCGGATGAATCCCTGTGAGAACTCCCTTTCCCACAGGGATACGACACGACCGGGGCCAGCAGGCACCGGGCTCGCGATGTGGAAACGGCCCGGCCAAAGACAGGGATTCAGCGGGGGCAGCACCAAAACGTCGTGTGGTGTGGAGCGAGATCCCGGCCAGGCAGCGCCGCTGGCCATGTGCCGCGGCCGCATCACACGCGTGTTTGTCTGACCGGGACTGTGCGGCGTTGACGGTCGTTGCGCGGAGGAGGAAGCTCACAGCACGGGGCCACAGGCAAGGCGGGAGGATCGGCGTGAGAAGCGCGCTGTTGACGATGGCGGCCGTGATGGCGGTGTTCTTGCTGTGGGACGGGACGCCGCGCGCGCGGGCGCCGTAGAGGAGGACGTCGCGCGTCACGGCGACGGCGATCGCCGGCGAGGCCTCGAGCATGAGCGAGAGCTGCTCGGCCATGGCGGTCAAGCAGGCGGCTGCTCGGCGTCGCGGGCCAGGCGCAGCAGCCGCAGGATCGTCTTGCAGTCGTGTCGATGACGTATCCCGGAGCGCCGCTTTGAGTCACGACGGCTGGGCCGGGAGCGTTTCGTGTGCTACGCCGAGAGAACAGGTGCCAAGGCCGTGCAGATCGTCGCGGCCGAGCGGCATCGTCGGTAGAAGGTGCAAACTAGTCCGGACCGAAGATGTCACGGAGGTCCTGATGCCCGACGAACTGCCCATCGTCTGCTCGCTGAGCGCGGGCGAATTGCCCGTGCGCTTGGCGGAGATGGCGGACCTTGGCCGCGCGGCCCTGCTCGATGCCCGCAACGACGGAACGTTGGTGGAGTTGCGCTTCGCCGACGACGACGGCGTTCGCGAGCGAGTGGAGGCAATCGTCGCCGCCGAGTTGCTGTGCTGTGCGTTCCTGACGATGAGCGTCAGTGACACCCCGCACGCAATCGTGTTGACGATCAGCGCTCCTGAGGATGCGGAGCTGGTTCTGGCGGAGTTCGTCGATGCCTTCGGAGAAGTAAACCACAGGTGGCATGAGCGCGAGCAATAACCGCGGGCGGCGCGCGGATGTGCCGCTGGCCGGCCGAAGCCTGCTCAGGCAGTAGACGCTCCGCGACGAGTAGCGCCATGCTTGCCTGATGATCTTTTCCATCGGGCTGTTCGTCGTCGCCGCCTTCGCCGAGATTGGCGGTGCTTATCTGATCTGGGGCGTCATCAAGGGTGACAACAGCATGGCGTTCGTAGCGCTGGGCGCAATGGCCCTGACGGCGTACGGCGTCGTCGCGGCTTTCCAGCCCAGCCAGGAATTCGGGCGCGTCCTCGCCGCTTACGGCGGCGTCTTCATCGTCGGCTCGCTGCTGTGGGGCGTCGCCGTTGATGGTTTCCATCCCGACCGAGCCGACATCTTTGGGACGATCATGTGTCTCGTCGGCGTCGGGGTCATCATGTACGCGCGTTAGGGCTGCGGCGAGGGGAACCGACCGTGGAGAAACACGTTTACCAGAAGGACTGGGTCTCGAGCATCTCCTCTAGGTCGGTTAGTTTGGCCGTGTAGATGCCCGAGCTGAGGTACTTCCAGCCATCATCGCTGGCTATGAAGACGACATCTCCTTCTTCCAGTTCGTTCGCTACGCGAGCTGCGACCTTGGCCACGGCGCCGGTGGAAACGCCGACGAATAAGCCTTCGTCGTGTACGAGGCGCCGTGTCCAGATAACGGCGTCTCGGTTGGACACCATGATCTTTCTGTCGATCAGCTTGTGATCGATGATCGGGGGGATGAAGCCGTCATCGAGCGAGCGCAGACCTTGGACGAGCTCCTTGCATCGGTTCGGCGGCGACGATCTTGGTGTCAGGAGCATCCTCGCGGAACCGGCGGGCGTGGCCCATCAGCGTGCCACCGGTTCCAAGCCCCGCTACGAATGCACGCGGCCTTCCGATCTGCTCGAGGATCTCCAGGGCTGTGCCGTTGTAGTGGGCGTCGGGGTTGGCCTGGTTGCCGTATTGGTAGGGCATGTAGAGGTCTTGGTCGGCGGCGGCGAGCTCACGAGCATGTGCCACTGCGCCGTTGGATCCTAGGTCGCCGGCAGTGAAGGTGATGTCGGCGCCGAACATTCGCAAGAGCTGCGTTCGTTCAGCTGTGACGTTGTCGGGCATAACGACTCGAAGTCGATATCCGCGAGCGCGGCAGATCGCTGCCAGGGCTATGCCGGTGTTTCCAGAGGTGGGCTCGATGATTGTGCGCCGCGTCGAGAGCTCACCATCGGCCTCGCCTTGGGAAATCAGGGATCGTGCGACACGGTCCTTGATGGAGCCGGTGGGGTTGCGGCCCTCTAGCTTGACGAATACTCGTACTCCCGGGCGCGGCGAAAGGCTCTTGACCTCGACGAGTGGGGTGTTGCCGATGGAGGTGCTGACGTCGAAGGACGCGGGCCGCGTTCCGCTGCCGATGGCGCTCATGCGGTGGTCACCTCGCTTTCCAAGACAGCTGTCTGCTGTCGTCGTGTCAGCAGCGAGAGCGGAATGATGAGCAGACAGACGCCGAGCCCGACAAGCATCACTTGCAGTCCCCACTGCACTCCGCCCACGACGAGGACGAAGGCGTTGAGGGCGATCAGCCCGATCGCGACCGCACGGAAGGCGCTTGGTAGTCGCAGGCCGGATGGGTCTCCATCCTCGCGGTGGCGGAGCACGAGGTAGGCCATCGGCAAGATGATGAAGACGAGCAGGTAGCCTACGTTCGCGACAGCTACGACGTTGATCACATCGGTGCCGAATACCAAGAGGATGGTCGTGATGATCGTTGCGTCCCAGGCGAGAGATCCGACCGGCACACCGCGCCTGTTGACGCGCCTGAAGAAGGCTGGCAAGTGGCCGTCTGATGCCATGCCGTAGATCGTCCTAGACGAGCTGAGGATGAAGGCTTGGGCACCGAGGATGAGCGCGGCGGCAAGCAGAAGTCCAATTACTGTCTCCCCAGAGCTTCCGAAGATCGCCTCGGCAGCTGGGACGAATGCGATGAGGGGATCCTGCTGTAGATGTTCAATCCCGACTAGCCCGATGAGGCCGAAGGGCACCAAGCCAAAGGCGAGAAGGAAGGCGCTGGCGGCGATGGTCATTACTCGTGGCATATGGCAGCCGCAGTCGCGTACTTCCGCGCACAACGTCGAAGCTATCTCCGCGCCGTAGGCCGACCACGCGGCAACGAAGAACCACTTGACCAGCAGAGCAGCAGTGCCCATGGCTCCTTCGTCGACTCCCGGGGCCGTATCGAGGGGGACGATGCGGCCCAGGTCGAATGAGCCCGGCGCGAGCAGCGGCGCTAGGGCGACGACAAGCAGTGGGATGATCGCGAAGATCGCGAGCACCGCGCTTATTCGCATGCTAAACCGCACGCCGCGGGAGTTCACGACGTACAGCAGCAGTCCGACTCCCACGCCGAGTAGCAGTGGATCGACGTTGGGCAGCAGCACAGCGTTGAGGTAGGTTCCGGCTACGACGAGGTTTACTGCGATGCCGGGGGTCCAGGCGAACCAGTAGGCCCAACTGGACAGTGCGCCCAAGAGCGGGCTTCCCGAGCGGCGTGCTCTGTAACCGAATTGCGCCGTGCCGCCAGCGCGATCGTGGAAGCGAGACACCATCTCGGCCAATAGGGCGCTTTGGGCTGCGCCAACGATGGCGGCTGCGAGCCATACGAGGATCGAGAGGCTCCCCAGTTCGGCCGCCATTGGTCCCATCGAGACCGCGATGAGCACAGCGCCGCCGAAGGCGACAATGACGGGCGACCGCCACGTGATGACGCGGGGGAGTCCGCTGCCTGAGAGGAAGGCGCGGTCGCGTTGGTGTGTGGAGGACCCGTGCTCCGCCACGGGCACGGCGCAGCCTCCGCCCTGAGCGGTGTTATCCATGGAGATCGATCGGCCTTGGTACTCAGGCTTGAGCGATCTCGCCTAGGGCGGTGATGAAGCGGTCGATCTCCTCTTCGGTGTTGTACAGATAGAAGGAGGCGCGCACGTTGCCCGGTTGCTCGACGCCGGGTGCGTCCTTGAAGTAGGACAACGCGCAGTGCTGGCCGGCTCGCACCGCGATGCCGTAGCGCTCGTCGAGCATGCGGCCGACGTCCTGCGGATCACGGTCACCGACGTTGAAGGAGATGATCGAGGACATGTCCTCTGCTCGGCCGGGTCCGTACACGTGCACTGCCGGAAGCTCAGCGATACCGGCGAGCGCCCGGGTCATGAGCCGCCGCTCGTGCGCTTGGATGGCCTCGAAGCCGATGCCTTGCAGATATTCGACTGCCGCCCGTAGCCCCAGCGCTTCTGCGATGGGCGGAGTGCCGGGCTGCCACTTGTGGGGCAGCTCACTGAAGATGGCATAGTCGATGTTGCACTCCTCCAGCGAGGGGCAGCCGCACCGACCGGTCGTATCGATGCTGCCGCCACCAAGAACCGCCGGCATCATGCTCTCGGCGAGTTCGTGGCGCAGGTAGAGCCCGCCGATTCCTGTCGGGCCGAGCATCTTGTGACCGGAGAAGGCGAGGAAGTCGCAGTCGATGGCCTTGACGTCGACGGGCATATGTGGCACTGCCTGGCAGGCGTCGACGAGGAATCGGATGTTCCGCTCGCGGCACAACCGCCCGACATCTGCCACGGGCACGACCGTGCCCAGCACATTCGAAACGTGCGTCAGGCTGACGAGGCGAGTTCGATCGCTGAGCATCTGCTCGAAGGCGTCTACGTCGAAGATGCCCTCGACTCCGGGGTGATACCAGCGCAGCGTCAGCCCGTGACGTTTGGCCAGCCGCGACCACGGGATCATGTTCGACGTGTGCTCGAGCGTCGACAGGACGATCTCGTCACCCGTCTGGAACTCCATCGACAGGGCTACGAGGTTGATCGCTGCGGTGGCGTTGGCCGTAAGGGCCAGCTCGGTGGGTTCTGCGCCTATGAACCTCGCTACCGAGGCGTGGGCTTCTTCGAAGTGTTCGGAGGCTTGTAGAGAGGCGTCGTAGACGCCGCGGTGCACATTGGCGCGGTACTTGAAGTAGTACTCATTCATGGCGTCCACGACTGGGACCGGTGTCAGCGAGGACGCCACGCTGTCGAGAAAGACCTGCTGGTCGTTGAGGGTGGGGAAGTCGGCTCGGATGGCCGAGAGATCCCCCGTGGTGTCAAGGGGTGTCAGTGGTTGAGTGCTCATCGTCTCTCCTTGACTGCGACCCGGTCAGACGGCGACGCTGAGGTCGTCGGCGTTGATCACTTCGTGGGGGATTGGCTCGGCGCGACCGATGACCATGGCTTCGATGAACTCCTTGGCGGCAGGGATCTTGTCCCGCTTGAGGTCGATGATGCGCAGCTGCGACTTGCCGATCGTTTCGAGCGTAGGTCGGTTGCAGTGGCACGCGTTGCCGAACAAGAACCAGCCGGGCTGGATGAGGTCCTGTTTACGAGCGATCTTCTTGTCGGGATTGCGGACGTGCTCTAGAAAGAGGTACTGGCCGCCGGGCTTGAGGACCCGCTGGATCTCTCGCAGCACGACGTCGGGGTCCTTCACGGTGCAAAGGATCATCGCGGCTGCCACGGTGTCGAAGCTGTTGTCCTCGAAGGGAAGGTGCTCAGCCTCGGCGACGATCAGCTGTGTCCTACGTCCCGGCCGGTCGAGCTGTAGGGCGTCCATCTTCTCCCGCAGCTTGGGGATCATGTGCGGGTACGGCTCGGTCACGACTAGCTCGGTGACCGCGTCAGGGTAGTGCGGCAAGTTGAGGCCGGTGCCGGCGCCGAGCTCAAGCGTTCGTCCGCGCGCGGGCGCAAGCATCTCGCGTCGCTTCTCCGAGAGCCCGGCTGCTTCGGAGCGTGCGAGGAAGCGGTCATACAGGCCCGCAAACGCATACCGGCCCCACGTAGCGTCGTAGGCACTGCGAATCGCCTTGAGCACCATCTAGTCCTCCTTGAAGGAGTAGCTTTGCGGAAGCAACTAGTAGAGCGTACGAGACTAAACCGTGACGAAAGTGTGAGGTGCATCACCTAACACATTTCCGTCAGCATGCTTTACCGTAAACTAGTTATTCGGTGATGACGCGGCGAAGGCTCAGCGCGACGACGACTGCCAGTGCGAGTATCAGCCCGAGCAGCGCTACGACGCCAGGCCAAATCGCTGACCATACGTCCTCGTGGTCGACGAACGCCAAGCGAGTCAGCTCAAGTACGTACGTGACCGGGTTGATGTTGGCGATCGTCTCCAGCCAAGGAGCGAGTTGGGGGCGCGCAGCGTATGACGAGCTGATCAGCACGACGGCGAACATGCCGGCCTGCATGAGCGGGGCAGCTGATTGCGTCTGCAGGTTCAACGCCAACGAAACGCCGTACAGCGCCGCGACGATGGCGAAGAGCGCCGTGATGATCATGGCTAGCACCAGCAGCGGCACGTTCGTGATGCTCGCTCCCGCGACGAGCGCAACGATGAGCACCAGTCCAGCAGGGAGCATTGCCCGCAGACTCGCGGAGAGGATGGTTCCGACTAGCAGCGACGGACGTGAGGTGGGTGAGAGGAGTAACCGGTCGAAGCGCCCCATCTCCAGGTCGCGAGCGAGGTTCACGCCGATGGCGCCTCCCGAGAAGCCGGCCCCTTGCAATAGGCCCACAGGCAGCACGAAGCTGACGTAGTCGTCCGTCGTGAACCCCGCCAGACCGGCCAGCCCGCCGAAGGCCACGCTGAACCCGAGGACGAAGATCGTCGGCGCGAGAATCCCGGGTATAGCAGCACCGGGGACACGCAACACCTCGTTCAGGCCTCGCCGCATAAGCAGCCAAACCGCTCGTGCCTCCGTGATCATCGGCTTGCCTCGAGTCGGCGCTGCAAGGCAAGGTAGGCCGAACCGACCCCGATCAGGCCCAGTATCCCAACGCCGCCTAGAGCTGCCGCTGTCGTGTCGAGCTGGATGCTCGAATTCAGGATCGGACTTCGCAGGCCATCGACGATCCAAGTGAGCGGGTTGCCGGTTGCGATCGCCGCGGCCGGCTCGCGCAGTAGCTCCGTGGGAAAGAACGCTGAAGAGAAGAACAGCAGGAGGAAGACGAGAGGAAAAGATCCGGTGACGTAGCTGGCTTGGCCGGTCCCTATAGCGATCGCCGCCCCCAACCCGCCGAACGCGGCGGCGGTGAGGCCGGCCAGGACGACGACCACCACAGCGCCCAACGGGCCGCTCTGTACTTGCGTGCCGAATACCAAGCCGACGATGAGGAACGCGAGTGCGGCCAGTGCTCCAACGAGGCCGATGCCCGCGAGTCTGCCCGTTACGGCGATCGCTCGTGGCATCGGTGCAGCAAAGAAGCGGTCAAGGAAGCCGCGCTCGACGTCGAGCGCCAGCGCGCTGCCACCCGGGACCGCCGCGAGCGTCGACGCCAGGAGGATGATGCCGGGCAACTCGAAGTCCAGGAACGCGGGAACCGGGGGAAACCCCGGAAGGCTCGGCGCTCGTCCAGCGGCTCCGGTGTTCGCGACGAGGAAGACACTCGGCAGCAGCAAGACGGGCGCGAGCATCTGAGGTCGTCGCAACGCTTGGCGGACGGAGCGGATGGCCAGCAGCCAGACGACGCGCAGCTCCGCGGTCATGCCTTCGCCGCGGCTCGCGACCCGCCACCAGCGTCAAGATGGTCACCTGTCAGCGAAAGGAACACATCGTCGAGCGTTGGCTGCTGCACATCCACGTCTCCCACGGACACGTCGGACTCGTCGAGGGCGCGCATCGCCGCGGGCACCGCTGGGGCACCGTCTCGCAGGGCGACGATCACCCAATTCGAGTCGTCTGCCTGCACTTCACCGAAGGACGCAAGCTCCTTGATCGCCTCATCGTGACGGTGATCAGTCACGCGCACCTTCAGCCGCGTCTTTCCCATCTGGCGCTTCAGAGTCTCCGGCGTACCTTCGAGCGAGATCCGACCTCGGTTGATGAAGCCGACCCGGTGCGCGAGCTGATCGGCTTCTTCGAGGTATTGCGTGGTAAGGAAAACCGTCGTGCCAGCGTCGTTGAGGCGGCGCACTTCCGACCACACGGCGCGTCGGCTTACCGGGTCGAGCCCTGTCGTAGGCTCGTCGAGGAAGAGCACCTGCGGGCTGCCGATGAGCGACATCGCGAGGTCCAGCCGTCGACGCATGCCTCCAGACAGCGCCATGACGCGCTTGTTGGCCGAAGCGGCGAGGTCAAGACGCTCAAGGAGATCATCGCGTCGACGGGCCGCCTCTGCCCTGCTCAGACGGTAGAGCGCTCCTTGGAGGTCGAGGAGCTCACGCGGGGTCATGAGCGGATCTAGCGCGACCTGTTGTAGCGCGACGCCGATCAACCGTCGCACGGTGCCGGCGTCGGCGACGACATCGTGTCCCGCGATAGTGGCCACTCCGTCGCTTGGGCGCAGCAAGGTCGTCAGTATTCGGACGGTGGTGCTCTTGCCGGCACCGTTGGGTCCCAGGAAGGCGTAGATCTCGCCTGCGGAGATATCGAGATCGACGCCGTCAACGGCTGTTGTGTCACCGAAGCGACGGCGCAGTTGCGAAGCATGGATGGCTGCAGGCACCGCCTGAGTATTAGCAGCTATCTAGTCCTTGTGCCAGTACTAGTTCTTAGATTCGACCCTGATAATAGTTCGTATTGAGCTCGGCGAAGTGGCTCCACTCCTCCGGAAGCTGGTCCTCGGCGAAGCAGGCGTCGACCGGACAAGCCTCGACGCAGGCGTCGCAGTCGATGCACTCCTCAGGATCGATGAAGAGCTGCGGAGACTCGTCGTATCCGGGTTCGTCAGCCGTCGGATGGATGCAGTCAACTGGGCAGACTTCCACACAAGAGAGGTCCTTCGTGCCGATGCACGGCTCCGCGATGACGTAGGTCATGGACGACTCCCTTCGATAGTGGATGGAGCCAGAGCACCATATCCATCGATCCAGAACTAGTCCTGACCTGATGCCTACCCCTGTCCGCGTGAGTCGTCGGGCGCCACAGCGATGATGTTGCGTGGGTCAACAGGCAACCCGCACTCAATGCATACGAGTTGCCCATCTGCCTCGCGACCGCACGCTCGGTGGCGCACGCGAAGCGTCAGCTGCTCGTCTCCACCGTCGCTTGCAAGGTGTTCGCTGGCCCAGTTGCTGACGGCGATGATTGCAGGGCAGAGCTCAAGACCACGATCAGTCAGACAGTAGTCGTACCACGGAACATCATCGCGATATCGCCGACGCTCCAGTACGCCCAGTGCCTCGAGCTTGCGCAGCCGGTCCGTCAGCACGTTGCGAGACACCCCGAGAGCCCGCTGCAGCTGCCCGAATCGGTGCACACCCTGCAGGACCTCGCGCACGATGAGCAAACTCCAGCGCTCGCAAAGCACATCCAGCGCGTCGACGAACTGGGGCGTGACCTGGCTGGACATGGCCAATATCAGTGTAGCTTTCGCCGCCGGGGTCACGGTCGAGCAATCGCCCTGAGCACACCTGACGAACGACCCAAAGTTCGAGACCGAGAAGGACCTCGCGGCGCCCTATACCACTCGTCGGCACCGTCGTTATCGGCCCGCGTGAGCACGCTCCTGCATAACGCTCGCCCGGTCGGTACGGATCCGCGACGCGCGCGATCCTGCGCTGGGAACGCGCCCGAGACCGGACCCTCGGTCCCACGACCGACGACGCGCCGCTGTTCATCACGCTCGGGCGCCGGCGCCGCGACGCGGTCGCTGCGGCCAGCCGGTGCTCGGCCCGTGAGGAACAACGGAACGGAATCCGGCGGTAAGCGGATGAGATCGCTGGTCGGTACGTTCAGAAGACGTGCCTGTCGAGTTCCTCACGGATGAGCAGGCCAGCGCGTACGGGCGCTTCAGCGGACTGCCGTCGCGGATGCATCTGGAGCGCTTCTTCTTCCTCGATGATGAGGATCGCGGCCTGATCGGTCGTCGCCGCGGCGATCACAACCGGCTGGGCTTCGCGGTGCAGCTGACCACGGTGCGCTTCGTCGGCACGTTCGTCGCCGATCCGGTTGACGTTCCGGGCGGCGTCGTCGAGTACCTCGCCGAGCAGCTCGATGTCGCCGCGGCGAACATGGCCACGTACACCCAACGCGAGAAGACGCGCCTGGAGCATCAGTGGGAGATCGCGCGCGACGTCGGCTACCGCGACTTCGTCGACGCCGAGGCCGAGCTCGCCGTCTGGGTCGACGATCGCGCATGGACGACGGGCGAGGGCCCTGTCGCGGTGTTGGGGTGCCGTTAAGGAACGTGGCACCAACCGACAAGTAGGCTCGAGCGGTCGCTGTTGGCTGGCGCAGGCGGTTAGCGGCGACGACGGGCTGGGTCGTGAGCGGCGGTCATTGCGGCGACGGCTTCGGCGCCGGGTCGCGCGTATTTCTGGAGCGAGCGGAGGTTCTGGTGTCCGCTTTTGGCCATCAGCAGTGGTAGGTTGACGCCGTCCTGGGCGAGGTGTGTCAGGGCGGAGTGGCGCAGCTGATGCAGCGTCCAGCTCGTCGTGTTGGCCTTCAGCGTGTGTTGTTTGAACAGGTAGGCGGATCGTTCGTAGGACAGGCGGCCGCGGCCGGTGACGGGGCACAGGTCCAGCGAGGCGGGCGTTCGGGCTGGGCCGGGGCGGCGGTCTGCGAGGAAGATCGGTCCGCTGGGGCGCTCGCCGATCAGCCTCGGTAGGAGCCGCGCTGAGCCGGATTGGAAGTGCAGCCAGTCGCTGTCGCCGCCCTTGCGCCGCACGCGCAGGCGCTTGTTGTCGAGGTCGAGGTCGGGGATGTCGGCGCAGAGCACCTCGTGCGCGCGGGCGGCGGTCTCATAGAGCAGTCGCCACAGGCATTTCTCGCGCATCGCGACGTCGTCGCGGCGAAACAGCCGCTCGAGTGAGGAGCGGGTGATCGCCTTGGTGCGGTCGGCCGGTTCGGTGCGGCGCTCGAGCACGGCGGCGGGGTTGGCGGTCAGCCAGCCGCGGCGTCGCGCGAACGCGGTGAACGAGCGCAATGTCGCGACGTGGCGATTCCAGGTCGCCGGTGCGCAGTGCCCCCACGCCGCCGCGGTGAACGCGTCGAGGGACGCGCCGTCGAGCGCTGCGACGGGTTGCGCGCCGTGCGCAGCGGTGAGGCGGTTCATCGTCTGCGTGTAGGAGCGGCGTGTCGTGGTGGCCATGTCGCGGCCCAGGAACGCGTCGGCTGCTTCGGCGATCGTCTTGCCCTGATGGAGCGCTGCGAGCTGCCCAGCCATGGCTCTCCCGGATGATGTGACAGGGAATGTGTCCTCGCGGACGGTCGCGAGGGGTGATGCGCCGGGCGCGCGAGCCCAGCGACCAGCGGTCGCGACGTTCGCGAGGGACAGGATGATGTGACAGGGAATATCGATTCCCTGTCACATCGGAACACCAGGCCCGGCACGCTCCTGGAGCGCCGGGCTGGCGGGGTCCGCCGAAGGATTCCCTCGGACGTTGCGGGCCCGTCGCGCCGTGCGCTTTTGTGGCGGATCGTGCGCTGGTTGACTTGCGGCGATGATCCTGGCCCGCGGCGATCGCGAGCTGCGCGAGCTCGTCGACGAGCTGCGCGACGACGCGGCTGTCGCCAAGCGCTTGGGCCTGGAACTCGACGGGCTGATCGAGGCCGCCGAGGGACGCACCGAGCGGCTGTTCTGGACCGTCAGCGATCCGCACCAGTACCCGGGGCCGTCGACGCACGGCGCGCTGGCGGGCGCATGGTTTCACGGGGCGCTGTGCGGCGCCGTCGCCCGCGGCTGGGAGTCGGCGCTGCCCGAGCGACTGGTCGGTGCGGGGGATCTGATGGAGGCCATCCAGTCCTTCGAGGCGGAGTCCAGCGAGACCGGTGACTCGCGCAAGACGCTCGGCCGCTACGGCATGGTCCGAGCCACGCTGCAGCCCGAGTTCGGCGCGCTCGCGCCCGAGCGCGCCGTCGCCCTCTTGTCCTCTGAGACCGGCGCGCCGGCGGCGGAGAGCCGTGACCTGCTTGGCCTGTTCGCGATCGACGGTGCCGTGGTCGCGCGCAACGCCCTGGACCGCATCGCCGCAGACGCCGGCCCACCGCCCGCGCACATCCGCAGTGGCCTGACCTCCTACCGCCTGCACCGCAACGCGCTGGAGATGATGGACATGATCGCGACGATGCCGATCGACCCGAACGACCTCTGAGGTGGCGCGAAACCTGGGTCTGGACGAGGTCGTCGATCACTTCACCCTCATCGGCGACGAGATCGAGCTGCTGCGCAACAAGTCGGGCGCCACCCGCCTGGGATTCGCAGCGCTGCTGAAGTACGTGATGTGGCGCGGGCGATTCCCGCCCGGAGCACACGAGCTACCTGGTGACGCCGTCGCGCACCTCGCTCGCCAGGTCCGCGTCCCAGCGGGCGAGCTTGCGTCCTATGACTTCGCGAGCCGCACAGCGCAGCGCCATCGCACCGAGATCCGCGCCTACACAGGCTTCAGGGAATGCAGCGTCCTGGACGCCGAAGCGCTGACGTCGTGGCTGGCTGAGCACGTCGCATCGATCGCGTCGCGAGCCTCGCGTCCGAGAGGAGCTCCTTGCCCGCTGCCGCGCGCAGCTGATCGAGCCGCCGACCCCGGATCGCGTGAGCGAGATCACGCGGTCGGCGCTGCATCGCGCCGAGCAGACGCTGCTTGGCCTGATCGCAGCACGCGTCGACGCGTCGACGATCGAGCGCCTCCAGGCGCTGATCGCCGTCAGCGACGATGACGACGACGGTGAGGACGTGCTGGCCTTGATTAAGGCGGCGCCGGGCAACGTGAGCCTGGACACGATGCTCGTCGAGATCGCCAAGCTCGAGGCGATCCGCGCGATCGGGCTGTCGTCCGATCTGTTCGCCGACGTAGCCTCGAGGGTCGTCGCCGGGTGGCGTGCCCGCGCGGCGGTCGAGTCGCCCAGTCATCTGCGTGAGCATCCGCAGCCGACGAAACTCGCGCTGCTGTGCGCGCTGCTCGTGCTGCGTGAGCGGGAGGTCACCGACACGCTCGCGCAGCTGCTGATCTCGACGATCCACAGGATCAACGCACACGCCGAGCAGAGGGTCGTCGCGGAGTTCGTCAAGGACTTCCGCCGCGTCCGCGGCAAAGACACGATGCTGCGGAAGATCGCCGAGGCCTCCCTCAAGACCCCGGACGACAGCGTTCGTGAGGTGATCTATCCCGTCGTCGTCGGCGGCGAAGCGACGCTGACCGACTTGGTCAACGAGTACCGCGCGACCGGCTCGGAGTACCAGCGTCAGAAGCGCAAGGTCTTCAGGGCGTCCTACACCAACCACTACCGGCGCGGTCTGATCCGGCTGCTCGGCGTGCTCGAGTTCAGATCGAACAACACCGCCCATCAGCCGGTCATCGACGCCCTCGGCCTGATCGTCCGCTACGCCCACGACGGCGGCACGTATTACCCGCTTGGCGAGCGCGTCGTCCTGGACGGCGCCGTCAACGCCGACTGGACCGAGCTGTTGACCAAGATCGACTCGCGTGGCCGCGCCCGTGTCGTGCGCGGCGTCTACGAGGCGTGCGTCTTTCAGGCGCTGCGTGAGCGGTTGCGCTGCAAGGAGATCTGGGTCGTCGGAGCGCACGAATGGCGAAACCCCGACGAGGACCTCCCAGCCGACTTCGAGGTCCACCGCGCCGAGCACTACGACAAGCTGCGCAAGCCGCTTGACCCGAAGGCGTTCACAGCGGGGCTGCGGGAAGAGATGCGCTCCGAGCTCGCCGCGCTGAACGACGCACTGCCGGCCTGGACTGGCTGCGGATCACCGACCGCAAGAGCGGCGCGATCCAGTTGACGGCGCTGGACGCTCAGCCTGAGCGCGCAACCTGCGGCGCCTGAAGAAGGCGGTTCGGGAGCGCTGGAGGCAGGTGCCGTTGATCGACATGGTCACCGAAGCCGCGCTGCGGACCGGGATGCTCGGCGAGCTCACTGCCGTGGGCTCACGCGAGGCGTTGCAACGTTCGGTGCTGTGGGAGCGGCTGCTGTTGGTCGCCTACGCGTACGGCACGAACACCGGCATCAGCGCCGTCGCCGCCGGCAACCACGGCCACAGCGAAGCTGACCTGCGCTACACGGCCCGGCGCTACTTCACGATCGACGGCACCCGCCTCGCCGCGATCCAGCTCGCCGACGCCACGTTCGCTGCCCGCGACCCCGTCATCTGGGGTCAGGGCACGACGACCGTCGCGTCGGACTCCACGCACTTTCGCGCCTACGATCAGAACCTGTTCACCGAATGGCACTCGCGCTACGGCGGACGTGGCGTGCTGATCTACTGGCACGTCGAGAAGAAATCGCTGGTCGTGCACTCCCAGCTGATCAGCTGCGCCGCCAGCGAGGTCGCCGCGATGGTCGAGGGAGCCATCCGCCACGGCACCTCGATGCAGCTGGAAGGCAACTACGTCGACTCGCACGGCCAATCGGAGATCGGGTTCGCGATCACGCGGCTGCTGGACTTCGATCTGCTGCCGCGGATCAAGCAGATCAACAAGGCCAAGCTGTACGGGCCCGACTGCGGCCAACCCGACGCGTATCCCGGCTTGAAGGCGGCGATGACGCGCCCGATCCGCTGGGAGCTCATCGAGCAGAACTACGACCAGCTCGTCAAGTACGCGACCGCGATCCGCGTCGGGACCGCCTCGACCGAGGCGATCCTGCGGCGCTTCACCCGCAACGCGTCGCACCCCGTCTACCAGGCGATGCTCGAGCTCGGACGCGCGCAGAAGACGATCTTCATCGCGCGCTACCTGCGCGACCGTGACCTGCAACGCGAGATTGAGGAGGGCCTGAACCTGATCGAGTCCTGGAACCGCGTCAACGGCGTCATCTTCTTCGGCAAGAGCGGCGAGTTCGCGACCAACCGCCGCGACCAGCAGCAGCTCGGGATGCTCGCTCTGCACATCCTGCAAGCAGCGCTCGTCTACGTGAACACGCTGATGCTCCAAGACATCCTCGCCGAGCCCGAATGGCAGGGCGTACTCACCGCCGAAGACCGACGCGGCCTCACCGCGCTGTTCTGGGCGCACGTCCGGCCCTACGGCGAGATCACGCTCAACATGACCAAGCGCCTCGCGCTCAGCGCCGGCGACACCTCGAACATCGATCGCGAGAGCGCCTGAACGAGCACTCCGGCGCCGCCGGATCGTGACGCTACTTGTCGGTTGGTGCCGCGTTCCTTAACGGCACCCCAGGTCAAAGCCTTCGGCGTCCACGGCGGTGAATCCCCGCAGCCACAGGGCGGCGCGTGCTGACGGCTGGCTCGGCGACCGTTCGGGCACCGATCAGATCGCTCTGCGATATGCGTTGGGGGGAGGCCACCTATGGACTACTCGAGCGTCACTCGTCAATAAATGCTTGCGCTGCGTGATAGACGCGAACGGGATTTCCGGCGCGGAGCACCTCAGCGGGAACCTCATCGCCGATGTAGGGGTTGGCGCT
>Ga0307502_10000040_pt1 | contig 33914 bp, 31 predicted proteins | sample 16_S_MG_FD_201364 | JGI IMG/M metagenome (GOLD analysis project Ga0307502, IMG submission 201364) | Soil microbial communities from Populus trichocarpa stands in riparian zone in the Pacific Northwest, United States - 16_S | ecosystem: Environmental > Terrestrial > Soil > Riparian zone > Trees... | reverse complement strand
CGTGGTGCGCAGAACGCCGGTCCGCGCGTTCGAGGCGGGGTCCCGGCCGAGGATCTGCAGGACGTTCATGCGCCCGGCAGGTTATGGAGCGCTGCTCAGCTCTGAACGTGTGGGTGCGCGCCAACCTGCTTGACGGCGATTGAAGAGACCGCTGTCGGGCAGCACCCATTCATACCTTCATGAAATCGCCATGGCTGCCTACTCGCCGCTCCGCGGATCGGACCGGCGCGCGACGCACCATCGCGGCGGCCGTCGCCGTCGCCGTCGCGGCGTTTGCCTTCACTGCCCGTGCCGACACGGGAGGGGGCGAGCGTTCAGCCAGCGTGCGCGCCGCGACGGCACCGCCGCCGCCTGGGGCTCCGACGTGGTCAGATGAGTTCGACGGCAGCAGCCTGGATCTGACGCGGTGGAGTTACCGTGCGACGGGACAACGCCACGACGGCGTCCTCACGCCGGAGGCGGTCTCCGTGGCCGATGGGCTCTTGACGATCAAGACCTACACCGAGGCGGGCCTGCACTACTCGGGGATGATCAGCACGGAGAAGCTCGGATCGGCGGGGTTCGAGCAGACCTACGGCTATTTCGAGGCACGGGTGAAGTTCAACAGCTCACCCGGCCAGTGGTCGGCGTTCTGGCTTCAATCGCCCACGATCGGCAGCCCGCTCGGCGACCCGTCGACGGCGGGCGTCGAGATGGACATCGCCGAGCACCGCGCCCGCTGCGTGCGTGCGACCGCGCCGACGGCGCCGGCAACCTGCGCAGCCGCGAATGACATCTCAGACCGGACCCAGAGAGGTTTGATCTGGGACGGTTACGGCACGAACTCCAAGAAGGCGATACAGCCGAGCGACTCGCAGGCGGGGGTCGGCAACGACAGCTGGCACACCTGGGCGCTGCGCTGGACGCCCACGGACCTCACCTTCTACTACGACGGGGCTGCAATCTGGTCGACGGACGGGCCCATCTCACGTCGCAGCCAATTCATCATCCTCAGCTCAGAGGTCGGCCGGTTCTTCGCCGGCGCAATCCCACCGGCCGGATACGGCACACGACAGACAAGCACCACGAACATGCAAGTGGACTACGTGCGCGTCTGGAAATGGCCGCTGTAGTACGCCGCTACGACGCGACCGGCCGGCCGGGCGGTCGAAGCCGACGACGAGCGCGCCCGCGGCTGCCGACTCCCGTAAGAATCGGCGCCGCGAGACGGCGCTCCTGACGCTCGTGGGCGCGCGGGCGATCCCAGGCCTACGCGTCGGCTTCGATCGTCCTGCGCTCGGCGCCGCCGAGGCCGATCTGCACCCGGCGCGGCTTAGGGTTGGCGGGCTTGGGGATGCGCACCTCCAGCACGCCGCTGTCGAACGTCGCCGTCACCGCCTCGGCATCGATGCCCTCGGGCAGCGTCAGCGAGCGCGAGAAGGCGCCGCTGGCACGCTCGATGCGGTAGTAGCCCTCCGCTTCGGGCTCGTGCTCGGTCTTGCGCTCACCGGCGAGCGTGAGGACGTTGTTCTCGACCTCGAGGGTGATGTCGGATTCCGACATCCCCGGCAGGTCCGCCTTGAGGACGAAGTGCTCGGCCGTCTCGACGAGATCCATCGCGGGGATCCAGCGTCGCGTCATGCCGTTGGCGTTGCCGGCGCTCGTCGGGGTGTCGAAGAACGTCGAGAAGAGCCGGTTCATCTCGCCCTGCAGCGTGTCGAGCTCGCGGGCGGGGTTCCAACGTACCAGTGCCATGCCGTCTACCTCCTGCATCTCTGAACTAACCTGCAGGAGTTATAAAACCTAAGTCCGAGCGTGTCAAGTTTGCGGGGCCGGCTCGCCGGCAACCTGCGTCCGCGCGATCTTGCAGCAGCCGAAGCCCGATCGCTCGAGCACGCGATCCCAGGCCCCGCCGAGCGCTTCGAGCTCCTCGGGTGAGAACACGTCGAGGAACATCGCGCGCACGCCCGCAAGATGCGTGGCGCGAGCGGCGCACAGCTTTTCGCGCCCGGCCGGCGTCAGCTTCGCAAACGCCCCGCGCGCGTCGTCGTCGCAGGCGACACGCACGAGCAGCCCCTCGCGCTGGAGGCGGTCGACGAGCCGCGTCAGCCCGCTGCGGCTGAGCAGGATCGAGGAGGCGAGGTCGCACATGCGCATGCGCTCGTCCTCCGCATCGGCGAGGTACATGAGCACCTCGTAGGAGCTGAGCTGCAGGCCGTGCGTGGCTTCGAGCTGGGCGTCGAGCGCTTTGGCCAGCGCGGCGTGGACCCGCAACATGCCGCGCCATGCACGCAACTCGGGCGGCGTGAGGAGCCGCAGCGGACGTGAATCGCTCGTCGTGGCCATGCATACAACATAGCCTGTTGTTGTTGCGTATACAACCAACTGCGGGTCGATGCGTCGCGGTGGACGCACGTCTCGCGCCGTGGTATTCGTCCGGCTGCGGCTAGCCTGTAGAGACGATGGTCGACCTCAATCCCCAGTTTCAGGCGCTGCTCGACAACCAGCTGGAGATGAACCCGCAGACGTGGGCCGCGCTACAGGGACGCGGCGTGGACGAGAACACGCTGGTGATCATCGACTTCGCGTTCACGGGCAACGGAAAGCGGGAGGCTGACGGTCTCACGAGCTTCCTACGCGAGAAGACGACCTTCTCGGCCGTGGCGCGCGCCGAGCGAGGCACGCGGCTTCGCAAGCGCTGGATCGTCCGCGGCCGCACGAAGCCCTCGACGACGTCGCTGGAGATGCTCAACGACTGGGTGACGTTCATGGTCAAGACCGGTTACACACATGCCTGCCGCTTCGACGGCTGGGGCGTCGAGGTACCGGACGCCGCGCCGCCACAGGGCACCGGGACAGGCAGCGCTCGCGCGCCGCACACCAACGGGACGGTCAAGGCGATGGCGGCCGAGCGCCAGACCGAGCAACGTCCCGAGGAGTCGTAGCGAACGTCTTCACACCGCGCTCGAACCGAGCGCGACGAGTGCGGTGATCGCGAGCACGATCAGCACCGCCCGTTCGTAGCGGTCGCCAAGCCACGCGAACGCGCGCCGGCCGAGCACCTGGCCTGCGGCCGCCGCCGCCAGGAGCGCCCACACGCCGTCCGGCACATGAAACGTGCCGGTGAGCACGAGCGCCGGTGCGCTCAGCAGCGCGAGCGCGACGAAGATCGCGGCAAGCGTGTCTCGCATCTGATCGGGCGCGGCGCCACGGGCGAGCAGGTAGAAGACGAGCGGCGGTCCGCTCAGCGAGGTCGACGTGCTCAGGGCGCCGCTGGCCGCGCCCGCCGCGGCGGTCTGCCACCCGCGGCGCGCAGCCGCACGAGCGCGGCCGTTGACACGCAATCGCAGCACGAGCGCGAGCAGTACCGCCAGCGCCACCAGCACCGATAGCAGCCGGTCGGGCAACTCGCGCAGCGCGATCGCTCCCACGACGAGGCCTGGTAGCGACCACGCCACGAGCGCGACTGCCTCGCCAGTCAGGACCCGCGGACGGCGTCCCTCGGTCGCGAGCGTCAGCAGGCTCAGCTCCAACCCCAGCAGAACGCCCGCCGTCACCGCCTCGCTCGGGCCGAGGATCGCGAACAGGACGGGCGCGCACACCAGCGCGAAGCCGAAGCCGGTCGCGGACTGCAGCGCAGCCCCGAGAAACACCGCCGCCGCCGCGGCGATCGCGGTCAAGACGGCGTCGCGAGCAGAAGCGAGCGCCCGGTCATCTGCGGTGGCTGCGGGATGCCGAGCAGCTCCAGCGCGGTCGGTGCGACATCCGCCAATACTCCGCCCGCCGGGTCAAGCCGCGCTCCTTCGACGGTGACGACGAACGGCACGGGGTTCAGCGAGTGCGCCGTGTTGGGCGAGCCGTCGGGCTCGAGCATGTGGTCGGCGTTGCCGTGATCGGCCGTGACGATGCACGCCCCGCCGCTGGCGCGGACCGCCTCGACGACCCTGCGCAGGCACGCGTCGACGGTTTCGATCGCGCGCACCGCGGCCGGGATAACGCCCGTGTGGCCGACCATGTCGGGATTGGCGAAGTTGATGATCGCGAACGTGAAGACCTCGGAGTGCCACGCGTTCACAAACGCTTCAGCCGCCTCGAGCGCGCTCATCTCCGGCTTGAAGTCGTAGGTCGGGACGTCGCGCGGCGAGGGAACGAGCTCGCGCCGCTCGCCTTCCTGGGGGCGCTCCTCGCCGCCGCCGAAGAAATATGTCACGTGCGGGTACTTCTCCGTCTCAGCCACGTGTAGCTGTCGCCCGCCCGTGGCGGCGATGACGCGCGGCAGGGTCACGCTCGGGCGCTGGGACGCAAACGCCACCGGCAGCGGGTGGCTGAAGCCGCCGTAGTCGGTCAGCGTCGTGTATCGCTGCACGGCCGGCATCCCGTGGCGGTCGATCGTGGCGCACGCCGGTTCGGCGAGCGCGGCGCTGATCTCGCGCATGCGGTCGGGGCGGAAGTTCAACGCGATGACCGAGTCGTCGGGGCGGATCGTGCCCTCCTCCCCCACCCGCGTCGGCGTGATGAACTCGTCCGTCTCGGCGCGCTCGTAGGCCTGTAGCGCGGCGGACGCCCCGGTCGGCGCCTCGTGGTCGGCGATCCCATGGACGAGCAGGTCGTAGGCGCGCTGCACGCGATCCCAGCGCCCGTCGCGGTCCATCGCGAAGTAGCGCCCGACGACGCTCGCGACACGGGCGCGCGTGTGGTGCGTTCGGTTCGCTTCCGCGCACCAGTCCTCGAGCATCGCCAGGCTCTGCGCGCCCGCCGTGGGCAGCGTGTCGCGCCCATCGGTGAACGCATGGATGGCGAGATCCTCGACTCCGGCGCGCGCCGCCATCTCGATCATCGTCCGCAGGTGGTCGATGCTCGAATGCACGCCGCCGTCTGAGACGAGCGCGATGAGGTGCACCCGTGGCGCGCCGCGCAGCGCCGCCAGCAGCACCTCGTTGCCGCCGAAGTCGGGCTGCGCTGCGGCCTCGTTGATGAGCGTCAGGTCCTGCTTGACGACGGCGCCGGCGCCGAGGTTCAGGTGGCCGACCTCGGAGTTGCCCATCTGGCCGACGGGCAGGCCGACAGCCTCGCCGCTTGCCGTCAGGGTCGTGTGCGGGAAGCGCTCCCAGAGCGCGTCGAAGAACGGCGTGTCGGCTTGCGAGACGGCGTTGCCGGGCCCATCGGCGGCCAGGCCCCATCCGTCCAGGACGACAATGCAGGCCGAAGGGAATTCGGTCACGAGGCCGCGAGCGCGACCGCGGCGTCGACGATCTGCGCGAACGTATCCGCATCCAGCGAGGCGCCCCCGACCAGCGCGCCGTCGACATCAGGCAACCCAAGGATCTCGGCAGCGCTCTCGGGCGTCACCGAGCCGCCGTAGAGGACACGCGCAAGCGGGGCCGCGGCCGGCGCCTTGTCGGCGATGAGCGCGCGCACGAACGCGATCGCGTCCTGGACCTGCTCGGGCGTGGCGACGACGCCTGTCCCGATCGCCCAGATCGGCTCGTAGGCGACGGTGACCTCGGCGATCTGCTCCTTGCTCAGGCGCTCCAGGCCCTCCTGGACCTGGTGACGCAGCCGGCGCTCGGTGTCGCCGCGCTCGCGTTCCTCCTCACTCTCACCGACGCAGAGGATCGGCTTGAGGCCGTTGTCGAGCGCTGCGAGCACCTTGTGCGACAGGGCGCGATCGGTCTCGTTGTAGTACTGGCGCCGCTCGGAGTGGCCGAGGACCACGCCGTGGACGTCGATCTCGGTCAGCATCGGCGCCGAGATCTCGCCGGTGTACGGCCCCTCCGGCGCCTCGTGCATGTTCTGCGCGAAGACCTCGACGCGCGAGCCGCGTGTGGAGTCCACCATCGCCTGCAGGTCGGTGTAGGGCACGCAGATCGCAACATCCACCGCGTCAACCGAAGAGACGCGCGGCAGGAGGGACTGGATGTACTCCTCGGCTTCTGCCACCGTCTTGTGCATCTTCCAGTTGCCGGCGATGAATGGGATTCGGCTCATCCTGAGTTCGAACCCTAGTCGGAAAGGGCGTCCAAGCCCGGCAAGTCGGCGCCTTCGATGAGCTTCAGCGCGGCGCCGCCCCCCGTCGAGAGATGCGTCACGCTGTGCGCGAGACCGAACTCGGCCATCGCCGCGCCCGAGTCGCCGCCGCCGACGACCGTGACCGCATCCGTCTGCGCCATCGCCTGGCCGATCGCGAGCGAGCCGGCCGCGAACGACTTGAACTCGAAGGCCCCGATCGGCCCGTTCCAGAAGATCGTCTGCGCCTTGCGAATCTCCGCGACGTACTCGGTGCGCGTCCTGGAGCCGATGTCGAGCTGCATCCAGCCGTCGGGCACGTCGACGCCCTGGATGACCTGAACCTCGGCACCGTCACCGAACTCGTCGGCGATGACGAGGTCGACCGGCAGGCGCAGCTTGCCGTCGGGGTAGCCGTCGTGCTCGAGCGCGCGCTCGGCGTGCTGGAGGCCGTCCTCCTCGCATAGCGAGTCGCCGGTGCCGTGCCCGAGCACGCGCAAGAACGGCGTCGCCATCGCGCCACCGAGCAGCACCGTGTCGGCGATCTCCAGGAACCTGTCGATCACCGCGATCTTGTCGGTCACCTTTGCCCCGCCGATGATCGCCAGGAAGGGGCGCTTGGGGTGGTTCATGATCAGCCGGATCGTGTCGACCTCGGACTGGAACAGCAGTCCGGCGCACGAGTGCTCGACGAACGGCACGATCCCTGCCGTCGACGCGTGCGCCCGATGCGCCGTGCCGAAGGCGTCGTTGACGTAGTAATCGGCGAGCGCCGCCAGTCGCTTGGCGAGCTCGGGATCGTTCTTCGTCTCGCCCGGCTCGTAGCGGATGTTCTCGAGCATCACGACATCGCCGTCGGGGACGTCGTCAAGGTCCGGGGCGAGCGGGACGTCGGTGTGGAGGAGCCGGCCGGTACGCTCGGCCACCGGCGCCAGCGAGAACTCCGCCTCCCGATCCTTGGGCCGGCCGAGGTGCGACACGAGCAGGAGCTTGGCCCCGCGCTCGCGCAGCTCCATGAGCGTCGGCACCGCACGCTTCATGCGCGCGTCGTCGCGCACCTTGCCGTCCGAGACCGGGACGTTGAAATCGACGCGGACGAGAACCCGCTTGCCCTCGATGTCGCCGAGGCTGTCGATCGTCCGCACTACCCAAGCACCTTCTGCACGACATCGACGCAGCGGTTGGAGTAGCCCCATTCGTTGTCGTACCAGCTGACGACCTTCACCAGCGTGCCCTGCATGACGGCGGTGAGCTGGCCGTCGACGATCGACGAGTGCGGGTTGCCGACGATGTCGCTCGAGACGATCGGGTCCTCGGTGTACTGCAGGATGCCTTCGAGCTCGGCGCCGGCGGCCTCGGCGAATGCGCCGTTGATCTCTTCGATGCTCGTCGGACGGCTGGCGACGAACGTGAGGTCGACGACCGAGCCCGTCGGCACCGGCGCGCGGACCGCGAAGCCGTGCAGGCGACCGTTGAGCTCGGGCAGCACGAGGCCGACGGCCTTGGCCGCGCCGGTCGAGGTCGGGACGAGGTTGATCGCCGCGGCGCGAGCGCGGCGCAGGTCCCTATGCGGACCGTCCTGAAGATTCTGGTCGGCCGTGTAGGCGTGGATCGTCGTCATCAGGCCGTGCTCGATCCCGACCGCTTCGTGGACGACCTTGGCGAACGGCGCCAGGCAGTTGGTGGTGCAGGACGCGTTTGAGATCACGTCATGGGACTGGGGGTCGTACTTGTCGAAGTTCACGCCGAGCACGACCGTGATGTCCTCGTCGCTGGCGGGGGCCGAGATGACGACCTTCTTCGCCCCGGCGGCGAGGTGCTTGGCCGCTTCGTCGCGCTTGGTGAAGAAGCCGGTCGACTCCAGGACGACGTCGACGCCGAGCTCGCCCCACGGCAGAGCCGCGGGATCGCGCTCCTCGTGGACGATGATCTCCTTGCCGTCGACAACGAGGCCCTTGTCGGAGAGCTCTACCGTGCCGGGGTACGGTCCGAGGATCGAGTCGTAGCGCAGCAGGTGCGCCAGCGTCTCGTTGTCCGTCAGGTCGTTGACTGCGACCCAGTCGATATCAGCGTTTGCCGCTTGGGCGGCACGGAACACGTTTCGGCCAATGCGACCGAAGCCGTTGATTCCAACACGTACGGGCATGCGCGGGATTGTCCTTCCTAGGTGTTCTCTATCTCTTCGGAACGCGGGCAGGGTCCTTCCCGTCCCATCCGGGCTCGGAACCCTATCTGTCTGGCTCGGATGCCCTTGTTCCGGGTACTGGGGGCTCGTTGCGTTCGCCACTGAACCGACCTACCAGCAGCGAGGACACGGTTCCCGAGACCGTCGTCACCGTGCGGGCGCGAACGGTCTTCATGGTGGCGCTGTGCGTGCTGGCCGTCGTGATCTTCGTCGAGGTGGCGCTCGTGTCCGAGCGCGTGCTCATCTGGATCCTCGTGTCGGTGCTGCTGGCGATGGCGCTCAACCCGGCGGTCGATCGGCTCCTGCGTATGGGTCTGCGTCGCCGCGGTGCGGCCGTCGCGATGGTCTACCTGCTCCTGACGGCGGTGGTCGTCGGCATCGGCGCGCTGATCATCCCGACGTTGATCCAGCAGGTCAGCGACTTCATAGCCGCGGTTCCGGGCTACGTGAAGCAGTTGACAGCAGGCCGCGGACCGTTCGGCTTCCTGGAGACCAAGTACCACGTGGTCGAGCGCGTGCAGGATGCCGTCAAGGGGAACGGCTCGAACGCTCTCTCCGGTGGGGCGAGCGCCGCAATCGACGTCACGCGTAGCGTCGCCGTCTTCGTCGCGGGCATCGTGACGATCACGTTCCTCACGCTGTTCATGCTGCTCGAGGGTTCGCGCTGGATCGATCGCACGATCGAGATCCTGCCCGTCCGGTCACGGCCGATGTGGCGCTCGATCGCCGATGACATCTACCACCTGGTCGGGCGCTACGTGACGGGCAACCTGCTGATCAGCTTGATCGCGGGCAGCATCACCGCGATCGTGCTGCTGGTACTCGGCGTCCCGTTCGCCCTGGCGCTGGGGCTACTCGTGGCGATCCTCGACCTGATTCCCCTCGCGGGCGCGACGCTCGCGGCGACGGTTGTCTCGCTCGTCGCCCTCAGTCATTCGGTGAGCGCCGGGATCATCGTGCTCGGGTTCTTCATCGTCTACCAGCAGGTCGAGAACCACCTGCTGCAGCCGTTGATCTACGGCCGCACCGTGAAGCTCTCGCCGCTGGCGATCCTCATCTCGGTGCTGATCGGGGCAGAGGTCGCCGGCGTCGTCGGGGCGCTCGTCGCGATCCCCGCCGGCGGAACGATCCAGATCCTGCTCGACCACTGGCGGGCGCGCCGGCGCCCGAGCGCCGCCGACGAACCCGGACCGGACACCGATGCCGCGCCGGCTCTCGAGGCCGGTGCCGAGTCCGCTGCCGAGGCGAAGCCGGACGCCAGGGCAAGGCTCGACGCGAGCACGAAGCCCGATGCCAGGGCAAAGCCCGACGCCAAGGCGACGCCCGACGCCAGGGCAAAGCCCGACGCCAAGGCGACGCCCGGCGCCAAGGCGACGCCCGACGCCAAGGCCAAACCCAAGCCCGAGCCAGTCGCCAAGGCCGAGCCAGTCGCCAAGGCCGAGCCAGACGCCAAGGCCGAGCCAGACGCCAAGGCCGAGCCAGACGCCAAGGTCAAGCCCGACACCGAGACCAAGCCCGCCGCCGGAGCGGATGGACAGCACAAGGATGGGCGGGCGCGCACGCGCAAGCGTGCGCCATTACCGTGATGGGCGATGCCCGATACCAAAGAGCCGTCCATCCGCAAGGTCGGCGCGATCGCGTCGCTGAACCATGAAGAGCCGGAGGATCGCGACTTCGCGATCGTCGACCTGCGCCTGTACGCGCTGATTGGCGGCGGCGACCGGGTCGTCGATCCGCAGCCCGCGTCGGCGCGCGTGCGCTGCGAGCGCACGAAGCTCGCCGCGCTCGAGCTGTCCGTGCAGATGTCGCTGCGGCTGCGCCAGCCGCCGTCCGGCGCGCGCCTCGAGGCCTGGCAGCGGATCGCGGAGGAGCTCGCGTCGCGTGGCGTCGAGACCGACGCGACGACGCTGCACGGGACGCCGTTCGAGTTCAGCCCCGACGACGAGCTACGCGCGGCGCAGCAGGCGGTCTGGCCGCACCCGCACTGACGTCACCGTCGGCCGCTACTCCCCGTCCGGTTCGAGCAGGCTCGCGCCGATCGCGCCGCCGAGGTCGCCGAGCGCGGCGACGAGGAGCGGCGGCGGGCGGTTGTCGTGGAAGAGGTGCGGCGCCATCGCGCCGGCGATCCTGTCGGCGAACGGCTGACCGAGACGCACTCCGAGCCCCCCGCCGAGAATGACGACCTCGACGTCGAGCACGTTGACGACCGAGGCGACGCCGGCGCCGAGCATCTCGACCGCGCGGTCGACCAGCTTCGTCGCGAGCGGGTCCTTGCGTTCGAGTGCCGCCGCCCAGACGCCGCTCGTGAGGCGCTCGCGGCCGCGCTTCTTGGCGATCTTGAACAGGTCGGTGGACTCGCCTTTCGCGTGCAGCTCGCGCGCCCTGCGCTCGAGCGCGTTGCGGCCGGCGTAGGCCTCCATGCAGCCGCGCCTACCGCAGGGACAGATCGCACCGTCGACCTTCACCACGACGTGGCCGATCTCGCCCGCCCCGCCCTGACCGAGCCACGGCCGGCCGTCGAGGACGATCCCACCGCCGACGCCGGTGCCCCAGAAGACACCGAGCATCGAGCTGTATGTCCGCCCCGCGCCGAGCTGCGCCTCCGCGTCGGTCGCCACCTGCACGTCGTTGCCGAGCGCGACCGGCGCGCCGAGCAGCTCGGCGAGCTTCCGGCCGAGCGGATAGGACCCATGCCAGCCGGGGAGGTTCCTCGCGCTCGTCACCGTGCCGGCCTTGGCGTCGATCGCACCCGGGGAGCCGGCGCCGACGCACGTGAGCTTGCTCGTCTCGGTGCCGGCGTCACGCGCGGCGTCGCGCATCGCTCGCGCCATCGCCGCGGCCACGTCCGGCGGGCCACCTGTGGTCGGCGTCGGGGCGCGCGCCTTGCCGAGCACCGTGTACCGGTCGTCTACGACGACGGTCTGGATCTTCGTTCCGCCGAGGTCGATGCCGCCGCGCAGGCGCCCGCGGCGGTCCTCAGCCATGGCCGCCGAACTCGCGCTCGATCCAGCGACAGATGACGTCGACCGCGTAGGCCTGCTCGTCGGGGTCCAGCTCACGGCCCTTCGGGATCTCGTGCCAGCGCTCGAGGCAGGTGCGACAGCAGGTCGCGGTCGCGTGCTGAGCGACGAAGACTGGATGGCCGCGGTACGGCGTCTGGCGGCCGTCCTTGTGCGGCAGCGCCGGAGCGACGCGCCTGGCGAAGAGATCCTGCGCCTGCGTTCTCACCGCGCTCATGCCACGCAGCTGGACGAACGCGCGGTCGCGACCGCGCAGATGGAACGTCGCGCGGAACGGATGGCGGCCTATGCGATCGATGCGTTCGTCGATGCCCATCGCGCTTAAGCGTAGACGCGGTTGCATGGGTTGCGGCGGCGCGCTGCGGCGAAGCACGCCCGGGACACGGCAGGGTGCGGACGGCGACAACCAGTACGACCGGCGCGCGTGCTGTCCTTGGGATGTGGGAGACGTGCTGCGCGCCATCGGCTGGGGCTCGCTCGCCGCGAGTTCGCTCGTCATCGGCGCCGCGGTGGCGTTCGCGCGTGACTGGTCGCCGCGGCAGGTTGCCGTCGTGCTGGCGTTCGGTGCCGGCGCGCTGATCAGCGCGGTGAGCTTCGAGCTCGCCGAGGAGGGGCTGAAGGTCGGCGGGCTGGGCTGGACGTGGCTTGGCCTGGCCCTCGGCGCAATCACGTACTGGACCGCCGATGGCGCGCTCGAGCGGCGGATTGGCACGGGCGCGGGCGGCGGGGACGCCGGGATCGCCCTCGCTCTCGGGGCGTTCCTCGACGGTATCCCCGAGCAGCTCGTACTCGGTATCGGGCTCGCCTCCGGCACGAGCGTCGGCCTTGGACTGCTCGTCGCGATCTTCGTCTCCAACCTCCCGGAGGCGATCGGCTCGGCGCGCGACATGCATGCCGGGGGCACCGGCCGGCGGCGGATCCTGCTCCTGTGGATGGCCGTCGCGGCGTGCTGCGCCGCCTCGACCGTGCTCGGCGATCTCGCCGCGGGCGCGGCGACGGGCGAGGTGCGCGGCGCCATCGACGGATTCGCGGCGGGCGCGCTGATCGTGATGCTCATCGACTCGATGATCCCCGAGGCACGCGCTGGCGGCGGACGGGTCGCGGGCTTGATCGCGACGTTTGGCTTCGCGGTCGCGGCGGCGCTGTCGACCGCATCGTGAACCGGCGGCACGGCGGCCGTACCGGCGTTCAGCCGCACACTCCCTGGAATACTCATTTCACGTCGTAGTGCTCGACACCCAGCGGACCATGCCCAGCACGCGCCATCGGATGACAACCGGCGACATGCGCAACATCGACGCCGGTCCGCTCCTGCTCGGCGCCGGAGCACTGCTGCTCTTCGTGAGCCTGTTCCTGCACTGGTACAAACCGGGTCTGGATGCGTGGACGATCTTCGAGTCGTGGGACCTCGTTCTCACCGCAACCGCCGTGGTCGCGCTGATGGCCGTCGCCGGCCGGATGAACTTCACTCAGCCACGACCCGACGCGTGGCTCCTCGGCCCCGCGGCGCTGGCGCTCGTCGTCGTGGTCGTCGAGCTCATCAACCCGCCCCCACTCGCGCTCGGCGGCGATCCGGAGGCGGGGCTTTGGCTCGCGCTGGCCAGCGCGACCCTCATGGCGCTCGGCGCCGTACTGTCGGTCGCGCGGATCTCCGTCGCCGTGAACATCGCCGGCGCGCGCAGGACCGAACCGATCGCGACTGATCCGGACGCCGAGCCGGCGACGCCGGCGAGATCGCGCAGACGCATCGTCGGGGAGCCAGCAGCGACGAGCGGCTCGCCCCACGGCGACGAGCCGGCCGCCGGCAAGCGCCCTCCGACCGCCCCGACGCGGCCGATCTAAGGCAGTCCGACGTGCGACAGGCCGGCGCAGCGCTACCGCTGTCCGCTGTGCAGGACAGAACGGTGGCGACGATCGGCGTCTACGGCTGGACCCTCCAGGCGTTCCTCGACGCGCTCCATGACGCAAGCGTGCGCTTGGTCATCGACGTGCGCCAGCGTCGCGGCGTGCGCGGCAGCCAGTACTCGTGGGCCAACGCGCGGCGCCTTCAGGCGGCGCTCGCGGAGGCGGGGATCGCCTACCACCACCGCAAGGAGCTCGCGCCGACCACCGAGCTGCGCCAGCTCCAGTACGCCGCGGACGACCGGCTCGGCGTGGGCAAGCGCTCACGTGCCGCGCTGGACGCCGAGTACCGCGAGCGCTACATCCACGAGATCCTCGACCGCGCCGACCTCGGGGCGGTTGTCGCGGAGCTCCCCGAGGACGGGGCGGGCGTCCTGCTGTGCGTCGAGCGCGATCCCGAGGCATGCCATCGCTCGCTCGCCGCGGAGCGCCTGACCGAGCGCTACGGCGTGGCCGTCTTCCATCTGCGCCCCGCCGGCTGACGCTTCGCTCCCGGCCGCCGCGCCGGCGTCGAGGTCGAGGTCGTCGCGGAGAAGTTTCAGTCCGAGCTCGTGTCGGTCGTCGCCGGGGCGCTCTGGGAGTGGCCGCCCGCGGTCTGCGGCTACCACCGCGATCAGACCTCGCTCGCCCGCTCGAAGGCCTGGGCGATGGAGTCCTACGAGATCTTTTCCGACCTGGCTCGCGACCCCTCGACGGGCGTGTTCCTGCGCAAGGCGAACTTCTACTTCACCCACGAGCAGACGGCTCGCGAGCTGCACAAGATGAACGAGCTTGCACCGAAGGTCCGCGGGTTCGTGCACGATCCCGGACTGGCCGGCGCCAACGGGATCGATCCCGCCTACGGGGTCGTCGACGCCTACGCGCACCTCGCTCCGATGGTCGACACCGACCAGTACATGGGCTGGCTGCGCCGGCAGGTCGAGGCGGCCGGCGTGACGATCACCCAGCGACGCATCGACGGCCGGCTGTCCGAGCAGGAGGATGAGCTACGCGCCGAGTTCCGCGCCGACGCGATCGTCAACTGCACGGGTCTGGGAGCTGCGCAGTCGCACGGCGCGCCGATGTACCCGCTGCGCGGCGCGCTCGTGCGGGCGATCAACGACGGCAGCCGGATGCCGAAGATCGACGAGGCGCACTGCGTCGCACATCCCGAGGGCTCGACCGAGCAGGACATGGTCTTCATCGTCCCGCGCGGGGAGAACATGCTGCTGTTGGGCGGCCTCACCGAGGAGGACGAGTGGAGCCTGGACATCGGGCTGCACAACCATCAGCCCGTGCGCGACATGTACAGGCGCTGCCTGGACTTCATGCCCGTGCTCGCCCAGGCGCAGCTCGACCCCGACGAACCGGTCCGCGTCGGGTTGCGCCCGGTCCGCAACGGCAACGTCTGCCTCGAGCGCGAGGCCGGTACGAGCATCGTCCACAACTACGGTCACGGCGGCTCGGGCTTCAGCTTCTCGTGGGGCTGCGCGCACGAGGTCACCGCGACGATCACGCATGAGACCGCGTGCGGGAACGCCGTCGCAGCGTAGGCACGACTCGTCGTGATCCATCACCGATCGAGCATCGCCGCCGACAGGCGCTCGTCGATCGCTTCGATGCTGGCGGGGATGCGTAGTCGCTCGGCCTTCTCCGGATACGCGGCAGCGAGCTTGGTCAGCTCCGATCGCAGGAACGCCAACCCCTCGTCAAGCTCTCGCTCGCCGCCGTCGATCCGTCGGGCGATGCCCATCGCGCGGTTGACGCGCGCCTGGGCCTGTGGCCACGTGTACTCCGGGTCGATCTCGCGACGCAGTTGTGCCCAGCGCCTTGCAAGGCGATCCACCGTGCGGCGCTTCTCCTCGACGCGGCGGTGGGCGGGCACCGACGCCGGTGATTCCGCGATCGCGCTCGGTCCGCTCGCGTTCGGCTGCTCGCCGCTCACGCGCTCGCGACGGACGAACTCCAGCACGGACCGCAGCGCCCGCTCGGGCTGACGCAGCTCGCGCAGCAGGCGCCGCGCTGCGTCGACCTCCTCGCGGCGATAGTGCACTCCAGCGACGATCATTCCGCCGGGCGCCACCTCGGCGTCGAGCGCCTGGAAGTCCGCGCGGCGGCCAGTGCCGATCGGCGGCTCGACGTCGAACCCCGGCCCGAACTCGTCTGAGACCTGCTGGCGCAGTTCCACCTCGACGCGCTCGGCGCAGCCCTTCAGGGTCGGGTCGCCGGGCAGGAAGATCGTCGCGACGAGATCGTCGGGGTCCTGGTCGCGGCGCCGCACGACGCGCCCGACCGCCTGGCGGAAGAACAGGTCGGTCCGCTTGACGGTCGCGTATGCCGCAAGCACGAGCCGGGGAACGTCGACCCCCTCGCTGACCATGTTGACGGCGACGATCCAGCGTGGCGCGCCGGCGCCCCCGCGAGCGAAGCGCTCGATGCGCGCGTGCGCCCCCGCCTCGTCGCTGACGACCACCACCGGCTTCTCGTCGGCGATCGTACGCAGCAGCGCCGCGGTCGCACGCGCGTGAGCACGGTCGTCGCAGAGCACGAGCCCCGCTGCGTCGGCGATCACGTCGCGGGCCTTGACCAGCAGCGTGTCGGCGTCGCGCAGCATGCATGCGAGCAGCGGCGTCGCGGGATCGATCGCTGTGCGCAGCCGCCGCGCGTCGTCCTGCGGTTCGAGCTCGTCGGCGAACGCCGCGATCGTCTCCTGCGCGTCGACCCGCCAGCGCAGCGTCGCGTCCAGCAGCCGGAACGCGAGCGGGCGGCAGACGCCGTCCGCGACTGCCTCGCCGTAGCCATAGACGAAGTCCGGCGCGCAACGCCGGTCCTCGTCGTAGGTGACGAACGGGATCGCGCGAGCGTCCGAGCGAAACGGCGTCCCGGACAGCGCGAGCCGCCGCTGGGCGTCGCCGAACGCCGCCCTCAGCGCGGTCGCCCAGGTCGCGGACTCGCCCGCGTGATGGATCTCGTCGAGGACGACGAACGTCGGGCGGGCCAGGTGGTGTGCGAACAGGTCCGGCGCGAACGCGACCTGTTGATAGGTGACGGCGACACCGTCGACATCGCGCCGCCAGGCGCCGTCGGCGTTGCGCCAGCGCGGATCCAGGTGCAAGCCGATGCGGTCCGCCGCATTCGCCCACTGCGAGCGCAGAGCGGTCGTCGGGCAGACGACGACGATCTGCTCGCAGCCAGCGGCGCGCGCCGCCTGGCAGGCGGCCAGCGTCTTGCCGGCGCCGGGGGTGGCGACCAGCAAGAAATCACGATCGGCCGCGGCCGCGTGCTGCGCCAGGAAGGTCGCCTGCCAGGCTCTGGGCGCGACCGTCATGGCGCTCGCCCGCCCTTGGCGAGGTTGCACCGCGGGCACAGGGCGCGGCCGTTGGCAGGCGTGGTCTCACCGCCCGCGCGGACTGGGATCAGATGGTCGCCGTGCCAGCCGGGATCGAGCTGCGTTCCGCAGTCCGCGCAGCGGCCACGGGCGGCGAGGAAGAGCGCGACTCGCGCGGCGGGACGGAAGCGACGCGACGCCATCGCGGCCAGTGTGGCATCCCGATCACAAGACGGCCACCGCCGGGCGGCGCAGAATCAGTGGCAGGCGCCGCTGCCGGCGTCGCTGAACGGACTCTGGCCCGGCACGGGGAGGAACTTCCAGTCGTAGCCGTTCGCCTTCAGCGTGAGCTCCAAGACGCCGTAGGTCTGCGCCGCCGCGGCCCTGTTGCCCGCAGGCGGCGCTCCAGGGATCTCCGTGGCCTCGAGGCTGTGCCCGCCGGTGCCGACGACGAATTGCGTGATGCCGCTGGCGAGATCGGCCGCGCCGTCCGGGCGCTGCGGCCCGAAGCGCTCGTAGTTGTGAACGTGCCCGTTGAGGACGATGTCCGCGCCGGCGGCATAGAGGTCCTCCCAGAACGACCGCGGCGCCATCGACGGCGTCTTGGACGAGAACAGCGGGTGGTGCCAGAACGCGAGCGTGCACGCCGCCGGGTGCGCGGCGAGGTCGGCGCGCAGCCATTGCTCCTGGGGTGAGCCGGCCGCGCACGAGATCACGGGGCATGCGGTGGCGCTCGCCAGATTCGTGTTCAGCGAGATCACGTGCCAGTTGGCGATATCGAAGCTGTAGTAGCCGAGGTTCGGATTGCCGGCAGCAGCACCGAAGTACCGGAAGTAGCCGCCAGCGTTGGGGACGCAGCCGTTCACGCCGAAGTCGTCGGGGTTCGTCTCCTTGTACTCGTGGTTGCCGGTGGTGGGGTGGATGATGTCCTTGACCCGGCCCCATGACGGACCGAACGACCCGGCGAAGTCGGCCGCGGTGGCGCAGTCGTACTGCGTGTCGCCGAGCGTCAGCACGTCGCTGTAGCCCTTGCCGACGAGGAGGTCGGACGTCGCCTGCTGGCGGCAAAAAGCCAGGCTCCCCTGCCCGCCGTTGAAGTTGGGGTCCTTCGGCGAGCAGGCGATGTCCCCGGCCGCGGCGATGACCCGCGGCGGGGGTGGTGGCGGCGGCGGTGGGGGCGGAAGTGGTGGCGGCAGTGGTGGCGGAGCGGGCGGCAACGGCGGCAGGACGAGGAAGCGCAGGGCCACGACCCGGCCTCCCGATGCGACCCGCACGACCTTCGCGCCGGGGGCGATCGCCGGGACCGAACCAGAGATCGTGAGGTTGCCGCGTGAGTTCGGCCGCTTTCTCGCCACGCGCTTGCCCCCAAAGCGCACGTCGACGGTCGACTTGCGGGACAGCCCCGCCGCCTTGAGGACGAACGCGTCGCCCGCGCGGCCGCTCGACGGGTCCAGCGACACGCGCTGCCCACCGGAGAGAGCGACGAGCGTCGACGGCGCTCGGGGGGCGCCGTCGAAGAACAGCGCTGTCGAGATCGCACGGCCGCGGGCGCGGACACGCAGGGTGTGCAGGCCGGGCCGCGCGGTGCCGGGCACGGCCACGACCACGGTCGCACGCCCGCGCGTGTTGACGCGGAACTTGACCGGACGCGTGCCGGTCAGGCTGACGACGCCGCTGGCTCGCCGCTGAAAGCCGCTCGCCTCCAGTCGCACCGAAGCGCCTGGCCACGGACTTGCCGGCGTCACGATCACCGCTGCGGCGTTCGCGGAAGCGGGAGCACAGAGCGCAGCGATCACCACCACGCACAGCGACAGGGTCGGTCTCGCCATAGCCTCCTTACTCACAGCACCCCCCAACCTCGCTTCCGGGCATGACAGCGGTCATGCCCGTCGCTCTTGACGACGCCGCAGCCGGATCGGCCGAGGTCCGCCCCCGCAGGCGATCGCCGCGAGGCTAGCAACGACCGCGCCGGCGCGACGCAGTAGCGCTTCGGGTACGTCGCCGGTCCGGCGACCGCTACATCAATACGCGCTCGCCGCGAGCTCGACCTTCAACCCGTCGGGATCGAGCAGGTACGCGGCGTAGTACCGCGCGCCGTACTGCGGGCGCGGGCCGGGCGCGCCCTCGTCGCGGCCGCCGTTGGCCAGCCCCGCCGCGTGCGCGCCGTTGACGGCCGCCCGCCCCGACGCCGCGATGGCGACGTGCCCGTATCCCGGCGCGGGCGGACGTCCGCGGGCCACGATCCAGAACTGCTCGTGGTCGATGCCATAGGCGATCGCGCCCTTGCTCGCGAACAGCCGCCGCGCGCCGAGGGCATGGAAGACCGCGTCGTAGAACCGCGCGGAGCGCTCCAAGTCGGCGACCTCGAAGGCGACATGGACGATCATCGCACGAGCCGTCCCACGTCGCGGTGCGTGACGTCGACTTCGACGTCGTCGCGGACGCGGTAGCGCTCCGCGAGCGCCTCCACGATCGCGACCGAGCGATGGCGGCCTCCGGTGCAGCCGACGGCGACCGCGAGATGAGCCTTGCCCTCGGCGATGTACTCGGGTACGAGGAAGTCCAGCAGCGGCACGAGCCGCTCGTAGAACGCATCGAGCTTGCCGTTGCGCGCGATGTACTCGAGGACCTGCGGGTCGAATCCGGTGAGCGGGCGCAGGTCGGCCTCCCAATGGGGGTTTGGCAAGAAGCGCATGTCAAGGACGAGGTCGGCGTCGCGCGGCAGCCCGTGCTTGTGACCGAACGAGGTGAAGGTCACGGCGAGCTTCGCGTGCGCCTGGCGCGGCAGGAACTCCTCGACAAGCCGGCGGCGCAGCGTCGCCGCGCTGATCCCGGTCGTGTCGAGCACGAGATCCGCGCGCGCCTTGAAGGGCGCAAGCGCGGCCCGCTCGGCGGCGATCCCTTGCGCGACCGAGCCGGTGGGGCTGAGCGGGTGGCGGCGTCGCGTCTCCTTGTAGCGGCCGAGCAGCGACTCTTCGTCGGCTTCGAGAAACAGCACCCGGTGGGCAACCCCGAGCGTGCCGAGGTCGTCGAGCACCGCGCTGAGCGTGTCGAAGAACTCGCCTCCACGCACGTCGGAGACGACTGCGGCGCGCTGGACCTTCGAGCCCTCGTGGACGACGAGGTCGACGAGGCCGCGGATCATCTCCGGCGGCAGGTTGTCGACGCAGAAGTACCCGTCGTCCTCGAAGACGTTCATGGCGGTCGACTTGCCGGCGCCCGAAAAGCCGGTGATGACGACGAGATCCCCGAGCCTCGCGGGCGTCGCGGCTGTGGAAGCCTCCTCCTTGACGGTCACATGGCCATTCTGGCGGGTGCCCCGGTCAGGCTGATGAGACATGCTCACTCAGCCCGAGGTTCTGTTCAGATACGCGTACACGTCACCCGCCGTCTTGGAGGGCAGTCCGGGCACCGCCTCGAGCTGCTCGCGCGACGCGCTCAGCGCAGCCTCCGGCGAGCCGAAGTGCTTCAGCAGCGCGCGCTTGCGCTTCGGCCCGACGCCGGGCAGCCCGTCGAGCACGGACTCCGTCATCTGGCGGTCGCGGCGCGCGCGGTGGTGGGTGATCGCAAACCGATGCGCCTCGTCGCGGATGCGCTGCAGGAGTTGCAGCGCGGGCGTGTCGTGGGCGAGCACGAGCGGCGCCCGGCGCCCGGGGACGTACACCTCCTCGAGCTGCTTGGCCAGCGAGATCACAGCCACGCCGCGGTTGCGGAACCCCTCGAGCGCACGGATGCCGGCGGACAGCTGGCCCTGTCCCCCGTCGATCACGATCAGGCTCGGCAACGTCGCGAAGGACTCGTTGCGCTTAGGATCGTTCGGGCTGAGGTCCTGCTCGGCGTCCCAGCGCGCCAGCCGGCGGCCGAGCACCTCTTCCATCGCCGCGAAATCGTCGGGCACGCCCTCGATCGTCGAGCGGACGTTGAAGCGCCGGTAGTCGCTCTTCTTCGGCGCGCCGGCCTCGAAGACGACCATCGACGCGGTCGTGTTGGTCCCCATGAGGTTCGAGATGTCGAAGCACTCGATCCGCAGCGGCAGCGCGTCGAGGCCGAGCGCCTCCTGCAACCCGTCCAGAGCCGCGACGCGCTGCTGGCGCCGGCGCTCGTCCTTCAGTCGCTCCTGGTCCAGCGCCAGCTGCGCGTTGCGCTCGGCGAGCTCGAGGATCCGGCGCTTGTCCCCGCGCTCGGCCGCGCGAACCTCCACCCGGGCACCGCGGCGCGTGCCCAGCGCCTCGCCGATCGCCTCGGTCGCCTCGACCTCGCGCTGGACGATCACCTGCGCCGGAATCGCCATCGTCGCGTCGTAGTACTGCAGCAGGAACTCCTCGGCGACCTCGCCAACGTCGCGGCCGGTCTCGTTGGAGAGGTAGAAGGACTGGCGGTCCGACAGGACGCCGTCGCGGATCTGGAAGACCTGCGCGTTGGCGTCCGAGCCGTCGACCGCGACGGCGACCGCGTCCAGCGTGCCGACGGCCTCGTTGGCCACGCGCTGGCGCTCGAGCAGCGAGCGCACGGATCTCAGCCTGTTGCGCTCCAGGGCCGCCTGCTCGAACTCCTGCGCCGCGGCGGCGTCCTTCATGCGTTGGTCGAGGTCGCGCTCGATCTGGCGGTAGTGGCCGGAGAGGAACGCGATGACGCCGTCGATCGCCGCGCGGTACTCCTCCTTGCTCTGGTAGCCGACACACGGCGCGCCGCAGCGCTTGATGTAGAAGTCCAGGCACGGCGAGCCGCTGCGCCGTCCGGGCTCAGGCGCCGAGCAGGAGCGAAAGGCGAAGACCTTCTGGAGCAGGTCGAGCGTGCCCCGCACCTTCTTGGCATTCGAGTACGGGCCGAAGTAGACGCGGTCGCGGCGGTGGCGCTCGCGGGTGAAGTAGACGCGCGGATAGTCCTCGTCGAGCGAGATCGCGAGAAACGGATAGGACTTGTCGTCGCGCAGGCGGACGTTGAAGCGCGGCGTGTACTGCTTGATGAAGTTGTGCTCTGTGAGCAGCGCCTCCGCCTCGGAGGAGACGAGCAGGAAGTCGATCGCGTGGATCCGGTCGACCATCTCGATCGCGCCGCGGGTGGCGCCGACGCCCGCTACACGTGAGAAGTGGCCGGCGACGCGCTTGCGGATCGACTTCGCCTTGCCGACGTAGATGACCTTGCCGTCGACATCGCGGAAGAGATACACGCCGGGGCCGTCGGGCAGCTTGCGGCGCTCCTCGCGCAGGCGGGTCTGCTGTGGCGACTGCGGCGTCGTGACCATCCCATCGAGGATAGGCCGCGACGAGGTCGCGGTTCTCACTGGCGATAGCGGCGACGATCGCGTACATTCGCGCCCATACGGTGGCGTTCACTTGAGGGGGACGTGATGACGGGCAGGCGGGTCGTGTGCGTGGCAGTCGCTCTATGGCTGGGGGTCGCGGGCACCGCGACCGCGGACGGACCGGGGCTCGGGACCCCAGCGGTCGTGACGCTCGGCGACTCGGCGATCTCCGGCGAGGCCGGGCGCTGGGCGGGCAATACCAACGGCGATCCGGCGCGCGTCGACGCGCTCGGACCGAGCGCGTACTGGGACGCCGCCGGCGGCGAGGCGATCGTGGGCTGCCATCGCTCCAAGGCTGCGCAAGCGCACATCGACGACGGCGTGCTGAGCGCGAACCTTGCCTGCTCGGGCGCGCGCACGGTCACCGGCGGCACGGCTGCGGGGGAGAACTTCAAGCCGGGCATCGACTTCTACTCCGACGCCCAGGGCCGTCAGGGCCAGGCGCTGGCGCTGCAGGGATACGCCGCCACGCACAACGTCCGCGCGGTCGTCGTGATGATCGGGGCGAACAACTACGGCTTCAGCGCGGTCGTCGAGCGCTGCGTCCTGAACTGGATCACGTCGCCGGCGTTTTTCAAGAACCTCTGCAGTGACGATCCGGACATCGTGTCGCGCTTCACGCCGGCGCGGATCGCCGCCGAGACCACGAACGTCCGCGACGCGTTCACCCGCGTGGCACTCGCGATGACGCGTGCCGGTTACAGCGCCTCCCAGTACACGATCCTCGCCCAGACATACTGGTCGCCGCTTCCCCGCGGCGCGCAGATCCGCTACCCCGAGAGCGGATGGTCACGCCAGTCCGTCGGTGGCTGCGGCATCTGGAATGCCGACGCGAATTGGGCCAACGACGTCGTCGTCTCGACGTTCAACTCGACGATCCGCAACGCCGCCGCCCAAAGCGGGCTGACCGACATCGACGTGCTCGATCTTCAGACCGCGCTGAACGGACGCCGACTGTGCGAGAACACCGTCGGGCTGCTGGAGGAGAAGGGCGTCGCGTCGTGGAGGAGTCCCGGTGCGGTCGACAAGACCGAATGGGTACAGCAGATCCGCACCGCGACGACGATCCTCGGGCCGTATCAGCTGCAGGAGGACGCGCACGCGAGCTACTGGGGACAGCTGGCGATGCGAAACTGCCTGCGCCAGGCATACGGCGGCGGCGCGGTGCACGGCGGCGCGTGCGTGCGGGTCGCCGATGGGCTCAACGGCCGGGGCGAACCGCAGATGGCGTTGGGCTAGCCGGCCGGCTACCGTCGGCGCGTGAACTTGAGGAGAACGACGCGGGCTCCCGGATCGTTCGTGTTGAGCGTCAGGACCGGGCCCACGCCGCGCGCGTAGAACTTCATCTCCTGGACCTTGGGCTCGGTCGGCACGAGGTCGCGCGTCAGGACGATGTTGTCGAAGAACCCGGCCGGCACGTCCACGCGCTCCTTGCCGATGGTGACGATCTCGGCGTTGTCCTCGGCCTGGCCCTTGAGGTACTCCTGGCGGTACCTGAGGCCGGGCTCGGGATCCGCCGGCATCAAGACGCCCGCGTCCGCGCCCTTGACACCCGCCTCGAAGGACCCGTCGCGGCCGGCGAACTTGCCGTTCTCGTAGTGGCGCACGTCGCCGCCGAAGTACCAGACGTTGCCCTTCTTGTCCTGAGCGAACCAGTCGTGCTCGACCTCGACGGGCTTGCCGCCCTCGGAGACAGCGTCGCGAACGACTCGGACCCTGACCCCGTTGGCGAGCTTCTTCGTCTTGTCGGTCACCGTGATGACGACCTTCTCGTTCGTCCCCTCGGTGTCGGTCTCGCGGTAGACCCAGCTGTCACCCGGCGCCATCGGCAGGTACGGGTTGTCGATGTTCACCGTGAAGTCGGCAGGATCCAGTTTCGCCTTCTCGGCCCCCTGCGGCAGTCCGCGGTCCGCGCTCGACTCGTCCCCGCCGCCGCACGCGAGGAACGCGGCGGCGGAGACGGTGGACCCAAAAAATGCGATGGCTGCCGTCCATTTGCTCATTGGCGGCGAGTCTGTGTCCGGTCCATGAGATGCATGTGAGAGGCGGATGGGAAAGCGGGGGCGCCGGTCACGCGTGCATGGCGCATAGCGAGACCCCAAGCGGGGAATGAGCCAGCCATGCACGCGATCGGCCTGCGGGCGTTGAACGCCGTCGTCGCTGTCCTGGCGGCGTCCGCCGCGATGGCCGGCGCCGCGGCGGCGGACGACGATGCGGCGCCCGCGGCGGCGACGCCGACCGCGGCCGGCACCGGCGGCGCCGCCGCGACCGTCGACCGGCTCGCGACGCAGGCCGCGATCGACACGCTGCGCCGGGGCGGCAATGCGACCGACGCCGCCGTGACCGCGGCTGCCGTGCTCGGTGTGACCGAGCCGTTCTCGTGCGGCATCGGCGGCGGTGGATTCATGGTCAGCTACAACGCGCGCGAGCGCGAGGTCACGACGATCGACCAGCGCGAGCGGGCGCCGGGCGACATGCGCCCCGACTCGTTCTGGGAGAACGGCGCGCCGCTGGCATTCAACGACGCGCGCTACAGCGGCCTGTCGGTCGGCGTGCCCGGCACCGTCCGCGGCTGGGCCGAGGCGCTCGAGCACGACGGGACGATCTCACTCGCGCAGGCGCTCGCGCCCGCGATCGGGATCGCGTCGAAGGGCTTCGTCGTCGACGCGACGTTCGCGGCGCAGACGCAGGAGAACGTCGACTACTTCGACGATGCGCCGGCGACGGCGGCGCTGTTCCTCGGTCCCGACGGCACACCGCGCGACGTCGGCACGGTCTTCCGCAATCCGGATCTCGCGCGCACGTACGCGCGGATCGCGTCGCGCGGGCCGAGCGGCTTCTATCGCGGCCGGATCGCCGACGAGATCGTGCAGACCGTTCGCAACCCGCCGGTCGGCTCGACGGCGAACCACCGCTGGCGCGCGGGCGTCATGCGAGCGCAGGATCTGAGCGAGTACACGGCGCCCGAGCGCGCGCCGACACACTCGACCTACCGCGATCTCGATGTCTACGGCATGGGGCCACCGTCGAGCGGCGGCTCCACCATCGCCGAGGCGCTGAACGTCCTCGAGGCCTACGACCTGGCGGGGATGACCCGCGCGGACGCGCTGCACCGCGAGCTCGAGGCATCGCGCTTCGCGTTCGCCGACCGCGGCGCGTTCCTCGCGGATCCCGACTTCTTCGACGTGCCGCTGGCCGGGCTGCTGTCGAAGGACTTCGCGGCCACGCGCCGCGCGCTGATCACCGACCGGGCGGCGACGCCCGCCGTCGTCGCGCCGGGCGACCCGTATCCGTTCGACGCCGGCGCCGGCGCCGGCCAGGCCTCGGTCACCGCGACGCAGCCCGGCACGACGACCCACATCACGACCTCCGACCGCGCGGGCAACGTCGTCTCCTACACGTTCACGCTCGAGTCGACGGGCGCCTCGGGACTCGTCGTCCCCGGCCGCGGCTTCCTGCTCAACAACGAGCTGACGGACTTCAACTTCACCTCGACGACGCATCCCAACCGCGTCGAAGGCGGCAAGCGGCCGCGCAGCTCGATAAGCCCGGAGATCGTTCTACGCGACGGCCGGCCGTGGCTCGCGCTGGGATCGCCGGGCGGCTCGACGATCATCACGACGGTCCTGCAACTGCTCGTCGACCGCATCGACCTCGGCGCCTCCCTGCCCGAGGCGATCGCAGCGCCTCGGGCGAGCCAGCGCAACACGGCGACCACGACGGCGGAGTCGGCCTTCGTCTCATCGCCGGAGGCCGCCGCGCTGGCAGCCCGCGGCCACAGCTTCACAAGCGGCCCGGAGATCGGCGCGGCGACGGGAATCGAGTTCACGGGCGGCCGCGACCGCGTGCTGGCCGCCGCCGAACCGGTGCGCCGCGGCGGCGGAAGCGCGATGGTGGAGCGCCCAGCAGACGACTAGTGGTGCGTCTCATGACTAGCTGCCGGCCGTCATTTCAGGTCGATAGTCACGAGACGCACCACTAGTTGCACGCGCAACCATATTGCGGCTATAGTTGAGGAGGCCTCCACCTCCGCACACAAGGGGATCGCTATGCAGCTTGACGGCATCCATCACATCACCGCAATCACCGGCGACGCGCCCGGCAACGTCGACTTCTACACCCGCGTCCTGGGCCTGCGCATGACCGCGAAGACGGTCAACCAGGACGACCCGAGCGTCTACCACCTCTTCTACGGCGACGAGAACGCCCGCCCGGGCGCCGACCTGACGTTCTTCGAATACCCCGGTGCCACACCCGGCCAGCCGGGCGCGGGGATGGTGCACCGGATCGTGTGGCGCGTCGGCTCGCTTGCGGCGTTGGACTTCTGGGCCACGCGCCTGGAGGGCGAGGGCATCGACGCCCAGCGCGACGGCGACTCGCTGCTGTTCGCCGATCGCGAGGGTCTGGCCCACGAGCTCGTTCTCGACAGCTCGGGCGATCCGCGACTCGTCGCCGAACACCCGGAGGTGCCGGCCGAGCACGCGCTGCAGGGCTTCGAGGGGGTCCGCGCCTACAGCGGGCGGCCGGATGGGAGCGCGCGCATGCTCGAGCAGCTCATGGGCGCCGAGCGGCGTGGCGACGAGGACACCTTCGAACTGCGCGGCGAGCGCCGCGGCGGCTGGATCGCATGGGATCGCGCCCCGGACGCCCCGGGGCGCCAGAGCGCGGGCGTCGTGCACCACGTCGCCTGGGGCACGACCGACGCCGACATGCCGGCATGGATCGAGCGTGTGACCGACGCGGGCATCCCGAACTCGGGCTACGTCGACCGTCACTACTTCCACTCGCTGTACTTCCGCGAGCCTGGCGGCGTGCTCTACGAGCTGGCGACCGCGGAGCCGGGCTTCACCGTCGACGGGCCGGTCGAGGAGCTCGGATCCAAGCTGATCCTGCCGCCGTTCCTGGAGCCGCGCCGCGAGCAGATCAGCGCGGGCCTGACGCCGCTGCCCGACCCACGGGCCGCGTGGGCGAGCACCAGCGGGACACGAACATGAGCGGCGCCACCGCCAGCGGCGCCGGGCGCTTGGACAGCCGCTTCCGCGATTGGGTCACCGCCGACGGCAGCTCGGGCTATCCCGCCGAGGCCGGGCGCTATCACCTGTACGTGTCGCTCGCCTGCCCGTGGGCGCACCGCGCGGTCATCCTGCGCAAGCTCAAGGGGCTGGAGGGCGCGATCGACATGTCGGTCGTCGACCCCCATCGCGACGAGCATGGCTGGGCGTTTCGGACCGAGCGCGGCGGCACCGGCGATCGCGTCAACGGCTGGGAGTACCTCTCGACGGGCTACCTCGCGAGCGACCCCAACTACGACGCGCACGTCAGCGTGCCGGTGCTGTGGGACAAGCAGACGGGCCGGATCGTCAACAACGAGTCGGCGGACATCATCGTGATGCTCAACGATGCCTTCGACGCGTTCGCCTCGAACCCTGAGCTCGACCTGTACCCGGTGGCGCTGCGCGGCGAGATCGACGAGCTCAACGCGCGCGTGTACGAATCGGTGAACAACGGCGTGTACCGCACGGGCTTCGCCAGCTCGCAAACGGCCTACGAGGAGGCCGTCTACCCGCTGTTCTACGCGCTGGACATGCTCAACGAGCGACTGGCGACCCGGCGTTATCTGTTCGGCGCGCGCCAGACGCTCGCCGACTGGAGATTGTTCGCCACGCTGCTGCGCTTCGATCCTGTGTACGTCGGTCACTTCAAGTGCAACCTGCGCCGGATCGTCGACTACCCGAACCTGTCGGGCTACCTGCGCGACCTGTACCAGGTGCCGGGGATCTCGCAGACCGTCGACATGGACCAGATCAAGCGCCACTACTACGGCACGCATCCGAGCATCAACCCGACTGCCATCGTCCCCGCGGGGCCGGTGGTCGACCTCGATGCGCCGCATGGTCGCGAAGCGCTCGGAGAGGCCGGCGCATGAGCGACCTCGGCTTCACCCACGTCTTCGAGCCGGGCAAGGGCGGGCCGACGCTGCTGCTCCTGCACGGCACCGGCGGCGACGAGCGCGACCTCGTCGGGCTGGGCCGCCAGCTCGCGCCCGGCGCGGCGCTGCTCAGCCCGCGAGGCAAGGTGCTCGAGCACGGCGTCTCGCCCCGCTTCTTTCGCCGGCTCGCGGTCGGACAGCTGGACATCCCCGACCTGCTCGTGCGCACCGACGAGCTCGCGGAGTTTGTCGGGCAAGCCACCGAGCGCTACGAGCTCGACCCAGGCCGCGTGATCGCCCTGGGCTTCTCCAACGGCGCCAACATCGCCGTCTCGCTGCTGCTGCGCCATCCTTCGCTGTTGCACGGGGCGGCGCTGCTGCGACCGATGCTGCCCTACGAGCCTCCCGATCCGCCCCGGCTCGAGGACGTCGACGTCCTCGTCGCCGCCGGTTCGCATGATCCGTACTCGCCACCGGAGCAGAGCGCGCGTCTCGTCCAGGTCCTGCGCGACGGCGGCGCCCGCGTCACAGTCCACACCGAGCCGGGCGCTGGTCATGGGCTCACGCAGAACGACGTCGCACAGACGGCGCGCTGGATGGCCCGCGTGGCCGCGCCCGTCGCCTCCTGACGTCCCTGTGCGAACGCTGGGCCGACGAGAGCAGCTCAGCCGCGCCGTCGGCGTTTGAGGACAGGTCGATGAGCCTCGGGGGCGTCGGACGCGAGGCTCACGGTCCGCCGCCAAGCCCTTTGCGGGCCAGTTCCGCCAGAGCGGCGTCGGACTTCTCCAGGCCCTCTGGCGCGAGCGCGCTCAGTACCTCGGGAACCTTGGTGAACTGCACATCGCGGTAGTCGACGATCTCGATCAAGTTGCCCCACGGATCGTGGAACCTCAGTCCACCGCTCGGCGCGACATCGACACCCGCGTCGAGGAGCGCCGCGCGAACCGCCGGTTTGTCATCGACGACAAGTCCGAAGTGCCGGTCGTCGTCTGGGCCTTCACGACGCCCCGCGCTGAGCGCGATGAACTGATCGCCGAGGTCGATCCACGCCATCGTCGGCCGCTTTCCGCGCAGCTCGAAATCGAGGAATCGCGAGTACCACGCCAGCGCTTCGTCGATGTCGCCGACCTCCAGAGCCACATGGTTGATGCCAATCGCGCGGGCCATCGAACACAGGCTCGCAGCCTTCGTCGCGTCCAGCAAGCTCCCCGTTGGGATGTCCCACGCTGTCATGTGGGTCACCGCCTTGGACGGGGTCTTCGTAGTAGGACCGCCGCGTCTCGCCTGCTTGACAGCTCGTCGACTCGTCGGCGAGGGTGCCTTGATCCACAGAGAGGGGCAGCATGGCTGGCACCGACGAGGCAGACATCAAGCGATTGCGAGCGCTCAAGCACATCGTCGTGGTGATGATGGAGAACCGTTCGTTCGATCACATGCTGGGATATCTGCGCCAGGAGGGCATGACGAACGTCGACGGGCTGACTGGGACGGAGTTCAACTTCGACCCCAACGGAAAGAAGATCTTCGTCCAGGCGTTCGACGCAGCCGATCAGAAGCTTCAGCGTCATGGCGAAGCGCTGCAGAAGAGGCTTGATCCTGACCACTCGGTGGCTGGGGTGCAGACGCAGTTGGGGCCGGGGTACCCCAAGACGCCGCACCCCAATGGTAACGGCGGGTTCGTCAAGAGCTTCGTCGAAAGCCGCAACCCCAAGGACAAGGTCACCAGCGACCTGTGGATGGTCCCGATGGGCTACTACACAAGCAAGGACGTGCCCGTCTATGACCACCTCGCCCGCCAGTACTGCGTGTGCGATCGCTGGTTCTCGTCGGTTCCGGGCGACACGTGGCCCAACCGCCTGTACGCCGTCACCGGCGGCGAAGGCCCGAACGCGGCGCAGAAGTCCGATCTGTGGCGGTTGATCACTGACCTGCCGCCGTTGACGTCGTTTCGGTCGCTTCCGATCTTCGACGAGCCGGCGTTCACGCGCCGCCTGAAATCTGGGCAATGGCGCTGGTACTCCCACGACCCGGGGACGCTGCGCCTGATCGACGAGCGCTACCGCCAGCTCGATGATCCGATGCGCGACAACTTCGCGTTCTTCGACCGACGCAAGCTCAGCTTCCTCACCCAGGCTGCGGAGGCCTTGATTGTTCGCGGCAACTCCTTTCTTGATGACGCCGTCGACAACAAGCTGCCGCAGGTGTCGTGGATCGACCCGAACTTCATCGACGTCAGCGTGCTCGAGACGCAGTCAAACGACGACCACCCTCCGTCGGACATCCGCGCCGGCCAGGCGTTCGTCTTCGAGGTCTACAACGCGCTGATGCACTCCAAGGACTGGAAGGACACGCTGCTGATCATCGCCTACGACGAGCACGGCGGCTTCTATGACCACGTCGCCCCGCCGAAGCTCGCAGCCGGTGACGGCTCGACGCACAAAACCTATGGTCTGCGTGTACCGGCGCTTATCGTCGGCCCGCGGGTGCGCCGCCAGGTCCTTCATCAGCCCCCACCGCGCGAGAACGGTGAGCAGCCGCAATTTGACCACACGAGCATCATCAAGACGATCCTGTTGGCGTTTGCAAAGGACCCCAAAGCGGCGCTCGCTGCCATGCCGCCTCGTGTGCGACGTGCGCCGCACCTGGGAAGTCTGCTCGGACCTGTCCGGACCGATATCGACGACCCGCGCAACGCGCGCGACCTGATGGACGCGTGGCGCGCGGAGGCGACGCAGCGCCGCCGCGCGCAGCTCCGCGAAGACGGCAGGACAGGTGCCGTCGCTCCCGACGGCGCCGGACAGCCGGTCGTACTCACTGAATTCCAGACCGACGTCCACAATGCCGTCACCGCCGTCAAACGCATCGGCCTGAATCCATGACCCTGCGCTGCTCGGCCTACCACCCGATCGCAACGTTGCGGCGCGACCCATCCCGTCGGTAGCCCCACGTAACGACCAAGGAGCCCTCCAGCAACATGCCGATCGATCTGAATGCGCCGCTGACTTGGAAGTCCGCGACCGGAGATGCCGCAGTGATGCTCAAGCAGCTGCAACCCAACATCGTCAAGGCCCATGTGCGCGATCACCTCCAGCTGCTGTTCGTGCAGTTCGCGGACAGCACTCCGGCAGCGAAGGCGGAGGCGCGAGCCTTCCTCAAGGCGCTGACGGGCAAGATGAAATCGGCGAAGACCCATCTCGACGAGGCCGAGGCATTCAGCACGTCGGGCGCGCCCGGGACGCCCTATGTCGGCGTGGGGCTGACGTTTCAGGGCTACAAGAAGATCGGCATCGCGGTCGCGAAGATCCCGGGGAACGCTTCGCCAGGTCCATTTAAGGACTCGATGCGCTCAGACGTCTCTGTGGCGGCGCTGAGCGACCCGCCAGTCGCCAACTGGGAACAGACGTTTCGACACACGATCCATGCAGTCGTGCTGATCGGCGACGCCAGCGAGGCCGCCGTCGTCAAGATCCGAGCCGAGATCGACGCGCTGATGACGGCGCACATCAAGCTCCTAGGCGTCGAGAAGGGAAGCAGTCAGAAGAATGGTCACGGCGATGGCATCGAGCATTTCGGCTACATCGACGGGCGCAGCCAACCGATCTTCCTGACGGAGGACATCGCGGACGAGCGTCACAAGATGGACGGCACGACCGTCTGGAACCCAGCCTTCGGCCTCGGCCGCGTGCTCGTCGCAGACTCAGCCGCGCCCGACCCGACGAAGCAGTTCGGCAGCTTCTTTGTCTGTCGCAAGCTCGAGCAGAACGTGCGCGCGTTTCGCAAGGCTGAGAACGACTTCGCCACGGCGCTTGGGCTCGCGGGCGAGGACCGCAAGCGGGCGGGCGCGATGATCGTCGGGCGTTTCCGTGACGGCACACCGCTGACCACGCAGCGCTCGGACGGGGCGCACAGTCCGATCATGAACGACTTTGACTACGACAGCGACGACGTGGCCGGCAAGTGCCCCTTCTACGGGCACGTCCGCAAGACCAACCCGCGCGGGTCGGGCGGCTTCGAGCCGCAGAGCAACGAACGGCTTCACCTCATGGCCCGCCGGGGACAGACCTACGGCAACCGCACCGACAACCCGACGGACGAGAGCCTGCCGCTCAGCAGCCGCCCGACAACGGGGATCGGCCTGCTGTTCATGGCGTTCAACTCGCAGATCGAGACGCAGTTTCAGTTCACACAGGCCACATGGGCGAACAACCCAGGGTTTCCCAGCGTCCCCCCCGGCCACCCGGCGCCCGGTCTCGACCAGGTCATCGGACAGGGCACGCGCCCGACCGCTGTCGCCCCGCTGACCTGGGGAGGCAAGGACTCCAAACCGCTCTCCGCGGCACCCCAAGCCGTCACGATGAAAGGCGGCGAGTACTTCTTCATGCCCTCCTTGGCGTTCCTCAAGAGCCTCTGAACGCGCTCGGCGCTGGGGCAGCTCGAAGACGAGCGAAGCACGATTGGCGGGTCCCGCGAGGCGGTGCGCGACCGCTCGAAGGACGACATTCGTATTTCTTACGTAACCGACCAACCTTGCTTGCGCGCGCTCGTTAGAGGAGTGTGTCGTGCTGCAGTGTTTGATACCAGCGCATCGGACGCCCCCGCGGGCCACAGGCCGCGCTTGTCGCTGCCGCGCCGTGCCCTGTGCTCGGCAGGTGACGACCGCCTGGTCGAGCAGGTGCGCGCTGGAAGCGCCAGAGCCTTCGAGGAGATCTACGATCGACATCACCGCGGCATCCTGGCGTTCTGCCGGCACATGCTCGGTTCCCGCGAGGAGGCCGAGGACGCCGTTCAGCACACGTTCATCGCGGCCTACCAGTCGCTGCTGGCCGATGAGCGGCAGATCGCCCTCAAGGCGTGGCTGTACACGGTGGCGCGCAACCGCTGCCTATCGCTACTCCGCGCGCGCCACGAGCACGCCGACATCGACGGCGACGGCGTCATGGTGCCTGCGACCGCCGGCCTGTCCGCCGAGGTCGAGCGGCGCGAGGATCTGCGCGCGCTGCTTGCCGACCTGCAGCGCCTGCCTGAAGACCAGCGCGCCGCACTGGTCCTCGCTGAGCTTGAAGCGCATTCGCACGACGAGATCGCCGTGATCCTCGACGTGCGCCCGGCGAAGGTCAAGGCACTTGTCTTTCAGGCGCGGGAGGCGCTCATGAGCCGCCGTCACGCCCGCGAGGCCGATTGCGGTGAGATCCGCGAGCAACTGGCCGTCCTGCGTGGCGGTGCGCTGCGCCGCAGTGAGCTGCGCCACCACGTCGCCGACTGCGCCGGCTGCCGTGCCTTCGCTGCCGAGGTCAAGAGCCAGCGCGCGGCGCTGGCCGTGCTGCTTCCGGTCGTGCCGTCGCTCGCGCTCAAGCACAGCACTCTGACCGCGGCGTTCGCGGCGGGCAGCAGCGCTGCGGCAGCCGGCGGCGCGGCGGCCGGCGGTGCTGCGATGGCCGGCAGTGCTGCCGCGGGCGGCGCGGCGGCCGGCGGCACGGCGGCTGTAACGAGCGGCACGGCTGCGGCCGGCGGCGCGGCTGGCGGCGGCACGGCCGTGGTGGGCAGCACGGCTGCTGCGGGCGGCGCCGCTGCGGGCGGCGGCTCGGCACTGCTCACGAGCGGAGGTGCGCTCCTAGGCGCCAAGGTCATCGCTACGAAGGCCGTGATCGCCTTCGCCTTGACGACGGGCGTTGCCGGCGGCGGCTACATGGCTGTTCAGCAGCTTCCCGGCGTTCGCTCGCCTGCGCACTCGATCCAGGCCCGGTCGGACCAGCAGCAGACGTCGGGGGGCAAGCTGGCCGCCAGCGGCGGCCTGGTCTCCGGCAGTCACGACGAGTGCATGAAGGAGCCGGCCACTGCTGCGCGCGCATGTCTGGACAAGGAATCCGCCAAGGCAGACGGCGCCGGCTCCGCGGCAAGCGATCACGAGGACAGCTGTCCTAGCAAGCCCGCCGCCACCGCCAAGGGATGCCTAGAACCCGCCGACGGTCAGGCGACACCTGCCGAACACCACAGCAGCGGCACCTCCAACAGCCAAGACCACTGTCCTACCACGTCCGCCAGCACCCCCAGCAGCAACTGCCCGGACTCCGCGTCCGGGAACCCGCCGCTCACCGGTCAGTCGACGCCAGCCGGTCATGGGCCCAACAGCCAGGACAGCAGCACCAACACGCCCGCCAGCACCCCAAGCAAGTGCCCAGACTCGCCGGCCGCCGAACCACCGCTCACCACTCAGTCGACAACGAACACCCCGGACAACACAGCCACCACCCCGACCACCACCACCCCGACTACCACCACCC
>Ga0307502_10000039_pt1 | contig 34663 bp, 33 predicted proteins | sample 16_S_MG_FD_201364 | JGI IMG/M metagenome (GOLD analysis project Ga0307502, IMG submission 201364) | Soil microbial communities from Populus trichocarpa stands in riparian zone in the Pacific Northwest, United States - 16_S | ecosystem: Environmental > Terrestrial > Soil > Riparian zone > Trees... | reverse complement strand
CCGTGAAGCCGCTGCAGTGGCCGACCTCGCGCAGGCGGCCCTCGTCGTCGTAGAGGCCGAGGATGATCGCGCCGACCGTACCCTCCTGCTTCCCAGGCCGCCAGCCCATGACGACCGCGTCGATCGTCCGCACGCGCTTGACCTTCACCATCCCGCGCCGCTCGCCGGGCAGGTACGGCGCCCCCAGCTCCTTGGCGATCACCCCTTCCTCCTCTTGCAGCCAGCGCTGCGCGCCCTGCGCCGTGTGCACGACCGGGGTCAGCTGCAGGCCCTCGATCGTTTCAAGGATCGCGCGGCGCTCCTCGTACGGGCGCTCCATGAGCACGTCGTCGTCGAGGGACAGCAGGTCGAAGGCGACGAAGCGCGCCGGCGTCTCCTGGGCCAGCCGCGCGATCCGCGACGCCGCCGGATGGATGCGCTGCCCGAGCGTGTCGAACGACGCCGCAACGATCTCGCCGTCGATGACGTAGCGTCCGCTGGGGAACGTCAGCTCGGGGAAGTAGCGCGACAGCGGCTTGCCGTTGCGCGACTGCAGGTAGGTCTCGTCGCCATCGACGAACGCGAGCGCGCGAAAGCCGTCCCACTTGGGTTCGTAGGCCCAGTCCTCGCCCTCGGGCAGGCTCGCTCGCGGGCGCGCGAGTTGGGGCAGCAGCGGCGGTGTGATCGGGAGGGACAGACGAAGAACGCTAGCGGCCGGGGTGCCAAGCGACGCTGCAAGCCTCAAGTCCCGCTCAGACGCCCGACAGGGAGTGCCCCCCCACGCCCGTTCATCTCCAAGCCGCTCGACGCGCCGCACCGCCGGTCGCCTCCCGCGCGCGCCTGGACGGCGCGGTCACCGACGGCGACCGGGTGGCGGCGCTCATCTCCGAGGCCTGCTGGACGGCGGCCCGGACACGAGCTTCGACCGCTTCGCTCGAGTGGCGGCGCGTGTCGCCGGGGTGGCCCGCGCGCTCGTCTCGATCGTCAGCGACGACCGTCAGTACTTTGGCGTGGCCACTTGCACGGTCCCACCGCCTCCCGAGCAGCTCGTCGCCGAGGCCGATCGCGCGCTGTACCGCGCCAAGCGCGGGGGCGCGACCGTGTCTGCATCAGCGCACCAGTGTGTCCGATAAGGCGATCGTAGACCCAGTGGATCGAACAGGGCACCCGGGCCGTTACCATCGACGCAGATGAGCAACGAGCACGCGACCGTCGCCGAAGAGGAGTACCTCCAGACGCTGTTCTGGCTGCAGGAGGCGAAGCTCCCGATGACCGGCGCCAACGTCGCGCGTGCGATGCAGCTGTCGGCGCCGACCGTGCACGAGATGATCGGGCGCCTCGAGCGCGATGGCTACATCACGCGCGCGGAGGACAAGGTGATCAGCTTCACCGAAGCCGGCCGCGATCACGCCGAGGGCATCGTGCGCCGTCACAGGTTGATCGAGCGCTTCCTCACCGACGTGCTCAGCATCCCGTGGGACGAGGTCCACGAAGAGGCCGAACGGCTCGAGCACGCGATGAGCCCCGTACTCGAGGAGCGCATGCTCGCCGCGATCGGCGATGCGAAGACCTGCCCGCACGGTCATCCGATCACCGGCGGACAGCGGATCGAGGGTGTCCCACTGGCCGATGTAGAGCAAGGCGCGTCGGTGACCATCCTGCGCTTCGAGAACGAGGCCGAGGATCTCCTGCACTACCTCATGGACTCAGGGCTCGAACCGGGCCTGAAGGGCACGCTGACCGAGACCTCCGACGACGAGGTCGCCGTCACAGCCGCGGACGGCCGCGCGATCACGGTGACGTTCTCGGTTGCCGAGACCGTCTCCGTGCTTGCCGATCCCTCGCCGCCGTCGCGAATCGCGCTGCCCGAACAGCTCGTTCTGGCGCGCGAGCGCTACGGCCGCTAGCTTCGCCAAGACGCAGGATCCGGCACCGCGGGGGTGTACCCTCCACGGCCGGCGTACGGGAGGAAGCACATGCGCACTCGGATGGTCTGTTTGGAGGATGGCATCACGTCTTGCGGCTTTCGCAAGATGGCGGCCTATGCTGCACAGCTGCAGCCGGGCACCGAGTCGTACTACATCTCCACCGAGCGATACCGCAGCGTCCGCACCGCGGTGCGCGGGATGGGCGACAAGGCCGAGGTCGGCGACGAGCAGGTCGACGAGATCGCCCAGGATCTCGCCGGTTCGGATCTGATCGGCTTCTCCTCGATGACGGGCTACGCGGCGCTGACGCATCGCGTGATCAAGCGCATCCGCGAGCTCAACCCGTCCGTCTACATGATCTGGGGCGGCATCCACCCGATCATCCAACCCGAGGACGCAATCCTCGCTGACGTCGACGCGATCTGCACGGGCGAGGGCGAGTTCGCATTCGAGGAGTTCCTCGACGGCTTCAAGGACGGCCGCGACTACACCAAGACCAAGAACTTCTGGTTCAAGCCCGGCAGCCACGGCAATGGCAACGGCAAGGGCAACGGCGAGATCCTCAAGAACCATTTCCTGCCACTGATGTCCGTGCAGGAGATGGAGGCGCTGCCGTTTCCCCAGTACGGCGCCGAGACCGAGAAGCTCTACCTGCCCGGGCAGGGGTTCGTGAAGATGGGCGTCGAGGACTACCTGCTCAACGACGGGCTGGGCTACACGACGCTCTGGTCGATCGGCTGTCCGTTTCACTGCTCGTACTGCGGCAACACGAAGTTCATCGCCAACGACGCGAAGTACAAGCGCATCCGCCACCCGAGCGCGCGCTACATGGTCGACCAGGTCAAGGACGCGCGCGCGCGCTTTCCGCACCTCAGCCAGGTCTCCTTCCACGACGACTCGTTCATGGCGATCCCGTACGGTCAGCTCGAGGAATTCGCCGAGCTGTGGCACGACGAGCTGAAGCTCCCGTTCGCGGTCTACGGCGTAATCCCGAACTACGTCCGCCAGGACAAGTTCGAGCTGCTGTCGTGGGCCGGGATGAACCGCATCCGGATGGGGATCCAGTCCGGGTCGAAGAACATGCTCGACTTCTACAAGCGCCCGACGCCGCCCGAGAAGATCCTGCGCGCCGGCGAGGTCATCGCGTCGTTCGCGCCCAAGTACCATATCCCGGCGGCCTACGACATCATCATGGACAACCCGATCGAGACTCGGGACGACGTGAAGTCGACGCTCCAGCTGCTGTACATGATGGACCGGCCCTACACGCTGTTCATCTACTCGCTGAAGGTCATCCCGAACACGGGGCTGGCGGCGGCGATGGAGGAGCGCGGCGTCGACCTCGAGGAGATCGACGACTCATATCTGGCGATCCCTCCACGCTGGGCCAACATCATGCTGTACCTGATCGCGCTGTGGCGCCCTCCGCCGTGGCTGTGGAACCGGCTGATGGGACGCGTCCGCGCGAGCAACGAGCCGCAGAAGCTCTACCCGCGGCTGGGGCTGGCGCTGCGCACGCTGTACCTGACCAAGCGGGTGCTGAGCCACTTCCGCGTCATGGATTTCTCGATCACGCCGGGCAAGACCGGCTACTACGCCTGGAAGGTCGGGCTCGTGAGCCTCTGGCAGAAGCGCTTCACGCGCCGGCCGCCGCGGCCGGAGCGGACCGTCCTGCACAAGGACGAAGCGATGGTCGGGGTCACCGTGATCTCGCCCGAGCGCACCAAGAAGCGGGCCTGAGCAAGCCCCGCCGCGCTACGGGCCTAGGCGGCGGCCGCTGTCCCGCTGACCGCGCGGTACGCGTCGGCGAGTCGCATCACGCCCGCTTCGATCCTGTCGTTCGTCACGCCCGAATAGGCCAGGCGCAGCGTGTTCTCTCCGCCCTCGAGCAGGAAGTCCGTGCCCTTGACGAACTGCACGCCGCGCTCGTTGGCCGCCTCGAACAGCGCGCCGACGTCGGTCCCCTCGGGAAGCTCGACCCACATGAAGTAGCCGCCCTCGGGCGGCGTGTAGCGGGCCTCGGGTAGGTGGGTCTGCAGCGCCTGGTCGAGTGTCGCGACACGCTCGGCAAGCGCCTCCTTGACCGTGGCGACCGAGCGCTCCAGCGCTCCCGACTCGCAGAACTCGTAGACGATCGACTGGGCGACCATGTTCGGCGAGATGTACGTGTTGGTCGCGAGCTTCTGGATGTTGGCGATGAGCGGCTTGGGGCCGACGAGGTAGCCGACGCGGATCCCCGGGCAGACGGTCTTCGAGAACGAGGACGCGTAGACGACGCTGTCGCTCTCGTCCTGCTCGAGCATCGTCGGCAGGCCCTCGCCGCTGAAGCGGATGTGCCGGTAGGGATCGTCCTCGAAGATCAGGAAGCCGTGCTCGGCGGCGAGCTCCAGCAGCCGCTTGCGCTTGCTCTGGGAGAGCGTGTAGCCGGCGGGGTTCTGGAAGTTCGGAATGATGTGGGCGAGCTTCGGCGCGACGCCCTCGTCGAGCAGCTCGCGCAGCTCCTGCGTATCGATGCCGTCTTTTTGAAGTGAGACCATCCGCACGTCGGCGCCGAGGCTACGCAGGTTGAGCAACGTGCGGTCGTAGGTCGGCTTCTCGACGACGACCGGGTCGCCGGCCTGCACGACGGTGGCGAACAGGAACGCGTCGGCCTGCATCGAGCCGTTCGTGACGAGGACGTTCGCGTCGTCGACGCCGTGCTGCTCGGCGATCCAGCGGCGCAGCGGCACGTAGCCGATGCTCGTGCCGTAGGCCGTCGCGCCGCCGGGATCGTTGGCGAAGGCTGCAACCGCGGCATCGCGGAGGCCGTCGACGTCGACGATGTCCAGGGACGGGGCGCCGCGGGCGAAGGAGATCGTGTCGGAAGGCATGCCTCGACCTTAGCGTCCGCCGGGTTTGCGTCACCCTGCGGGCTCGCTGGTACGCGCGTTGCTTGGTGCCGGATGGCCGCCGGCAGAGGTCGCCGCATGTCCTCGCTACCGTCGGGTCGTGGACGAGTACGAGTTCCGAGATCTTGCCGCCGGCGATGCGCCGGCGCTGACGGAGATGCTGCGCTGGGCGATGGGCTGGCGCGAGGTGCCGGCCGCCGACGGATCGCCGCCTTCGGTCCCGATCGCGCCGTATGTATTCGGCGATTTCGGGCGCCCGGGCGACGGCGGGGTCATCGCGGTGTGGGAGGGCGAACCGGCCGGAGCGTGCTGGTACCGGCTGTTGCCGGCGGCGGGACGCGGGCACGGCTTCGTCGCCGAGGGCGTCCCCGAGCTGACGATCGCGGTGCTTCCCATCCACCGCGCGCAGGGGCTCGGCGGCGAGCTGCTCGATCGCGCCGCCGACCACGCCCGTGCGGCCGGGTTTGAGTCCATCAGCCTGAGCGTCGAGTCCGACAACCCGGCGCGCGGCATGTACGAGCGGCGGGGGTTCGGGCTCGTGGCGGACGACGGCAGCTCGTGGACGATGTGCAAGCGCCTGGACTGAAGCCGGATGAAGCTCTTGTCCGCCGGGCACGTCGTGCGATTCGCGGCCGCTCTGCTGGTGTTTACCTTCGATAGCCGCAACGACATTATCGTCGCGGAGGCCGGGCTCGCGGCGCGTCACGGGGCCGTGCGGACAAATGCCCCGAGGTACATCGCTCAGAACGCCGTCGCCAGCACGAGCGGGAACACGGGCCCCGCGCCGCGACGGCGCAGCTGCCCGCCGACCATCGCCAGCGTCCAGCCGCTGAAGCGCCGGTCGTCGACGAGCAGCACCGGCTCGCCAGCCGGCGGCGCGGCGGTCAACGCAAACGCGCCGCGCACGTTCGCGGCCTGCTGAACGGAGTTGCTCATCTCGCGCTGCGACGGCCGCTCGCCCGTGCGCTCGAGCAGCGGTACGAACGCCAGTCCGAGCGATGCCGCGAGACGGCGGGCGAAGTCGGCGATCAGCTCCCCGGAGCGATGCGAGGGAACCGCCGTCACGTACCGCACTGGGGCGCGCCATGCGCGCACCAGCACATCGGCGGCGCGCACGAGCTCGTCGTCAACGCGACCGCTGCGCAGGCCCTCGCGCACGAGCGGGTCCCACCCGCCGTCGCCCATCCGCGCCAGCGCGCGGCCCTCCTCGAGGACATACTCGGCCGGGATCTTGCGCATTCGCCCCTCGGCGTCAGGCGCCATCTTCTTGCTCTCGAGTGTGAGCGGTCTGGATCGCAGATGGGCGATCGCGTCGCGGACGAGCGCGGGGTCAAGCGGCCCGTCGTAGCGCGGCCCGGCGCAGACCGAGCAGCGGCCGCAGTCGCGTGGGGCAGGATCGTCGAGCTCCTCCTGCAGGGCGCGCATGAGGCAGCGCCCGTCGGCACCGAAGGCCGCCATCGTCGCCTGCTCGTGGCGACGCAGCTCGGTGACCGCGGCGTAGCGCTCCGCGTCGTAGGTCCAGTCGCCGCCGCCGTCGCGCAGCCAGCGAGAGCCGTCCCGCGTCACCGCGCCCTCGACGTCGAGCACCTTCAGCATCGCCTCGATCCTGCCTTTGCCCAGGTTCACCTGCGCGGTTAGCTCGGCCGTCGACGCGCCGCCGGCTCCGACCTCCTCGAGGTGCTCAAGGACGCGATCGACGATCTCGCGGCGCGGAAACGCTTGCTCGATGAAGAAGTCCTGGATACGACGGTCCTCGGCGCCGCGCAGCAAGACGACGTCGGCGTGGTCGATCGCGCGGCCGGCGCGACCGACCTGCTGGTAATAGGCGATGACCGAGCCCGGCGCCTGGTAATGCACGACGAAGCCAAGGTCGGGCTTGTCGTAGCCCATCCCGAGCGCGCTCGTCGCGACGACCGCCTTCAGCTCGTTGGCGAGTAGCCGGTCCTCGACCGCGATCCGCCGCTCCGTCTGGATCTCGCCCGTGTAGGCCTCCGCGGCGATCCCGTGATCGTCGAGCCATGCCGCCACCTGCTCGGCATCGCGCTTGGTGAGCGTGTAGACGATCCCGGAGCCCGGAAGCTGCTCGAGGTTCGTCGCCAGCCACGCGAGGCGGTCGGCCTGCCCGGGCAGATCGACGACCTCGAAGCGCAAGCTGCTGCGGCCGAGCGGGCCGCGGTAGACGACGAGCGGCGCCTGCTCGTGGCCGGACCGCAGCTGCTCCTCGACGTCGGCCACCACCCGGTCGTTGGCGGTCGCCGTCGTGCCGAGCACGCCGACGTTCTGCGGCAGCCGCACGAGCATCTCCGCGATCCGACGGTAGTCCGGACGGAAGTCGTGTCCCCAGTCGCTGATGCAGTGCGCCTCGTCGATGACGACGAGGCCGACGCGTTCGGCGAACGCCGGCAGCATCTGCGCGCGAAACTGCGGGTTGTTCAAGCGCTCCGGGCTGATCAGCAGGAGGTCGACGACGTCGGCGGCGAGTAGCGAGGAAACCTCGTCCCAGGCGTCGCGGTTGGTCGAGTTGACGGTGAACGCGCGGATGCCCAGCCGCTGTGCCGCGGCGATCTGGTTGCGCATCAGTGCGAGCAGCGGCGAGACGATCAGCGTCGGCCCCGCGCCGCGCTCGCGCAGCAGCGCGGTCGCGATGAAGTAGACCGCCGACTTGCCCCATCCGGTGCGCTGGACGCAGAGCACGCGCGCGCGGTCGTCGACAAGGTCGGAGATCGCTTCGAGCTGGTGCTCGCGAAAGGCGGCGTCGGGCCCCGCGAGCTCGCGCAGGAGCTCGGTGGCGCGGGTCGTGAGGTCGGTTGCGGTCGCCATCTCAGTTCGCTCACGCATCTCAGTTCGCTCACTGTAGGCGCCCGCCCGGCGGCGTTCGCCCCCATACGCACCAGAGTTGGCGCGTAGACGTGCCTTGTCGCCAAAGCCGCCGGGGCGAACTTTCTGTCGTCGGCGCCTCATAGGAGCGTGGGCACCGAGCGAGGGGAGAGTTACGATGGATGCCGTGACGACGGCTCAGAGGATGACCGCGGATGAGTTCCTGGCCCTGGAGCCGGACAAGCGGTGGCGCCGGCGCGAGCTGATCGACGGTGAGATCGTCGTGAACGAGCCGTCGTACATGCACAACCGGAGCCAGTTTCGGATCGGCTTCGCACTGGAGGCCTGGATTCGCGGCGGACCAGCTCGGGGCACGGCCGGAAACCCCCTGGATGTCGCGCTGCACGAGCACAATGTGTTCGCAGCGGATCTCTTCTGGTACCGCGACGGACGCGCCCCCCAGCTGACCGCCAAGGCCCCGTATCCGATTCCCGATCTTGCTGTCGAGATCCGCTCGCCTTCCACGTGGCGCTACGACATCGGCGCGAAGAAGGCCAGCTACGAGCGCCACGGCCTCCCGGAGCTGTGGCTCGTCGACACCGCTGCAAACGTCGTACTCGTCTTCCGCCGCTCCATGCCCGAGGCGCCCGACTTCGACGTCAGCGAGGAGCTCGACACCGAAGCAACTCTGACCTCGCCGCTCCTGCCCGGCTTCGCTCTCGCTGTCAAGGAGATCTTCCCGCTGGACTAGGAGGCACCGTGGATGCCTTGACAACACCCCAGCGCATGAGCGCGGACGAGTTCATCGCCCTGCCGCCACCGTGGACCGGCCGTTCGCGCCAGCTGATCGGCGGAGAGGTCGTCGTCAAGGAGCTCTCCTGGTCTCACGCTGCCGCCCAGGGCGCGATCCTCTACGCGCTGGGGGCGTGGGAACTCAGCGCAGCCGGCTCGTCGATACCGCCGCCGACGTTGTGCTCGTCTTCCGCCGCTCGGCCCCCGGGGCGCCCGACTTCGACGTCAGCGAGGAGCTCGACGCCGACGCGACGCTGACGTCGCCGCTCCTGCCGGGCTTCGCTCTCCCCGGTCGCCGAGGTCTTCGCAGCGGATTAGTGCTGGGCGGGGGGCGAACTTCACCTCGCTGACGCCTCATGGAGGTATGAACAGCGAGAACGGGGAGGACTACGATGGATGCCGTGACAACGGTCCAGCGCATGACTGCGGCCCAGTTCCTGGCCCTGCCGCCGCTAGACAAAACCGGCCATCGGCGACAGCTCATCGACGGTGAGGTCGTTGTGAACGCGCCCGCGTGGACGCACGGCGACTCACTGATCGCGATCGCGACCGCGGTGCGCATTTGGGTGCGCGCAGGAGCGGCCCGCGGGGGCGTCAACGTGCCGATCGATGTCTTGCTCGACAACCACAACGTCTACGAACCCGATGTCGTCTGGTATCGCGAGGGGCGCTCCCCGAAGCGAGGCGACCCACCGCCATATGCTGCACCCGACATCGCGGTCGAGGTCCGCTCGCCTTCGACCTGGCGCTACGACATCGGCGTGAAGAAGGCCGTGTACGAACGCCACGGCGTGGCGGAGCTCTGGCTCGTCGACACCGCCGCCGATGTCGTGCTCGTCTTCCGCCGCTCGGCACCCGAGGCTCCGGTGTTCGACGTGAGCGAGGAGCTCGCAGCGGATGCGAATCTCACCTCGCCGCTGCTGCCCGGCTTCGCCCTCCCCGTCGCCGAGATCTTCGGCGACTGACGCCGGTCAGCCCCCGAGGATCTCCACCGCGATCGCCGCCACCTGTGTCGGCGTACGCCCCACGCGCACGCCGACGGACTCCAGCGCGTCGATCTTGGCTTGGCCGCCGCCGCTGGAACCGCTCACGATCGCGCCCGCGTGGCCCATCGTCTTGCCCGGAGGAGCGGTCAGCCCGGCGATGTAGGCCACGACCGGCTTGGTGATGCTGGCCTTGATGAACTGCGCCGCTTCCTCCTCGGCCGAGCCGCCGATCTCGCCGCTCATGACGATCAGCTCGGTGTCGGGATCGTCCTCGAACAGCGCGATGATGTCGACGAACGAGGAGCCGGGAACCGGGTCGCCGCCAATGCCGACGATCGTCGAGTTGCCAAAGCCGCCCTGGGCCAGCTCGTTGCCGATCTGGTAGGTCAGCGTCCCCGAGCGCGACACGACGCCGACGTTTCCGGGCTTGAAGAACGAGGCCGGGATGATGCCGACGTTGGCCTTGCCGGGCGACAGCACGCCGGGGCAGTTCGGGCCTACCAGTCGCACGGCCGGATTGCGCTTGAGCGTGTTGTAGACGAACAGCTCGTCGTGGGCCGGAATGCCCTCGGTGATCGCAACGATCGTCGCGATGCCGGCGTCGTCGGCCTCGAGGATCGAGTCGGCCGCGAAGCGCGGCGGGACGAAGACCATCGCAGTGTTCGCGCCGGTCTGGGCAACGGCCTCGCGGAAGGTGTTGAACACCGGCACGCCCTCGACGTCCTGGCCGCCCTTGCCCGGCGTGACGCCAGCAACGACGTTCGTGCCGTAGCGGCGGTTGTTCATCGCGTGGTAGGTGCCCTCGCGGCCGGTCAGGCCGGAGACGACCAGGCGGGTGCTCTCGTCGACGAGGATGCTCATCAGGAGGTTGCCGCCGCCAGCTCGACCACGCGCGCCGCGGCGCCGTCCATCGTCGCCTCGGGATGGACGTTGGGCAGGTTCGCGTCCGCCAGCAGCCGGCGCGCCTCGAGGTCGTTGGTTCCATCCAGTCGGACGACGAACGGCACCGTCGGCTGGATGATCCGGTAGGCCTCGATCAGCCCCTTCGCGACCTCGTCGCAGCGCGTGATACCGCCGAAGACGTTGAACAGCACCGCCTTGACATTCGGGTTGGAGAGGATCACCTCGACCGACGCGACGATCGCCTCGGCCTTCGCTCCGCCGCCCGCGTCGAGGAAGTTCGCCGGCGCGCCGCCCGCGTGCGCGACGACGTCGAGCGTCGACATGACCAGGCCGGCCCCGTTGCCGAAGATCCCGATATCGCCGTCGAGCTTGACGTAGGTCAGGCCGCGCTCGGCGGCCATCCGCTCCTGCGGATCGCCACCGGAGCCGGCGTCGAGCTCGGCGTTCTCGGGATGGCGAAACAGCGAGTTGTCGTCGAGCGTCACCTTCGCGTCGAGCGCCATCACCTTGCGGTCCGGCGTCACGACCATCGGGTTGATCTCGATCAGCGTCGCCTCCTCGCTCGTGAAGACCTCGTAGAGCGTCGCCAGCAGGTCGCCGACCTGGCGGACGACGTCGGGCTCGACGCCGGCTTCGAACGCCAGCCGCCGCGCGTGGAAGGGATGAAATCCGACGAGCGGGTCGATATGGAGCATCGCCAGCGCCTCGGGGTGCTCCGCGGCGACCTGCTCGATGTCCATCCCGCCCTGCGTGGAGAGCATCACCAGGGGCGCCTTCGCCGAGCGGTCGAAGACCACCGCCGCGTAGTACTCGCTGGCGATGTCGGTCGCCTTCTGGATCCACAGCTCGTGGACGGTGTGGCCGCGGATGTCCATCCCGAGGATGTCGGTCGCGTAGGTGCGCGCCTCCTGGGGATTGGCCGCGATCTTGATGCCGCCGGCCTTGCCGCGCCCGCCGACCTTCACCTGCGCCTTGACGACGACCTCGCCACCGATCTCCTCGGCCGCGGCGGCGGCCTCGTCGGGGGTCGCCGCCTCCTTGCCGTGGAACAGCGGCACGCCGTAGCGCGCGAGAACCTGCTTGCCCTTGTACTCGAGAAGATCCACCGGCGGGCGGACAATAGTTCACGAGCTGGGTCGCGCGCCGCCTGCCGAGCGCCAAGCCGGTCGAATCTGCCGAAATGCCTATCATGCGGCGCCAATGGCGCTTCCCAAGCAGATCAACCTCGTCACGTTCGATGTCTACGGCACCCTGATCGACTGGGAGCAGGGGATCTCCGACGCGTTCGAGAAGGAGGCAGCGCGCGACGGCTTCACGATCGACCGCGACGAGCTCATCTCCAACTTCCACGCGATCGAGCGCGAGATCGAGGGCGGCTCCTACGAGCTGTACGCCGAGGTCCTGCGCCGCACGGCCGTCGAGATCTCCAAGCGCCTGGAGTGGCCGCTGGAGCCCTCGCGCTCGGGCTTCCTCCCCGAGAGCGTGCAGCGCTGGCCGCCGTTCAAGGAGACGAACACCCAGCTCAACAAGGTCACGAAGAAGTTCCAGACGGGCCTGATCTCGAACATCGACGACAAGCTCCTGGGCCAGACGCGGCGCCACATCCCGCATGACTTCGACCTCGTCGTGACCGCACAGCAGGTCCGCTCCTACAAGCCGGACATGGCGCACTTCACCGAGCTCGCACGCCGGATGGGCTCCAAGAAGGGCTGGGTCCACATCTCGGCGAGCTACTACCACGACGTCGAGCCGTGCGTGAAGAACAAGATCCCGGTGATTTGGGTCAACCGCCACAAGGAGCAGCTCGAGCCGGGCCAGAAGAAGCCGACCGCCGAGGCGAAGAACCTCCTCGAGGCGGTCAAGCTGCTCGGCGTTTAGTGCTCTTGCGGGTCGTCGGCCTGCACTCCGACGTCCTCGTCGCAACCAGCCGCGTCTGGCAGACGACGTGCACGATCGTCCGCAGCGGCGAGGAGTGCTTTGTCGTCGACTCACCGGTCTTCCCTGACGAGCTCGACGTGCTGCCGGCGGTGCTCGAGCACGCCGGCTTTGCCTTCACCGGCCTGCTGGCCACCCACGCCGACTGGGACCACCTGCTCGGGCGCCTGGCGTTCGGCGCGGGCGCGGCGCTCGGCGTCGCCGAAACGACCGCGGCACGGCTGGCTGCCGAGCCCGGCGCGGCCGCGCGCGAGCTGCGCGCCTTCGACGATGACTTCTATCTGCGGCGCCCGCAGCCGCTGTCGCTCGGACAGGTCCAGGCGCTGCCGGTTCCCGGGCATTGCGCGATCGGCCAGACCGAGATCGAGCTGCACCCGGGCGACGGACACACCGCCGACGGGATGGCCGCCTGGATCGCCTGGGCGCGCGTGCTCATCGCCGGCGACTATCTCTCGCCGGTGGAGATCCCGATGATCAGCCCCGGTGGCTCGCGCGACGCCTACCTCGCGACGCTGCGCAGGCTCACGCCGCTCGTGCAGCAGGCCGACCACGTCGTGCCGGGCCACGGCGACGTGCTCGACCGCGTGCGCGCGATCGCGATCCTGCGCGAGGACGTCGCCTACCTCGAGTCGCTGCCGGACGCCGAGCTGCCGATCGCGCGGCGCTCGCCGCGCCAGCGCGCGATCCACGCCGACAACGTCGCACGGGTGAGCGGATCGTGATCCAGCACGTCGCGATCGAAATCCAGGAGCAGCACGCCGACGCCTGCGTGCGCTTCTGGGCGCTGCTCGGGTTCCAGCGTGTCGCGCCGCCGCCCGCGCTCGCGCAGCGAGCGGTTTGGATGCAGCGCGCCGGGACGCAGGTGCATCTGTTGTTCGTCGACGAGCCGGTCGTCGCGCCGCAGGGCCATGTCGCGGTGGTCGTCGAGGACTACGACGAGACGCTCCGCGCACTGCGCGAGACCGGCTTGGATCCCCAGCCGCGCACCGAGTACTGGGGCTCGCCGCGCTGCTTCGTCCGCTGCCCGGCGGGGCATCGGATCGAGCTGATGGCGTTCGCCCCGTCAGGCACGGCGTTTCACTCGTGATCCGCCCCGATTTACTAGCAATACAAGCAGTGCGAACGACTGCTGACTAGCTAGCTTCTGTGTTGGACCTGGCGGTAAGACTCTGCGTCGGCGTTACTCATCTGAACGTCGCCGTGCGTGGAGGGACCCGGAGTGAGTCACGCGTTCAGCGCGAGGACCTTGAAGCCACCCGGGTCCGTCATCGGGATGAGCACGCGCCCGCGTGCGTCCACGATCCAGTCGCTGTGACTTGTCAGTCGGGACTCGAGCGCGAGCAGGTCCGGTGGCGGGGCGAGCGCGTTCTCGATGCCGCCGTCAGGGGAGTACACAAGCAGCGTTCCCGGCGTTCCAGGTGCCTCTCCGCCGTGGACGTACAGGCGGGCGCGGTCGTCGACGTGGACGAGGCGCCAGCCGTCGTGCGACCCCGCCGTGAGCGGCAACGACATCGCTTCGGCACCGCCGGGTCCGTAGCGGTCGATTCGCAACGCGCCGGACTCGTCGTCGGGTGCGATCGGCCGGCTTGCGAAGACCGATCCGTCGGGACCGATCGCGACACCGCGAAACGAGGCCAGGACCACGATCTCCCCGTCCGGCGTGATCCGGGCGATCGCGCCGTCGTTCCAGCCGTAGATCCGCGATGACGCGTCGATGCCGACGACCCAGGTCAGCCAGCGATAGGCATCCGCACCAAGCGGTTGCGCGGTCCACGACTGCGCGCTACCGAGCTGCGATGTCGCGAGCCCGCGGCGCCGCTCCTCGGGGAAGTAGACGACCGACCGGATCGTTCCCGATTCGTCGACGAACAGGTCGTCGCCGTGCGGGCCGGACTCGTCCAGCTGGACGGCGCCGGATTCCGTGTCGATCCGAGCGATCGCACCGCGCTCATTGGTCGGGAGGCCGACGAGGAGGTCGCGTCCGTCGAAGGCCAGCCGACGCAGCCCGCACGTGCGAGACCATGCCTCGTCACCGGTGCGGTCGATCTTGCGGAGGCGGTTGCTCGTCTGGTCGGGAGCAGAGGCCGACCGCTGCAGCACGTAGACGTCGCCGTCGGGGTCGACGGCGAAGTCGACGATTCGCGTGTCCGCGTCGATGTCGGGGAGCGCCGTCCTACTGATGGCGGCGCCACGAGCATCGAAGCCATGGAGCGTCGCGAAGCCCGCGCCCCGTCGCGCGCCCGCGTCGGCGAGGGCATGCAGCCGTCCGTCGGCGTCGAGCCGGATGCGCAGCGGGGCGCGGACCTGCCGCAGCTGATCGAGCGACATGTCGGCGAACGCCGGATAGTCCTCCAGCACCTCATCGACTTCGTCCGGGCCGTCGCCCCACCCCGCGCTCGCCACGACCTCCAGCGCATGCGGCTCGGCTCCTACCACTTCGCCGTCCAGAACTTCACCGGCGTGTCCGCGCCTGCGGCGAGCAGGTCCTCGATCGTCGTCTTCTGGGTATGGGAGATGTTGCCGGGCAGCGTCCAGAGGCTGATGACGCCGTGCTTGCCCTGCGACACGCCGCCCGTCGCGATCGCCATGTGCCCTGCCGCGCTCTTGAACACCACGAGATCGCCGGGCAGCGGCGCCGGCGAGGCGGGGTTGCCCGGGTCGAACACCTGCGGCGAGCTTCCCTGGAGCTCGGTCTCGACGGTGTCGCCGACCAAGGTCGCCTTCTTGTTCTTGACGTTGTCGACTGCCAGGTTGTAGATCTGCTTGATCCGCGGAAGGCCGATGTAGCCGGCCTTGAACGCGCCGAAGAGAACCATCTCCCAGCAGTTGATCGAGCCGGTGAGCTTGTCCGGCATCGGCCCACCCGCGAGCACCCAGCGCCCGAACTCGGTCGGAAGCTGGGTGGGATCGCTTACGGCGGCGCCCGTGCTGAACGGCTCCCAGTTGAGATGGCCGACCTGCTTCTCGGTCTCGCCGAGCGTGCCGAGCTGCTTCTCGGCCATCTCGAGGTACTTGGCGGCCTCGTTCATCGCCGACACGACCATCATGCCCTTCTCGCGCATATACCGGAGCATGAGGCGGCACGCGAGCAGCGCTTGCGCCTTCGGCGCGGCGCCCTTGCGCGGGGGATACGTCTTCGTCGAGAGCTCCTTGAACTCGTCGGTCGCCTCGATCGTCGCGTCGTTGACGTGAGACGGGTCGTGTTGTGGATCGGTATCGTTGTAATCGGCGAGCTTGCTTCGCGCCAGCGTTCGCCGGGCTGCGGTGTGCTCCGCTGCCCGCATCAGGACGCGACCGGCGGGCCTCAACACCTGGCCCGGGGCCGACGGATCCAAGCCGCGAATGGCGCGAGCGACCGCCGCGTTGCCGGCGGAGCGCTGCAGCGCGAGGACCTGGGCGACGTCGGCCGGCTGCGGTGGACACGCCGCCGCGTCGTGGTGCTCTTGGGGGGGGCGGTGTGACGTGATCGGCGACCGTCTCCAGCATGAGTCGCCCTCTCATGGACCGAGGATATTCCGAGCGCGCAGCCCGATCAACGGCATCGAGGGCAGCCATTGGGGCACGCGTGGCGGGACAGAGGCCGGACACTCGGCCGCGTCGAACCGGACCCGCGTCACGATCGCGCGCGGCAGCGCTCGAGCGCGGCGGCGACGCGTGCCGCGCAGCCGGCGGCGTCCTTCTCCACCTCGCAGTCCCACAAGCGCAGAACCTCCCAGCCGAGCTCGACGAGCTGCGCGTCGACGCGCGCGTCGCGGGCGCGATTTCGAGGGATGGTCTTATCGCCCCCGGCCAGCCACCGGCCGTTACCAATCAGGCCGCGGTCGCGTACATCCGCGATCGCGCTGCGCTCGCGCGAGACCAGGTCGCGGACGCGCCCGATGTCGCCATGAACAAGCGCGACGACATCGAGGAGCGACGTTTCGACGCGCGTGTGATCACCGGCGCTGAGGACGTCATGCGCGCCGCCGAACGACGCAAGCGCGCGGAGCAACAGCGGGCACACGCCGCCGAGCAGCGCGACCTGGCCGATCTGGATCGCCACGCCGCGAGAGAGGACCGCGAGCCGGTCCGCCCGTGAGCGGCTGCGTGCCTTCGAGGACCGCGGGGCGCTCGCGCAGGATCTTGCCGATCGCGGCGATCGGTGCGAGCCCGACTGGCTGCGGTCTTACGCCGGTCTTACGCAGCGCGCCGCGGCGCTTAAGCATCGTTGACATCCTCTCCCTACCCTGGATGCCATGACGCACGAGCCCGCGCCCGGACGCGGAAGCGGATCCGGTCGCCTGTGGACCGATCCTCGCGAGGAGGACGAGCACCAGCCGTGGCTTGCGCCGCGGACGGCGATCATGCCCGCGCAGCCACTGCGCGAGCCCGATCCCGAGCCACCTGAGGAGCGCCGGCGTGGCCTGTGGCCGCTCATCCTGATCGCGACGCTCGTGGCGGCCGTGCTCTTCGGCGCGGGCGTGCTCGGTGCGAACCTGCTCTTCAGCCATGACGACGCGCTCAGGCCCGCCGCGCTGCCGGTCTCTCCGGGCGCGGCTCCCGCCGATTCGCGCAGTAAGACCGTCCGCTCGATCTACGCTCGCGCGAGCCCAAGCGTGGTGTCGGTGCGCGCTCGGGAGGGCAACGGGGTGTCAGGCGGCACCGGCTTCGCCATCGACCGGGATGGCACGATTGTCACGAATGCGCACGTCGTCTCCGGTGCGTCGAGCGTGCAAGTGCGCCTCAACGACAATGCCGATCCGATCGAGGCGCGGGTGATCGGCAGTGACGCCTCCTCCGACCTTGCGGTCCTGCGTGTGGGCGGCGGGGACGCATCGAACCTGCGTCCGCTCGTGCTCGCCGACTCCAACGACGTACAGGTCGGCGACCTCGCCGTGGCGATCGGCTACCCGCTCGGCCTTGACCGCACCGTCACGGCCGGAATCGTCTCGGGTGTCGGCCGCGCGATCAAAGCGCCCAACGGCTTCCAGATCGACAAGGTCATCCAGACCGACGCCCCGATCAACCCCGGCAACTCGGGCGGCCCGCTGCTCGACAGCGCCGGCCGCGTCATCGGCGTCAACTCGCAGATCGCGACCGCCAATGGCGGCGCCGGCAACATCGGCATCGGTTTCGCGGTGCCCTCCAACACCGTCCGCGAGGTCGTCCCGCGCCTCGAGCAGGGCGGCTCGATCAAGCGTGCGTACCTCGGCGTGACGACGATGGCCAGCACGGTCAACACCGGTGCGCTCGTGGCTGACGTCGCCGCCGGTAGCCCGGCCGACTCCGGTGGCGTCCGGATCGGCGACGTCATCGTGAAGGTCGACGGCAAGGATGTCGCCGCGCCGGAGGACATCGCCACTGCGATCGAAGATCGCAAGCCCGGCGACGACGTCCATATCGAGGTCCAGCGCGCCGGAGGGCGCCAGAGCGTTGGCGTCACGCTCGGTACGCGTCCCGAGAACATGACCACGCCGTAGCAACGCGGACATGAGCTTCGCCCAGCCGCTCTTTCTCGTCGGGCTCGTGCTCGTGCCGCTCGCGCTCGCCGTGTACCTCAACCACGAGCGCGCCCGCCGCTCCGCGGCGGCGGCCTTCGCGGCTCCCGCGCTGATGGGATCGCTCGCGCCGCGCACGCCCGGCTGGCGCCGCCACGTACCGCTCGCGGTCTACGGGCTTGCGCTCGTGATTCTCGTCATCGCGCTCGCCAGGCCACAGACGACCGTCGCCGTGCCGGTCGAGCGCGCGTCGATCATGCTGACGATCGACTACTCCGGCTCGATGCAGGCGGGCGACGTCGCGCCGAGCCGGCTGGAGGCCGGCCGCGCCGCCGCCGAGCGCTTCCTCGAGGAGGTGCCCGGCAGCGTCCGCGTCGGCCTCGTCGCGTTCAACCACTCCGCTCGGCTCCTGCAGAGCCCGACGACCGATCGCGGCGCGGTGCTCAGCGCGATCCGGGCGGTGCGGCCCAGCGGCGGCACCGCCACGGGCGAGGCGCTTGCCGTCTCGATCGTCTCGCTCGCACGCGAAACCGACGACCAGGGCGGACGCGTGCCATCCGCGATCATCCTGCTGTCAGACGGCGCATCGGTCCGCGGCCGGCCGCCGCAGGATCTCGCGCGCCGGGCACGGGCGCACAAGATCCCGATCTACACCGTGGCGCTCGGCACTCCCGCCGGGACGATCCAGGTGACCGACTCCCGCGGGCGGGTCCATACCCGCCCCGTGCCCCCCGACCCGACCGAGATGCGCGAGGTCGCCAAGCTGTCGGGCGGCCGCGCGTTCACCGCCGACACCGCGGAGGGCCTGTCGTCGGTCTACAAGGAACTCGGCTCGCGGATCGGCCATCGCAACGAGAAGCGCGAGGTCACCGCCGCCTTCACCGGCAGCGCGCTCGCCCTGCTCGCCGCCGGCGCCCTGCTCTCGCTTTACTGGTTTCGCCGTCTCGTCTGAGCCTCAGCTGAAAGGAACGTTCCCCAATGAGCCCCATCCACTCGATGTCCAAGGACGACGACGGCGTGCGCGGTCCGCGACAGGTCCTCGAGGAGTGCCTGTACGAGATCAAGCGCGTCATCGTCGGCCAGGACGCGATGCTCGAGCGCCTGCTCGTCGCGCTGCTCGCCAACGGCCACGTGCTGCTCGAGGGCGTGCCGGGGCTGGCGAAGACGCTGACGGTCCGCACGCTCGCCGGCGTCATGGGCGGGACGTTCCGCCGCATCCAGTTCACGCCCGATCTCGTGCCCGCCGATCTCGTCGGCACGCGGATCTACCGTCCGGACACCGGCCGCTTCGACACCGAGCTCGGCCCGGTGTTCGGCAACTTCCTGCTCGCCGACGAGATCAACCGCGCGCCGGCGAAGGTCCAGTCCGCCCTGCTCGAGGTCATGCAGGAGCACCAGGTGACGATCGGCACGGAGAGCTATCGCGTCCCGCAGCCGTTCCTCGTGCTGGCCACGCAGAACCCGATCGAATCCGAAGGCACCTACCCGCTGCCCGAGGCGCAGATCGACCGCTTCCTGTTCAAGGTTCTCGTCGACTACCCGACGCTGGGCGAGGAGGCGTCGGTCGTCGGCCGCTCGCTGCACCCGCCCGAGGAGGTCCAGACGAGCCTGTCGATGGCCGAGCTGGAGCGCTTCCAGCGCGCGGCGGCGGAGATCTTCGTGGACCGCGAGGTCGTTGCCTACGCCGTCCAGCTCGTCGACGGTACGCGGCACCCTGCGCGCTACGGCCTGCCGGACCTGGCCGAGCTGATCCAGTACGGCGCGAGCCCGCGCGGCGCGATCGGGATGGTGCAGGCCGGCCGGGCGCTTGCGCTGCTGCGCGGCCGCCGCCACGTGCTCGTCGACGACATTCGCGACCTGGCGCCCGACGTGTTGCGCCACCGCCTCGTGCTCTCCTACGACGCGCTGTCGGACGAGATCAGCGCGGACCAGATCATCGAGCGCCTGCTCGGCGCAATCGGCGCGGGCACCGCGCCGGCGGCGGAGAACGACGCCGCCTGATGTCCAAGCAGGCTCGGCAGAGGTCGGCGCTGCGGGTGCCGTCCGCGCGCCAGGGACCGGGCCCGATCCCGGCCGCGCTCGTCGATGCCCTCGCGCTGTCGATCGCGCGCCGCGGCGCGGGCGCGCTGCCCGGCGACCGCCTGGCGCCAGGCGTCGGCAGCGGCACCGAGCTCGCGCAGCTGCGGCCCTACCAGCTCGGTGACGACGTGCGTCAGCTCGACGCCGCCGCAAGCGCGCGCACCGGCGTCGCGCACGTGCGCCTGCAGAGCCCCGAACGGATCCTCACGACCTGGCTCGTGCTCGACCTCTCCGCGTCGATGGCGTTCGGCACCGCAGATCGCCTGAAGTCCGACGTCGCCGAGGGCGTGGCGCAGGTCGTCGCGCGCACCGGCACGCGCCACGGCGGGCGCCTTGCGGTGCTGACCGCCGGCGGACCGGACCGGATCCTGCCGCCGCGCGGCGGGCCGCACGCCAAGCTTGGCCTGCAACGGCTGCTCGCGGAGGGCGTCGCCGTGGACGGCGTCGGCGATCGCGGGATCGGTCCGATCCTGCACAAGCTCGGCCGGCTCGCGCGGCAGCCGGGCCTTGTCGTCGTCGTGTCGGATTTCCGCGGCCCGCTCGATTGGCGCAAGCCGCTGCGTGCGCTCGGCGCCCGCCACCGGCTGCTGGCAGTCGAGATCCGCGACCCGCGCGAGGAGCGCCTGGAGCCCGTCGGCCGGCTCGCACTCGTCGACCCCGAGAGCGGTCGGCTGATCGAGGTCGACACGTCGCGGCGCAAGCTGCGCGAGCGCTTCGAGGCCGCGGCCGCACAGGAGCGCGCGATCGTCACGACCGAGCTGCGCAAGGCGAACGCCCACCATGTCGTGCTGTCGACGAGCGGCGACTGGCTGCGCGCGCTGGGCCGGGCGCTGAAATAGCGAGGATTTGCGATGACTCCTGCCACTGACCATCCGGCGAGCAACGGCGCGCTCTCGTGAGCTTCGCTTCGCCGCTGGCGCTGCTGTGCCTGTTCTCCGTCCCGGTCGCGCTGCTCGTGCACATCTCGACGCAGCGTCGCCGCCGGCGCTTCCCGGTGCGCTTCCCGGCGCTCGGCACACTGGCATCGGTCCTGCCCGGGGAGCCACAGTGGAGCCGGCACGCGCCGTTCGCGCTGTTCGCGCTCGCGCTGGCGGCGCTCTCGTTCTCGCTCGCACGACCGCAGCGCACGGCGGCGGTCCCCGTGCAGCGCGCGTCGGTCGTCCTCGTGACCGACGTGTCACGCTCGATGTCCGCGACCGACGTGAGCCCGACCCGGCTGGAGGCGGCGCGGCGCGCCGCCGAGAGCTTCCTCGGGCGCGTGCCCAAGGAGCTGCGCGTCGGCCTGGTGGCGTTCTCGGATGCGGCCCAGACGCTGCAGACGCCGACGACCGATCACGCTCAGGTCAATCGCGCGCTCGAGACGCTGCAGCCGATCTCCGGCACCGCGACCGGCGCCGGGCTGCGCAACGCGCTCGACGATCTCAAGAACGTCAGCGGCGATCCCTCCGGCCGGCGACCCCCAGCCGCGATCGTGCTGCTCTCCGATGGCGCGGCCACCGACGGCACCGCCGCCGACGACGTCGCCGCCGAGGCCCGCGGCCTGCACATCCCGATCTACACCGTCGCGCTGGGCACGCCCGACGGCACGATCACGCTGCAGGGCCAGTTGATGGGCGTGCCGCCCGACCCCGAGGCGCTGCGGCGGATCGCCACGACCTCGGGCGGGCAGGCCTTCCAGGCCGAGGACTCCGATCAGCTCACCGCCGTCTACGACAGGCTCGGCTCGCAGATCGGCACGAAGCCCGCCAAGGAGGAGATCACGGCCTGGTTCGCCGGCGGGGCGCTGCTGCTGCTCGCGGGCGCGCTGACGAGCTCGCTGCGCTTTGCCGGGAGCCTGCCGTAGCGCTCAGCCAGGCTCAGCCGAGCGGCCGGCCGAGGAACAGGTCGCGGCCGGTCCCGAACTTGGAGCGAGTCGAGAACCCATGGCGCTCGTACAGCGCGAGCGCGGCCTCGTTGTCCTCGTTGGCGTCGAGCTCGATGCGCTTGGCGCCACGCTCTGTAGCCCGCTCGACGGCGAGCGTCACGAGCGCGTCGCCGAGGCCGGCGCGGCGGGCATGCTCGTGCACGAACAGGTCCTCAAGCCAGGCGTCGGGAGCGGCTCTCCAGACGCTGAGGCGAAAGCGCAGCTGCACCACGCCGGCGGGTGGCGAGTCGTCATCTACGGTCGCCAGCAGGAACTCCGTGTCGCGATCCTCCAGCAGTCGCTCGACGGAGGCGAGGAAGGCGTTCTCGGAGGGCCAGTCGCTGCCCATGTCGTCACGGAAGGCGACGAGCAGCGCTGCGACCGCCTCCGCTTCGTCGTTGCCGGCGACCCAGGCTCGCGCGGTCGTGCTCATGCGTCCTTGATCACCGCCAGCGTGTCGCCGGTGCGGACCGCGTCGCCGGGGGAGATCGCCAGCTCGGCGATGACGCCCGCCTTGTGCGCCATGATCTCGTTCTCCATCTTCATCGCTTCGATGATCGTGACGATCTGACCCTTCTTCACCTGCTCGCCCTTCTGGACGGGAACCTTCCAGACATTGCCCTGCATCGGAGATGCGAGCGTATCGCCGCCACGCGGCGCGGCGGCGGCGCGCGCCTTCTTCTTCTTCGCGACCCCGCGCGTCGGCTTCCCGGCAGCCGGCGCCGCCCCGTCCGATGCGCTCACGACGCCCGGCGGGCCGATCACGCGCACGTCGAACCTGCGCCCGGAGACCTCGACGGTGTAGGTGTGCTCGACGTTGTCGCCGTCGTCGTCCGGGGACGCCGGCGGCGGTTCGAACGCCAGCGCCTTGAGCCAGTCCTTGTCGGACAGCAGGTCCCGGCAGGTCTCGCCCCGCGCCCACTGGTCGGTCGCCAGCAGCGCCCGGTGAAACGGGATCAGCGTCTTCAGGCCCTCGATCTCGTACTCGGACAGCGCGCGCAGCATCCGGCGCGTCGCCGCCTCGCGCGTGCTGTCCCAGACGACGAGCTTGGCGATCATGGGGTCGTACATCGGCGAGATCTCGCTGCCGGCGCGCACGCCAGAGTCGACGCGCACGCCGGGGCCCGCCGGCTCGACGTATGACCCGATCCTGCCCGGCGCGGGAGCGAACCGCTTCGACGCGTCCTCGGCGTTGATGCGGCACTCGATCGAGTGGCCCCGCAGGACGACATCTTCCTGCGCGATCGACAGCGGCTCGCCGGCAGCGGCCCGGATGCCCTCCTTGACGATGTCCACGCCGGTCGTCATCTCGGTGACGCAGTGCTCGACCTGCACGCGCGTGTTCATCTCCAGGAAGAAGTACTCGGGTGGGTGGGTTCCGTCGCTGGCGAGCAGCCCCTCGACGGTCCCCGCGCCGCGGTAGTCCACCGCTCGCGCGGCGTCGACGGCGATCGCTCCGATCCGCTCGCGCATCTGCGCGTCGACGATCCACTCCGGGGCCGGCGACTCCTCGATGAGCTTCTGGTGGCGGCGCTGGATCGAGCAGTCGCGCTCACCGAGATGGATCGTGTTGCCGTGCGCGTCGGCGAGCACCTGGACCTCGACATGGCGCGGATCGGGGAGGTAGCGCTCGAGGTACACGGTCGGGTCGGAGAAGAACTTCTCGCCCTCGCGGCCCGCGCCCTCGAACGCGGCCTGCAGCTCGTCTTCGTTCAGCGCGACGCGAAAGCCCTTGCCGCCGCCGCCGCCGGCCGCCTTGACGGCGATCGGGTAGCCGATCTCCTTCGCGGCGATCCGGCGCGCGTCGTCGAGCGTCTGCACGGGCTCGACGGTGCCCGGCACGATCGGGACGCCGGCTGCGCGCATGAGCTCACGCGCTCGCGTCTTGGAGCCCATCGCCTCGATCGCGCTCGCCGGAGGCCCGATGAAGACCACGCCCGTCGCTTGGCAGGCACGGGCGAACGCAGCGTTCTCGGCGAGGAAGCCGTAGCCGGGATGGACTGCCTCGGCCCCGGACTCGCGCACGACCTCGAGGATTCGCTCGACGTTGAGGTAGCTCTCGGCGGGCGAAGCGCCCCCGAGCAGGTAGGCCTCGCCGGCCCGGCGCACGTGCGGCGCGTCGCGGTCAAGCTCCGAGTAGACCGCCACGGACGCGATCGCAAGCTCGTCGAGCGCACGCGCGATCCGGACCGCGATCTCCCCGCGGTTGGCGATGAGGACTTTGGAGAACACGCAGCACGGCTCAGGATACGCGCGCGACGACGGCGAGCGAGCTCGACCGGGCGCCTCCCTACCGCCCGCCGCCACCCCACGGCGATCGCTCCTGCGGTCCGTGGCCGGTTCCCTCCAGCAGCGCCGCCCGCGCCCAGCGGGCGCGCTCATTCGCAGACGCCGGCGCGATCGCAGGCGCGGTGTCGCGCATGAACCGCTCGAGCGCGGCGACCACGGCCGCGGCCTCCTCGGGCGAGGCCGCCGGGGCGACGATCCGCAGTTGTGGCCGGCGGTTTGGCACTACCGCTAGCAGATCATGCCCGCGCCGACCGTGTCGTTCGTCGTCTCGTCGATGAGGATGAACGAGCCGGTCGCGCGGTTGCGCGAGTAGGGATCGAACGCCAGCGGCTTGGAGGTGCGCAGGTGGACGCGCCCGATGTCGTTGAGGCCGAGCTCGCTGGCGCCCGGATCGGACTTGAGCGTGTGGATGTCGACGTGGTCGACGACCTCCTCGACGATCGCGCGTGCGGCATGGGTCGCGTGCTTGATCGCGTAGCGCCCGCCGGCGCGCAGCGGCGCGTCGGTCATCCAGCAGATCGTCGCGACCAGCTCGCGCTCGAGCTCCGGTGCGTCGTCGACGTGGCAGATCAGATCACCGCGCGAGACGTCGACCTCGTCCTCGAGCAGCATCGTCACCGACATCGGCGCGAACGCCTCGTCGACCGGACCGTCGAACGTGTCGAGTCGCGAGATCCGCGTCCTCGTGCGCGACGGCAGGACCAGCACCTCGTCGCCCGGGCGCAGGATCCCCCCCGCGACCTGGCCGGCGTAGCCGCGGTAGTCGCTCTCGTGGTCGCGGATGACCCACTGGACCGGAAAGCGCGCCTCGTCGAGGTTGCGATCGTCGGCGACCTCGACGCTCTCGAGGTGCTCGAGCAGCGGGGTCCCGCCGTACCAGGGCATGTTCTCGGAAGGTTCGACGACGTTGTCGCCGTGCTTGGCGCTGATCGGGAAGTAGGCGATGTCGCGCACGTTCAGCCCCTGGGCGAAGTCGCAGAAGTCGCGGACGATCGCGTCGAACGTCTCCTCGGAGTAGTCGACGAGGTCCATCTTGTTGACGGCGACCGCGAGGTGCGGGATTCCCAGCAGGGTCGAGATATAGGCGTGGCGCTTGGACTGCTCGAGCACGCCCTTGCGCGCATCGACGAGGATCACCGCCAGGTCGGCGGTCGACGCGCCGGTGACCATGTTGCGCGTGTACTGCACGTGCCCGGGCGTGTCGGCGATGATGAACGTCCGCTGCGGCGTGGCGAAGTAGCGGTAGGCGACGTCGATCGTGATGCCCTGCTCGCGCTCGGCGCGCAGGCCGTCGACGAGCAGCGAGAGGTCGACCATGCCCGCACCGCGACGGCGCGATGCCTCCTCGACGTGCTCGAGCTGATCGGTCAGGACCTGCTTGGCGTCGAAGAGCAGGCGCCCGATGAGCGTCGACTTGCCGTCGTCGACCGAGCCGGCCGTGGCCAGGCGCAGCAGATCGGTGGAGGCGAGCGCCACTAGAAGTACCCCGCGACCTTGCGGTCCTCCATCGCGGCCTCCGAGACGCGGTCGTCCGCGCGCGTCTCGCCGCGCTCGGTGATCCGCGTGGCGGCGATCTCGGCGACCACGGTCCCGAGGTCGGCGGCGGTCGAGCGCACGGCCCCGGTGCAGCTCATGTCGCCGACCGTCCGGTAGCGCACCGAGGCCAGGAACGGCTCCTCGCCGTCGATCAGCTGCATGTGCTCGGAGGTCGCGTACAGCATCCCGTCGCGGGCGAAGACCTCGCGCTCGTGGGCGAAGTAGATCGACGGCACCTCGAGACCTTCGACGGCGATGTACTCCCACACGTCCAGCTCGGTCCAGTTGCTCATCGGGAACACGCGCACGCTCTCGCCGCGGCGGATGCGCCCGTTGTAGATGCTCCATAGCTCCGGTCGCTGGTTCTTCGGATCCCAGCCACCGAAGTCGTCGCGGAAGGAGAAGATCCGCTCCTTTGCTCGCGCGCGCTCCTCGTCGCGGCGCGCGCCGCCGAAGGCCGCGTCGAAGCCGTGCTCCTCGATCGCATCCAGCAGCGTCGTCGTCTGCAGGCGGTTGCGCGACGCCCGCGGACCGCTCTCCTCCGTCACGCGGCCGCGGTCGATCGACTCCTGCACCGACGCCACGACGAGCTGCTCGCCTATCTCGCCCACCCGGCGATCGCGAAACTCGATGACCTCCGGGAAGTTGTGGCCCGTATCGACATGCATCAGCGGAAACGGGAAGCGTCCGGGCCGAAACGCCTTCTCGGCGAGCCGCAGCAGCACGATCGAGTCCTTGCCGCCGCTGAACAGCAGCACCGGCCTGGACAGCTCGGCCGCGACCTCGCGCATGATGTGGATCGACTCGGACTCGAGCGCGTTGAGGTGAGTGAGACGTGCGGTCATGCCGGCGCTGCCTCCACTTCGGTTGCAGCTGGACTGACGCGGCGCGTGCGGCTCAACGTGTAGGCGGCCAGACCGGCGGCCAGCGGCACGCCGATGAGCGCTTCGGGCGCAACCGCGACGCCGGCCTTCGAAAGTACTCCCAGGGCGGACGCGAGCAGGACGCAGCCGAGCGTCGGCCGCAGGACGGCCGCGGGCACCTTCGTGATGAGCTGGGTCCCGATCCACACGCCGGGCAGCGAGCCGACGAGGATCGTTCCCATCAAGACGAAGTCGACGTTGCCGCTGGCCCAGTGCGCGAGGCCGGCCGCCCACAGCAGGATCGCGGCGTGGAACACGTCGGTCCCGACGACGCGATGCGGCGTCAGCTGGAAGACGAGGATGAGCACGAGGCCGATGAGCGCGCCGCTGCCGACCGAGGTGACGCCGAGGACGATCCCGAGCACCGCTCCCATCCAGGCCGCCGTGACCTTCGTGCGCAGCGTCTGCTGGACGCTATGGCGCTCACGCGCGACGAGCTTGGGCATGAACAGCGCCCGCCCGAGGATCGTCAGCGAGACGAGCATCAGCACGAGAGCGATGCTGCCGAGCAGCACCGGCTCGAAGCTCCTGCCGTAGGCGGCGTGCAGGCGGTTCAGCAGCCACACGCCGACGAGCGCGCCCGGCACGCTGCCGACCGCGAGCCACATCGAGACGCCGAGGTCGACGGTGCCCTTGCGCCAGTGGCGCCAGCCGCCGAGCGTCTTGGTCACCGCGCCATAGGCGAGGTCGGTGCCGATCGCGACGACGGGTGGGATCCCGGCGAAGAGCACGAGTAGTGGCGTCATCAGCGATCCGCCGCCGATTCCCGTGAGGCCGACGAGGATTCCGACCCCGAGGCCCGCGACGATCATCGGGTCCATCAGACGTGCAACCCGCACTCGGTCTTGTCGCTACCCGCCCAGCGTCCCTCGCGCCCGTTGCCGGGCTGGGTGCACGGCACGCAGCCGATCGACTCGTAGCCATCGTCGTGCAGCGGGTGATAGGGCAGGTCGCGCTCGTGGATGCGCCGCCACAGGTCGCGCTCGGTCCAGAACGCGAGCGGGTTGTACTTCGCGATCCCGCCGCGCTTGGCGTCGACCTCGACGAGCTTGGTGGCCGCTCGGGTCGACCCCTGCTCGCGACGCAGGCCGGTGATCCACGCGTCGGCGCCGTCCAGCGCGCGCTCGAGCGCCGCGACCTTCTCCGCGCCGCAGCAGTGCTCGGGACCGGTCCAGTCGCCAAATGCCTGCTGCACCTCGATGTGCACGCCGAAGCGCTCCTCGAAGGCGCGCCAGGTGGCGAGCGTCTCTTCAAACAGCACCGCGGTGTCGATCGTCACGACACGGACGTGCGGCGCGACCTCGAGCAGCTCGTCCAGGATCACCGACTCCTCCTTCTGAAAGGAGCACAGAAAGACGAGCCGCTCGTGCCGAGCAGCCTGCTCGAGGGTGGACCTCAGACCGCGCACTCGCCCTCTCCACGCACAACTTGGAAGGGTACGTCGCGATTCCAGTCGATGAACGTCGTCATCGTCTCCAGGCCGAACTCGACGGGCATCGCCAGGTCGCGGACCAGGTCCTCGAACGCCTTCGTGCCGACGCGGGCCGTGAAGTCGTTGAAGACCTCGCCGTCCTCGCGTTCGGCCTCGTACCAGCGCAGCCAGCGCTCGATCGCGTCGGGCACGCGCTTGGCCGGCAGGCGCACCTTCAGGCGCTGGCCGTAGACGATCTGGCCGCCGTCGAAGTTTCCGGCCACGTGCGCGACGTACGCCGGGATCGTGTGCCCGCCGACCTTGATCGAGGCACCGTAGAAGCCGATGTTCGCGATGTGGTGCTGACTGCACCCGTTCGGGCAGCCGCTCATCTTGATGTGGATTGCGCGCGTGAGCGGATCGGTGATCTGCATCTCCTCCAGGCGCGTCTGGACCGCCGCGTTCAGTCCCATCGAAGAGGTGATGCCGAGCTTGCAGGAGTCCGTGCCGGGGCAGGAGACGACATCGGTGATCTTGTCGGGGCCTTCGTCGCCGAGACCGAGCGCGCTCAGCGCCTGCCAGACCTCGTAGACCGTCTCGTCGCGGACCCAGCGCAGGAGGAAGTTCTGGTGCACGGTCGTGCGCATGTATCCGCCGGAGTACTTGCGCATGATGTCCGCGATGCCGCGGAAGTGCTCGGGCGTGAGGTCGCCGCGCGTGACCTTCACGTGGACGCTGCTGAAGCCCTCCTGCTTCTGACGCTGCACGTTATCGGCGCAAAAGCGCTCGAACGCCGAGACGTCGCCGTTCGGGCTCGCGAACGTGGCCGGCACGGGCGGGGCGGAGGCCTCCTCGTCGTCCTGCCAGCTCAGCCCCTGGACGTCGAAGTCGCGCTCGGCGACCCAGTCGCCCTGCAGTTCCTCGTCGACCATCTCACGGAAGGCGTCGATCCCGATCTTGTCGACGAGCACCTTGATCCGCGCCCGCGCGCGGTTGACGCGCAGGAAGTCCTGGCGGTCGAAGATCCGGAAGCAGGCCTCGGCGATCTTCAGGTATTCGCCGTCGTCGAGGCCGACGAACTCGTACAGCGTCGGCGCGATGCGCGGCATGATCGACGTGCCGCCACCGACGCGCATTTCGGCGCCACGGACGCCGTCACGTTCCTTGGCGATGAACGCGATGTCGTGGATACCGGTCAGCGCGCGGTCCGCCGGCGCGCCATTGAACGCCGTCTTGATCTTGCGCGGCATCAGCTGCGTCGTCGGGTGGCGCACGAAGTAGCGCACGTAGGCGCCCGCGTACGGCGTCATGTCGAACGGCTCGTCGTCGCACACGCCGGCCCACGGGTCTCCGGTGACGTTGCGCACGGTGTTGCCGCAGCCCTCGCGCGAGGACAGGCCGCAGTCCGACAGCTCGCGGATCGCCTTGGCGGCGTCGGGCAGCGGAACGTGGTGCAGCTGAATGTTCTGGCGCGTCGTGATGTGCCCCTTGTTCAGCGGCACGTACTTCTCGACCACGTCGCCGAAGGCGTCCATCTGCTCGGGCGAGATCCCGCCGAAGGGCAGCTTGACGCGGATCATCTGCACATCCGGCTGGCGCTGGCCGTAGACCCCCTGCTTCAGGCGAAAGCCGATGAACTCGATCTCCTCGATGTCACCGCGCAGGTACCGCTGCGATTCGGTGTCGAAATCGTCGAACTCACGCTTGAGGATCGGGATGACGTGACCTGGGACGTCCTCGCGAACCTCGGGGTTCTCGAGCGTCCCCTGGCGACCGGCGACCGTGGTTGGCTCCATGGGTGTCAGTGCTCCGTGGTGGCGTGCATAGACAGCGGATGATACCCGCAATTCCGGATCTGGATTCAGGAATTTTTGTGGACTATTCTGGTCGAGTTTGTGCGACCGCGCATTGCCGATGTCCTGTGGGGCGAAGCGCGTACCCTCCGGCCGCGTGCCGGAGCTCATCGTCCTCGATCACGCCACGGTGCTGGCGGCCGTCTCGCCGGTCGCCGCGATCGACGCCACGCGCGACGCGTTCCTGCGCCACCAACGCGGTGAGTGGGTCATGCCAGCGAAGATCTATCTCGACAGCCCGCCCTACGGGGACTTCCGCGCGATGCCCGCTCGGGGAGGCGAGCTCGCGCTGCTGAAGTGGGTCACGTCGTTTCCCGGCAACCCTGTCGACGGCCCGCCAACGGTCAGCGGCGTGATCTGCCTGTCGAGCACGCGCACCGGCGAGCCGCTCGCGTTGCTGGACGCGCGCGCGGTCACGGCCCTGCGGACCGGCGCGGTCGCGGCGCTCGCTACGTGTGCTCTGGCCCGGCGCGATGCTCGCGCCGTCGGGATCGTCGGTTGCGGCCTCAACGGCGCCTGGGCCGCGCGCTGCCTCGCGGCAGCCGGCTACGGCCCGGGGGTGTGCTGTGACCCGCGCGCGGCGGCGGCCACGGCGCTGGCCGAAGAGCTGGGCTGGACGACGGGAGACCGCGCCGCGGCGCTGGCGTGCGACATCGTCTGCACGATCACCCCCGGCGCCGAGATCGTCGTGAGCGAGGAGGACCTGCGCTCCGGGATGCATCTGAACATGCTCGGCGCCGACGGCTCTGGCAAGGCAGAGGCGAGCGTCGCGGCGGTCTTGGCCTGCGAGCTGTTCTGCGACGAGTGGGAGCAGGCGTCGCATGGGGGCGAGCTCACCGGCGCGGTCGCGGGCGGGCACGTCACACGCGAGCAGGTGACGACCCTCGGCGCCGTGCTGGCCGCTGAGGCCGCGGGCCGCAGCGACGCTGACGCGATCACGCTCTTCGACTCGACCGGCCTCGCGATCCAGGATCTCGGCGTCGCGGCCGCGGCACTGCGCGCGGCTCGGGCGGGCGAGGTGCAGGCGGGGACGGTGCGGCTGTAAGCTCGCTTGGCGGATCGGGTATCCAGCCGCCGCCAGCGCGAGATGACCGATAGCGCGTCCGCGGCCGGCGTTCTCGGCTACAGCCCGCTGTGCTCGGAGCTCGACGATCCTGAGCGTGGAGCGCTTGCCGGGCTTCTGCGGCCGTTCACCCTCGGTGTGTATGAGACCCTTGTTCATAGGCATGCCCGCCGATCGTCTCGCTCGGTCGGAGCGCGAGGTCCCACATGGCCACGAGGGGGCCAAGCTCGGCTGGTTTCGGGTGAACTACACGTACTTCATCGACGTGGCGGTGGTGGACTACGTCGTCGACGCGGTGCATCTGATCGCCAACGAGGGAGTGAAGCTGCTGGCGCCGTACAGGTTCGATCCCTTCACCGGACTGTGGCATCACCGCGACGCGCGCAGCCGCCCGCTGGCCAGCCTCTATGACATCTCCTACGCGACGGGCGCGATGGAGTTCCGTGCCCAACGCGCGACGCCACCCGAGCGGGGTGCTGGCCGAGCAGCTGCAGCAGGCTTCGGACCTCGTCGTGTCGCTACCGCAGCAGCTCTGCGGCGAGGCCGAGTTGCAGGATCCCGTCCTGCCGGCCTTATTTGAGCGTATCCGCTGGTTCCCGCTCCCGGGGAGAGGCGCAGCGTGAACTCGCGGCGTTGGGGCGAAACTCTCAGTAATTCCTAGAACTGACCCGCGGCCGTCGGGTATGTTGCACTCCGCGTCGGCGCGTGCTCGGCGACGCCCGTCCAAGCTGGCTGAAATGGGGGATCAGTCGAGTGCTTCGTACGCCCTTGCCGTACACGCCGCCGTGCCCAGCCGTCACTGCGCAGGTGATCCTCGCCGACGGGACACGTACGCATCTGCTCGTCAGCTATCACCAGATCCGGGACCTGATGACAAGCGACCGGTTCAGTCGCGCGATCGCGTCAGCAGAGCTTGGCCTGCGCAGTCCGACGCTGGACTATTCGGTGACCGAGATGGATCAGCCAAAGCACACCCGCATCCGCAAGCTGGTGGCCGGATCCTACGGCGCGCGCAGCGTCGAGCGGCTGCGCGGGCGCGTCGAGGCGATCGCCGCCGGCCTCGCCGACGACCTGCTCGAAGCCGGGCCGCCCGCGGATCTGGTCAGCGGGTTCTGCGCGCCGCTGACGTTCGAGGCGCAATGCGAGCTGTTTGGTGTCCGGCAGCCGTGCCGCGAGCGCCTGCGCGGGTGGTCCGTGGCGCGCTGCGAGCATCCGGGCCCAGAGCCCAAGGCGGTGCGAGCAGCGGAGACAGAGCTCTATCGCGAGGTCCGCGAGGTGCTGCAAGAGCTGCGCAGCGCGCCCGGCACGACGCTCTTTCACCGGCTGATCGAGGCGTGCGACGGCAGCGGCCTGATCGACGACGAGGAGCTGCACGGCATCGCGACGTCGATGTTCCGTGACGGGCATTTCCTGGCTGCGACCCAGATCGCCAACTCGGTGCTCTACCTGCTCGATCATCCACAGCTGCTCACGTCGCTGCGTGAGCAGCCGGCGCTACTCGTCCCGGCCATCGAGGAGCTGCTGCGCCTGTGCCCTGCGGTCAACCACAGCATGTCGCGGGTCGCCGTGCGGGAGACAGAGTTGGGCGGCGTGACCGTGCCGGCAGGCGCGACTGTCACGGCGTCGCTGCCCGCAGCCAACCGCGACGGCTGCGCCTTCGCCAAGCCCGATGCGTTCGACATCGCCCGCGACGGCAACCAGCATCTGTCGTTCGGCCGCGGCATCCACTACTGCCTCGGCGCGCACCTCGCCCGCGTCGAGATCCAGACCGCGTTGCGGACCCTGCTGGAGCGCATGCCCGGCCTGCGGCTCGCCGCGCCGACCACCCGGCTACAGCCATTGGTCACGCAAGGCGCCGTCGGTGCCGACGAGCTGCCGGTCGCATGGTGAGCGGTCGTATCGAGACTGACACCCGCCGGATGCCTGTTTACTCCGTGGCTTCCTTCGCCGCTTGTACGCGTCCGCTGGCGACGGCCTCCTTCAGCGCCTTGTAGTCGGCCTCGTTCTGGTCGGCATAGCGCTCGGCGAACGTCGCGACCGCGCGGTCGAAGGCGTCGCCGCGGCCGAGGTAGCCCGAGATCGCGATGCGGTCTCCGGCACGTGCGTGAGCGCGGGCCAGCGTCCAGCCGCACAGGCGCCCGTAGCCGGCGAGCCCGGCCGGCAGCAGCAACGAGACGTCGATCGCGCCCTTGCCGTCGGCGGCCTGGCGCAGGTAGTAGTCGCGCTTGCTGCCGTCGGGACCGAGGGCAGCGAGCCAGCCCAGGAAGATGTCGCTCGCCGCCTGCATGAGCTTCTGTCCCTCGACGACGCGCTCTGCGTGGTTGTCGTTCGCGGGCGGGTCCAAATGCTGTTCCAGCACGGAGGTGGTGGCCTCCTTGGCCTGCAACAGGAGCGGATCGCTGCCGTCGCGACCGCGCAGGAGGACGACCCATACGCGCATGCCGACGCTGCCCACGCCGACGACCTTGCGGGCCATGCTGACGTAGTGATAGCCATCCAGAAGCGTGCGCCGGTTCCCGGGCAGGCTCTCGCGGTAGCCGCTCAACAAGCTCTTGAGGTTGCTCTCGGCGTCCTCGCGGTCGTCGTCGGAGACCAGCTCCTCGACCGGAACGAGCAGCGGCGGCTTGTGGAGGAAGCGCACCTGGCCGTCGACCGTCTCGGTCAGCTTGCCGAGCGCCTTCACGCTCGTGTTCAGGCGCGCCTTCTCGAGTTGAGCCTCGAGACTCTTCATGCGCTTGACGTCGACGCCCTCGCTGAACAGGCGCGAGATCTCGTCCACGTCGAGATGCGCGTACCAGACGTCGAGGTTGCCCCGCTGCGCGAACGTGTTCATCGCCTCGCGGTAGGCGGCGATCGTCTGCAGGACCGCATCGGCGATCTGCTTGCTCTTGAACTCGCGGTCGCGGCCGGCGATGCAGACGCTGGCGGCGAGGCGCTTGACGTCCCACTCCCACGGACCCATAAGTGTCTCGTCGAAGTCGCTGATGTCGAAGACCAGCTCGCGTTCCGGCGACGAGAACGTGCCGAAGTTCGACAGGTGCGCATCGCCGCAGAGCTGCACGCTCAGATTCGAGGTCGGCGTTCCGGCGAGGTCGCTGGCCATGATCGCCGCGGCGCCGCGGTAGAACGAGAAGGGCGAGACGAGCATCCGGCCGTAGCGCAGCGGCAGCAGCTCCGTGACCCTGCCCTCGGCCTGGTCGAGCAGGATCTTCACCGGATCCGGACGATCGGAAGCCGGCTGCCAGTCGCCGTGACTGGATCGCGGCGCCCGAGCGCGCGCCGCTTTGCCAACGGCAGCCCGCGCGCTCGGCGAGCCGGCGTCCGCGTCGGATGCAACTGTCTGCGCCACTGCGCTCACTCGCGAACCTCCGGCTCGGTTGGCTGCGTTGCAGGCGACCATACGCCGCTTCCGGCGCCGCCGCACAACCGTGGCGCCGGACAACGACTCACCGTGGCTTGCGCCGGCCGCCGCTCAGCGGCTCGGCGGGCCGTTGACGATCAGGGCGTGGCGAGGGACCGAACGCCGGCGTTTCTGCGCCGCTGTCGGGCCGGACCCCGGGTAACGCGGTAACGCCAGCAGCCAGCTTCTCGAGCAGGCGCACGAGGCTCCTCGCACGAGCCTCGAGTCCTAAGGGAGGACTACGCGCACGCCACCTCCGCGCGGACGGTCGTGCCGTCGCCCGGCGGGCTCAGGATCGTGAGCGTGCCGTCCAGGGCCTCGACGCGGTCGCCGAGCTCGCCCAGACCTGAGCCCTCGCTCGCTGTCGCGCCGCCCACCCCGTCGTCTGTGACCTCGACCCACGCTCGCCCGTCCGCGCGACCGATCTGGACGCTGACCATGTTCGCGTCTGCGTGCTTGCAGGTATTGGTGAGGCTCTCGGCGATCAGATAGTAGAACGCC
>Ga0307502_10000038_pt1 | contig 34700 bp, 23 predicted proteins | sample 16_S_MG_FD_201364 | JGI IMG/M metagenome (GOLD analysis project Ga0307502, IMG submission 201364) | Soil microbial communities from Populus trichocarpa stands in riparian zone in the Pacific Northwest, United States - 16_S | ecosystem: Environmental > Terrestrial > Soil > Riparian zone > Trees... | reverse complement strand
TTCGTCGACTCCTCGCTCGCCTACCAGGGCGCCGCGCGCGGCCTGGGCGTCGAGGAGGTCGCCGCGATCAACGAGTTTGCCACCGGTGGGCTGACCCCCGACCGCACGCTGCTGCTGCGCGTCGACCCGCGGACCGCCCGCGCGCGTCAGCTGCAGCGATCGATCGCGCCCGACCGCCTCGAGCAGGAAACGGACCGGTTCTTCGGCGCGATCGCCGCCGCCTACGACGAGCTCGCCGCAAGCGATCCGGATCGCTTTCGCGTCCTCGATGGCGACGCTTCTCCCGAAAATGTGCTAGCGCTCGCCGTGGCGACGCTGTCGGACCTAGACTCGCGGGCTTGAGCGGCCGCGCACCCGAATTCGAGGTCGAGCGTTTCGAGCGCGTGGCGGTCGGCTCGGTCGCCGTGCTGCTGCGGCTCGCGGGACGCTGGCGATCGGAAGGGCGCGAGCGGCTCGCGCCGCCGATGCTGTTGATCGACGACGGCCGCCGCAGCCGCCGGCTCGCGCCCCTGCCTGGCCCGGACGACGCGTCGCCGATGTCGGGTCCCGATCCTCCGTCATGGCGTGCGGCATTCAATGCGCCGGCGGCGCTGCTGGACGAGCCCCGCCTCGCGTTCGCGCTGGAGACCAGCCGCGGCATCATCGATCTCCCGCTGCCCAAGGAGATCTCGGCGCGGACGACGACGAAGCCGGCGCCACCGCGGCCGCCACCGCCACCCCCACCAGTCGCGCGCCCGCGGCACACCGAGCCCGCGATCGATCTGGACGTCCTGCGCGAGGAGCGCCGCCGGCGCGAGGACGCCGAGCGCGCCGCGGAAGGGCGCCGCCAGGCGATGGCGGCGTTGGAGCAGCAGCTGGAATCCGAGCGGGCGGCGAGGGGCGCGGCCGAGCGGGCGGCGCGTGAGGCACGTGACGAGCTCGCTCGGCTGCGTGTACAGGCCGAGGCGGCGGCGCGTGGCGGCGAGCGCGAGGGCCGTGAGCTCGCCGAGCGGGTCGCGTTCCTCGAACAGGCGCGGGCGAAGGCCGAAGACGGGGCGCGGCGTGCGCGCGACGGGGTCACGGCCCAACGCACGGAGCTTGACGAGCGGATCGCGGCCGAGCGCGCGGCGCGCCAGCAGCTCGAGGCGGCGGTCGCCGCGCGCGAACGCGAGCTGATCGCCGTCCGTGGGGCGGCCGAGCAGACCCAACGCAAGGCCGAGCAGGCGCGCGCGGAGGCGCAGGCGGCGGCTCAGCACGCGCAGGCCGAGATCGCCACGGCGCGCAAAGCGGCCGAGCAGGCGGCCGCGGTGGCCGAGGCCCAGAGCGAGGTGGCACGCGAGGAGACGAGGTCGGCGGCGACGCGGGCCGAGGCAGCGATCCAGGCCGCGCGCGAGGAGGCGCGCGAGACGATCGAGCGCGATCGCGCGGCGGCACGCGAGCGCGCCGAGAAGGTCGCGGCCGATGCGCGGGCCGCCGCGCAGCGCGCGACGGCCGAGGCCGCCGAGCAGGTTCAGCGAGTGGCCGCCGAAGCGCAGGCCGCCCGCACCGAGCTGGCCGCCGCGCAGGAGCAGCGTGGGGCCGGCGCCGTCGAGCTCGAGGCCGCGATCGCCGCTTCGGCCGACGTCGCGCACGAGCTCGAGCGCTCGCGAGCGCAGGCGCGCGCGCTTGAGGATGCGCGCGCCGAGGCGCAGGCGCTCGCCCAGCAGCGCGCGCAGGAGCTGCGTGACGCGCAGGCCAAGGTCGTGGCGGCGAACGACGCCAGCCAGCTCGCGACCGCCCGCGCGGCACAGACCGCTCGCGCGCTGGAGGCCGCGCGCCGCGTCGAGCGCGAGCGCGACGAAGCTGTCGTCCAGGGCCGGGCTGCCGCGGCGCGCGCCGACCGCGCGCTGAGCCGCGTGCGCAGCCTCGAGCGCGAGCTCGACATCGCGCAGCGCGGCGCGCAGGCGGGCGATCGCGCCGCCAGGAACGTCCGCGATCTCAAGGCGCGCGTCGCGGAGCTCGAGCAGGCGCGCCGGCAAGTTGCCGAGGTCGCCGACCAGGTGCCGCAGCTCGAGCAGGATCTCTCGGCGGCGCAAACCGAGCGCCTGGACGCCCAGACGAACGCCGAGAGCACGCTCGCGGAGGTCCAGACGCTGCGGGCCGAGCACGCCAGCGCGCTGGAGGAGGTCAGCCGCCTCGATTCCGCGCGGGCGGACTCGGAGGCGCTCGCCGCTCGCATCGCCGAGCTCGAACAGATCGCGCAGGACCGCGAGCGGGCGGCGGCGAGCGCTGCGCAGGCGCACGCGGCGCAGCTGCGTGCCGAGCGTGAGCAGCTGGCCGAGCAGCAGCAGGAGCGCGAGCGGGCGGAGGAGGCGCTGCGAACGGAGCGCGAGCGAGCGGCGGGGGAGCGCAAGCAGGCCGACGCGGCGCTCGAGCAGGCGACCGCCCAGCTACGAGCCGCGCGTGAGCGCGCGGTCGCGCTCGAGAAGAACGCCAAGCGCCGCGCCGCCGAGCTGGCGACGCGCGCACAGGAGGAGGCGGCGGGTGCGCGGAGCGCGACCGAGCAAGTTCGCACGCTGACGAACCGGGCCACCGGTGCCGAGCGCCGCGCGGCGGAGCTCGAAGCACGTGCCGCCGAGCTCGGCCGCGCGCTCGTCGATGCGACCGGGGCTGGCGCAGAGCTGCGCGCCCAGGTGGCCTCCCACGCGCAGCGCGCCACGCAGCTCGACGTCCGCGCGGCTGAGGCGGAGCGGCGCGTCGCGGCTCTGGAGCGCAAGACCGCCCAAGCGCGCGAGCGCGCCAGCGGTCTCGAAGCGGTGGCCGAGCGCGTCTCCGCGCTCGAGGCCGAGCTTGCCCGCGCGCACGAGCAGGGTGGTTCGGCCAGTGCCGCGGCAGCCAAGGCGGAAGCCGAGCTGGCCAAGCTCCGCGGCGAGGGCTCTGCTGCGGCCGCCAAGGCGGATGCCCAGCTGGCGAGACTGCGGCGCAATGCCGCGACCGCGGCAGCCGAGCGAGATGCCGAGCTCGCGAAGCTCCGCCAGGAGCGTGAGCTGCTGCGCCGCGAGGTCGCCGAGGTCGGCGAGCGGCGCGAGAGCGACGTCGCCGGCGCGTTGGATTCGCTCACCGAGCTGGAGTCCGAGCGCGACGCGGCGCGCGCGAGCCTGGCCGATCTGGAAGCCGAGCGCGATGCCGCGCAAGCACGCGTCGGCGAGCTTGAAGCCGAGCGCGACGGGGCCCTGGCGCAGGTCGCTCGGATCGAGGCGCTCGAAGCGGAGCGCGACGGCGCGCACGCCGATCTGCAACGGATGGCGCGCCAGCAGGGAGCCAGCGCCCAGGAGACCGTCCGCGAGCTCGCGGCCGCCCGTGCCGAGGCGGCAGAGGCCGGCGCGCTGTACGAGAAGGAGGCCGCCGCGCGCGACGACGCCGTGCGCCGCGCTGAAGCTGCGCAAGCCGGACGCAATCAGCTCGCCGTTCGCGCCGACGAGGCGGCTGCGCAGGCTGCCGAGGCCGCCCGCGAGGTCGACCAGCTGCGCGCGGCTGCCGCGGCCGCCAAGCAGGAAGCGGGGGCGGAGCGCGTCGCCGCGCAGCGTGCGGCGCAGCAGGCGACCGCGCTGCGCACGCGCTTGGAGCAGCGCGTCGCCGAGCTCGAGCCGGTACAGGACCGCCTCGCCGACCTGCAGGCGCGCCTCGACGAGGCGCTTGCGTCAGCCGGTCGCGTCCCCGAGCTCGAAGCCGACCTCGCCAAGCTCGGCGCGCGCGGCGCCGAGCACAGGACGGCGCTCAAGCGCGCGCTCGAGGATCGGCGCGCCAAGGCGCAGCGCGCGACCGAACTCGAGCGCGAGCTCGCGGCCGTACGCGAGCAGGCGATGCGTGCCGCCGACCTCGAGCGCCGCGTCGGCGAGCTGACCGAGCGCACCGCGGCGGTGGAGCAGCTGGAGGTCCAGCTGCAATCCGTCGCGTCGAAGGCCGCCTGGCGGACCAAGGAACTCGAGGAAGCGCGCGCGCAGGCGCGGGCCCAGACCGCTGCCCTGGCCGAGCGCGACGCCGACCTCCAGGCCGCCCGCTCCGAGGCGACCGAGCACGCGGAAGCGCTCGCGTCGGCACGAGCCGCCGCAACCGAGGTGCAGGTTGCGTTGCGCGACACGCGGCGCGAGCGCGCCGAGCTCGCAGGCCGGCTCGAGGCGCTGGAGACCGAGCGTGCCGATGCGGGCGAGCGGCTACGCGCAGCGCAGGAGCGAGCACAGGGGCTCGCCGATGAGCTCGACCAAGCGCGGCGCGAGGGCGATGGTGCCCGTGTCGCCGCCGAGCGGTCGGCCGCCGACCTCGAGCTCGCGAACGCGCGCGGCGCCAATCTCGAGCAGCAGCTCGTTCAGGCGCGCAACGAGGCTGTCGCCGCGGCGCAGCGGCTCAAGGCAACGCGCGCGCGCACGCAGGAGCTCGAGCTTCGCCTGAGCGACCTGGGCGGCGAGGCGCGCGAGCGCGCGGTCGCCCTCGGCGCCGCCCGGACCGCGGGCAAGGCTGCCACCGAGCAGCTGGCCAACGCGCGGGCACGTATCGAAGAGCTGGGTGGGCAGCTCGAAGAGGTCGGCGGCGATCGCGCTGGGCTGAAAGAGCTGCTCGACCAGGCGCGCGCACAGGCGCAGACGGCCACCGCCGCGCTCGCGGAGACGAGCCGCCAGCAAGAGCAGACCGCCGCCGAGCTGAATGCCGTGAGATCGGCGCGCGACGCGCTTGCCGCGGAGTTGCAGTCCGCGCGCGAGGGTGCGCAGAGCGTCCGCCACGACAGCGAGGGCGCGATCAGGCGCGCGCGCCAGCTCGCGCGGGATCTCGAGGCAGCACGCGCGGAGATCGAGGAGGCCAAGGCGGCGCGGGCCGAGACCGAGGCGGCAAATGCGGCGCTCGCGATCGAGCTGCGCTCGACTCGCTCCGAACGCGAGCGCAAAGCGGCCGCCCTCACCCGGTCTCGCATCGAAACGCAGCAGATGGTCGCGGGGCTCACAACAGCCCAGGCAGAGACCGCGCAGGCCCGCGAGCGGGTGTACGCGCTCAATACCGATGTCAAGACGGCGCGCGACGAGCTCGAGCGTCTGGCGGCCGAGCTCGAGACGACGCAGCGCGACGCCGGCGACATCCGCTCCGCACTCGACGCCGCGCGCGCCACGATCGACGACCTTGGCGAGCAGCGCGACCGCGCCGCAGCGCAGCTCCAGATCGTCGAGGATCAGCGTGGGCGCACCGCGCGCGAGCTCGAAGCGCTCGCGGCGCAGCAGCAGGCGCTCGTCGCCGAGCGCGACGCAGCGGCCGCCGATATCCGGAAGCTCACGTCGCGCCAGGTCGAGGCCGAAACCCGGATCGAGGCGCTCACGGCCAAGCATGCCGCGGCGGCCGCCGCCGTCATCGACCTCAGCGCGCAGCGCGATGGCGCGCGAACGCAGATCCAGGCGCTGCTGGAGCAGCGCGATGCCACCCAGGCCCAGATCAAGCAGCTGACGGTGCAGCGCGACCGCGGTCGCTCCCAGATCAGCGCACTGACCGGCACCCGCAACGAGGCCGACGCGCAGATCGTGCGGATGGTCGAGCGAGCCGAGGCCGCCGGCGCGGAATTCGACTCCCTGACTCGCGAGCGCGACGACGCGCGCGCGGAGCTGGCGAAGATCGCGCGCGAACGCGATGCCGCGCAGATGGAGATCGCATCACTGCGCGAACAGCGCGCCAACGCGCACGCCGAGATCGAAGCGCTGACGGCGGCGCGCTCGAAGGCCGACGCGGAGATCCTCGAGCTGACAGGCCAGCGCGAGGCGGCGCATGTCGAGATCCAGAGACTCAGCGACCGGCGCGACGAGACCGACGCGGAGATCGGCGACCTCGCCGCCAGGCTCGACGACGCTCACGGCCAACTGCACGAGCTCACCCGCGAGCGCGATGCCGCGCAGGCGCAGATCGCGACGCTCGCCGGCGCGCGCGATGCCGCGCAGGCGCAGAACCGCGCGTTCGCCGGCGAGCGCGACGCCGCTCAGGCGCAGCTTGCGCAGCTGACCGGACAGCTCAACGCCGCGCAGGCGGCGATCGAGCGGCTCTCCTCCCAGCGCGACGCCACAAGCGCCGAGATCGCGCAGCTGACCGAGCAGCGCACGGCAGCAGCCGCCGAAATCGAGACGCTCGCCGGCGAGGTCGCCGCGGCCCACGGCCAGATCGAGGAGCTCGTCGGCCGTCGCCACGCCGCGAGCCAACGGATCAACGAGCTGACGGCGCAGCGCGACGCGGCTCGTGCGCAGATCGCCGAGCGCGAGGACGAACGCGACGTCGCGTGCGCGCGGGCCGAGGAGTTCAGCGTGCGGTTCGACACCGCCAGCGCGCAGGTGCACGAGCTGCTGACCCAGCGCGACAACGCGCTCGCCGACGTCGCCTCGCTCGTCGAGCAGCGAGCGAGTGCGCAGGCGAAGATCGAGCAGCTCGTCGAGCTGCGCAGTGCGGCCAACAAGCAGCTCGAGGCGTTGAGCGCGCAGCGCGACAGCGCGCGCAAGCAGCTTCGGACGCTCGTAGCGCAGCGCGACACGGCCTTCGCCGGCATCAGGAAGCTCTCCGCCGAGCGCGATGGGGCGCACGCGCAGGTCAAGGAGCTGCGGGCGCAGCGTCAGGCGGCTCAGACCGGTCTGGACGAGCTCGATGCGGCGCACCAGTCCGCCCAGGCACAGATCGCGGCGCTGACCGCGCAGCGCGCCGGCGCGCAAGCTGAACTGGACAAGCTCCACGCGGTGCACCGTTCGGCGCTCGCGGAGATCGAGAGCCTGCTCGCCGATCGCCAGGCCACGCAGTCCGAACTTCAGACGCTGGTCACTCGGGAGTACGCCGCGCATGGCGAGATCCAGACGCTGCTCGCCAAGCTGGCGTCCACGCGGGCAGAGCTGGAGGCGCTGACCGCAGCACACGAAGCGGCGAACGCGCAGATCACCGAGCTCACGCATGAGCGCGACAGCGCCCGCACCACGATCGGCACGCTCGCGCGCGAGCGCGACCGGGCCCGCGCCGCCATCGACGCGCTCACCACCGAGCGCGAGTCCGCACAATCACTCGTCGAGTCGCTCGGTGAGCGCGTCCGTAGCGCACGCCGCGAGCGTGACGCGGTCGCGCAGGAGCGCGACGGTGCGCTCGCCGAGGTCGCACGGCTCAAGGCGCTGCAGAGCCAGGTTCGGGAGCGCGGGGACGAGGACATCGACGTCCAGCGTGAGCGCGACGGGGCGCTCCGCGAAGCACTCGGGGAGGTCGAGCGGCTGCTCGCCATGGAGGCCGCTTTCGGCCGCGATCTCGACGAAGCGCTGGAGGACGTGCGCCGCGCCACCGGTCGCATCGCCGCTGAACAACGCGCGCGCGCCGAGCTCGAAGCGCGTCTCGACGAAGCGCTTGCAGCGGCGGCGGAGGCCGACAAGCGCGCGCAGGTCGAGGCGGCGGCGCGCAAGGCGATCGAGGCCCGCATGGGGTCGCTCGCGGCCTCTGGCCAGGAGGCGGCGACGCAGGTGGAGGAGGCCCGGGCATCGGCGTTGCGTGCGGCGGACCGGACCGCCCAGGCCGCCCAGCAGCAGGCGGCCGCGGAGGCCGGGGCGCGCGCCGCCGCGCGGGCACTGGAAGAAGAGTCCAGGGCCAGCGAGCTCGCCGCCGCCGCAGCGGAGGCGCAAGAGCGCGCCGCTCGGCGGAGCACCGAGGACGAGCAGCGCCTGGCTGCGTCGGAGCGCGTGCGGCGCGAGCAGGAGGACAGACTGCTCGCGGCCGCTGAGCTTCGCCGCCAGGAGCGCGAGGCATGGCGCAAGCAGACGGCCGAGGCAGAGCGCGCGGCCGACGAACGGCGCCGCGAGGACGCGAAGCCGCGGCCGCCGCGCGCCCCCGCGCGCTTGCGCGACGCCGCCGTCGAACACGTCGTGCCCTCGCCCGTCGCCACGCTGCCGCGGGAGCGCACGGGCCATGTGCGGGTGCGTTCTCGCTACCTGCCCTCCGAGCTCGTGGTCGGGATCTTGCTGGTGCTGATCGCGGCGGCTGCCGCGGTGCTGCTCGTGCTCGGTGTGCTGCAGGTGGCGGTGACGGGCTAACGCGGCGAGCAGCTCGGCTTTGCTCGCGGGTGGCGTTCGGCGCCTGCTTGCCGCCAGGCCGAGCCTCCGAGCGGTCTATGCCGACATCGGAAAGCTCAAGCGACGCTTGGCGGGGTGGGACTGCGTGAGGTGCCTGTTGTGCATCGTGGGGATTCGTGATCCGTCTGTCTCGCATCGCAGAGATGCTCTGCCGCGGCCGGTCCTCGTCCCTCGGTGCCGCCCTCCGCCTGCATCCGAGCCCGCGCGAAGCGATGCGCGATCGACCCCACCGTGCCCCCGGTCCCTCGCGCGTCAGTCCGACGGCACCCCCGGCCGCGTTGCGGTGCTCGGACGCGCCGGGAGGGTCCCGGAAGCCGTCCCCGGCGGCGTCGAGGTTCCCGGCACCGGCGCAGTCCCCGTCGCCGGCCCCACGCCCGGCGCCGGCGTGGCCAGGGTGCTCGGCGCCGGCGTTGCCAGGCCCGGCGCCGTCCCCGCAACACCAGGCGCGGGCACGAGCACCGGCGCTCCCTGGTACAGCGGGCGCAGCGGCGTGCCGGTCGCCGTCGGCGACGAGGCGGCCGGCGCGCTGAAGAGCACGAGGCGCCCCGCCAGCGCGCGAGTTCCCGTCCCGAGCGGGTCGAGCTCGAGCAACCGATCGCCGGCCGCCTTGGCTCCGGGCCGGTCGACCATCGTCAGCGTCAGGCGCAGCAGGCGCTCCCATGCGATGGCGCTGTAGGGCTGTCGATCGACCGCTTGCAAGAGGTAGCGGCGCGCATCGAGCAAGCGTCCCCGCCCCTGAGCAATCGCCGCCGCCGCGAGCAGCGGCCGCACGGCCGTCGGATCCAAGCGCGAAGCAAGCTCGGCCTCGGCCGCGGCATGCTCAAGCTCGTCATCGCCGGCGGTCGTGCTCACCGCCTGCGCCGCGCTCGCCTTGGAGTCGGCGATCATCGGCAGTGCCGCCGAGACGATCACGAGCCCCATCAGGACGCACACGAACGCCAGCGCGAGCCCGCGCGCGCCGTCGGCGCCGTCAGCCGGAACGTTGCGCGTCAGTCCGAGTCCCAGCCCGGCCGCGCGAACCGGCCGGGCGACGAGCACGCCGAGGAACAGCAGCGCCGGCACCGTGACGCCGGGGATGTCCCAGTCCCAGTCCACCAACCCGTGCACGAGCCACCCGACCGCGCCCGCGAACAGGGCGACCGCGATGTCGCGCTCGCGCCCCGGCATCATCGCCCTCACGCGTTCCAGCGCCGCGAAGAACAAGAAGCCCAGGCCGCCGAGGACGATCAGCGCGCCGATCAGTCCGGTCTCAGCCAGGTACTGCAGCGGCATGTCGTGCGGCTGCACGACCCCGAGTTCGACCTTGCGATACAGCTTGTGCGTCACCGCGAACGAGCCGGCGCCCCAGCCCTGGATCGGCTTGTCCCACCACGCGCCCGCCGCCTCCTTCCACCACACCCAGCGGTTGCCGGAGTTCGACGACACGATGCGCGCCGGGTCGGAGACCTTGTCCTGGCTGACCTTCGAGAACTTGTCCCACGCGCGATCGGCAACGCCGCGCGGGCCGCCGTCCGCCGTCACGACGCTCAGCAGCAAGAGCGCTCCGAGCACGGCGGCCGTCGCCGCCAGCCCGCGCCACACCAAGCGCCTGCGCTCGTCGTCGAACTGCGAGCGCTGCTCGAGGCGCAGCAGCCCCCACGCCGCGACGAACAGCGTGATGAGGCTGCCGGCCATGACGATCGCGAGGATGATCCCGTCGGGAATACGCTGATCGAGCGGCACGTTGATCCCCTTCAGCGCGGGCCGGCTGAAGGACAGCCCGAGCACCGGGATCGTGAGGACGAGCGTCACGCCGAACACGGCCAGGCCGCGCAGGCGCGCGCCGCCCAGCATGGTCGTTAGTCCCAGGACGACGAGCACCGCGAGGATCGCACCGCGCGAGTAGGTCATGCCGAGGCAGACGAGCAACAGCCACAGCGCGGAGATCCCGGCGAACCGCACGACCGGCCTGCGCGTGCTGTCCGTCGTCAGCCGCAGCGCGATCGGGACCGCGAGCACGGCCACGAGTCCGAGCGCGTTCCAGTACTCGAGCGGCGCGCGCAGGCGCGAGGCGACCTCGGTGTGGTTGAAGCTGATCCCGAGGATCTCGACCCCCGGGATCAACTTTCCCGCGATCGCGTACAGCACGCAGGCGATCGCCACGAGCAGCCAGCCAATCGCGATCCGCTCGATCGCTCGCGGCACGCTGGATGCGACCGCGATCGCCAGCACGACGACGAGCGTGTAGGCGATCCCGCGGTTGACGTGTGCCCACGTGCGTTCCGGTGCCACCGACCACAGCAGCGTGATGCCGCACCACACCGCGAACGCGAGCAGCAGCCCGACGCCGACCCAGGCCTCCGCGGGCGCCCTCAGGCGCAGCGTGCGGGAGAACAGCCAGCCGACGGCTGCACCGATCGCGACGAGCGCGATCCCGATCTGCAGACGCGGCTCCTCGGGCAGACCGACGGCGCCGTGCGCGAAGACGGCGTAGGCACAGACGGCCACGAGGGCGACGACGAGCGCGGCGCCAGATCGCGGCGTACGGACGACGCGGGCCGCGGAGACGTCCACGCGCGTTGCGACCCGCGGGCTGGCGGGGGTCGTGACGGCCATGGCTAACGGCGGTCGATGCTAGCGTGACGCCCCGTCATGCGCCGCACCACGCCCTTCGTGCTCATCTTGCTGCTGAGCCTCGTCGTCGTTGCTCCCGCCCGCGCGGACCTCTTCACGGACGTCCTCAAGGACTATGTCGCCGACAGCCGGCTCGACGCGTGCACGTACACGAAGGACCAGCTCAAGAAGCTCAAGGACCTCGTACCGGTCGACCAGAACGCATACTCCGCGGACTTCGTCGCCGCCCTCGACGACGCGATCGCTCGCCGTGCGGAGGGCGCCTGCAACAAGCGCAAGCAGACGCAGGCGGTTGCTCCACCGCCCGTAGGAGCCGCACCGCCCTCGGGACCGACGCCGCCCACGCATACCCCGCAACCGGCGACTGCGGCACCGGCGACGCAGGGCGTCGCCGAGGCGCCGCCGACGCCCGGCGAGCAGCCCGCGCCCGCGCCCGAGACGATCAGCGCCGCCCCGATCTCCGTCGTCGCCACCGAGACCGATCCCGCGAGCGACGCGCCGTTTCCGGTGCTCGTGCTGGCGATCCTGCTCGGCATCCTCGCGCTCGGTGGATTGCTCGTCGGCACCGCGCGCTGGATGGCGTGGGAGCCGGCCTGGGCGGTCCGCATGCGCCACGCCGCGGGCGAGGCGGGCTGGCGCGCCTCATGCACCTGGGCGGAGTTCACGGACTTCGTTCGCTTCGGACGCTGAGCGGGCAGGGACGCTGAATATGGCTGTACTTCAAGATCGCCGCCTGCTCATCACCGGAGTCCTCACCGAGGGCTCGATCGCCTACGCCGTCGCGCAGCGCGCCCAGGAGGAGGGCGCGCAGATCGTGCTCACCGGCTTCGGCCGCGGGATGCGAATCACGACGCGGATCGCCAACCGCCTGCCCGACCCGCCCGACGTGCTCGAGCTCGACGTCACCGACCCGGCCCATCTCGAGGCGGTCGCAACCGAGCTCGAGCAACGCTGGGGAGCCCTCGACGGCGTCCTGCACGCGATTGCCTTCGCGCCCGAAGACGCGCTCGGCGGCGAGTTCCTCGCAACGCCCCCCGAGAGCGCGCAGACGGCGTTCATGACGAGCGCCTACAGCCTCAAGGCGCTCGCCGCCGGCCTGCTGCCGCTACTCGAGAAGGGCGACCACAGTTCGATCGTCGGCCTGGACTTCGACGCGACGGTCGCCTGGCCCGCATATGACTGGATGGGCGTCAGCAAGGCGGCGCTGGAGTCCGTCAACCGCTACCTCGCGCGCGATCTCGGCCCCAAGGGCGTGCGCTCGAACCTCGTCTCGGCGGGGCCGATCAAGACGATCGCGGCGGGCTCGATCCCCGGTTTCGAAACCCTCGCCCAGGCGTGGGACAACCAGGCCCCGATGGCATGGAACACCAAGGACGCCGGCCCTGTCGCGGACGCTTGCCTATTCCTGCTGTCAGGCCTCGCGCGCGGCGTGACCGGCGAGATCGTCCACGTCGACGGCGGCTATCACGCCATGGGCGCGCCGCGCCCGCCCGACGAGCCGGCGCCCGAGCCCGAGCCCAGCGCGTAGACCGCGCGCCACCACAGCTCGGCCAGCACGCGGATCGCCTCGTTGATGTCGCGCCCGTTACGCAGCACCTCGACGGTCAGGTGGCGCTCGACCATCGCGCACAGCGCCTGCGCGGCGATCCGCGCCGAGATGTCCGACGGCGCGATCTTGCGATCCTGATCGCGCTTGATGCGCGCCTCTGCACCGTCGACGAAGCGCGCGACGTAGGGCTCCCACTCCGCCGGCATGTGTTCGTGCTCGCCGGCCAGGTGCGCGGCCAGCAGGAGGATCGGCCCGTTGCGGTTGACGACCGAGACGAACCTCCCGAGAGCGAGCCGCATCTCGACGCGCGCTTCCCCGCGGCCCTCGAAGTACACCGAGCCCGCGTCGTACATGTCCATGAACGCCTGCTGGATCAGGCGGTCCATGACGGCGCGCTTGTTGGAGAAGTAGAAGTAAACCGTCGTGCGGCTGACGAACGCCCGCCTCGCGATGCGGTCGATCGTCACCTGCTGGTGCGATCCCTCGACGAGCAGTTCGCGGGCGGCATCGAGGATCGCGTCCTCGGTGGCGTTGCGCGACGTCAGCTCAGCCGAACCGGCGCTCGCGCCGGAGCCGGAGCCAGAGCCCGTCTCGGGCTTATCTGCGTGCTTCGAAGTGGGCAGCGATCCGCTCGCGAGTCTTGGCCGGGGTCACGATCTCGTCGATGAACCCAGCCTTCGCGGCGATCGCGACAGGCAGGTGCTCCTCCTCGTAGGCCGCGGCCAGCTCGGCGGGGTCGCCCCCGGCCTCCAGCTCGCGTCGCTTCACGATCTCGATTGCCTGCGTGGCGCCCATGACGCCGATCCGGGCGGCGGGCCAGGCAAGCGTGAGGTCTTGTCCGAGGTCACGGCAGTTCATGACGATGTAGGCACCACCGTACGCCTGTCGGAGCGTGACCGTCACCCTGGGCACCTCCGCGACCGAAAATGCCCGCAACAGCTCGGCGCCGCGGCGCAGCACCGCCTCGCGTTCCTGACGCACCCCCGGCCGGTATCCGGGGGTGTCGGAGAGCACGACGAGCGGTATCCGGTAGCGATCGCACATGTTCACGAACCAGGCGCCCTTGTCGGACGCGGCGGCGTCGAGCACGCCGCCGAGGTAGCGCGGCTGGTTGGCGATGACGCCAACCGGATAGCCCTCGATGCGCCCGAACCCGACGCACATGTTCTTCGCGTAGCGCTTGCCGAACTCGAGGAACTCGCCGCTGTCGAGCAGGTGGCGCGCAACGTCGCGCACGTCGTAGACCTTGCGCTGGTTGGTCGGCACCGTCGCGGCCGGATCGCCGGCGGGCGGGTCGGCGGGCTCGATCGCGTGCGCAGGGCCGCCGATGCGGTCGGGGAAGTACGACAGTGCCGCGCGGATGAGGTCCGAGGCCTGGGCGTCGTCGTCGGCCTCGAAGTGCGAGACGCCGCTCTTGCGGTGCACGCGCGGGCCGCCGAGGTCGGCCGCCGTGACGATCTCGCGCGTCACCCGCGCGATCACCCGGGGCCCCGTGAGGAACATCTGCGAGTCGTCGCCGACCATCATCACGAGTGTCCCAAGCGACGGCGAGTACGCCGCGCCGCCCGCGCACGGGCCGCAGATGACGCTGATCTGCGGCACGGTCGCGCGGGACGTCGCGCGGAAGATCGACGCGTAGGCGCCGAGTGCCGCGACGCCCTCCTGCAGGCGTGCGCCACCGGAGTGCAGGAAGCCGACGACCGGTGCGCCGGCCTTGTCCGCCGCCTGGATCGTCGAGACGATCGACTCGCCGCCGCCCTGCCCGAGCGAGCCGCCTTTGTGCTTGACGTTCTGTGACCAGACGTAGATCGGGCGGCCGCCGATGCGGCCCGCGCCGGATATCACCCCGTCGCCGGATGAGCTGCGGATGGCGTGGAACGAGCCCTGGTCACAGAGCAGGTCGATCCGGGCCTGAGCCGGGACGGGCGGCTCGTGAACGACCTCGACCCGGCCCGCCGGGCCGCCGTTGGGCGATTCCTGCTCGGCCTTGGCCGGCGAGCTGGCCTCTGTGCTCACTATGCCCTCCTGAACGCCAGGCACGCGTTCTGACCGCCGAAGCCGAACGAGTTGCTCAGCGCAAGCTCGAGGTCCGGGGTCTCGCGCGGGCCGTCGGGGACGTAGTCCAGGTCGCAGTCCGGGTCGGGCTCCTCGAAGTTCAGCGTCGGCGGCAGGATCCCGCGCTGCAGGGCGCCGAGCACCGCGATCGCCTCAACCGCGCCGGAGGCGCCGAGCAGATGCCCGATCGCCGACTTCGTGCTCGACACCGGCGGCGAGCCGCCGTTGAAGACGCTGTGGATCGCGTGCGTCTCGATGCGATCGTTGAACGGCGTGGACGTGCCGTGGGCGTTGATGTAGCCGACGTCGCTCGGTTCCGCGCCCGCGTCGGCAAGTGCCGCACGCATCGCCTTCTCGGCGCCGCGGCCCTCCTTGTCGGGCTGGGTCATGTGAAACGCGTCGTTGGACGCGCCGTAGCCGACGACGTAGCCGAGGATCTTGGCCCCGCGCGCCCGCGCGTGGTCGGCCCGCTCCATCACGACGACGCCCGCGCCCTCGCCCATGATGAAGCCGTCGCGGCGCGCATCGAACGGCCGCGAGACGCCCTCGCGCGACAGCGCCCCCATGCGCTGGAACGCGGCCATGCACAGCGGCGTGATCGCGGCTTCGGTGCCGCCCGCGACGACGACGTCGGCCTCGCCGCGCTCGAGCATCCGCTTGGCCTCGCCGATCGCGTGGCTGCCGGTCGCGCACGCCGACGACACGCTGAAGCCGGGGCCGTGGGCACCGAGCTGCATCGCGATCGCGCCGGCGGCCGCGTTGGGCATCATCATCGGGACGAAGTGCGGCGACACCGCGCGAGCGCCGCCGTCGATGAACGCGCGGCACTCGTCCTCGAGCGTCTTCAGCCCGCCGACGCCGGTGCCGACAAGGACCGCCAGCCGCTCGAGGTCGACCGCGCCCGGCAGGTCCGCCTCCTCGGCGGCCTGCGAGGCGGCGGCGAACGCCAGCTGCGTGTAGCGGTCCGAGCGGCGGGCGATCTTCGGGCTCATCGACGACACGGGATCGAACTCTGCGCACGGAGCAACCCCGTCGACGACGCCCGAGCGGCGCTCGAGCAGCGCGTCGACGAACGCGTCCGCCCCCTCGCCGATCGACGAGACGACGCCGCGTCCGGTGATGGCGATCTCGATCTGGGGGGACGCGTGGGCGCTCATGCAGGTGCCCTCTCCTCGGCCGCCACGAGGCGCATGGTCAGCGAGATCGCGGCGCCGACGGATTCGATCGGCTTGAGGTCGTCATCGGAGATCGTGATGTCGAAACGATCCTCGAGCGCCTTGACCAGCTCGACGAGATCGAGCGAGTCGACATCGAGCTCGGCCCACGTGTTTTCCGGCGTGGCCTCGCGCGCGTCCGGGACCTTGATCGACTCCAGTTGGTCGCGGATCTCCTCGAGTACGTCCTGCTCAGTTACAGCCATGCTTCGTTCTCCCCTCTCATGCGGCCAGCGCGCCATCGACAGCGAGCGTGGCCCCGTTGACATATGCCGCGCCGTCCGAACACAAGAAAGACACGGCGTGCGCGACCTCTTCCGGCTGCCCCAGCCGGCCGGCCGGAACGCCGGCCAGAAGCTTGTCCGCGACGCCCGTGGTCATGTCCGTCTCGATGACCCCCGGTGTCACGGCGTTGACGGTGATCCCCTTGCGCGCCATCTCGCGCGCGACGGTGCGCGTGAGCGACAGCATGCCGGCCTTGGCGGCGCCGTAGTTGGCCTGGCCGGGGTTCGCACGCTCGGCGACGACGCTCGAGATGTTCACGATCCGGCCCCAGCGCGCGGTGAGCATGTCGTCAAGCGCCCGGCGCATGCAATGAAACGCCCCGTCGAGGTTCGTGTGGATGACAGACTCCCACTGCTCGGCGCTCATGCGGATCGTGAGGCCGTCCTGGCGCTCGCCGGCGTTGTTGACGAGCACGAGCACGGGGCCGAAGCGCTCGCGCACCTCCTTGAAGGCGGCCTCGACGGACTCCGGATCGCCGACGTCGGCCTGAACGTCGCCGCTCGTGCGGCCGAGCGTCGCAACCTTGAAGCCGTCGTCCTCGAGGCGCTCGGCGATCGCCTTGCCGATGCCACGCGAACCGCCGGTGACGAGGGCCACAGGGTGCTCAGGCCGTGACATTCACGCGCTCTTTCCAGGACAGGACACCCGCCCCCCAGACGAAGCCGGCGCCGAAGGCGGCGATCGCAACGGTCGCGCCCGCCTTCAGGCGCCCTTCGCGCTCGGCCTGATGCAGCGCCAGCGGGATCGATGCGCTGGACGTGTTGGCGATCGTGTCGACGTTGACGAAGACCTTTTCGTCCGGGACGCCGAGGCGGTGCGCGGCGGACTCGATGATGCGCTGGTTGGCCTGGTGGACGACGAGCAGGTCGATGTCGTCGACCGTCAGCTTCGCTCGCACGAGCGCCTCGTTGGTCGCCTCGACCATGCGCCCGACCGCGTGGCGGTAGACCTCCTTGCCCTCCATCCGCAGCAGCCGCTCGTCGTTGTCGGCGTAGAGCAGGTCGCCGTGGACGCCGTCGGAGCGCAGGACAAACGGCGAGCAGCCGCGGTCCAGGTTGCCGCCTGCGACGACGACCGCCGCGGCGCCGTCGGCGAAGAGGATCGCAGTGCCGCGGTCGTTGCGGTCGGTGATCCGCGACAGCGCCTCGGCGCCGCAGACGACGACGAGCTTCGCGCGGCCGGACTCGACGAGCGCGGCAGCCTGGTCGAGGGCGTAGAGGAAGCCGGCGCAGGCGGCGTTGACGTCGACCGCGCCGGCGCCGTTCGCGCCGATCGCGTCGGCCACCGCGGGGGCCAGGCCCGGCATCAGCCGGTCGGGCGTGAGCGAGGAGACGATCACGTGGTCGACGTCTTCAGCGCGGCGCTTGGCATCCTTGAGCGCGTCGCCGCATGCGGCGGCCGCAAGCTCGGTGAGGGTGACGTTGCCGTTGAGGCGGCGCCGTTCGCGGATGCCGGTACGGCGGACGATCCACTCGTCGGTCGTGTCGAGGTATGCCGCGAAGTCCGCGTTCGTGACGACGTGCTCGGGCAGCGCCGAGCCGATGCCGAATACGCCGGCCTTCATCGCGAGGAACCCCCTTCCGGCTCCGCGCGGACTGTGGTCAGGCCATGACTCGTCGTCATGCCGTCGCCCGGAGCGTGCGTTTCACGAGCCCCCTGAGCACGGACCCCGGTCCGCACTCGACGAAGTCTGTTGCGCCCATCGATTGCAGCTCGAGCAGGATCTCGCGCCAGCGCACGGGCTTGAGGAGGTTCTCGGCGAGCTCGGTGCGGATGTCCTCGAACGGGCGCGCGCTGCCGTTGGAGAGGACGGGAAACGCGGGCTCGGTCACGGGCGTGTCGTCGAGCGCCCGCTGGAGCGCGTCGGCGGCCGGTGCCATGAGCGGCGAGTGGAAGGCACCGCCGACGTCGAGCTTGCGGGCGCGGCAGCCGATCCTGTCGGCGCGCTGCACGGCCTCGTCGACCGCCTCCATCGTGCCGCTCAACACGACCTGCCCGGGAGCGTTGTCGTTGGCGATGCTGAGCGCGAGCTCGTCCGCCAGCTGGTATGCGTCGTCGATCTCGCCGCCGAGTATCGCGACCATCCCGCCCGGCTGGCGATCCGCGGCGCTGGCCATCGCTTGCGAGCGTGCGTCGACGAGCCGCAGCGCGTCCTCGAAGTCGATCGCTCCCGCGGCGGTCAGCGCGGCGTACTCGCCGAGCGAGTGACCGGCCGCGGCGACCGGCTCCTCGTGGTCGCCGGACGCCCATTGCGCCATCGAGCAGAGGAAGAGCGCGGGCTGCTGCGTGCGCGTCCCTTCTGCCAGGCGCGCGAAGGGGTCGAACCCCAGCACCTCGACACCGCGCTGAATCAGCGGGTGGTCACGGTAGGGGTCTTCCATCCCTGCCGAGTGGCTCCCCTGCCCGGGGAACAGCAGGGCGTTCGTCGGCGGCATCCCGTTCATCCAACTAGTGATCACCCCCCAGCGGGGCCCGTGTTACCCACGTTCGACATATAGGGGGCCATCTGTCGAAATCGCTGATTCGACACTTTGGTGCGATGTGTCGAATCAGCTCCCGGCCCGTCGCGACCGAGTTCGGCGCGGGCGGCGCATTTCCTTGGTTGGAGCGCCTTGAGCCTTGGCTGACGATCCAGCTTCGACATCGCGGCTCGTAATGTCGAAATCGTCGTCGATGTGCGCGGGCGGGTAGTGACGGCGTACGGAACGGACCGAGGACCGAAGCCATTCGACCCTTATGAGCGTTCGCATCGGGGCATGGAAGCTCGACGACGTCGCTTACGATCGCGACGCCGACGTGCTCTATCTCTCGATCGGGCCCCCAAGACCCGGCACTGGCGAAGAGACTCCGGAGGGCCACATCGTCCGCTACGACGACGCAGGAGAGCTCATGGGCATCACGATCGTCGGTGCGCGATTGCTCGTCGACGCTGGAGAGCCTGTGTACGTGACGGTTTCGCAGCGATCAGAGGTCTCCATGCAAGAGCTCGCGCCGGCCCTGGGCGGCTGATCGCCTCGCGGGCCGGAGCCCGGATTTCGTAGATAGCCCGACATCCAGGCGAATCTCTGGACGTTGCGGGTTTGCCCCGCAAAGACAGAGATTCGGGGCGGCGAGGCGGTACCATGTGGAGGGTCGATTTTGCGTTCCGACCCACTCGCCGGCCGCCGCGATTCCGTCCGATCCACAGCGTTGAATGCGACGCCCCCAAGATCGCAGACGACGCGCCGCAAATAGCGAGAGAACACGTGCGGCGAGAAGAGGAGCAGGACGATGGAGAGCACTTCGCAGACCCCACTTGTGACCGACGTGACGCCCGGCGAGGCACTCTCCGTCAAGCGCTTCTTCACGGCAGTGGGCGAGGATCCGTTCGACACCGTCGAGTGGGAGCTGCGCGATGCACGCATCGCTCATGGCGGCAAGGTCGCCTTCGAGCAGCGCGGCGTCGAGTTCCCCAAGACCTGGTCACAGAACGCGACGAACATCGTCGCCCAGAAGTACTTTCGGGGGCAGCTCGGTACACCGGCGCGCGAGCACAGCGTCCGCCAGATGGTCGGCCGGGTTTCAGCGACGATCGCCGACTGGGGCCGCTCGCGGGGCTACTTCGCGTCGGTCGAGGACGGCGACACGTTCCAGGCCGAGCTCGCCTACGTGCTGCTGCACCAGATGGCCGCGTTCAACTCTCCGGTGTGGTTCAACGTGGGCTTCGAGGAAAGTCCTCAGTGCTCGGCGTGCCAGCCGTACGGCGCGCTCATCTCGACACCCGACGGCATGGTCCAGATCGGCGAGCTCGTCGCCGACGACCAGATCGGCCGAGAGGTCTACGACGCGAACGGCGTGACGCGGATCGTTGCGACGAAGGCCAACGGCGTGAAGCAGGCCTACCGCGTGCAGCTACACAACGGCAGCTTTGTCGATGCGACCGCTGACCATGTCGTCAAGGCCGTGCGCGAGCGTCGGACCGAGCCGCAGTGGCTGCGGGTCGACGAGCTCGAGGTCGGGATGCGGATGCACCTGCATCCGCATCGGGCGAAGGTGGGCGAGCGCGCGCTGGTGGCGGCGAGCGGCGCGGTGACCGTGGAAGATGATGGCCTCGCACCAGTCGATCCGGTGAAGGTCTCGGAGGCGGCGCTCGCCGGCTGGCTGCAGGCCGACGGCTCCGTTGCTGACCGTGGCGCCGAGCTCGTGATCGAGTTCACGATCGCCAACGACGACGAACACGCGTGGGTGCTCGAACATCTCGACCGCGCGCTACCCGAGGTCAGTGCAACCACGCTTGACGTGGAGTCCGAGGATGGCGCGCTGGCGCTGCGGCGCATCCGCCTCCAGGGCGGCGAGGCGCTGCGCGATTTCGTCGAGCGCTGGAGCCTGCTCGCGCGCGGCGCCGCGAGGGCCGTGCCCTACCAGCTGTGGACCGCTTCGCACGAGGAGATCGCCGCCTACCTGCGCAGCATCTTCCAGGCCGACGGCCACGTCAGCGTCCGTCGCGAGAGCGGCTACGAGGGTGCGCGGATCGGCTTCGCGGTCACCGCGGAGCGATGGACCGAGGACCTCCAGATCCTCCTCGGCGTGCTCGGCATCTACTCCAGCCGGACGCGCAAGGTCCAGGAGCGTGACGACCGCCACGATCTGCATGAGGTCGCGATCGCGATCGGCTCCGAGCGCGCGCGCTTCGCCGAGCTCGTCGGCTTCGTCGACGCGGACAAGCAGCGCAAGCTGCTGGCGTCCCTCGACCTGCGCAAACCGAAGCGCTGCCCGGACCTGCGCGAGGAAGAGATCGTTGCGATCGAGTCGCTCGGCGAGATGGACGTCTACGACATCCAGACCGAGTCCGGCGAGTACCTGTGCAACAACATCGCCGTCCACAACTGCTTCATCCTCAGTGTCCAGGACGAGATGGATTCGATCCTCGACTGGAACACCAAGGAGGGCAAGATCTTCCTCGGCGGTTCGGGCTCGGGGATCAACCTGTCGAACATCCGCGGCTCGATGGAACCGCTGACCAAGGGCGGCACCGCGTCCGGCCCGGTGTCGTTCATGCGCGGCGCGGACTCCTGGGCCGGAACGATCAAGTCCGGCGGCAAGACACGGCGAGCGGCCAAGATGGTCGTCCTCGACGTCGACCATCCCGACATCCGCGACTTCATCTGGTGCAAGGCGCGCGAGGAGAAGAAGGCCGCCGCGCTGCGCGACGCCGGCTTTGACATGTCGATCGACGGCGAGGGCTTCCACTCGATCCAGTACCAGAACGCCAACAACTCGGTCCGCTTGACCGATGACTTCATGCGTGCCGTCGAGCAGGACAAGGACTGGCATCTCATCGCCCGCACGACCGGCCAGCCCGTCGGCGACCCGATCCCCGCGCGCGAGCTCATGCGCGAGATCGCCGACGCCGCCTGGCAGTGCGCCGATCCGGGCGTCCAGTACGACACGACGATCAACCGTTGGCACACGTGCCCGGTCTCGGGGCGGATCAACGCGTCGAATCCCTGCTCCGAGTACATGCACGTCGACGACTCGGCCTGCAACCTCGCCTCGCTGAACCTCATGAAGTATCGCCGGCCCGACGGAACGTTCGACGTCGAGTCCTACATGCACGTCGTCGACGTCATGTTCCTCGCGCAGGAGATCGTCGTCGGACCGTCGAGCTACCCGACCGAGGAGATCGGCGTCAATGCGCGTGCGTTCCGCCAGCTCGGCCTCGGCTACGCGAACCTCGGCGCGTTCCTCATGTCAAACGGCATGGCCTACGACTCGGATGGCGGCCGCGCCACGGCGGCGGCGATCACATCGCTGATGACCGGCCGCGCGTACCTCGGCTCGGCGCGCATCGCCGCGGCGATCGGGCCCTACGAGCGCTACGCGGAGAACCGCGACGCGCACAACGCCGTCGTGCGCATGCATCGCGACGCCTCGCACGCGATTCCGGATGCGGCGTGCTCCGACACGGCGCTGCTGAAAGCGTCACGCAGGGTGTGGGACGAGGCGGTCACAACAGGTGAAGCCCACGGTTATAGAAATGCGCAAGCCAGTGTCATTGCACCTACTGGCACAATATCCTTTTTGATGGATTGTGACACCACCGGCATCGAGCCCGACTTCTCGCTGGTGAAGTTCAAGGAACTCGTCGGGGGCGGCCAGATGACGATCGTCAACCAGACGATCTCGATGGCGCTGCGCACGCTCGGCTACACCGACGAGCAGATCGAGCAGATCGAGGCCTACGTCAACGAGCACGCGACGATCGTCGGAGCGCCATATCTGACCGCCGAGCATTTTTCGGTGTTCGACGTCGCGGTCGGCGAGCGGGCGATCTCGCACATGGGCCACATCAAGATGATGGGCGCGGTCCAGCCGTTCATCTCAGGCGCGATCTCGAAGACTGTGAACCTTCCGCACGAGGCCACGGTCGAGGACATCGCCGACGCCTACCTGCGGGCCTGGCACCTCGGCATCAAGGCGCTCGCGATCTACCGCGACGGGTCGAAGACCGCGCAGGCGCTGCGCACCGACGCGCACGAGGGCAAGTCCGCTTCGTCCGCGGGGTACTCCCAGGAGCAGGTCGACGCGCTGGTCGCCGAGGCGAAGGCGGCGACACGCAAGGCAACGCTGTCGGAGGTGGGCCCGAAGCGCAACCGCATGCCGCGCGAGCGCCATTCGATCACGCACAAGTTCTCGATCGCCGGTCACGAGGGATACATCACCGCCGGCATGTACCAGGATGGCACCGTCGGCGAGATCTTCCTCACCGACATCGGCAAGGAGGGCTCGACGCTCCGCGGCATGATGAACGCGTTCGCGACATCGATCTCGATCGCGCTGCAATACGGCGTCCCGCTCGAGACGCTCGTGCAGAAGTTCAGCTACATGCGCTTCGAGCCCGAGGGCATCACCCAGAACCCAGAGATCCCGTTCGCCAAGTCGATGCCCGACTACATCATGCGCTGGCTCGCCTCGCGCTTCCTCGACACGGACACACAGGAAGAGCTCGGCATCCTCACCCCCGAGGTTCGCGCGCGCAAGATGGCTGAAGACGCCGCCACGGCCGCGGCCTTCTCCGACACCGCCGGACCCTCGAACGGTGGCAACGGCACCGCCAAGCACGGCCCCGGCCACGGCCCGATGGGCACCGTCGCCGGCACCGCACCAGCCACGACCCGCGCCGCCGCGGAGGCCCTCACCGACACGCCCCCCGTCGTCCCCGTCCGCATGAAGGGCCTCGACCTCGGTCCCGCCTGCTCACAGTGCGGCGGCATGATGCAGCGCACGGGCTCGTGCTACACGTGCTCCAGCTGTGGGAACAACACGGGCTGTGGGTGATGGTGCTGGCCGCCTCGTTGTCCAGCGGATTGGCCGTCTGAATGTCCGACGTCACGAAGGCTCGATCCAGCTGAGCAACAAAGTCGGTGGGGCAGGACGCGCAGTGTTGTGCGTCGTCCCGTCCGCCGCCAGCGACGACTGGCGCGTGTCGCTGCTGGATTGGCGGCGCCGCGATCGCGCCGACGATTGGTGGGACATTCGACCGGCGTCGTAGTCAGGGGCTACGGCGCCTGTGGACAGATTCTGAGTGTGCAGGCGCCGAGTGGCGCCTGCGTCGCGTAGCCGTCGACGCGACGCCCTCACGCGCGCACACCTTGATGTCCGCGTTGTGCTTGTTCGCCAAGTTCGATGAAGCTCGAGGGTCGCACGAGCAGTGCTCTTCGGCAGGCGACGAGCATCGTCCGTGGTCGAGGAAGACGGCTCCGTCGTTGATGACGGACCCGGGCGCCAGCCGCTGGACAGGAGTCGCCGGATCCCGCGACACCGGTCGTGTGCTCGACGCCGCGGTCCCAGACGCGCCGCCCTGCTCGCCGCGCGAATCCATCCGACGGCCTCGCAACAATTTCCGCTACGCGTAGCTACGTCTCATACACGGAGGTCCGTCATGGCATTACCCCTTCCCGATCGCGGCATCGTCTTCTCCCCCGTCGGATGCGGCGACAGCATCACCATCGTCATCGACGACGACACCGTCGTGCAGATCGACATCCACCACGTCGCCGACGCTGAGAGCGAGGACGACCCGCGCATCGCAATCATCGACGAGCTCATCGACTCGCTGCCCGAGCGCGACGGCAAGCCCTACCTAGCGGCATTCGGCGCGACGCACCTCGACAGCGACCACATCTGCGGCTTCAAGCGCCTCCTGGAAGAAGTGACGATCGGCGACCTGTGGTTCACGCCGCGCGTCCTATGGGACCAGGACGAGCTGTCCGACGACGCGAAGGCGTTCCGGGACGAGGCCGAGCGCCGCATCAACAAGATCAAGACGGACGGCGAGGTCGACTCTGGCGATCGCATCCGGATCATCGGCTACCACGACTCGCTCGAGGAGCACAGCGACATCTACAAGAACCTGCCCGAGGCGGCCGTCACCGTGCCGGGCAACGCGTTCACCGCGATCGACGGCGAGGACTTCGACGGAACGTTCCGCGCGTTCGTGCACGCCCCGTTCAAGGAGGATGGCGACAAGGACCGCAACGACACGAGCTTCGGCCTCCAGATCACCTTGAGCGACGGCGACGAGGATCTCAAGGCGATCGTCCTCGGCGATCTGGCCTATCCCACCGTCAACCAGATCTTCGAGCGCAGCGACGACGCGGACCTCGAGTTCGACGTCTTCCTCGGGCCGCACCACTGCTCGAAGTCGGTGATGTACTGGCAATGCGAGGGCGACGACGAACCCACGCTCAAGCAGCCGCTGCTCGACGCGATCGAGGTGGCAGCCCGCGACGGAGCGTACGTCGTCGCCAGCTCGGGGCCGATCCCGGCGAGCAACAGCGCCGGCGACAACCCACCGCACGCCAAGGCCGCCGATCGCTACCGCGAGCTCGTCGACGACGGCCACTTCCTCTGCACCGGCGAGCACCCGACCGAGGAGGCGCCCGAACCGATCGTCTTTGAGCTCAGTGCAGAGGGCGTCGCCTTGGGCGCGACCGACGCCGCGCCCGCGGCGCGCGCGTCGCGACTCGGCGCGGCCGTCAAGACCGCTCGCGGCGCGGCCGCCCCGGCGACCCAACCGGTCGGATTCGGCCGGGCATGAGCCTCACGCCTGGACAGCACCAGGCGCTGCGGCAACTCAGGGCGATCACGACGTCAGAGCCCGGCGGCCTGGAGATCGTCAAGGTCGTCGAGCCGTCTGAGCGGGACGGCCACCTGCTGTTAGACGTCTCGGTCGACTGCTCAGGATTCGAGCGCCAAGACGGCGGCATCTCGCTCCGTGCACGTGAGCGCCTGCTGATCTTCATCCCGCGAGGCTTCCCGTTCAACAAGCCCGAAGTCTGGACGCAGCACGCGCGGTGCGCGGGGACACCGCACGTGCAGTGGGGCTCGTACCTGTGCCTGTACCAGGCGCCCACCGTGGAATGGATCCCCAGCGACGGGATGTACGGCTTCCTCACCCGGATCGAGCTCTGGCTGCGCCGAGCGGCGCTGGACGAGCTCGACCCGGACGGCGGCCCCCTGCACCCACCGGCCGTCTATCGCACGGCCGGCACACCGCTCGTGATCGCCCGCCGGGACACGCCGAACGTGGACGACCAGCCGTGGCTCGGCTGGGTCGCCAGCGAGCCCCACGGCACCTCGCGTATCGATCTGAATGCTTGGACGCCCATCCGCAACGACGAGGGCAAGTACAACGCCCCGCCCGCGGGAGCGGCCGCTGCGTTTCTGCTGCCCAGCCAGATGGACTGGGAGTACCCGAGAGACTCCGTCGTGCTGCTGATGGCGCTCGTCGATCGCGGCGTCGACTACGGCGACCTGATGTTCCACCTCAAGCTCAGCGCACTCGCCGTCGACACCGGCTCGCCGCTCCTTGTTGTCGTCGGCTCAGCGATGCGTGCCACACAGAGCGGCGAGCGCCGTCAGCACCTGGCGGCGTGGCGCCTTCCCGCCGACGTCGTCGACGAGCTGCGCCGCGCCCTGGGCCAGTACCTCGACTATGACGAACTGCGCGCTACGGCCAAGGAAGCCCACCAGCGCACCTTCGAATACCTGCGTGACGCGAGGATCGAGTGGTGCCAAGTCCGCGAGGACCGCCCAGAGATCGTCATCCGACGAGACGACGGCTCGCCGATGCAGGTCTTCGGCGGCAAGACGGTGATGATCTGGGGCTGCGGCGCGCTCGGCGCCCCGATCGCCCATTGGATCGCCCGCGCCGGTGTGGCGCGCCTGATCGTCGTCGACTCTGCCGCGGTGACGCCGGGCATCCTCGTGCGGCAGCCGTTCACCGACGACGACATCGGCGAGGCCAAAGCCACCGTTCTGGCCGAGCAGCTGCGCGCGATGCGACCTGGCCTGGACGTGACGGCGCAGGTCGATGACCTGATGGCCCTACTCGACGAAAACGACTGGCATCGCGACGCCGACGCCATCATCGATTGCAGCGCCAATCTGTCCGTGCAGACCAAGCTCGAACTCGTGCAACGCGAGCGCCCCGCGCCCGCCGGAACGCACCTTGCTTGCCTGCTGCTCGGGCACACTGCACAACACGGGCTGGCCGTCCTCGCCCGGCCCGGTCACACGGGCGCCAGCGCCGACGTGCTGCGCGCGGTCAAGCTGAGCTGTCTGCGCCGACGCGAGCTGCGCGACTTCGCAGACGAGTTCTGGCCCCGCGCGCCACGAACCGAGCACTTTCAGCCCGAGCCTGGCTGCTCGGACGCCACCTTCCGCGGCTCCGGTGCCGAGGCCGCCGCGCTCGCCGGATCGCTGCTGACCAGCCTCGCACGCGACATCCAATCCGAAGACCGGTCATCAACGGCAGTCGCCCACCTCATGGCCCTACCGGTCACGACCCACAACGGGGCCGCAACGGCACGCCTCATCTTCGACGCGCCGCTCGTGGCCCGGGACGCCCAGGACGAGTACGAGATCCGTGTCGCGCCCGCCGCGCTGCGCGAGATGCGCGGCTGGGTCGCCTCTGCCGCGCGACGGCTGGACGCAGCGTCCGAGACCGGTGGCCTGATCTTCGGCCAGCGCGACGAGGCCGCCGGCGTCGTGTGGGTCGAGCACCTGACCGGCCCGCCGCCCGACAGCCACCAAACTCCTGCCGAGTTCGTTTGCGGCACCGCTGGCGTCGCCGAGCTTTGCGAGACGAACACCCGGCTGGGACGCGGCTCGCTCGAGTTCCTCGGGATGTGGCACACGCACCCCGAGCAGTCCTCGGACCCGAGCCGGCGCGATCTGCTCGGGATTGCACAGCTCTCGGCGGCCGCCCCGAGTCCGCTGGCGCAGGGGCTCATCCTCATCATCGGCCACGCCCGCGCGCTGACCGACGAGCTCGCCGCGCTCGAAAGCGCCGACATCTCGGCCTACGTCTTCGACAGCGCCGCGACCGCGAACCGGCTGACGATCGAGGTCAGCCAAGCCGAACCGGTGCCGCTGTCCGCGACGCCGCCGACGCGCCCGCGCAACATCGGGCTGGCCCTTTCGGGCGGCGGGTCGCGCGCCATCGCCTTCCATCTCGGGTGCATGCGTGCACTCCATGATCGGGGCGTTCTTGACGGGCTCCGTGCTGTATCTGGAGTATCTGGCGGCTCAGTCCTCGCAGCGCTGTACTGCTACTTCGACGACGACTTCGAGACCTTCGACGCGCGCACGGTTGAGCTGCTGCGTCGAGGCCTTCAGTGGGGCATCGTCCGGCGCGCCCTGCTGTCACCCCGCTTCGTGCAAGCCGCCGGCACGCGTCTGGTTGCGGGCACGGCAGCGGGCGCTGCACGCGCCATCGGCTTCACCGGACGCAAGCTCGGCCGGAACACCCCCGGACATCCGCCGCTGCGGCGCTGGGTGAGCCGGAGCGACGCGTTCGTCGACGTGCTCGACGAGCGTCTGTTCGGCACCGCACGCATGCCCGATGTGCGCCGCGCTGATCTGGGGGTTGTCATCAACGCGTGTGACTTGACCACGGGCAGCGCCTTTCGCTTCGGCAGCCGCGAAAGCGGCACCTGGCGCGTCGGCCGCGTTGTCGACAACAACGTCCGCGTCGCCGAGGCGGTTGCGGCGTCCGCCGCCTACCCACTGCTGATGCCCGCGCTGGACCGTCAATGGCGTTTCCGGCCCCTTGGCGGAGGACAGGAGTTCGAAGCACGCGTCGTGCTCACCGACGGCGGGATCTTCGACAACCTCGGCACTTCGTGCCTTGAGCCCGGGCGCTCGGAGCAGTTCAGCACCAACGTCTACGACGTCGACTACATCATCGCCTGCGATGCTGGCCGCGGACTACTGACCTCGCAGGTACCGTTCGGGCCGTTCTCCCGCCTCTCGCGCAGCTTCCTTTCGACGTTCCGCAAGGCGCAGGACGCCACCCGCAGCCGACTACATGACCTCGTCGAGCACGGCGAGCTGCGTGGGTTCGCGATGCCCTATCTCGGTCAGCGCGACAGCACCCTGCCGCACATCCCGCCCGACCTCATCACCCGCGACCAGGTCGTCGGCTACCCAACCGACTTCGCGGGCATGTCCGACGCGACGATCGGCATGCTCGCCGGCCGCGGCGAGCAGCTCACCCGGTTGCTCATCGAGCGATGGTGCCCCGAGCTATGACCCCGCGACCACGTCCGGCCGCGCGCGTAAGCTCGCACCGATGCTCGAGCCCGCGACGCCAACCCTCGAAGACGAGTACCGCGCCCTCGCCACCCAGGTACACGAGCAGCGTGAGCGCGCCGACCGCCTGCGCACCCTCGCCGACCGCCTCGAAGACAACGCCACCCGAGACGAGCATCTCCTCCGCGAACTCGCCGCTCTCCTCGGTCGCGACCCGCAGATGCGCTTGGACGACCTCGACGAGCGCCTGCGCGGACAGCGCCTACGTGAGGTCGCTGTCGAAATACTCCGCCGCGAAGTCGGTCCCGGCGCGCCGATCCACTACCGCCAGTGGTACGAGCTGCTGGTCGCCGCCGGTCACAGCGTGGGCGGCCGCGATCCGCGCGCCACGTTCCTCACACAGGTGCATCGCTGCGAACAGGTGGAGCGCATCGGGCAGCGCACTGGCCGCTTCCGCCTCGTCGCCTGAAACCCGCCCCACGGCGCAGCCCCCACGCCGTCGCCCACCGGTTCGCCAGCTGGCAGAACCGCGCGATCAAGCCCAGCTAGAGCCATGCCGCTGATCGCCACATTCTGGGACGTCCAGCACGGCTCCGCGACGTGGCTCCACATGCCCAATGGCGAGAACATCGTCATCGACTTGGGCATCGGGTCTATCAACAACGGCCAAGCAACGTTCCGGCCGCTTGAGTACATGCGTCGCCGGCGTGGCGTCGATCGTCTGGACGCGTTGATCGTCAGCCATCCGCACAAAGACCACATCGGCGACATCGCAAACGCGGAGCGCCTGCGCCCGCGCGTGCTGCGCCGCCCCAGGCTGTCGGCGCACGAGATCCGCCAAGGCAATCCGAAGGACAAGGACACGCCTGAACTTGCACGCTACCTGGCTTTCGATCGCCGCTACTCGACGCCGGTCGCGGCGAGCCCGCTCAGTCGCGAGCGCGGCGACGGCGTGACGATCCAGACCTTCACCCCAACACGCTGCCCGCCGAGCAACCTCAACAACCGCAGCGTCGTCACCGTGGTCGAGTACGCCCAATCCAAGCTGCTGATCCCCGGCGACAACGAAGATCCCTCATGGCAGGAGCTGCTCGAACGCGCCGACTTCCGCAAGGCCATCCGCGGAACAGATGTGCTCGTCGCCGCCCACCACGGTCGCCAAGCGGGCTTCTGCGCCGAGCTGTTTGACCTCATCCGTCCCAAGCTGACCGTCATCTCCGACGGCCCCGCGCCGACGGCCGCCACCGCGAAGTACAAGGCCGTAACCACCGGGTGGAAGACGTTCTACCGTCGCGGCGGCTCGGAGCGACGCTTTTGCCTTACTACCCGCCGCGACAACGACGTCGTGATCGAGCTCGGGCGTGGCCACGACCGTCCGTACCTGAAGGCAACAACGGGCCAGTACTGACCGTGTCGCGCCTCTCGCGTGAGGCAGGCTCGCTCAACACCTAATCCGCGCGTCGCCAGACGCCGACAGACCTGAGCGCACTACCGACTCTCTTTGATCAGCGAGTCGAGTGCGACCCTCGTGACCGCGGGCCGACATATGGCTTCTCAGCAGCGTCAGCGATCGAATGGGTCCCCGGGCCGAGCGTGGCCGGTGATGTCCGCGTACAGCTGCCAAGCGCGGTAGCCGTCGGCTTCTGCGAGGGGTGCCTGTGGTTTGGGGTGGTGGGCGTCGTTGACGAGCCCTGACAGTTGCTTGGCACTCTTGGTGGCGTGGGCGGGTACGAGCTGCAGGCCGGCCGGATCGTAGGCGAGGCAGTTGAGGACGGCCCGCGGTTCGAGGAACTCGTAGGGCTGCGGCGTGGGCTTGCCGGCCTGGATCATCGATTCTTCTCGTCGCTGGTTGAGCGCGTCGAGCCAGCGGGGTCCGTCCTGATGTTCGAGCAATGCCTACAGGCGGTCGCGGTACGTGTCTGCGACCGCCTCGACGGCGTCTTGGATGACGTCGCGCGGCTTCGCGCGGCGCCGCGGGCGCTCGGCGTGCTGTGGCGCGTCGATCTCCGCCGTCGTGGCTGCGGGCTGCGCGACCGGCGGCGTCCCACGGGCGCCGCGTTCGGGCGGGTGCGGCGCCGCGGGGTTGGTCTGTCCAGGGCTCGGTGTGGCGGGAGGGCGCGTGCGCGGTGCGACGGTCGTGGGCCTCGAGTTCGTGGCGATCCAGCGGATGACAGCGCTGATCGCTGCGAATAGCAGTCCCACGAGGATCCATGCGAGAACGCCGCCGAAGATCACGTCGTCGTCTCCGTCCTACCCGTCCTTGTCGCGGGCAGAGCCTGAGACGGTGGTGGTGGCGCGCGCGACGGTGCGTGTCCGCACGTCGGCGGGAACCCGGCGTTGCGCTGTCAAGTACCCGCACAGGCGTAGCGTGCTCGATACGTCAAACGCGCTGTCTAGCACGATGCGCTCGGAGAACCGTGCCGTGTAGATGTCGCCGGAGCTGCTGCGGGGCGCGTTCTCGGCGGGCGGGCTCGTCGGGCAGCGGCCATCGCTTGGTTGCGCCGCGATGATCAGCTTGCCGACGTGCTCGTCGGCCGCGTCGGTGGTGGCGTCTGCGTCGCCACGGCGACCGATGTAGCCGGTGGCAGTGATGACGGCGTCGTCAGCGGGGAACGACCGCTGCCTGATCGCGCCGATGCGCAGCCGGTCGCGGCCTGGGCTTGTGCGGGTGACCGTGGCGGCCACCAGCGTCGAGGCGTAACCGCCGTAGATGCAGATAGTTGAGCGGCCGGGCGCGACGGAGAGCTGCTGGGTGTCGGTGCCGTTGGCGTTGAGATAGCCGTCGCGTTTGAGTATCTGCGCGGGCTCGCCCGGTAGGCGGTCGCCCGGGCATGATCGCGTGCCGGTGAAGACGAGCGCCCGGTACGGCAGCCCGGGCGGCCCGTGCAGCCTGTACGTCGCGCTCTCACCGGCCGGCGGTTGTCGCGGGGCCGACAGCTGCCACGCCTGAGCGTACGCAGCGGGCGCGTGCGTCAGCAGCGGGATCAGCCCCCCGAGCAGCAGTGCGACCAATGCTCCAGCGTGCGAGAGCGCGGTTGGCGCCTGCGTAATACCCACAACCGTAGATATACACAGCTGTGGATAGCGCGCAATCGCTGCTGGTCGCAGGGTCTCGCCCATGCCTGAGCCCTCCGAAGCTGTGCTGGCGTTCGGAGCGGTCGTGCGCCGCCTGCGTCGAGCGTGAGATGAGCCAATGGGAGCTCAGCGAACGCGCCGGCATCCACAAGAACACCCCTGGTCTGATCGAACGCGGGGAGCGCTCTCCGGCGTTAGAGACAATCAACGCGATCGCGGGCGCGCTCGGGGCTGCGCGGCTCCGAGCTGATGCGTCTCGCCGAGGAGCACCAGCAGGCCTAGGTACCGGCCTCTGGATGCCCCGGCCTGTCCGCGCACTGGTTACTCGTCGGGAAAGCCTGGCAGGTGCGTGACGTAGTGGGCTCCCGGCCGACCGGTGCGCGTGGGCGGCCGACCGCTTGGCGGGAGTGCGGCCAGCGCGATATCCTGCGTTTCACCGGCGAGTCCGAGGCTGAAGCGGACGTCTCCGTCGATGCGTTTGGTGCGGCTGGCTTGGTGGACGAAGCCGCAGTTGATGAGCCGAGCGACCTGCACTCGTTGGTGGTTGCCTGCGTACTGAAGGCTGCCGGGGGAATCGCCGTTGACGAGGAGGTCGCGCAGGATGCGCGCCATGTCCTTGGTGACGCCGCGCGCCGCGTTGCCGGCGCGAGCTGCTTTGTGCACTTGGGCGCGGGTGAGCGCCGACGTGCTCGGCACCAGCCGGTAGTCGGGGGTTCGCAACAGACGGCAGCCCGTGCTGAGCAGGCGGGCCTCGAGTTGATCACCGACGTTGCTGGTGTGCTGCAGTGTCCAGCCGAAGGTCTCGGCGAGCCGGCGGCGAGGCACCTTGTTTCGCGCGATGAGCAGTGCTGCTTCCATGCGGATGTCGTCGGGCGCGGATTGGGCGGGCGTAGCCGGGTCGGTGTGCAGGAGCTCTTGGACCGAGAGGGCGAGTACGTCGGCAAGGCGGTGGAGGGTGCCGGGCGTCAGGCGGTCGTGGCCGATGATCTCGTTCTCGAGGTCGCTGACGGCGCGTACCGACCAGCCGATGCGGTCTGCCACGTCGCGCAACGACAGGCCCAGTTCGTTGCGGCGGCGGAAGACGATCGTCGCGTCGAACCGCAGGGTTCGCGGAGGGTTCACAGCGTGACAACCGACATGCCGCGGCGGGCGAGCCAGTGGCCCCTGTCGTGGTTCTTGACGATGGTGTCGCGGCGGAGGAACGGCAGCCCGGTTCCGTCAGAGACGATCGCCAGCCACCGCCTGAGGGCGTGGGTGCTCGGGCGTACGGCGACTGCGTTGGTTTGTGACGGGATCGCGAACAGCTCGTCATCGACGCCGGGGGGACCGAGTTCACGGGCGGCCAATAGCGACCGCAGGGTCCCGTGGGCGCCCTCGGGGACGTCGACCGAGTGGCCGCTGAAGATGATGGAGCTCCCATCCTCCGCAACGTCCGTGAGCTTTATCGTCTGGAGTTCGCTGGGTCCGGCGTCCGTCAGCCAGACGATCAGTGCGGCGGCTGCGAACGCGGGGTTGGCGAAACGGCGCAGCTGCCGGATGCCTTCATCGGTCGGCGCGCCCGCCGACTGGGTGGTCATCTCGTGCAGGAATCGTCCGAGCGCGACCCGCATCAGGACGCCGCGGAGAAACAGTCCAGCTTGCACGCCTCGTGTCGTAACGAGCGCTTCACCGCGCACCATGGGCGTGTTGAGCAGCGTCCGTACGTGTGCGCCGACCGCGGACGGAACGTCGGCCGCCGGAAGCTCCCAGCTGAGCGCGCAACGAAATCCATGCTTCCACCACTCGTCGAGCTCGGCGAACACGCGGTCGTCGAACTCGCGGCGACAGACGGCGCGAAAGACGTAGAAGTCGTCCTCCGGGAGCGTGAGGTTTGTTGGCATGTCGTCGCGCTGGGCCGGCGATGATCGTCGGGGGAGCTGGCCGACGAACTCGGAGGCTGTCGCGGTGCGGGCGACCCAGTTGCGCAGCTGCCGGCGTGTCGCACGCTCGATGGGTTCACTGCGCGCGATCAGCCAGAGCCTGATGCCTGTCTCCACGGCCAGCGTCATGTAGCGCTCGCGGTGGGCGGTGGGCAGGGTGTCTGCGTCGATGACGTGGAGGTCGCTGATCGCGTCGCCGATGAGCCAGCATCGTGCGTTGAGCCAGCGATGCTGAACGTTGCGAAAGGAATCGGGGAGGTTGAGATCCTTGTCGAGCGCCAGCAGCACGTCGACTGCCTCAGCGTGGATCGTTGGTTCCTCCGATGGTCGCGGCCGTGCGCAGATACGGCCAGATGCGACATCGCTGGTGTGTCTCGCGGCGTTTCGTGCCTCGCCGTCGGGGTCGACAACCCAGGTGCACAAGTTGATCATGGCGCCTGATCCAGCCGCTGCAGAACGGCGTTGATCAGTCCGCTCGTGACCCGTCCCTCGCAACGCTCCTCGGCGGCGAGGAGGGTGGCGGTACGCGTGAAGGTCTGCCAGCGACTGAGAAATCCGTGCGCGTAGCGGTCGTCGATAAAGATCAGCCACTGGTCCGGCGCGTCGTTGTAGATCGGGTGGTATCCGGGGATCCATGTGACGACCTCGGGTTTCGTGAGCGTCCGAAAGCGGATGACGTGGGCGTTGTCGAGCAGCACACGATCGTTGGCGACCCGAGCAAAGCCGGGGTCGGTGCAGCTGATGAAGATCGGAGAGCTGCCCCCAGACTCCTCCCAGATGTGACGGATCAGCCGAACGCCGGCGGCAGTCATGCGGTCGGGGTCGATCCAGATTGGCCGCGGCTCGAGGCTGAGCTTGGCGATGATCTTCTGCTGCAGCTCGATGAGGTTCCGACGCGATGTGTCGGCCAGCACGATTGACGCGACGTAGTCGCTGAGTTCCCATAGATCGGGGGGATTGGCGAACGCGATGCGCTCGGGGTGCACGCCAGGTTTGTCGCTCCAGTAGCCGATCGCTGTGCGCTTGCCGGTGCCGGTCGGGCCGTGCACGATCAGAACCCCCGCGTCGGCCTGTATGCGTTGCACCGCGGCGTCGACGGTCATGAACGCGGGCGTCGGGACCAGCCGAGTGTCGGGTAGGCCAAGGCGCTCAGCGACGGTCATCGCGGTTGCTCTCGCGGCCGCGCGAAGTCGCCGTGGTCGACGCGGCGCTGAGTTATTGTCAAATGTTGTGGATGAGATGGCGTGAGAACGCTCAGACGGCGACCTTCTCGTCGATGCTGTTGTTGTCGTTGTCTTCCTCGATGACGCGCTCGCCGTCCTTGAAGTCCGCGCCGTCG
>Ga0307502_10000037_pt1 | contig 35403 bp, 29 predicted proteins | sample 16_S_MG_FD_201364 | JGI IMG/M metagenome (GOLD analysis project Ga0307502, IMG submission 201364) | Soil microbial communities from Populus trichocarpa stands in riparian zone in the Pacific Northwest, United States - 16_S | ecosystem: Environmental > Terrestrial > Soil > Riparian zone > Trees... | reverse complement strand
TCTGACCGCGCGTCGCGCACCCGCCAGGCCCGCCGCCCCCTCAACCGACCAGGATGCCCGCCACCGCCGCGGGCATCCGGTGCACCGCACTTGACAAACGAACCTCCATAAGAGTTAGCCGCCACGGCAGCAGACGGCTGGTCAGGCAGCTCGTAGGAAGCGCCGAAGGCGCTTCGCGGATGATCTCCGAAGGTGTGGTTCCCCTCTGACCGCGCACGCTGCAAGAGCTCCAAGCGCAGCCCGGGGTCAAGGCGGACAGACTCAACGCTTGCCGGCGCGGAGCCCAGCGCACGACGACCGCGTTTGGGGCGCCGCGCGATCAGGCGATCGACGTCGTAGCCAGCTTCGGCCTCAGCAGCGAGCGCCTGGGCGTCCGTGCCCGGCGTTCGGCGTAACGTTCGACGACGCCGCTCTGGCGCCCGAGCGGCTGCCAAGAAGATCGGTGACGAGACCAGCGAACAGCCGTTCCTGTGATGAACCTCACTTCGATGCGCTCGCCTTCTGCAACCGTTTCGGACGTGGGGCTATGTGAGGACTGGTACATAAGATGGGTAGCGAGTCGTCGGTTGCGACTGGCCTACGCGCTCGGTGTTGTCCTGTTCGCGTCTGGCACGGGCGCCTGTGGTCGCGACGACGAGCCGGCCACATGGCCGGCGAGAGAGGTGACAACGGGCGGAGATCCGCAGCCCGGCCCCAGCCGCATCTCCACAGCTCCTGAAAATCCTGGCGACGGACCACAGAGACCGAACTTGCCGGGGGCTTCGCCGTGGGACTTGCCGGAGCCCTTGCCGGAGCCCTTGCCGGGGCCCCGCCCCCGCCCCCCGACCGTGTCCGTGCCGAACTCCGAACGCCCGCCCAACAGCTTGCCGGAGCCCGCCCCGACGACTACGGCACCTTCCGCCCGACCTCCTCGATAGGTCCCAAGCGAAACGAGAGAACCCCAATGACGAGGCTCCTGACGCCACGAAGGACCGCGATCAGGTCCATGGCGCGATGAGCGGCAACGGGCAGCCCTGGCGGTTGGCCACGATTGTCGCCTCACAAACAGCCCTGCTCACCGCGGTGCTGTTCTACTTCGGCTGGGCCCGCACGAGCACCACGTTCGCGTACTTCGGCGTCGACGTCAGTCTGTTGGGTTTCTCAACGAGCGACTACCTTCTGCGAAGCGTCAACTCTGCCTTTCGGCCTTTGTTGTTTGTCGGGCTGGCCGGCGTTGTTGGGACCGCCATTCAGCAGTGGCTGGTCGCCGCTTTGGAAGATGACGGCGACGGCTCGCGCCGCTGGCTTCGGTAGGTGCCCGTCGTGGCCCTGAGCGTTGGTGCTGTCTTGGCGACGATCGCGCTGACCGGGCTCGCCGTCGCAGCTATCGGCGCGAAGCTTGGTGTTTGGCTGCCCCTGTCGTTGGGCGCGGGCTTTGCGCTCTTGGCCTACGCTGAACACGGCTGGGCCCGTTTTCGCAGCACGGAAGCATTCGCAACGCCCCACGCGGCGCGACAGCTTCGATCACTTCTCCTGGTCGGCCTGTCTTTGATGGCACTGTTCTGGACGGTCTCGCTGTACGCCGTCCAGACCGGGAAACAACGAGCGCTGGGGCTAGCCCAAAAACTGGCATCAGACCCCCAGGTCGTCATCTACGCAAAGCAGCGGCTGATGCTGGCGGGGCCTGGTGTTCAGGTCGATGACATTCGCCTGGCCGACAGCAAGTACCGCTATCTCTACAGCGGACTACGCCTGCTGATCCGCAGCCAAGACCGCTACGTGCTGCTACCAAAGCACTGGGCTCGCCGGCGGGGCAGCGCTTACGTCTTGCGCGACGGAGACGACATCCGCCTAGAGTTCACCGTCTGCTGTTAACGGGTGCCACGACGTCGACCGTGAGGCGACAACAGCTGTGCTCGACGGGGCCTGGCAGCTCACTAACGTCAGCACCGGGCGGGCCCGGAAGCACAAGGCTTGGGAGTCCATCGCCGTGGGCGGCGGGGGCTGGTTGTGCTCGTCGGTCGCCATCGGAGGATGTCCGAATCGTCGTGGAACTTCGGCGGCGATCCCCGTGTAGCTTGGCCTCACAGGACGTGAGATCCAGGCTACATCCCGACGCGTCTCGCTGCAGGCGGCCAGGAGCCTGGGGCCGTAACCGCGACCTGGGCGGTGTCTGGCGGTCGGTGAAGAGGATCGGGCGATCGCCGGTGAGATCATCGCGTCAGGCGCGCCTGGGCCCTTCGGAGCGCGCCGAGCGCCGGAAATGTCTCCGCGGCGCTCCTTGCCCGGGTCTACGCCGGCTGGGTCAGCCCGAGCCCGCCGGCGCGGTGCAGCTTGAGCAAGTTGTGGACGGCGCAGTGAAAGCGCCACTGCGCTCGGGCGGCCGGTTCGCCGCGCAACAGCAGTTGCTTGGCGTCCTGGACGGTCTGCATCTGCCCGAAGACCGGTTCGACGATGACCTTACGCCTCGCGTACACCGCGCGTCCCTTCTTGGTCTTCAGCTTGCGCGCCATTCGCTGGCGCGGCGTCGCGTCGGTCGGGATGCGCCCGCGTGGCGAGAGCGGCGGCGGATCGGAGTGCTTCTGGCGGCCGGTCGCGATGTGCGCGTCCAGGCCGTGCGCCGCGGTCCTCGCGATGTTCTCGACGGACAGGTAGCCGGCGTCGGCGGACATCGTCGCGTCCGCGGGCAGCCGGGCGTCGATCACGGCGAGGTTCTCGTCGAGCTGATCGAGCGCTCCCGCGAGCTGCGGGCAGTCGGGCGCCATGTTCGATAGCTCGGCGACCACGATCACCTGCGAGCCGGAATCGACGATCGCCTGCGCGTTGAAGGACTGTGAAACGCGCCGTCGGACGCCTTCATGATCTTGGAGTCGGGATCGGTGAAGTTGCGCTGCGCCGTCGCCTTGGGCGCAAACGCGTCACGGCCATCCGGCGGGTCACGCGGCTCGCGGCCCTCGGCACGCATCGCTGCGCGGCGGTCCTCCTCGCGCTGCTTGGCCTCGGCCTCAAGCGCCGCTTTGGCCTCACGCAACACCGCCAGACGCGTCTCGCGACGGGCAAGCTCAGCGGGCAACTCGTCACCGCGCATGTCCGCGCCGTACAGCTCGTCCTCGGCAGCATCAGTCGCCGCGGCCTCTTCGAGCAGCGCCCTGGCGCGAGCTCGAAGCCCCGCGATCTCGGCCTCCAGCTGCGACTCCTTGATCGTCATCCGCTCATAGGACATCGCCTTGCGCCGCGACGCGTTCGCCCGCAGCTTCGTGCCGTCCAACGCCAGCGACCCGAGCTTGACCAGCCCGCCCTTCGAGCACAGCCGCAGCGCCTGCACGAACAGCTCCGACAGCGCGTCGAGATGACGGGCGCGAAACCGCGCGATCGACCGGTAGTCCGGATGCTGACCGGCACACAACATCCGGATCGCGACATCGCGACGCGTCGCGCGCTCAAGCCTGCGCGACGAGCAGACCCCGTTGACGTAGCCGTAGACCAGCAGCTTCACCATCAACCGCGGGTCATACGGCGGATAGCCACGCACCTCCTGATACGACGCGTAGATCGCCGAGAGATCCAGCGCGTCGTCGACCAAATCCGACACGAAGTGCGCGAGATCGCCCTGCGGAACCCACTCCGCGAGCACCGGCGACATCAACAGCACCTGGTCGGGGTCATAGGCACGAAACACCTTCGGCTCCGACGCCGACGCCGACGCCGACACGGCGCGCTCGGCAACCCCGCTCGCCTCGACTTCAACAAGCCTGCCCTGGACCAATCCCAAATAGCCACGCCCGCGGCTTCCCTTTTCCAGGATCGTAGCTCTCGCGGTGATCGTAAGCCTCAATGAACGTCATCTGTGCAATGTCTTCGGAGGCGCTGCGATCCATGAGCCGGCGCATGACGTACGTCGCGATCTCGTCGTAGTGCTCGTCGAAGAGAGCAGGAATATCGAGCTCCACATAGCTACTTGCCCGAAGCCCTGTCCTCGGTTCACGGCTCGGTTCGGGCCCGTGAGGTCACACCAAGATTGCACCGCGATGCGGTTAGATCGAACCTGGCTGAAGCACGAGGGCACCCAAGGGCAATAGGCAGTATGAACCGGACCTCGTCGGGGAGTCCATGCGGGAACCCAGACGTTGTCGTACGAGCCGCCGTTCGCTTGGCTAGGTGGGGTGACGCAGGGGCTCTCGTGCGGCGCGCGTGGGCTCCTGTCTTCCACTGCTCTTGGCGTACAAAGCTGCTGATCGCCATCGTCGGGACGGCGCTCGCCCACGCGGTTGGGCTCCAATTCCGATTGATCCCGCGACCGCGCTCGAGCACGTCGGGGCGCCGAATTGACGCGATGCCCTCCCGTTCGCCCTGGCCACCGTGCCGCGCTGCCCGCGCGCCAGTGTGGCAACGACGTCCTTATCCACGACCGCGATCGGCGACGCAGAGCGTCGCCGGCTAGTTCGTACGCGTCAGTCCGTCGGTTCGTGGGCAGGGATTTGGCGCTAACCCGGGTTTGTGCACGAACTCTCTATAGACCCCATCTTGGCTGGACCCCGACTACGGGCGCTGAACGCGGTGACAGAATCCGCCTACGACAGACGGAAGCGAACGCCGTTGGGAGCTGGCGCATGCCGGGGGTCAGCTACGTCGTGATTGAGCGTGTTTGGAAGTTCTCCCGGCCAGCGGCACCGTCTTGCACATCGTCAGGGCCTTGGAAATCCTGCCACGGGTGCCAGCCCTCGTCGTGGTGCCACCAGCGGTGTTCGATCACCCGTCCACGACGCGGATAGCGCGCTGGCTGATGCCCCAGGAGCGCTCGGTCTATGACCGGGGCTAGAGACTGAAGCTGGCGACGTCAAGCGGGGCCATCCGCTGGAGCGCGTCAGCCCCGTCGCCGTCTCTGAACAGGTCCCGGATCTCTCTTGCCTCTTCCATCGAGGCGCAGACGCCGGAGATCACGCCGCAGCCTTGTAGCCGAGCGTCCTCAGTGTTCCTCAGTGCGGCGGCGACCTCGTCGTTCAGCTCCATCGTAATCAGGCAGCTGATCTCTGATGTGGGGCCATGGACCGCGAGATAAGCCTCGTCGCTACTCGGTGCTCGCCGCAAGAGCGCGTACGGGGCAGTCGAGTTGGAACGCGCGAGTTGCCGCACGACATCCACGCCCTCTTCGGGAATGACGAGCAGAAAGAGAAGCATGGGCCGGTCACCGCTGACCGATCCAACCCGCCGGCGACCTGTCGCTTGAAAGACGGGTGCATCCGCTGCCGCAAAACGCTGATCGATGCACTGTTCGATGACGGTAACGACTCGGTTCAGCATCGCTGGATCCGGGACGGTGATCGGCTGCAGAGCGTTGGCGCTCTGCGACCGCCGCATTGAAGCGGCGAGTTCCATACGCGCGCGCGCCTCGTCGAGTTCACCGCTCCCCAGTACCTCCGCCGCGCGATATATCAGCAGTCGCAGTACGTCGTACGGATCGCGCTCGATGAGCTCGAGGTTTCGCTCCACGATGTCCAGTGTCGCGCCGAGAGGCACGTCATTCCTCCGTGCGTTCAGCACGTCGTTCTGCAGGACGCGGGCGACCATCGGACCAGCGGCGTTCAGGCCGTGCACGACGATCGGGGACCGAGCGTGAGGGGAATCGGCCAGCAGCCGTTCCGCCGACTCCAGAGCCTGCAACGCGGACTGATGCTGGCCGGCGCTCGCGTACGCCTGGCACAGCAGCAGCAGGGTCGTCAGCGGAGTCGGCTGAACCGCCCGGAAAACGCTGTTCGAGCTTCTGCAGAGCTGACAGCATGCTCTCGGGTACGTCCACGCGTCCCTGATCCTTGAGCCACGAGATCACACCGGAAAGGCTCCGACAAATCGTCCACCCGTCCGAGAACCTTGAGGCGTCCCCGGGCGGGATTGACTGCAACGCCCGGATTGTCTCCTTGAAGGCACGGGTGACCTGGCGCGCATCCGTGCTCATGTCCATGAGCGCCGTTGACTTCAGGTACCCGATGTGAGCGCGGATCTTCCACGCCTCGGGCCAAAGGCGCTCGACCCATTCCAGCTCGATGTCGGCAAGGCGCAGCGCCTCGGACGGAAATCCACGCAGCTGCCGTGTCGCGGCGAGGTTGCCGTACAGCCTCGCGATGTCTTCCGTGAGCACACCGCGATCGTGTAGGTGCTGCAATATCGTCGTCGCGTGGAACTCGGTAATACCCAGTCCGAGCAAGTCGTGTGGCAGGTGATACTTCAGCGCGGCGTCGATGTGCCGTGTCAGCCGAAGCAGCGTGCCGGCGTCGGGATCGTCACGATACGTACGAACGACCTGTTGCACGATCTCGTTGATGGTCAGGGCGGGAACGATCACAGGAGTCGGCGATCCGCCTGGGCTGCGCAGTTTGATGTCCTGGCGCCTGACGAGCGACTCCGTCGAAAGTGCACGGATGATGTCGAAGATCTCGGCCTCGTCGGCCAGCTGCGAGGGCAGCAACGGAGAGGTGGTCTGGTCCTGCTGTGGCTCTCGTCCGGCAGCGGCTGCGCACACGAGGCTTGCCGGTATCGCGTGCGCTCCCATGTAGCTCGCCACGGCAAGCGCGTGCAACGCCGTCGGATAGCGATTGCTCCGCGCGGCCAGGCGCTCGAGCGCTAGTAGCACCGCAGCGACCAGGGTCCTGGGGTAGCCGATGGGCCCCGCGAGCTCGTCGTCGAGCGCTCGCGCCCGGACGAGCTCGATGTACGCGGCCGCTCGACCGACGCCAACGCCGGCACTCGCCAGGTAGCTGGCAGCCAGTTCCAAGGCCAGCGGCCAGCAGGTGAGCGCCTCGGCGAGGAGGTCGATGTCCTCCTCCTCGGCCGGCGTCATGGGGCGGCCGGCAGCGTCGAGCCTATGAACGAGGAGCTCGCGGGCCTCGGCCGGCGACATCGTGCCGACGTCGAGGCGGCCACTCAGGCGCTGCCACGCGCTTGCGTTGGTCGAGGTCACGAGCACGTCTCCCCGGCCCGATCTGGGAAGCCAAGTCCAGACGATGTCGGAGGCCGACGCATTATCGAAGATGAGCAGCCAGGTTCCCGGAAGCTCGGCGAGCAGCGTGTGCGTCGCCTCCTGCAGCGATGTTGCGTGCTCGGCTCTTTCGCCGCCGACGGTTTCGTGCACCGTGGCAAACGACGCGCGGATCGCCTCCTCGCTGTCCGCGGCCACCCAGATGACCAGGTCGTAGGCGTCCGCGTACTCGGCCGCATAGTCTGCGGCCAGGCTCGACTTGCCAATCCCCGATAGCCCGATGATGGCGACCGACTGCACGCGACGGTCGTGCCGCGCAGGAGGGAGCAGCGCCGCCAGGCGCTCCAACAACACGGACCGCCGAACGTCGGGCAGGGCCACGGGCGGCAATCCGATCGGCCTCCCCCACGTGAAACGTCCCGCTTGTGCCGCCACGGCGAGCGCGTCGGTGAGCAACAACTCGCGGACGCCAGCGACTGTCACCTCACGATGGTCCATGGATGCTGCGAGATCGAATATCTGCTGCGCCAGGTTCCGCAGCAGCAGCCCGGATGCCTGGGCGGCCAGACCGCCCTCTCTTGGTGAACGAAAGCGGGCGATCCGCCCCCTCAGGTTCTCCCTGAGCTCGTCTGCTGTCCGGGGATCATGGATCAGGCGGCAGCGCGCAAGCCGCGCGGGATGCGGAACGTCCAGCGCAGCGATCGGCTCCGCCCGCGATCCGCGCCGCTCGGCGAGAAGTTCGCACAGACGCTCAGTCTCGGGCGCAAGCGGGGCGTTGGTGTGCAACTCATATGCCTCGGCGTCCGTCTTTACCAGCTCAGCAAAGACCTCCCGCGCCGCCGCCACACCGAACAGACGCGAGTTGGCGGGGTCCATCACGGACTTCACCTGAACGGCCTTCAAGCACCGCCCGTCCGGTGCCACCACTTCGTAGTCGACGATCTGCTTGTCCGTAGGATCGTCGTCTGCAGGACGTACGCGACAGCCTTCGATGTGGAGCGCAGCGACGTCCAGGCCGCGCTCGATGACGTCAAGGACCTCATCGACCGTACGCAGGTACTGGTATCTGAGGCCGGCCGCGGCGAGGACGCCGCCATCAGGTTTGCTCGCCATCAGTAACTCGCTTCCGTTTGTCCGCATGTCTCTGCGACGATCCGGCCGGACCCAGACGGCTCGCGTCGAACTCTAGAGCCCTTCTTGTGAAGACGCCCTGCGTCTGGTGCGGGCCGAGAGCGTCCCAGCCCGACGTGGCCTCGTAGCCGCGCGAGAGCGACCTTGCGTCGCGGTACGCGCCGCTGTGCCGCCGCATAGCGCTCAAGAAATCCCGCCATCTATCGCCAGAAATCACACCTTCCGTCCTCCCTGACTGGTAGATAAACGACGTTATCTACCACACGATGTCCACCATGAGCACTGATCCAGAACCCTGGGGAGAGGTAACGATGAGCGCCGAGCGCGAGCCGGTCGGGTCCGAGCCGGGGCATCGCGCCAGCGGCCCGCGCTGCGCGCTCGACCGCCTCACCAGTTGTCGGCGCTGACGCCGATCCATACTGGTGCCTGGCGGGGTCTGCCTAGCTGCGGAGCAGAACTCCGGCGGTTCAGTTACTGGAAGTTCGCGAGGCTGGCACAAGGGATCAGCGCGAACGCTTGATGGGCGTCGCGAGGATTCCTACGGCGCGAGTGCTCGTCGGGGTTCCGGCGACGGCCCCCTCGTAGGTGCCGGCATCAGGCTCCGACGCGTGCGCGAGCAGGACGCCGTAGCACCCCCGCCGTGTGGAGCTGCGCAACGTCACCGTCAGAGAGGCGTTGGCCTCCGCCGAGATCGGGAGCACGACGGTCCGCGGGGCGCTGCTAATGGACTCCGGCGACAGCTCGCCCCGTGATTCGGATGGGATCGGTTCGCCGCTCGCCCCAGAGACTTCATAGGACAGCGAGGCGTCGGGATCAGCGTACTTGTACAGGGTGACTCGGACGCCCGAGATCGGCTGCGCGAGCGGCCGCAGCTCCTGGCGCACGCCCTGACCTGGGCCGATGACGCACGCGGTCTGATAGGCGGTCGGCGTCGGTGAAGCTACGTGTCCTTCGGCCAGCGGCACTTCTGCGACTGCCGTGCAGTCAATTCGTTGGATCGTCCCGTCGCCCCTGAAGCGCAGTGGCGCCCAGAACCTGGTGGCCAGCGCTTGGTTGCCGTCGGATGCGTGCGAGGGAAACGGCCCCCCAGGGCTCACCTGACGCGTAATGCCACGCCACAGATCGGACCAGTATATGTACACGCTGCCCGCCGAGGTCCAAACTTTACTAACCGACCGTGGCTGACCCCCGCACGAATCGGGACTGATCAACGCTCCCTGCTGAAGCCCCTTTGCGCCTATCGGTGTCGACACGGACAGCAAGCCGGGACCTTCCCACGGTCCATCGGGCCGCTTTGCCATGTAGTAGCTCGTACCAGCCTGACAGTATGGACATGCCGGGTCTGAAAGCACCAGATAGTAGAAGTCGCCGCGGCGAAATAAGGACGGACCCTCGCGCAGTCCGCAGAACGTCTGCCCGACGCACCACAGGTCCGGCGGGGCAGGAAAGGTGGACGGCACGGCCACCACGCTCGCTTCTACGCCGTCGGTGTAGTCGCTGGATAGCTTCTGGATGAAGATGCCCTGCCGTACCGCCTGGGCGAGCCAACCCGTTCCGTCGCGATCGACGAGGATGTCGTAGTCGCCGCCCTCTTGTGGCATGTCGATGGACGGCACCTTCACATCCGTGAAGGGCCCGGTTGGCGACGCCGACGTCAGGACGCGGTAGTTCACCTGGCCATTCAAGGCGTTGACCCACAGCACGTAACGGTTGCGCCGGGGATCGAACAGCACCAGTGGAGAAAAGCAGCCGGTACCGCAGGCCGCTTGCCAGTAGGGGGTGCTGCCGTCGAACAGCAACCCCTCATCGCGCCACGTCATCAGGTCGCTCGATGAGTATGCCGCGATGCCGCAGAAGGTGTGTCGCCCGGGCTGGACTGGGCGCGTGCCGTCGAGATCCCACAGGGCGTAGCCGCAGCGGTATGCAGTCCCGTACCAGTAGTAGCGACCGGCGAAATATCGCAGCCGCCCGTCATGCGCGTCAACGGCGTTGCCATCCGTGTCGACGACCACGGCGGGCGCGCCGTATGGGCCGCGCGTATCACCAATCACGTGGGGATCGAAATTCGTGATCCTTGCGCTCTCGCCAGCCGGGACTGCGGCCACCGCCATCGGGGCGCCGAGCGACGCCGATAGCAACGCGACCGCAAGCAGCGACAATGATGACCTCCGGACGCCATTCACTAACTTCACAGGGCACCAACCAGGGAAATAGGACGGGCGTGGCGCGACGAAGCGAGCATTGAGCCCGCCCGTGCGCGCGCGCCGCGCTGGCCGTCGGGTGTCGCTCGCCGGCGCGCGACTTCCAAAGCTTCGCTCACGAACGGCCAGAGCCCGCTGCGCGTCATGTGGCCACCCGGGACCGGGCGTCCTGTCAGATCGGGTTCAGCACCTATCCCCAGGCTTCGCTCGAAAGAACGGCCAGCCCGTGGGGCGGGGCGAGGATCACAGGACTGCAAACGACCGTCACCACGCACGAAGCGACCACGCACGACCGTCACGACCTTCACTCGCTCAACGCCCACGTCCACTACCTTCAAGTCGCGCGAAGCCGACCCCAGGACGACTCTACACATGGCGCGCCAATACGCGCAAGCTTCCTACCGTCGTGCTCGGCGCGGCGAACCGCATCGGAGGCGCTGACGGCCCTCCTCGGTGGGCACTGGTGTCGTTATGCGACGTGAGACATGCTTTTGCCGAGAGAAACGTCAAGGGCCACGGGCACCCCCGAACCGGTTCACATCGCCCAGCAAGCTTCTCGTCAGCCGCTCCTGCGAGCTTCGTCTCACACTCGTTGATCGCACTGTCCGCTCGGCCAGCCTCTATCAACTCGCTCCTCGGAGGGAGCTTGAAACGGCCCGAGGCGCTCCGAAACACGCGCGACGGCCAGACCGGTTCGCGGAGGGGCTCGCCAAACTTGCAATGCTCGATCCAGCGTTTCTTTCCGCCGCCAACAGATCCTCATGAGCACGGTGACCAGTGACCGGGGCGGCAGGGGAGAGGCTACGACGAGCGCCGAGCTTGAGCCGATCGCGCACCCGCTGGCCGTCGCGCCGGCGGCGCCCGCGCTGCCCGCCGGGCTACTCGACGACGCGTGCCGCCACGTGCGCCGCAAGGCGTTGTCGACTTGGCTCGGCTGTCAGCTTCCGAGCGTGTTGGCATCCTTCCGCACTGTGGACGCTCACGCCGCGACGAGCGCGGCATCCGCCCGCATGCGTCGCCGATCTCGCTTAGAGCGCAGAAAGCGTCCTGAGAATCCAGTCGCGCGCGGGCGCGAATCCCAGCGGCCATCGGCGCGTCGTGGTCGGCCGTAGGTCCGGGAAAGGGCATTCCCGGACGTATCAAGACTAATCAAGGATGCCTCCGTCGGCGGCCTTCGTGCCCGACGCTTACGCGCGTCTATCCACCGCCGCCTTCTCCGGCTCCTTGGCCTGGATTGACTGGGACTGCCGGTGCCGGCGGCGGCGGCTGGGGGGACGCAGCGCCCGACCCGGAACCGTCATCCGGCGAGCCCGCGGGAGGTGGCTGGGGCGTTCCACGGACATGCACCGGCGGGACCGACTGTCTCGGAAGCGTGATCGTCACGGTGGCGATCGGAGGGTCGAGCGTGAAGCGGCCACCCGCGAGCCGTCCAGGCCGCTCGCCCGATCGACACGGTAGGCGGCAAGCCGTTTGCGCATTGGGGGGAGCGTCCTGATCACCTCAGAGAGGTCACGTCGGTTGCGGACGACTTCAAGTTGTTCCATGTAGCCGCGCAATTGCGCGACGATCTGGTCCCAGGCCACTTTGGTTTCATGCTCCCGGGCACGCAGTGCGCGCCGAGCGTCGAGGCTTCTGAACGCAGCCAATGCATGCTCTGAGTTCTCCAACGATCTGTCTAGTGCTGTCGAGCAGCGCGTCGCGCTGTGCAAAGGTTGAGCGGTCTCGACGAAGAAGGCGCTTTGCCAAACGTCGCTCATTTCGCCCGCGTGCCGTCTCGGCCTCGTTCAAGGCGCTGCAGACATCAGCGATGGACTCTTCGTACAAGCTGACCGATGCGTCCGCTTCAGGCGCCTGCTGCGGGAAGATCTGGTCGCGCAGGGTGAACATGCCTGTCGCAACGGCGACAACGGTGCTCAGCGTCATCAACCAGATGTTTGTTCGCCGTGAGATCCGTCGCGAGCCGTCACGCCCTTGGGCATTCGGCGTCTCCTGACAAGGCGGGTCGCCATCGCCATCAGAATCCGCGGTTACAGCCCGACGATACGCGCATGGCAACCATCGCAGCATGACAGCGTTCACACGTCCGGGAAGGATAATCCCCGGACGTACGCCCGGCGTGGTGTCCAGCAACGGCGGGGCCGGCGCGTCGGCGGGCGGCAGTTTCTCGGGACGCGAATCGCTCGCTACGGCAGATTACAAAGCGGCCGACGGCGCCCTGGGGAACGTGCCATCTGGCACCGGATTCTCAGGACGCGTCGTCGGCCCCAAACGCCGATTCACCGCACCCAGACGAACGTGTGATCGGGGTGGCGTCGAGCCCGTCAATCGCGCGAACCGTTGGATAGCAGCTAGCTTCCACACCGCCGCCGATGACGGCGCGCCGTAGCTCCTAGCGATCGTCGACCGAACGGTTGGTGGGAACGGCAGTTCCCACGGAGACTCACTCGCTCGCGGCGAGAGCGGCCTGCGGCGGACGGCGCGACCACTGGGGGGAGGGGTTTAGCGGTGGTGATCCAGGGCGCGTTGTGAGGGGTGCGCGGCGACGGCGTCGCGGAGGCGGCTGGTGTTGGCGTCCGGGTAGCGGCTGGTCGCCAGCGAGGCGTGGCCGAGGTGTTCGCGCAGTTCGGCGACGTCGGTGCCGTACTCGATCGCCAGCGACGCGAAGCTGTGGCGCAGGGCGTGCACCAAGGCACCCGCCGGGCCGGCGGCGGTCAGGTCGGCGCGGCGGTAGAGCTGCTCGATGACGTACTGCACCGGCCCACGGGTCAGCGGCGTGTTGTCATAGTGCACCAGCAGCGCTGCCGCCGGGTCGCTCAGGGCGTCGGGGCCGTGGCGCTCTTGGCGGCTGTCCAGGTAGCGTTCCGGGACCGACTCGAGGACTGGTTGCAGCGGGATCATGCGCTCCTTCTTGCCCTTGCCGGTCACCTGCAGCCGGCGTGCGCCCGAGGGGCCGGTGATGCTGTCAAGGCGCAGCGCGATGGCCTCGGCGAGCCGGATCCCGGTCACGCAAAACAGCGCAACGAGGGCGGCGTCGCGTTCGGGCCAGCGCTTTGAGCGCTTCGCGCCCGGATCGGGGGTCGCGGCGGCGGCCAGGAGTGTTTCGGCGACGTTCTCTTGGCGGATCGCGCGCGGCGCGCTGATGGCGAGCTTGGGTTTCGGGACCGCCTTCATCGGATTGCGATCCAGGACCTCGTCGTCGATCAGGTAGCCGAAGAGGCGATTCCAGGTGCCCCAGACGCGGACCATCGACGCCGCGGCGTGATCAGACGCCCAGGCCGCGAAGGCGTGGCGCATCGCGCGCTGATCGAGCTCTGAGACCGCGAGACGCTGCACGGACGCGTCGGGGCCATGCAGCGAGGTCGAGGCCGACAACAAGCAGTCCGTCGCCGATCAGCTCAAGGCCAAGGGGCTGATCGTTCTCGACATCGCCGACAAGCAGAAGGCGGCCGGGATCGAGCTGCCGTGGGCGAACCGCATCAAGCTCGGTGACCTCTCGATCCTGACGCGGCAGCTGGCGACGATGGTCTCCAGCGGCATGACGATCTTGCGCTCGCTCTACGTCCTGGAGGCGCAGACGGAGAACAAGAAGCTCGCGGCGCAGCTCGTCTTGGTGCGCAAGGACGTCGAGGCGGGCCTGCCGCTGTCCGATGCCCTGGAGCGTCATCCCAAGACCTTTGGCCCGCTCGTCGTTGCCATGGTTCGCGCCGGTGAGACCGGTGGCGTGCTCGAGGAGTCGCTGCTGCGGATCGCCGACCAGCTTGAGAAGGAGGAGTCGCTGCGCCGTCAGGTCAAGTCGGCGATGGCCTACCCGATCGTCATCCTCACCTTCGCGATGATCGTCATGCTCGGCATGGTCGCGTTCATCGTGCCCGTCTTTGCCGGCGTCTTCAAGGAGCTCGGCAACGCCAAGATGCCCGCGATGACGCAGTTCGTCATGGGGATCTCCAACGTCGTGACGGGCTATTGGTACGCGCTGATCGCCGGCAGCGTCGGGGTGGTCTTCGGGTTCTTCAAGTGGAAGAAGACGCCGAGGGGCCGAGCGATGTGGCAGCGCTTCTTGCTGCGCGTGCCGTTCAAGATCGGCGACATCTTCCAGAAGGTCGCGCTCGCCCGCTGGTCGCGGACGTTCTCCGCGCTGATGGGCGCCGGTGTGCCGCTCTTGCAGGCGATCGACATCACCTCGCAGACGGCCGGCAACATCGTCGTCGAGGAGGCGATGGCGAACGTCACGACGAGCGTCAAGGCCGGCGGCACGATCGCCCAGCCGCTCATGGACTCGCCCGTCTTCCCCTCGATGGTCGGGCACATGGTCAAGGTCGGCGAGGAGACCGGCGCCCTGACGACCATGCTCACGAAGATCGGCGACTTCTACGAGGACCAGGTCTCCGCCTCGGTCAAGGCGCTCACCTCGATCCTCGAGCCCGTGATGATCGTCTTCGTCGGCGGCATCGTCGGCTTCATCGTGATCGCGATGTACCTGCCGCTGTTCAGCGTGTACGACCAGATCAAGTAGCCGCTGTCGAGATCGCGCCGCGATGGTGGCGCCGATCTCGAAGTTGACGGTGAGATGGGGGCGTCGGGCACGTAGTGGACGGCTGCTGCGAAATCTCGTTTGTAATCCTGGCTCGACGTGTTGATGACCACTCCGGCATGGCGGTGTCGCCCCAGGCATCTGAGCCCGCAGCCGCACCATTGAGCTGCACGATGGCTCGGGGCCCGGGCAAGGTGAAGTAGCGCAGGCGCGGAACTGCGCTTCGATGCGGTTTGGCCAGGAGCCGTAGAACGGTGTGTAGGCCCAGCGCGACATTGTTGTCGGCGGCCCAGTCGCGCATATGTCGCCGAGGTGCGGGCTGAAGTTGTCCAGCACGAAGTGCAGGCGGATCTCGGGTAGGCATGGACGGTAGCCCGTAGACGGGCACCGAATGTCCTGCGAGTGTGCTCGGCGGCAAGCTCGTGTCTTCCCGGTGAAACGGCGGGATTCGGGGACAGTGCCCAGCAGCACTTCACGACCATCAGAGACCACATATGTCCATAGCATCGCGTTTCCATACGCACGAATCGATGGCCACGCACGCTTGGTTGGATGGTCATCGACTTCAGGAGACTTCATGGAAGAGTTGACGATGTACGACGCTATCGACGTGGGTGCAATCCCGGCAGGCGCAGCCGCGGTCGCCGGGTATGTCGGAGGGAACTGGCCGACCTACCCGCAACTGCTCACGGAGTTCCCCGACGCCCACCGTGTGTCGATCGCGGTGAACTCCGGCGAGGACGCGCACGTCCTCGACATCGAGACCGGGGACGCGACGCCGGCGGACGCTCCGGCGTGGGTGCTGCGCCAGCAACAGCGGGGTCTGAAGCGCCCGGGCCTGTACTGCTCGCTCTCCGTGATGCAGGGCGTCGTAGACGCCCTTGAGACGCACGACGTGCAACGTAAGAGCGTCGTGCTGTGGTGCGCGCACTACACCGGCACGCCGCACATCTGCGGACCGCAATGCGGCGACGGACTCAAGGAGACAGTCGACGCCACCCAGTACAAAGACACTGGCAGCGTCGACGAAAGCCTCGTCACGCCCGCGTTCTGGCCGGCGACCTGATCGATTCGACTGCGTGCCCGCCAAGTTCCTACCGTGGAGCTAGCCTGGATCCAGGCTAAAACGGGAACCCAACGCAGGTGCATCCACATGTCGCATCCGCGGGTGCGAAGGTCGACTGAACAGCCCGCTATGCAGCGGTAATCTAGATCGGGTCCCGGCAACCACCGCGGCGCCCCCAACGCCCCGACAGCCGATCGGTCAGCGCGGTTGGCTGGATCACGACAACCCAATCGCACCGCATGTCGTGACAGACGTCTCGCCGCCACGCGAGTTACGGTGTAGCTTGAGTACGCGCCACTGGCGAATGTTTGGCGCAAGCGCCCCACGGCGTGCTACCGCGCGCAGGAGGGCGCGAGCGTTCCTATGGCCGATCCCTCGAGCCTATGGCCGATCCCTCGAGCCGGCGCCGATCTCTAGTGGGGGGACCGTCTCGCAGGGATCCATGACCGGGACGTCGACGATATGAGCCACGAGCCGGATCGACCCGCTCGCATAGCCTGTTGTCACCAGCTCTGCTTACGCAAGCGGCGCTCTCGCCGGCGGGACGGAGACCGCTCGTCCTCTTTCGAGGCAGAACAGCCTCCGCAATCGTAGGATCAGGATGTGTCGGACCTCCTGCCCCCATTCCGAATGCCGGAGCTGCAGTCGGAGCGTCTGTGGTCGAGCGCGGCTGAGCAGGATCCGCGGAGGGACGCCATCACGCGGCGGCGCTTTGTGCGCGACGCCGGGATCGCGACGCTCGCGGCGGCCGACCTGCTCGCGACCCTGGCGATCGGCGCCGCGAGCACCGCGCGGCGACGGGGACGCGGACGCGGACGCGGACGCCCGACTGTGGCGGTGCTCGGCGGCGGGATCGCGGGCCTGACGGCCGCGCACGAGTTGGCCGAGCGCGGCTTCGACGTGACCGTCTACGAGCGCCGGGCGTGGGGTGGGAAGGCACGCAGGACGGAGGTGGCGGGCAGCACGGCAGGCGGCCGCAGACCGCTGCCGGGCGAGCACGGCTTCCGGATCGTCTTCGGCTGCTATCAGAACAACCCCGACAGCTTCCGGCGCATCCCTTTTGGCTCGCAGAGCGACGGCGTCTTCGGCAACCTCACGGGTGTCCCGCAGTTCTCGCTGGCGCGCGAGGGCAGGCGCCAGCTGATCGTCCCGCTCGACCTCGTGCAGCCTCGTGTCTACACGCCCGCGTTGATCCACCAGACCATCGTGAGCGCCGCGTTGCAGCTCGAGATCCCGCCGCAGGCCGCGGCTTACTTCGCCGATCGCATGGTCGTGTTCCTGTCGAGCTGCGACGAGCGCCGCTTCGGGCAGTGGGAGGAGACCGCCTGGACGAGCTTCATCCACGCCGAGCGCTGGCCGGGCGACTACAGCGACGTGCTCGCGAAGACGTTCACCCACATCCTGCAGGCATCGCGCGCGGAGCACACCAGCGCGCGGTGCATCGGCACCATCCTGGAGTGGGCGATCTACAGCCTCCTCGGCTTGAATAGCAACGGTCCGTTTGACCGGATCCTCGACGCACCCACCAACCAAGCGCTGATCGAGCCGTGGGTCGCGCACCTGCGCTCCCTCGGCGTGCGCCTGCGCCTGGGACACGCGGTTACCGCGCTGGACATGCGGGGGGGCCAGATCGTGGCCGCGCGTGCACGGCCCGCACGGCACGCGGACCGTGAGCGCCGACTGGTATGTCTGCGCGCTGCCGGTCGAGCGCGCCCGGCGGCTGTTGACGCGGACGATCCTCGCCGCCGACCCGACGCTCGCCGGCATGTTCGAGCTGACCACCGCCTGGATGAACGGCATCCAGCTGTACCTGCGGTCGTCGCCGCCGCTCGCGCACGGGCACATCGCGTGCCTGAGCTCCCCGTGGCAGATCACCGGGATCCTGCAGGCGCAGTTCTGGACGGGCAACTTCGCCGCGACATACGGCGACGGACGGTCACGCGACTGCTTCTCGGCAATCGTCAGCGACTGGGAGACGCCGGGGTGCTGTACGGCAAGCCGGCTCGCGACGGCACGCCGCAGGAGATCGTGAGCGAGATCTGGGAGCAGCTCAAGCGCCACCTCAACGACGTGGGCCCCGCCCTTACCGACGACCTGCTGCTGTCATTCACGATCGACCCGGGGCTTGTGCGCGGCCGCGACGGGCTGCGCAGCGAGGACCCGCTCGTCCTGTCGAGGGTCGGAGCCTGGAAGCATCGCCCGGAGGTCGCCACCGCGATCCCCAACCTCGTGCTCGCCGGCGACTACCCGCGCGGCCAATGGGAGATGGCAAACATGGATGCCGCCAACGCGAGCGGGCGCGCGGCCGCCCGCACGCTCATGCAACGTGCGGGCTCGAGCGAGCCGCCGGTGCGCGTGATCGCGCCCTACCGCCCGCCCGAGTGGGAGGCGCTCAAGCGCATCGACGCGGACCGCTACAAGCACGGCAGGCCGAACCTACTGGACGTCCCGGCCGTCGCGGGCCAAGCGCTCGACGGCGTCGCCGACCTGCTGCCCCATCTGGGCTGGTGAACCTCCCCAAACAGTTCGACCGGCACGGCCTCTCCATGCTCTCACCACGGCCGCGGCGCGCTGCTCGTTCTCACGGCTTGCGACGCGCCCGCTCCCTCCGCGGGCGTTCATCGACCGAGACCGCGGCGAGGTGGCCACCGCGGTCTCGCTGCTGGAGGCGCGCATCAACCCCGCACACCGGGGCAAGGGGCTGAGCTATGAACTGCTCAAGGCCGCCCGACGCAACGTCCAGCGGCTCGGATTCAGCGACCTGTTCGGCCCCGTTCGTCCGACGGGCAAGAGCCAAGAGCCACGCACGCCGATGTCTGAGTACGCTGCTCGCGTTCGCAGCGACGGGCTGCCCGCGGATCCCTGGTTACGCGCCCACGTTCGACTGGGAGCCCGCATGATCAAGGTGTGCCCGCTGTCGATGATCGTGCCCGGCTGCCTGGCGCAGTGGCGCGAATGGACCGGGCTGCCCTTCACCAGCTCAGGACCGCTCGACGTTCCCGAAGCCCTGGCTCCGGTGCATGTGTCGTTCGAGCAGGACCACGCGATCTACGTGGAGCCCAACGTCTGGATGCACCACCGGCTATCAACCACATGACCAGGGTGTGCCGGTAGCCGTGCCGATCCCTCTGCGAGGCAAGCGGTCACGAGCAATCGCATCGTCCGGCCGGTTAGACAAGTGGGACGCCGAGGGGCGCAAACCGTGCGAGCTGCTCCTCGGCGGCGGCGCGAACGCGGCTTCGCAGCGGCCCGTGCAGATTGACCCCTCCGGACCGCACCGCCTGCCCACTCTCAGCGACAAGCCGTTCCGTGATCCTCGTCGTCTCGAAATGCTTGACGTCGACGACAAGCGCGCGGCGCGAGCGGACCTCCGGCGCCGTGTCTGTTAACCGGAGTCGCAGAAACGCGCGGTGGTGTCGGCGAGGGCCGCTCGAGCGTCGGTGGCGAGTTGGACGACCAACTCAGCTGCCGGCATCGCTGCGGCGAGGGGGTAGGCCTGGCCGGCCCAAAGATTGAAGCCGGCGGCGTCGCCCCGCTGTCGTGCCGCGGCGCGGATTGGCGCTGTCAGATGGTGTACCTCGGGGTAGGCACTGGGTGCGTTCTCGGAGTGCTCGCGCAGGAAGCGGTTGATGATGGCGCGCGCCGCGCGGCCGGTGAAGGCGCGGGTAAGCGCGGTGCTCTCGTGGCTGTCTTCGATCGCGGAGCGTTGCGCGGGCGCTGTCGCCGCCTCGGGGCAAAGCATCAACGCTGTACCGAGTTGCGCGGCTGTGGCACCGGCGGCGAGTACCGCTGCGACGGCGCGCCCCGTGGCGATGCCGCCGGTCGCCACAAGTGGTGTCGCGTCACCGACGGCGTCACGAACGAGTTGCAGCAGCGCAAGCAGCCCGAGGTCGCCCGGCCGTGTGTCGTCAAACGCGCCGCGGTGACCGCCCGCCTCGATGCCCTGCGCGATCAGTCCGTCAACACCCGTGGCGTGCGCCGCGCGCGCTTCGTCGGGCGTTGTCACGGTGACCCAGACTGCCGCACCAGCATCTCGCAGCCGCCGCACGTCGTCTACCGACGGGCAGCCGAACGTAAACGAGACGACCGGAACGTGCTCGGCGCAGACCAGGTCGAGTTTCTCGGCATAGCGGTCGTCGTCCCAGCGCGGCTGACCCAGCACCGTGCCGCTGCGTTCAGCCTCGGCACGAATCGTGTCGGCGTACGCGGCGACGTTCGCAGCGCCGGCCCCATGTTCAGGCGGGGCGAAGAGGTTGATCCCGAACGGGACCCCGGCCGGCGCCAGCGACCGAAGCTGGTCCAGGTCGCCACGGACGGCCTCGATGGTCTTGTAGCCGGCAGCGAGGAAACCGAGCCCGCCGACGCCGGAAACCGCGGCGGCCAACGCTGGCGTAGACGGCCCGCCGCCCATCGGGGCCTGCACGATCGGGTGCACGAGCGAGTCGAGCGCGAACGTCATGCCCCAGTATCCCTGGCACCGCTGCGCCCGGCTGACGGTCGTCTGGTCGGGCGGCCAAGCCGGGCGCTTTCGATGGGGCCGCCGTGTCTCAGCAGCGAACGGCCTGCGACACGCCCGATCCCTCGAGCAAGCGGCCGTCGCTGGGCGGGGGAGGGGCTCGCCTCGCAGGGATCCCGTTACCGAGACGGCGGTGACCGCGCATGATGGCAACGCTGCCGCCTTTTGGGCCAAGACGTGCATGGTGGCCGCCTTTAAGCTCGATGACCGGGTCTCGGTTCTCCGTGTCGTGAAAGAAGGTACGGACGACCCAGGCGGCGCTCGCGCGAGCGAACGTAATCGTCGAGGAAGGCCCCGTTGAGCGCACCGGCGCGCTGGGCGCGATCCGCTCAGTGTACGTGCGCGATTCCGACGGGAACCTGGTCGAAGTCAGCGTGTACGACAGCGTCCCTGACGCCTGAGCGGACCACGCGCACGTTCAACGAGCATCTGTTCCTCGCCGGGACGTATGTGCACAGCAGCGCGACCCCACGCTGATGCCGTCGCCGAGCTCGGCGCATCGCTATGCGCTGGCTCAGCGATTCTCGATGCTCGAGTCGACGTTCTCGAGTGCCGCCTCGAGCTCCTCGATCACGAGTCGCTTGCGCGTCTCGGCGACGGTGTCGCGAGGCAGGTTCGGCAGCTTGAACGTCGTGATCCCGAAGTGGCCGGCGAGCTCGGCCTGGGCCGCGTCGTATGCCGCGCGCGCGCGCTCCCAGTTGCTGCCGTAGCCGTTGAGCTGGAGCCGTTGGCCGCTATAGCGCAGCGTCAGGCGCGCTTCGTCCTCGTCGATGTGCGAGAGGATGATGTCCATCGATCGGACGCGGTTGCGCCTGAGGTGCTCGCGCGCCTGCTGGAGCGTGTCGACCGTGAACGGGTCGAACTCCTCGTCGAACACGACCTCGCAGATCGGCGGATCAAACGGCCCGGCCTCGATGGCCACGCGGGCGGCGATGAAGATCACGTCGACATCTCTCCAGCCGCACCATCGCTCGCTGAGCTCAAAGCAGTCCATGGAGAGAGGATAGGCGCTCATGATTGCGGCGAACACCCCCCTCGCGGGTGACTCCTCGCCAATCGGAGTCCGGCAGATGAACGGCTTGCGGCACCCCCGATCGCCTGAGCGAGCGGCATGCTGGGCGGGGGAGAGGCCGTCGCGCAGGGGGTATCCTCCAGCGGTACAGTCGGCCGACGCGGCGAGACTGCCGGATTGCGCAAAACCAGCACTTCGTTGCTGGGTTACGTGGGGAAGCGGCCGTGGAGTTGTCGATGGGCGGGCTCGCAGACGCTTCGTACGCCTGCGGCGGGGGGCGATGCCCGAACGCTATGAACACCAGACCAGCGCCTCGTCTTGCGTGTCGCGGGCGAGTTGAAGGACAAACGCGAACGGTCGCCGCGAGGCGGGCTCGTCGGTGATGGGCACGTAGAGCTTTGCGCAGCCGGCGAGCTGGCTGCGGTCGCGTCCGAGCGCCTCGCATGGCAGCAGCTCGGCGAGCGACACGCCGTTGCGTTCAAGCCGGCTGCGTGCGCTGGAAGCGATCTGCAGCGGATAACCGGAGAAGCCGCGGATTGCGTCACGCCAGACCTGCTCGTCAACGCGCACCGCGGCGCGGTGACGCTCGGCCACCTCAGCCTTCGCTGTCGGGCAAACCCATCTGCTCGGCGAGCGATCGGAGCTCGTCGGGATCGGCGGGCCTGGTCCCAAGTCGCTCGTGCACCGCGGCGACCGGCGGCGGGGCGCTGACCTCCAGCAGTTGGGATGCGTGGCGGTCCATTCGCTGCCCGACGCGTTCGGCCTGCTGATCAGACAGGGCACCCAATCCCGACAGGGTGCGCGCCGCTCCCTCGAGCTGATCCTCGAGCTGCTCGACCGATACGTCAGACCGCCGACGCATAACAGCAACGGTACCGGCAGACGTCGACGACATCCGCGAGCCGACCCGCTAGGGGATCCTTGCGGGACGGCGTGATCCCGTCGAGGACTCTCGACGCGCTTGTGCATCCCCGCGTGAGCGACACTCTGCCGTTGCTTGCAGATCGCGCGACGAGCAGCCGGCGAGGCGGCCGTGCCGCCGCTCGCGGTGCCGACTCCACATATCTGGCTGCTGTGCCGGGTATGGCGCGGATATGGGAATCATCAATCGGATTGTTACGCTCCTGACCGCTCCGTTCCGCGCCATCGGGACGCGGAGGCGTGGTCGGCGCCAACCGTAGCCACCGCGTGCGCTGACGCGACATCTCAGCCGAAACGTGCTTAACCAGGGCCCGATCAGCGCGCTGACGGCTCGCTATGGGTCTCGCAAGTCGTTGAGTTCAAACCGGTCGCCGTCGGTGTGCTGCGATGGCACCTCCGCGCTGGGCTTGATGCCGTCGTGTGGTTCGTCGAACCGTCCGCCGTCTACCGCACGCTTGGAAGATACGAGGCGGTCCTTGGGAGCAGCTCCAATGACCAATGGCGACATCGATGGCCGCCAAGCCGGGGAGCAGCGACACGCGCGAAGCACCCATGCGCAATGAGATGAGAAGTTCTGCGACCGGTTCACGCGCCGCTGATAGACAAGTCGACCGCGGTGGGTTAGGTACGGTCGACGGCGAGCACGCCTGTCCGGGTCGAAACGTGGCCGCTGCTGTCGGCCGTACCGCTAGGAGGATCCTTGGCCTGGACACGGACGATGCCGGCTGAGTCAGCAGTCAAGTCGTATGAAGTGGTGTAGCGCTCGTCGGTGTTGTCGTAGTAGTTGCTGTTGCTGTTCGAAACCCGAAGGGTTTTGAACAGCTTTTTTCGGGCGCGCCCGCGCGCGAGCCGGCGCCGGCGCCGGCGCTCAGGCGGCGATCGGCTTCGCGGGCACCACCTCCTCGTCGACGTCGTGGTCGCCGAGGACGAGCGCGAGCGACTCTTCGGAGAGGTAGCGGCGGCTGACGAGCCATTCGTCGTTTTGCTCGATCAGCAGGGCGCCGGCGAGCCGGATCGCGCTTTGGTCGTTGGGGAAGATCCCGACGACGTCCGCGCGCCGCCCGATCTCGCGGTTGACGCGCTCCAGCGGGTTGGTGGAGCGCAGCTTAGACCAGTGTGGCGCCGGGAAACGGTAGAACGCCAGCAGGTCCTCCTCGGCCGCCTCGAGCAGCCCGGCGACCTTCGGCGCCGGGCCCTGGAGGCGCTGGATCACCTCGCCACAGCGATCCCGGGCGCCCTGGTGGCTGTCGGCATTGAAGATCTCCCTGAGCGCCGCGGACACCATCCCGCGCTGCGCGGGCCGGCAGTGGCGCAGCATGTCCCTGACGAAGTGGACCGTGCAGCGCTGCCACGGGCAGCCCAGGACCCTCGCGATCGCGTTCTTCAGCCCGAGATGCTCGTCAGACACGCACAACCGCACTCCTGTGAGGCCACGCTCGCGCAACCCGCGCAGGAACATGACCCAGTAGGCCTCGGTCTCGATCTCGCCGATATCCAGGCCGATGACCTCGCGCCGGCCGGTCTCATGCACCGAGTAGGCGATCACCAGCGCCTTGGGATACACGTGGCCGCGGTCGCGGACCTTGACGACCTTCGCGTCCAACCACAGATACGGATGTGCGCCCTCCAGGGGCCTGTCGCGGAACACCTGGACTTGGTCATCCAGCGCCCGGCACAGCGCCGACACGCGGTCCTTGGTCATGCCGTGAATGCCCAGCTGCTCGACGAGGCGGTCGACCTTGCGCGTCGAGACGCCGTTGACGTAGGCCTCCATCACGACCGCGACGATCGCCTGCTCACACCTGCGGCGCGGCTCAAGAAACGACGGGAAGTACGACCCCGACCGCTTCTTGGGGATCTGCAACTCGACCTCACCGACCCGCGTCTCCCACCCGCGCGGCCGATAGCCGTTGCGATGCGTCACCCGGTCGGCACACACCTCGCCATGCCCAGCCCCAATCTGCGCCGTCACCTCAGCGTCCATCAGCTGCGCGGCGACAATCGCCACCGCCTCCTTCAAGAAGTCGCCGTGCTCGTCCAAAAGCGTTCTGCGCACGAGCTCCTGCGTCGTCATGCTCTGCGTGTCGGTCATCGTGGTGCTCCCCTTCATCGATCGATTGGTGTCGACCGACGAGTCTCGGAACCCGCGATGACCGGCGCCCAACGCGACCCCGGAACCTCCGCGAACTTCCGTTACACCACTTCTACCGACATGACCGCCCTTGAGGCAGATCGCGGCCTTCGTGGCGCGCGCTACGCGCTCGAGTCCCCTGACGTCGGACCGAGCCTGCCAGGTCTGACGTACTCAGCGACATAGGAGATCCGTCCGATGAGATCGCGCGCATGATGGGCTACGCGCGGGGTTGCGGTTTCGCGCAGCATTCGGACGAAGGTGCTCTCGTCAAACAACCGGGCGAGGACCGCGAGCTCGCCGAGAGTGGTGGGCCCGTGGCGATCCTGCTCACGCGCTTGCTCCCAAACAAGAGTTACGTCGGACAGCTCCAAGCGCGCGAACGAGAAATCGTCGTCGCTTGGAAGCAGAGCGAGCACATCGTCTACGTCTCGCTTCTCATGCGCTTTCGTTCGCTTGTCGAACACGACCACCTCGCCGTCGACGATACGTAGGAGCGGCTCGACGAGCTCAAGGACGGCCGCTATCGGGAGACTCGTGGACCAGCCGATCGAGAAGTATCCGTCGTAGATCTCCACGCGCACGAATTCCCCGTCCCCAAGCTCATAGCGGTGGGCTTCACGGCCGGCAACTTCGTAGTCGACTTGGCTCATGTGGCGCACCTCAGCAGCTCTTGCTGGTGCACGCCCGAAGCGACGAGTGGCGTCGCCTGAGCTTCGGAGATCGTTGAGTCGTAGCGTTGTTCAGGGCGGCGGTCCGTGCCGTTGCGGCGGGTATGGCAGCGGATGCCCCTCGGAGAGCCAGCCGGGCTCTGGACCGAAAGACCTGCGCGCGTCGCTTTTGTCGGCAGCAAGCCGGTGATCGTCAAGGTTCTCGCCGACTGTTGGACGCGTCGCCTCGTGTCGCGTCGCACAAGAGACCGAGGCTTGGTGCAGGCGGCGCTCAGCGTGCGAACGCATAACCGGGCTGCTATGGCTTGTTTGACCGTCGACATATGGTTGAGGGTAGTCGCTCCTAAAGCTTCCCTTCGTCCGCAGTAGGCCGCTACGCGTTGCAGCAATACCCGGAGGAGGCCGATCGGTCTCCTCGACCCGGCGGAATCAGGTCGAGATGGCGCACAGAAGACGGTTCGCCGGCCCTGAGCGATACACGACGCCCGGGCGGTTGAGCCCGCGCGAGCCGAGTTGAAGCGCGCGCGGCCTCCTACAGCAACGGCTTTCCGCGCATCGAACGTCATGCCAATCTGTCGATGCCGTAGGTCGTCCATTGCGCTAACGGTCGGTTGTGTTTCGAGGTTGTGGGGCGGATCTGTCTCCCCGAAAGACAAGAACGGGCAAGTCGCGCCACTAATACCTGACGGGCCCGCTATGGCCATGAATCCCTGGCCGCGCGACGGCTTCCGCGGCGGCGTCGAGCCGTGGCGCCGGCGGGGCCGACGGCGACCTGTCGTTGCCGGGAGGCATGAAAGTCCGATACGCCGACGAGTCGTGACGTAGCTCCAGCGCACGCGACCGAATGTGCACGGGGATCCACCGGAGTGATGCGGAGACTGCAGGAATGGCGTGGGCGGCGGCCATATCGAGACCTCCTCGCCGATGCAAGGACGCCGGCCGCAGTCGTCCTCGGCCGACTGAAGGGAGTGCCAACGGCGGTTCGCTTCCTTGCGTAGCTCGTTGCAGCGTATATCTTCCGCTGTTGCGCGTTGCCGCGCACGGCCCCGCGTGGATGGAGCCGGACGAGCCCTTGTAGTTGACGGTAATTTGAAGGAACGTGTGGATCGTGTAGCGCTGCCGGCGCGATGTCAACGAGCCCCCCCCCGGTTGGGGGGCTTCGTCCATCCGATGGCGAGGAGGGGTGCGGCACTGTAATGGTCGTGCGTAGCTGCGGACTTCCCTGGCAGGCATCGCCTCCGGAACGTCCTCCAGCTTGGGCATGCGCCGTCGCTTGAGTTCGTGGCCGCGCCCTGGCGCAGCGCGCCACGCGGTCGTAGGTTTGGCCAGAAATCAACCAGCCGCGACAGCGAAACGTACACCGCGAGCCTCACGACGCAGCCCCGCTCAAGCCACGAGCCGCGGCGACCAGGTCGTGGGCGAGGAACTCCGCGCCCAGCGACCGCGCGAGCGACTCCGACGCAGCCGCGCCGCCGATGGCGACGCGGACCTGCCCTCCTAGCGCGCGGATCTCGTCCTCGACGTCCAGGAATCGCCGCGCACGTGTCGCGCTCAGCACTACAAGCGCCGGCGACAGCGTCGTGATCGCGGTGGCGAGATCGCTCGTCGGGGTCTGCGCCCCGAGATAGACGATCCTCCATCCGCCGTTGCGCAGAAGCAGCCCGAAGCACAGCAGCCCGAGCTCGTGCTGCTCGCCGGGCGGGCAGGCCAGCAGCGCGAGCTGTCGAGCGCCGTCGCCCCAGCCGCGCGCGAGAGTGCGAAGCCTTCCACCGATCACGTTGCTGGCGAAGTGCTCCTGTCCGACGCTGCGCTCGGTCGCTGCCCAACGCTCGCCCAGCTCGTGCAGGAATGGCAGGATCACCTGCGCGAGGGCGTTTTCGAGGTCAAGCGATTCGAAGGTACGGTCCAGCGTGGCCTGGGCGGCGGGCTCATCGAGCGCGGTCAGAGCGCGGTCGAGCTGCGTAAGGAACCGCTGTGGCGACGCGGGCCGAGCCGAGGTCCCAAGCGCGACGCGCGCTGCCTCCGCCGCCGAGAGTCCGGCGGCGATCTGGCGCCGCATCTCACGCACGCGGCGCTCGTCCTCACCGGAGTACAGCCGCAAACCGCCCTGCGTGCGCTCGGGATCCACGAGGCCATAGCGCGTCTCCCAGGCGCGAAGCAGCTCGGGACTCACCCCGACCCGCCTGCTCAGCTCGCCGATCCGGAGCCTTCCGTCCTTCGCCATGGCCGGTAGCTTACAGATCTGGACAAAATCTCTACGAGAGCTATACAAATGCTGTACAGTGTCGCGCATGAACGCTGCAGAGGCGCACGGCGCCACCGACACCGACGAACAGCTGATGGGCCGAGTCGCCGACGGCGACATCCGCGCCTTCGAGACCATCTACGACCGCTACCACCTCCAGGCTTACTGGCTGGCGCGGCGCATCACGGGCGCGGCAGGCGCCGCCGAGGAGGCGACGCAGGATGCCTTCATCTCGCTCTGGCGCCGAGCCGCCAGCTTCGACGCCGAACGCGCAAGCCTGCGCACATGGCTCTATGCGCTCGTGCGCAACCGCAGCATCGACACGCTGCGGCGCGGAGCCCGCCAGGCACTGCACCAAGAACTCACGCCGGACGCCGTGGACAACATCGAGGCGCCGGAGCGCACGGAGGAGCAGGTCTTGGCGATCGACGACTACAATCGAGCGCTCCGCCTGCTGGCCGAGCTCCCGCGCGAGCAGCGCGAGGTCATCGACCTCGCGTACCTCGCGGGCTACAGCCAGAACGAGATCGCCGCCACGGTTGGGATTCCCCTCGGGACCGTCAAGGGCCGCGTGCGCCTGGGTCTGCGCAAGCTACGTCACGCAGCGCAGTGCGAGTCGGTCCCCATGCCCACCGCCTAACCAGCACCTCACCCCGCTCCGGCCGGCTTGCCCGGCGAGGACAAGCCCCCGGCTCTCACGGAACCTTCCGGGCAGCGTCTACGTTTCTGTGCAGGACCACGATGCGCACAGCACGAACAGCACTGCTCGCCGCTCTTGCCGGGCTCGCCGCTGCCACGCCCGCCGGTGCGGTCATCGGCGGCCAGGTCATCGAGCCCTCGGCGGTGCCGTGGTTTGCGTACACGGGCGGTTGCGGCGCCATGCTCGTCGCGCCCGACCGCCTCGTCACCGCCAGTCACTGCGTCGCCCACCGGAGACTCCAGGACCTCGGCGGCATCAACATCGGCGGCGCGATGACGAGCGTGACGCGCTTCGCGATGTATCCCAGCTGGCGCCGGGACAACGGCGGCAACGTGCTCGACGACGTTGCGATCATGCAGGTCGCACAGCCCGTCACCGCAGTCACGCCTGTGACACTGGGCGGCGACACCGCGCTCCCCGCCGAGGCCCGGATCGTCGGCCGTGGGCGAGCGGCCGCACCGGGATCGGGCGCCAGCCTGCAGCGGACGTTCGTCGGCAACCTGCGTGAGGCGATCCTGCGCCCGATGACCGATGCGGAATGCGCCACTGCGTGGAAGAGGCGGAAGGGCAACAGCGGCGAGCGCTTCGACGGTACGCGCATGGTTTGCGCCATCGACATCGACGGCCGTCCCCCGCTGAGCTCGGGCTGCAACGGCGACAGCGGCGGCCCGCTCTACGCGGCCACGCCCGATGCGCCGGTGCTGATCGGCATCGTCAGCTGGGGCGGCGCGGGCTGTGGTGCCGACCATCTGCCATCCGTGTTCGCCGACGTCCAGCACTACCGCGACTTCATCACCAATCCATCGCCGGCTTGGGCGCCGACGACCGCGACCGCGGCCCAGATCAAAGGCAGGCGCCGCGTCGGCGCAACGCTCACGTGTATGGCATCTGGTTTTGCCACTGCGCCCACGAAGCTCGCCGTGCTCTGGAACCGTCAGGGAGGGCAGCGGGTGGGGCGTGGCAAGACCTACACGGTCCGAAAGTCCGACCGTGGCCGCAAGCTGGCGTGCAGCATCGAGGCCAGCAACGACGGCGGCGTGGCGAGCGTGCCGTTCTCGAACCGGCTGTCGGTCGTGCGGATCGCGCGCTAGAGCCGTTGCACGAGCGCTGGCGCGCCACTAGTGTCGGCTTTCGCACAAGGGCTCCTCGAGAACCTGGGTTGACGACCGTCGGGTTCTCTCCCCGCGGAACCGGGGGGCCACCGTTTCAATGGAGGAGTTCCTGTGTCCAGCACCGCCCTCGTCGTCGCCCTGCTCATTCTCGTCCTCGCGGGCGCGGCCTCGGCGTTACTTCCGCGGCAGATCGGCACCCGGGTGGCGGTCGTCCTCGCGCTGCTCGCCGTGCTGTATATCGTTCTCAACGTGGCGCTCTAGACCGTCCGCGCTCGTCGGCACCCGCCACGCCGACGCGTCAGCTCGCCGGCTGCGCTGCCGGCGCCACAGCATGAATCCGGCGACGGCGAGCACCGCGGCGGCCACGCCGGCAATCCCGACGACCTTGAAGATCTCCTCCGCCTGCGAGCCAAGGTAATAGGCGAGCAGTGCGGTGGCGGTCGCCCAAAAGGCCCCACCGAGCGCGTTCCAGAACAGGAACGTCCGCCAGCGCATGTGGTTGATCCCGGCGAGCCACGCGGCCGCGATCCGTAGGCCCGCCACCCAGCGACCGAGGAACACCGCCTTCGGGCCGTGCTTCTCGAAGAAGGGCTCGCCCTTGACGATGATCATGCGGCGGTGATGCTCAAGCAAGCCGGGGCGCTCGAGCAGTCGCCGGCCGCCGGTGCGACCGATGACGTAGCCGACGTTATCCCCCACCACGGCGGCGACCGTCGCGACGACGATGACGATCTCGATGTTCACCTGGCCCTGACTGGCAAGCAGCGAGACGCTGATCAGCGCCGTCTCTCCCGGCAGCGGAAGGCCGCTCGACTCAAGCCCCACGAGTGCGAACAGCGTCATGTAGGCGACGTTTGCGGGGATCTTGATGAGTGCCAGCATCGATGAAGGCGGCACATACGATCCGCAGCTTCAATCTAGCCGGTCGTCGCGCAAGTGCGAGCGCCTATCCCACGGGCACCCGGGCTCTCCCGTTGCTGCGCGCGGACGGTTCGCGCCGCCGCGGCGCCGCGGCCGCGAGCGCGCGCAGCTCCGCTGCCAGCAGCGCCGGCAGCTCGTGCACCTCGGGCAGCTTGTCCGGGTCGGCGTAGCAGCCGAAGAACAGCTCGTTGCGGTAGCGCACCATCCCGATTGCGAGCGCGTGACCTTGGGCGATCGGCACGACCGAGTAGACCTCCTCGAGCTCGCAGCCGAGCACATACATGGCTCCGCGCGGGGCGGGCGACTGCGACACGGTGAGGTTGAACTGGCGCGGCGTCGCCATCGCCTTGGCCACCGGCGAACGCAGCGGCGCCGGCACGAGGCCCGCGGTCTCGAACAGCGCCTGGTTGGCGCCCGCACGGTCGGTGTGCTTGAGCAGCGAGGTCTGCTCGCGCACGAGCTCGAGGCGTGCGGTCGGCGATGCGACGTGTACGGGCAGTGGGATGTAGACCATCGCGATCTTGTTGCCTGCCTCGTCGTCGCCGGGCTGGCGCATGCTGACGGGGACCATCGTCTTCAGCGGCGCGTCCGGCCGCTCGCCGCGCTGGATCGCCAGCGCGCGCAACGCGCCCGTCACGGCGGCGAGGCCGACATCGTTGAGCGTGCCGCCGGCGCCTCGAGCCGACCGCAGCAGATCGCGTGGGGCGTGGTAACCGACGAGCGTGCGACGCGCGCCTATCTGCCCGTTCAGCGCCGACTGCGGGGCCGGCGGGAGGACGTCGTCGGCGACCGCGCCGGCGAGTCGTCTGGCCTCGTGCAGCGCCCGCTCGGCGGTCGCGCGCGGTCGCGTCAGGACATGCGTGCCGGCGCGCAGCACGCTTATGCCGTCCCCGATGCCTTGGCGCACCGCATCCATCACCCAACCGACGCTGCCCGGCCTGCTCTCGGGCTCCCAGTGCACCGGCGGCTCGGTAACGCCGTCGGGCTGGGGATCCACGAACAGGCTGACGATCTGCAGCGCGGCGATCCCGTCCACGACCGCGTGGTGGATCTTGCCGACCATCCCCACGCGACCGTCCTCCAAGCGCGGGATGAGGTAGATCTGCCACAGCGGACGCGAGCGGTCAAGCGGCGTTGACAGCAGCGCGGAACGCAGTGCCGCGAAGCTGTCGAGGCTCACGGGATCGTCGGGCCCGGTCACCTGGACGACGTGCGCGGCGAGGTCGAAGTCCGGATCCTCGATCCAGCGCGGCTCCGACAGACCGAGCGGCGCCTGGTCCAGGCGCCAGCGCGACCACGGCACCCGGTGCAGCCGCCCGGCCATCCGCGCGCGCAGCGCCTCCACGGTCGGTCGGGGGCGCTCGCCGGGCGCGGCGAAGACGGCGCTCCAGCCCACGTGCATGTGGGACTGCGCCGATTCCAGGCGCAGGAACGAGCCGTCCAGGGCTGAGAGCCGGTGGGGTTCGGCAGTGGGCGTCATCAATGCGCTCCTTTGGTGTGCGTCACAGGGTTGCCATGGCACGCCGCCGCGCGGGTGCACGGCGGGCCTCGGCAGGTCGTAGCGCGCGCACCTCGTCGGCGAGCAGGTCGGGGAGGCGCGTGGCGTCGGGCATTGCGTCGGGATCGGCATAGAGGCCGAAGTGCAAGTGCTTGCGATAGGCGAGTATCCCGATCGACAGCGCGTGCTCGTCAGCGATCGGGACGACGGGATAGATCTCGTCCAGGCGCGCACCGAGCATGTACATCGCCGAACGCGGGCCGGGGATGCTCGAGACCGTGAGGTTGAATCCGCGCCTGGACGCAGCAGTGCGGGCCACCAGTCCGCGCATCGCACTCGGTAGCAGGCTGACGCCGGATAGCAGCGTTCGCGCGCCCTCCGGGCGAGAGCCATGCTTGAAGCTGCGCGTCTGCGCACGGATGTGCTCCAGGCGCACCGCCGCCGACGTGCTGTCGAGCGGAAGCCAGACCATCGCGATCGAGACATGGTTGCCGAGGCTGCCGCGCTCGTGCGCGCGGCGCACGTCGACTGGGATGTGGGCCTTCAGCGGCTCCGGCTCGCGGCCGCGCTCGAGCGCGAGCGTCCGCAGCGCGCCCGACACGATCGCGAGGCCGACGTCGTTGAGCGTGCCGGCGTGATTGCGCGAGACCGTGCGCAACTCGCTGAGCTCGGTCTTGAAGCTGACGAGGGTGCGCCGCGGACCGATTGTGCCGTTCAGCGCGGAGTTGGGCGCGAGCGGGAGGAAATCCTGCGCCAGCACGCTTGCGACCCGCTTGGCGTCGCGCAACGCGCTGCGAGCGGTCGTCCGCGGATGGCTCGCCGCGCGGGCGGTGTCGACGACGGCGCGGCTCGTCAGCCCGGCGCCATGCAAGATCGGATCGAGCGCGCGCTGCGCAAGGTTCGGGGTGGCTTGCGCGCGCCAGTGCTCGGGGGGCGCGGCAGGCTCCTCTTCCCCCGTGTCGAGGACCAGCGCCCCGACCAGAAAAGCGGCGGCGCCGTCGGCCATCGCGTGATGTACGCGGCCCACGAAGCCGAGCCGGCCACCGGCTAGGCGCGGCGCGAGCGCCATCTGCCACAACGGGCGGCTTCGGTCCAGTGGCATAGAGAGCAGCGCGTCGCGCAGCTCGGCGAAGCGTGCGAGGCTGATTTCCTCGTCGGGATCGCTCAGCTCGAAGACGTGCGAATTCAGATCGAAGTGCGGGTCGTCGACCCAGCGCGGCTCGGTCAGACCGAGCGACGCAGGTAGCAGGCGCTGACGGCAGCGCGGCATCAACGCAAGACGTCCGGCGACCCGTTCGCGCATGGCCTCGATCGTCGGCCGCGTCCCGCTCTCAGGAGTGGAGCAGATCGCGCTCCAACCGACGTGCATGTGCGCGGACGGAGATTCCAGTTGCAGGAATAAGTCGTCGACCGGGGATAAACGCTGGCAATGGGAACTGATCACGTGGTGACCCTCTCTGTAGCTGGCTGACGCGAGTGCAGAGCACACCTCGTTAAGCCGCGAACCTTCCTCGCGCAACCGCGGCTCTTCTCCGCCTACCCATTTGTCATGGTGGCCAAGCGCGATCGCTATGAAGTGTCCAGATCGTAACGAGCCACTTCAATGGGCCCCATGGCCCGCGCGTCGAGGCGCGGGCGCCGCTTCGTGCCGTTCGGGCCAGCGCACCGCGGCGGCTGAGCGGGGCTGGCGCGATGTCATGCTGCTGCGGTGAGCGCTCGAGCGTGGGTCGCTTTCGCGGCCGTATCGACCCTGTGGGGGATTCCGTACCTGTTCATCAAGGTCGCAGTCGACCAAGGTGTGCCGCCGGCATTTCTTGCCTGGGCGCGCGTCGTTCTCGGGGCACTCGTCCTCCTCGGACTCGCCTGGCACGCGAACGTCCTGAGGTCGCTGCGCGGGCGATGGGGCTGGATCGCGGTGTTCGGCGTCATCGAGATGGTGATCCCATTTCCGCTCATCGCTGCCGGAGAGACGCACGTCTCGTCGTCGCTGGCGGCGATCCTCGTCGCGGCGGCGCCGCTCTTCGTGGCGCTGCTCGCGCTGCGCTTCGACGACGCAGAGCGGGTGAGCGGAACGCGCCTCGGCGGGCTGCTGCTCGGTCTGACCGGCGTCGTCGTGCTGGTCGGAATCGACGTCGCCGGCCACGGCGACGAGCTGCTCGGCGCGCTCGCGATCTTGTTCTCGGCCTTCTGTTACGCCGTCGGCCCGATGCTGCTCAAGCGCCATCTGGCCGACCTCGACCCGCGCGCGACGATGGGTGCGGCGCTCGCGGTCGCGGCGCTCGTGCTGACCCCCGCGGCGGTGTTCGCGCCGCCCGCCGCCACGCTCTCGGGCCAGGCGCTCATCTCGATCGTCGTGCTCGGCCTGTTCTGTACCGCCGCTGCGTTCGTCTTCTACGGCGCGCTCGTCGTCGAGGCGGGGCCTGGGCGCGCGCTCGTCATCACCTACATCGCCCCGGTCGTCGCGGTGGCACTCGGCGTCGCCGTGCTCGGCGAACGGCCCGGCACCGGCGCCGGCGCCGGCCTGCTGCTGATCCTCGCCGGCTCCTGGCTTTCGACCGACGGCCGGATGCCGCCGGGTCTGGCCGCGGTGGCTGCGCGACTGGGAACGCGGCGCCGGCGTGCCGAGCGACCGCTGCCGGCCGATCAGGTCAGGTCAGCCTGAGGCGGCGACACCGGCCGGTCCCGGCTCAGGACCGCGGCGGATCGGGGACCACGCCCAGCGGCGGTGCGCGTCCGGGGGGCTGCACGGGTCGCGTGCGCTGCGGCGCCGGCGACAGCGCGCGCCGCTGCACCGCGCCGAATGTGACGGTCACCGGTTCGCCGTCATGGAGCAGCTCGAGCGGCTCGCCCTCGATCAGCTCGTAGCGTGCTTCGCCGCCGGCCACCGTCACCCGCAACCGCCGCCCTCGGTAGATGAGACGGAAGCTCAGGCGCGTCAGCCGTATCGGCAGGCGAGGTGCGAATGCCAGCGTCTCGCCGTGGTCGCGCATCCCCCCGAAACCGGCCACGGCCACCAGCCAGCTGCCCGCCAGCGCCGCGAGGTGGACGCCGTCGCCCGTGTTGTTGGCGAGATTGCCCAGGTCGATGAACGCGGTCTCGGCGAGGTAGTCGTAGGCGAGCTCGACGTGGCCGACCTCGGCCGCGACGATCGCCTGGACCGACGCCGACAGCGACGAGTCACGCACCGTGATGCGCTCGTAGTACTCGAAGTCCCGCGCCTTCTGCTCGGCGCCGAAGTGGTCGCCGCAGGCGTAGAGCGCGAAGACGAGATCGGCCTGTTTGACCACCTGGCTCGTATAGAGCAGGAAGTACGGATAGTGCATGAGCAGCGGATAGCGGTCGCCCGGCGTGCCCTCGAAGTCCCAGCGCCGGTAGCGCGTGAACGCGTCGGCTTGCGGCGTCACCCCGAGATCGTCGTCGAACGGGAGGACCATCGCGTCGGCGGCGTTGCGCCAGCCCGCGATCTCCTCGTCGTCGACGTGCAGCTCCTCGGCGCGCTGCGGATGTCTGGTCGCGAGGTCGGCGGCGGCACGCAGGTTCCGCGCGGCCATGAGGTTCGTGTAGACGTTGTTGTCGGCGAGCGACGAGTACTCGTCGGGCCCGGTGACGCCGTCGATCCGGAAGCCGCCGCGTGCGTCGTGGTGTCCCACGGAGCGCCACAGTCGCGCTGTCGCCACCAGCAGCTCGAGCGCCGAGTCCTGCTCGAAGCCATCGTCGGGATTCGCCGACAGGTAGCGCCGCACCGCGTCGGCGATGTCGGCGTTGATATGCAGCGCGGCGGTGCCGGCCGGCCAG
>Ga0307502_10000036_pt1 | contig 35452 bp, 32 predicted proteins | sample 16_S_MG_FD_201364 | JGI IMG/M metagenome (GOLD analysis project Ga0307502, IMG submission 201364) | Soil microbial communities from Populus trichocarpa stands in riparian zone in the Pacific Northwest, United States - 16_S | ecosystem: Environmental > Terrestrial > Soil > Riparian zone > Trees... | reverse complement strand
AGAAAAAGCGCGAGCTCATCGCTGAGCTCGCGCCGTACGAAACCGGTCAGCGCGGCAGTGGCGACCCGTCGCGCTGGACCCAGGGTCGAGAGCTCGAGTGGGTCGAGCTACGCCCCGAGCTCGTGGTCGAAGTGAGCTTCGACCACGTCTCGGACGGGCGCATCCGCCATGGAACGAAGGTCAGCCGTTGGCGCGACGATAAGGCGCCGCGGGAATGCTCGTACGGTCAGCTCGCGCGATGACCCTCGGCCGCTCGTAGCTGGTGCGGCCTGCGTGGGCGCGACGGCGGGCAGATAGGTCTGTCATGACGAGCGTAACGAGGGCGATGGCGCCCCAGATCACGAACAGCGCGTAGGCAAGCATGGTCACGGACATGGGCTCTCTCCTCGGTAATCCCTCCGGCTGGTCCCTACTTCGCTATCGGCGAAGTCCTATCGGGACTTGAGTAAACATTGCCCGCATGAACCTTCGGTGAAACGCGCTGAGCGAGCTGCGGACCAACCAACGCGGGGCGGGTCGCTCAGCGCCGCAGCGCGGTGATCAGCGCGACGCCATGGCGCTCGCGAGAGGGCGCCCCCAGCTTCCACGTCAGTCGGTCGATCCGGCCGACGCGCAGCGACTGCTGGACCTCCCAGCCGCGCACGAGCTCCGCGAGGCCGTCCTCGTCGTACACGCGCTGAAAGCCGTCGACCGACGCCTGCGCCCCGAACGGGACCGTCACGACGAGCAGTCCGCCGGGCTTGACGAGCTCGCGCAGGCATTCGAGCGCCTTCAGGTCCAGGCGCTCGTCGATCGTGTCCAGGCCGTAGTGCTCGAGGCCGAAGTGCTCGACGGCGGACAGGGCGACGGCGGCGTCGAACGCCTCGCCGGGATCCGGTAGCTCGTCGAGCCGGCAGCCCTCGTGGCGCAGGTTCGGGTGCCTGAGCGGATGTGCGCGCGGGTCGACGATCGTGACCTCGTGACCGAGCGTCGCGAGCGACAGCCCGACCGTGCTCTCGCTGCCGCCGACGTCGAGAATCCGCGCGGGCTTGGCGAGCGGCGCGAGCGCTTCAAAGACGAACGGCTGCTCGACGATGCGCTCGTTGACGAGCAGGATCTCCATCGATCCGGCCTCGTGATGGACCGGGACGGGCGGGTTGAACCACAGGCCCGCCTGCGACGCATAGCCGTCGGGCCCCGACGCCCAGTTGAGGTAGGCGGCACGCGGGGCGTCGAGCCGGGCCAGCTCGCCGCCGGGCTGCGGGACATCGCGCCAGCCGAGGCCGGCGAGCATGTCGCGACCGATCCGGTCCAGGTCGTCGAGGCGGTCGTGGACCGTCGGGCGCTTGAGGTTCTCACTGCCCAGCCGGGCATCGATCTCGTGCACCGTCATCTGCACCCGTGGGTCCAGCGCGCGGCGCAGTGGCCAGCCGAGCAGCCGCTTCAGCCTGTTCCCCGCGATCACATCTCCTTCTTGGCCTTCGACGGTTGCACGCGTCTCGGTTCTCCGGCCTGCTTGGCGAAATGCGGCGGCCAGGGCGCATCGCCGAGGCCACCCTCCTCGTCGCGGCGGGCGAGGTCGAGCAGACCGTCGAGGCGGCCGGCGTGCGCGTCGATGTCGGCGGATGGGTCGCCGTGCTTCTCGATCCGCTCGGGAACGGTGTCGAGCCGCAGATCCTCCATCTGGACGTCGGCGACCTCGTCCCAACTCAGGGGTGTTGACACGCGCGCGTCGGGCACCGGTCGGACCGAGTAGGCGCTGGCAACGGTGCGGTCGCGCGCATTTTGGTTGTAGTCGAGGAACACGCCTTGGCGCTCTTCCTTCCACCACTTGCTCGTCGCCTTGCCGGGCATCCGCCGTTCGATCTCGCGGGCGAGTGCGAGCGCGGCCCGGCGGACCTCCGTGAAGGTCCACTCCGGCTCGATGCGGACGTTGACGTGGATGCCTCTCGAGCCGGAAGTCTTCGGATATCCGCGCAGGCCCATCTCCGTGAGCAGCTCTTCGACGGCGAGCGCCACCCGGCGCACGTCGTCCCACGCGACGCCGGGCGTCGGGTCGAGGTCGATGCGCAGCTCGTCGGGATGGTCGAGATCGGCGCGCCGCGCGGGCCACGGGTTCCAGTCGATGTTGCCGAGGTTCACCGCCCAGACGAGGTGCGCGGCGTCGTTGGGCACGAGCTCGGTGGCGCTGCGGCCGGAGGGGAAGCGCACGGTCGCGGTCTGCAGCCACTCGGGCCGCTTCTCGGGCACGCGCTTCTGGAAGAAGAACTCGCCCGTGATGCCGTCCTTCCAGCGCTTGAGCGTCGTCGGGCGCTCGCGCAGATGGTTGACGGTCGCGTCGGCGACGCGGATGTAGTACTCGGCGAGGTCCAGCTTCGTCCAGCCGGGCTCCGGAAAATAGACCTTCCCCGGGCTCGAGAGCCGCATCTCGTGACCGGCGACGTCGAGGGTCGTGTAGTCCTTCGAGGCCATGGTGCAGAGCATGCCAGTCCTCGTCGCACCGGATGCATTTGGCGGTGCACTGCGCGCGCCCGCGGTCGCGGCGGCGATCGGGCGCGGGCTGGAGCGCGCCGGCGTGACGCCGTTGCCCGAGCTCTGCCCGGTGGCGAGCGGCGGCGACGGGACGATCGAGGTGCTGCTGCCGGCGCTCGGCGGGCAGACCGCGGACGGCTTCGCGCTCGTCGAGGATGGCGCGACGGCGATCGTGGAAGCGACTGGTTCGTCGAGGACGACCGGGCAGCTCGTGGTGGCGGCGCTGCAAACGGGCGCGGCGGTCGTCGTCGTGGCGGCCGGCACCGGCTCGTGCGACGACCGCGGGGCGGGCGCGATCGCCGCGATCGAGCAGGCCGGCGGGCTGGGCGGTGCGACGCTCGTGGTGCTGTGCGACGTGCGGGCGGCGTGGCAGGCGGGCGAGACGTCGTCGCTTCGCCGCGACCCTCGCGGGGTCGCGATGACCGCTGCCGGCGGCGGCCTCGCAGGCGCGCTGTGGGCGCAGTTCGACGCGCGACTCGTCGCGGGCGCGCCGTTCGTGCTCGAGGCGCTGGACTTCGACGCGCGCATGCGCGCCGCGCGCGCGGTCGTCGTCGGCGAGGGACGGCTGGATCGGGACACCATGGCAGGCCGCGTCACCGGCGAGATCGCGACCCGCGCCAGGCAATCCGGCGTGCCGTGCTACGCGATCGTGGGCGAGCGCGCGATCGACCGCTTCGACGCCCGGATCCTCGATCTGCAGGCGGTCCTGGAGGCACCGTCGCTTCAGCAGATCGAAGGGGCCGGCGAAGCGCTCGCGGATTTTCTGTGACATCGGAGTCGGGTCTCACTTCACGTTCAGTAGCGTCCAAGGACGATGCCCGACCTCACCCCCGGCTCCAACGTCGCTCTGCCGCCGGCCGACCGCTTCGAGATCTCGGTCAGCTATGACCGCCAGCACGCCGACGTGATCTGCCTCCTGCTCGATTCGGACGATCGCGCCGACGGCGACAACGGGGTCGCGCTGTTCAGCCAGCCGCTATGCGCGGGTGGCGCAGTGCGTCTGGATCCCGATGCCGACCGCGTCACCGTGGATGTCTCGACGCTGCCGGGCGCGATCGCGCGCGTGCTCGTCGTCGCCAACGCCGATACGTGCCCGACGATCGACGGGACCGGTCGCGTGCGCGTCGCGGTCAGCGCTGACGGAGCCCCGGCGGCGACGGCGCTGTTCGACAGCCCGGCCGCCGTCGCGACGATGCAGCTCGTCGAGCTGTACCGGCGCAACGGCACCTGGAAGATCCGGGCGCTCGGCGATGGATACGCGGACGGGCTGGCCAGGCTGCTGGGCGTGCACGGGATCGAGACGACGGGCGAGCCGGCGCGCAAGCCGGCGCCGGCTGCCGTGTCGCCGGCCTCCGCCTCGCCCGTCAATCTCACCAAGCCCGACCTGCCGAGCACCGGCGCGGTGAAGCTCACCAAGGGTCAGGGCGTGACCCTGCGCAAGGAGGGCCAGCAGCTGACGAAGGTCACGATGGGGCTCGGCTGGGATCCAGCGACGAGCGGGGGCCGCATCGACCTGGACGCCTCGTGCGTGATGCTCGACGGCGGCGGCGAAAAGGTCGAGGCCGTCTGGTTCATGCACCTCAAGAGCAAGGACGGCAGCATCGTGCACTCCGGCGACAACACGACGGGCAAGGGTGAGGGCGACGACGAGACGATCCGCGTCGATCTCGCAACAATCCCCAGTGGCGTCCAGATGCTCGCGTTCACCGTGAACTCCTTCGGCCGCCAGAGGTTCTCGGAGGTCGCGAACGCGTTCTGTCGACTGCTCGACGGCAGCGGCGCCGAGCGCGTGCGCTATGACCTGTCGGGCAACGAGCGCGGCGCCTCGCCGTTCGGTTCGAACAAGGGCGTGGTGCTCGCGACGCTCGAGCGGGAGGGCAGCACATGGACGATGACGGCGCGCGGCGATCTCGGCGACGGGCGCACGTACAAGGGCCTGATGCCGGTCATCAAGGGCTACTTCGGCGACGGCGCGGGCGGCGGTGGGTCCGGTGGCAGCGGTGGCGGCTCGGGGCGGGTCGGGCGGCTGTTCGGGCGCTGAGAACGATCGGAGACGCACGCCGCCGCGAACCGCGCCGCCAGGACCCCGAATCGCTCCACGAGCTCCGGCGGCTCGTGCACAACGAACGCGACTCCGAGCATGCCGATCCGGATCGCCAGCCAGTCCAGCGAATCGTCGCTCGTGCGGTACTCGCACGTGTTCTCGTCAAGCTCCGAGACCTGGCCCCACAGATAGCGACGGCGACGCACCTCAGCAGCCGGCGCGTGCAGCGTGACCCGCGCCTGAAACCGCGAGACCGCACCCGAGAGGTTCGCGGCGACGTACGCCGCCGGGTCGTCGCCCGGCACCCGGCGCGGGTCGAAGCGGCCGGCCGCGACCGCTGCGCGCCGCAACCGATCGATCCGGAACGTGCGCCAATCGCGGCGGTCACAGTCCCAGGCTACGAGGTACCAGCGCCGGCCGAGGTTCACGAGGTTGTGCGGCTCGACGACACGGTGCGTCGCCGTCCCGTCGCGGCTCTCGTAGTCAAAGGACAGGCACTCCCGGTCGCGGCAGGCGCCCGCGATCGTCGTGAGTGCAACCGGGTCGACCATCGGGCCGCTCGCCGGGAGCGTCGAGGTGACGGATTGCAGTGCGTTGACACGGCGGCGCAGGTGCGAAGGCAACACCTGCTCGAGCTTGACGAGCGCCCGGATCGACGTCTCTTCGATTCCGGCCACCGACGCGCCCGCGGCGGTCCGCAGTCCGACGGCGATCGCCACGGCTTCGTCGTCGTCGAGCAGCAACGGAGGCATGGCCGTGCCGGCATGCAGCCGGTAGCCTCCAGCAGGACCGGTCACCGCATCCACCGGATAGCCGAGCTCACGGAGCCGCTCCACGTCGCGGCGGATCGTGCGGCCCGACACGCCGAGCCTCTGCGCGAGCTCGGTGCCGGGCCAGTCGCGGCGCGTCTGCAGCAGGGAGAGCAGCTTCAGGAGCCGTCCTGACGTCTCTGTCATCGCGCCGCAAGGATGCCAGGAGTTGCGGTCAGAACCTGGCCTAATTGCCGTGTACGGTGCGGCCCATGCCAACCAGATTGGAACACCACCCCATGACGACGAAGGCGACGGATCGGGCGGGCGTCGATCCCGGCGAGCGGGACGGCTTGGCGGGGAGCGAAGCGGCGATCAAGGTGAGCGGTCTGACGAAGTCCTTCGGTCAGGTCCGCGCGCTGGACGGTGTCGACCTCGAGGTCGCACCGGGCACGGTGCTCGGGCTGCTCGGGCCCAACGGCGCCGGCAAGACGACGGCGGTACGCGTGATGACGACGCTGCTCAAGCCCGACGCCGGAGAGGTGCGCGTCGCCGGACTGGACGTCGTCCACGACGCGGCCAAGCTGCGCGAGCGCATCGGCCTCGCCGGCCAGTACGCGGCGATCGACGAGAACCTGACCGGCCAGGAGAACCTCGTGATGGTGGGCCGGCTGTACGGAATGACGCGTGCCGCCGCGACCACGCGGGCCACCGAGTTGCTCGTGCGCTTCGAGCTCACCGACGCCGCCAAGCGTCCCGCCAAGACGTACTCGGGCGGGATGCGGCGCCGGCTCGACCTCGGAGCAGCACTCGTGGCCAAGCCGCCCGTCCTGTTCCTCGACGAGCCGACGACCGGTCTCGACCCGCGCAGCCGGCTGAGCGTCTGGACGACGATCGAGGAGCTCGTCGCCGAGGGCCGGACGGTGTTGCTGTCGACCCAGTACCTCGACGAGGCCGATCGCCTCGCGGACACGATCGTCGTCATCGACAAGGGCCGCGTGATCGCCCGGGGCACACCGGACGAGCTCAAGGACCGCGTCGGCGGCGAGCGGCTCGAAGTCCGGCTGACCGACGTCGCACAGGCGCCCGTGGCCGCCAGGACGCTCGCGCCGATCTCCGACGAGCCGCCGGTGGTCGAGCTCGACGCGGTCAAGCTCACCGTGCGGCGGCGCAGCGGGATCATCGTCGAGGCGGTGCGCCGGCTCGACGAGGCGGGCGTTGGCGTCGACGACATCGCGCTGCGGCGACCGACGCTGGACGACGTGTTCCTGGCGCTCACCGGCCACGCGGCCGAGGAGCCCGACGGCGAGCAGGAGGAGGCGGCATGAGATCGCGCCATTGCTCGACCACAGCAGCTGCCAAGCCGCAAGGCAGGTCATCGCGATGAGCCGGCTCGTGACGGACACCATGATCGTCGCGGAGCGCAATCTGGTCCGCCTCACGCGCGCGCCCGATCTGCTGCTGGCCTTCACCGTGCAGCCGGTCATGTTCGTGCTGCTGTTCGTGTACGTCTTCGGCGGGGCGATCGTCGTCCCGGACTTCTACGAGGACTACACGGCGTTCTTGCTGCCGGGGATCATCGTGCAGAACATCGCCTTCGGTGGCTTCGTGACGGCGCTGGGGCTCAACGAGGACCTCCACAAAGGCCTCATCGACCGCTTCCGCTCGCTGCCGATGGCTCGCGCCGCGGTGCTTGCGGGACGAACGCTCGCGGACGTGGCAACGAACACGCTGTCGGTTCTCGTGCTGCTCGTGACCGGCCTGATCATCGGCTTCTCGTTCAATGCGAGCATCGTCGAGATCCTCGTCGGGCTCGGACTGCTGCTGCTCTTCGGCTACGCGTTCTCATGGGTGTTCGCGCTGCTCGGGCTGATCGTCTCCTCACCCGAGGCGGCGAACTCGCTCGGCTTCATCGCGGTGTTCCCGCTGACCTTCATCTCGTCTGCCTTCGTGCCGGTCGAGTCGATGCCTGCGGCGCTGCAGTGGTTCGCCCAGATCAATCCGTTCACGATCGTCGTCGACGCCATGCGGGCGCTGTGGGTCGGCGCGCCTGCCGGCAACAGCATCTGGGAGGCGTTCGTCTGGTCGATCGCGCTGATCGCGGTCTTCGCTCCGCTGGCCGTGGCGAAGTACCGGCGCGCAGCCGGGAACTGAGGAAGCACGCGCGGGCGCAGATGGTCATACTGCGGCGCGTGAGAGTCCTGGGGGGATCTGTCGCGCTGACTGCAGTGCTCGCTGCCGTCGTGCTCGCGCCCGGCGCTGCGGGCAGCCCGGCGTCTGACACCGCGGCCATCCTGCGGGACTTCTCCAACCGCGACATCGCCTCCTGTCGATTCACGCGCAAGCAGCTCGAGCGGGCGCTTGGCCAGCTATCGGGCGACGCCGACGCATACGCGGAGTCAGCGGCGGTACGGGCCGAGATCGACCGCGAGATCAAGCGCTGGAAGACGGGCGGCTGCAAGGGCCGCAAGATCGTCCTGCGGATCGTGTCGATCAAGCCCAAGGGTGAGGCGGCCACGGAATCGGTGACGATCAAGAACGTCAGCCGCAAGACCCTGAACCTGCGCCGCTACGCGCTGCGCGACAGCGCCGACCACACGATTCGCTTCGGGAACCTGAAGCTCAAGCGCGGACAGAAGCTACGCGTCGTGACGGGCTGCCGCCGGGGAGAGAGCAGGGCCGTGCGGCGGGGGTCGACCTACAACGCCTGCCGCAAGACGCAGTTCTGGGATGACGGCGGCGACGTGATCGAGTTGGTCACCCCGCAAGGCGGACTGCTCTCAACGAAGCACTACGGCACGCCGCCCGCGCCGTAGCCGACGCGACGCCCCGCCCAGCGGGGATAACGCCGAAGTCGTACCCTCGCCCAGCCGATGCCCGATGGCCGCGCCCGTTCCAGCCTGTCGCTGCCCACCCCCGGCAGGCGCGCGATCGTAGTCGGCGCGGGGTCGTTCGGGACCGCGGTCGCCGTCGTACTCGCACGCGGGGGACTGCGCACGACGCTTCAGACGCGCACGTCCGAGCAGGCTCAGCGGCTGCTGGAGGATCGTGAGAACACGGTCTACCTGCCGGGCGTCGAGCTGCCCAAGGACCTGCGCATCGAGAGCGTCAGCGCCGGCCTGGGGCGCACGGACTACGTCTTCCTCGGGGTCCCGTCCACCGGCCTGGGCGAGACGATCCGCGGACTGCACAAGGCCGGCATCGGCAATCGCACGCCGATCATCTCGCTCGCCAAGGGTCTGACGCCACCCGACGGTCTCGCGCCCACGATCCTGCTGCGCGAGCGCTTCGGCGAGGAGCGGGTCGCGTGCATCGGCGGTCCCGCGCACGCGCACGAGATGGTCAGCGAAGGTGCAGCGCTCGTCGCGGCGTCGACGAACGAGGAGCTGGCGAACGCGCTGGCCGGCGTCTTCATCCGCGCGGGCGTCGTCTGCGAGCGGTCAAACGACCCGATCGGGGTCGAGCTCGCCGGCGCCGCGAAGAACGCGGCCGGTCTCGCTGCCGGCGCGACGGAAGCCCAGGGGCTCAACGCAGCAGGCGCCGCGGCCGGACATATCTTCGCCGAGGTCTGGCGCTACGCCGACGCACAGGGCGCACGGCCCGAGTCGATCGTCGGCCTGGCGGGCACGGGCGACCTCGTCGCCACGGTGCTCGCCCCACAGAGCCGCAACCGCCGCGCGGGCGAGCTGCTCGCCGCCGGCATTCCGACCGCCGAGATCGAGAAGCGGATCGGCCAGGCCGTCGAGGCGCTGCAGACGGTGCCGCTGCTGGCTCGAGCGCTGGCGCATGCCGGGCTCGAAGCGCCGGTCACCGACGGGCTCGCCAAGCTCATCTCCGGCGAGCTGCCGCTCGAAGAGTGGGTCGCGCTCGTGCGGACGACCGTTCCGCCGCCGGCGCGCTGGATCAGGCGCCCGGCGCCGGGCTTCTGGGCGCGCCTGCGGGCGTTCGTCAGCCGCCGCGGCGCGCCAGCGTCGTGACGACCGCCTCGTAGACGCCCGCGCCGTAGGACTCCTCGGCGACCCGCACGTTGGATCGCCCGGCGATCGCCTCGCGCAGCGTCGGGTCTCGCTCCAGCGCGTTGGCGACGAACCAGAACGCCCCCACGTGCGCCGCGGTCTCCAGATCCTCGCGCGAGTCGCCGACGGCGATGACGTCGGCCGGACCAAGCTCGCGCGCGCGCATGTGCCGCGCGACCGCGGCGGCCTTCGACGCCCCCCGCGGAACGAGGTGGTAGGCACGCACCTGGGGCAGCTCGGCGAGCGCCTTCGAGCGCCCGTACACGCTGCCGTTGTCGACGAGCCGCAGCGCCCTGTGGCCGTTGGCGGCCAGCAGCTCGTCGGCCTCGGATGCGTCGACGAGGCCGCGGAAGAGGTGCGACACCTCACGGTTGCGGTGCCAGGGGTCGTGGTATTCGAATCGCCCGGCGTACGTCTCGAGCAGCAGCGCGGGCGCGCCCGCGGCCTCGATCTGGTCGTGGATCGAGCCCTGCGGTCCGGGCATGAGCTCCCCGGTCAGCCAGTGCTCCTCTCCCTCCAGGACGAGGCAGGACCCCGCCTCGAAGATGTACGAGCGCTGCCCGAGCAGCCGCGCGTCCTCCATCACCTGCGCCTGGCGGCGCCCGGACATGAGCACGACCTCGGCGCCGGCGCGATGGCACGCCTCGAGCGCCCGGATCCCCAGCAGCGAGAACGAGCCGTCGGCTGCACGCAGCAGCGAGGCGCCGGGGCCGAGCAGGGTGCTGTCGAGGTCGACGTAGACGCAGCGCACGCCACGCCTCAGCTCAGCTTCTCGCGCAGGCTCGCGAGCGGCGGGCGTTCGAGCAGCGCGACCGGGGCGTCGTCGAGCAAGCGGCCCTCCCGGCGCAGCCGGCTCGTCACCGCGGCGAGCACCTCGGCAGCCATCGACGAGAGATCCTCCACGCGCTGGTGGCGATTCTGGCGAACGTCGAGATCGACTTGAGCAAGCGCGTCCAGGCCAGCGGTGGCGTGGACGTCGAGCAGCATCCCCATCTCGACGGCATAACCGGTGCAGAACGCCATCCGCTCCAACAGCTCGCGCCGCGCCGCGATCTCGCCCGCGAGCGGCTGACGCATGCTCGCGAGCGTTGGATAGAAGGTCCGTAGCAAAGGGCGGGCGGTCAGCTCTGTCACGCGGCCGCCGCCGGTCGGCGCCGTGCCTCCGTTCGTCTTGAAGGGCCGCCGGTAGAAGCCCTTGACGAACTGCACGTCGGGCTCGCAGACGAGTGGGCCGAGCAGCCCGCAGGCGAAGCGCTCGTCGAACTCCTCGGTGTCGCCGTCGACGAAGCAGACGAGCTCGCCCGTCAGCACCCTGAGCGCGCGCCACATCGCGTCACCCTTGCCCATCACCGGCCCGTACTCCGGCGCGAGCGCGGCCTGGTCGTGCACCTCGGCGCCCAGCCGGGAGGCGATCGCGCCCGTGCCGTCGATCGAGGCGGCATCGACGACGACGACCTGGTCGACGACACCGGCGTCGCGCAGCGCGATCAGCGGCGCGACCACGCCGGCGATCGTCGCAGCCTCCTCGCGTGTTGGGACGCAGACCGAGATCGACTCCTGGCGCTGCGCGCGCAGACGATCGGCCGGAAACTCCGAGTGATGGAAGCTGCGCAGGCCCAAGGCGCTCGTACTATGCCAAGCAGCTTGTCCGTCATCCCCGAAGCCCACCCGTGGAGCGAGCTGCTCGACGCCGGTCGCAGCGACGGCCGGCTCGTCCGCGAGGCGTTCGAGGGCGCCCGCGAGCCGGTCACCGAGCCGCTGCCGGACACGCTGCACCCGGCTCTGATCAAGGCGTTGGGGAGCGCCGGGATCGAGGCGCTGTGGTCACACCAGGCGCAGGCGCTGGCCGCCGCCTGGGCCGGACCGACGATCGTCACCACCGGCACCGCATCGGGCAAGTCGCTGTGCTTCAACCTGCCCGCCCTGGACGTCCTGTGCCGCGACGCCAAGGCGCGCGCGCTCTACCTCTATCCAACCAAGGCGCTCGCCCAGGACCAGGCGCGGGCGATCAACGCGCTCGGATTGACGAAGCAGGTGCGGCCCGCGATCTACGACGGCGACACCGCGCGCGAGCAGCGCACGCAGATCCGCCGGCGCTGCAATCTCGTCCTCACCAATCCGGACATGCTGCACATGGGGATCCTGCCCCACCACCGCCGCTGGGCGGACTTCTTCGCCAACCTCGCGGTCGTCGTCGTCGACGAGGCGCACGTGTACCGGGGCGTCTTCGGCTCCCATGTGGCGAACGTCCTGCGGCGGCTGCGGCGGATCGCCAACGCCTACGGGACCGAGCCGCGCTTCCTGCTGGCGAGCGCGACGATCGCCAACCCGGTCGAGCTTGCGCAGCGGCTGACGGGCCTGGAGGAGATCGCCCTGGTCGACCGCGACGGCGCACCCGGCGCGCGGCGCGAGATCGCGATGTGGAACCCACCGCTGACCGACGAAGCGCTCGGCACGCGCCGTTCGGCGCTGGCCGAGGCGGCCGAGATCGTCGGTCACCTCGCGCGGCGCGGGGCGCGGACGATCTGCTTCATCAAGTCGCGCAAGGCCGTCGAGCTCGTGGCGCGGTTGGTCGCTTTGGACGACCCCAAGCTCGCCGACCTTGTCGTTCCCTACCGGGCCGGCTACACGCCCCAGCAGCGCCGCGAGCTCGAGGACCGGCTGATGCGCGGCGAGCTGCTGGCGGTCATCACGACCAACGCGCTCGAGCTCGGCATCGACATCGGCGCGCTGGACGCGGCGGTCGTCGTGACGTTTCCGGGGACCGTCGCGTCACTGCGCCAGATGTGGGGCCGCGCAGGGCGCCGCGGCCGCGGGCTGGCGGTCTACGTCGCCGGCGAGGACGCGCTGGACCAGTTCTTCTGCCGCCACCCCGACGAGTTCCTCGATCGCCCGGTCGAGGCCGCGATCCTCGAGTACGAGAACGAGCCGATCCACCTCGCGCACCTGCTCTGCGCCGCGCACGAGGGGCCGCTTTCGGGCGACGACGCGCACACGCTCGGCCCGCGCTGGGAGGCGCACGCGCAGGCTCTGGTGGCGGCCGGCGAGCTTGTCCAGCGCGGCGGCGAGTACCTCCTGCGCCATGCCGAGGACTACCCCGCAGCACGGGTCTCGCTGCGCTCGGCGTCGCCGGACTCGTTCGCGATCGTCGATGTCTCAAGTGGCGAGCTGCTCGGGACCGTGGAATCGATGCGCGCGCACACGACCGTCCACGACGGCGCCGTGTACCTGCACCAGGCGCGCTCGTACCTCGTCCGCGAGCTCGAGCTCGACACGCGGCGCGCGCTCGTCGAGCCGTTCAGCGGCGACTTCTACACGCAGCCCAAGAAGGAGACGATGACGGAGATCGAGGCGCTGTTGGATCGCCGCGACACGTGCGGCGTGCAGCTCTCCTTCGGGCGCGTCTCGGTGACCGAGCAGGTGCTCGCCTACCAGCGAAAGAAGATCTCCGACCACTCCGTCGTGGACTTGCAGGCGCTCGACCTGCCGCAGACGACCTTCCAGACGCAGGCGCTGTGGTTCGAGCTCGACGACGACCTGCTCGCCTACGACTTCCCGCTCGAGGTCCTGCTCGGCTCGCTGCACGCCGCCGAGCACGCGCAGATCGCGGTGCTGCCGCTGCTGGCGATGTGCGACCGCTGGGACATCGGCGGCCTGTCGACGAACGCCCACCCGCAGACCGGCGCGCCGACGATCTTCATCTACGACGGTCACCCCGGCGGCGTCGGGATCACCCGCCAGGGCTTCTTGAACTTCGAGCGGCTCGTCGCCGACGCCCACCGGCTGATCGCCGAGTGCCCGTGCGAGCAGGGCTGCCCGTCGTGCGTGCAGTCGCCGAAGTGCGGCAACCTCAACGAGCCGCTGGCGAAGGCGGGAGCGCTCGAGCTGCTGGCGCGGATGCTCGAGCGCTGAGCCTGTCTACGTCGCGGCCGTCGCGGCGTTGGACGACGACCCAATCTCGATCTCGCCCAACTCTGTCGCCATCTCGATCGTGCGCGGCGCTCCACCATCCGCCTGCCAGCGAGCGCGGGCCACTGCCAGCAGCGCGTCGAGCTCGTCGTCGGAATGACGTGGATCGTGGTGGGAGAGCAGCGTGCGCCGGACGTTCGTGCGGCGCGCGAAGCAGAGCGCGTCCGACAGTGAGGAGTGACCCCAGCCGAAGTGGCGCGGGTATTCCTCGTCGGTGTACTGGCAGTCGTGCACGAGCAGGTCGGCGTCGAGCGCCAGCGAGTAGCCCGACACCCACGCCGGAGGGAGCTGCTCGATTGGGCCGGCAAACGCCGGCTCGTGGTCGGGGATGTAGCACAGCGAGCCGTCCGGCTCGGAGATCCGGAAGCCGAGCGTCGGGCCACGATGGCTGACGGCCTCGGCGCGGATGCGGGCCGTACCGATGTCCCACTCGGTGAATGGACAGTCGCGAAAGTCGAGCTGGCAGGGCAGCTCGCGCACCTCGACGGGCGCCAGCGGCGCGGAGAGATAGCGGGCGATGCGGTCCTGCAGCGTTCCGCCCGGCCCCGCCGGTCCCCAGATCGTCACCTCCATGCGCGAGTCAAACAGCGGCGAGAAGAACAGCAGCCCCTGGATGTGGTCGATGTGCAGATGCGTCAGCAGGATGTGTATCCGGCGTGGCTCGTGGCCGTTCTCGTCGAGCGTCAGGTTGCGGATCCCGGTTCCCGCGTCGAGGACGAGCTGCGTGCCGTCCGAGAGCGTGACCTGAGCGCACGACGTGTTGCCTCCATAGCGCAAGGTCTCTGGTCCCGGAGTGGGGACCGAGCCGCGGACACCCCATAGCTTGAGGCGCATCAGGCCGCTCCCGGGGCTTCCCAGAAGATCGCCATCGCGCCGCGCATCCCGGCGCTTCCCACGATCGCAAACGCGCTGACCTCGAGCCCGCGGTCCTCGCCGCGCGTCGAGCGCACCCACATCTGCCGATGTGATGGCCGCCCATTGGCGAGCACGCGGGAAAGCGGGAGCTCGGGGACGGGTATCGGCGCGCCCGATTCGTCGTGCGGGACGAAGAACGTGCCCCACTGCGTCGCCGGCATCGGACCCGCCTCCTCGAAGCGCATGCCAAGCAGATCGCCCGCCGCCTCGTTGTAGAACACAAGCGTCCCCTCGAGGTCGACGAGGAACGCGGGCGTCACCAGGTTCGACATGAGCCCGCGCGCGAGGATGATCTCCACCGGGTGCTGATCGGTCGCCATCGACGCAGTATCTCCGCAACCGGCGGTTCTTCGCGTAGCAGGTCGCGCCTCGTGCCGCCGGTTGGCCCGTGCTGGCCGTGGTGGCGGCGTTGCAGCGCTTGAGCGACTTGCAACGATCATCGACGCTGCTCTCGTGCGCTCGCACGCAATCGCCGTCGTCGTCGTGCCCGCCGCCACCGTGCTGGCGCTCGCGCCGGCCGCGATCGCCTCCGCGGGCGGAACGCCTGGGCCCCTACGCAGTGGTGGTGCCGCGTACGGCTCGGCGCTCGTTGTTCCCGACCCGCGGCCGCTCGCCAGCCGGCTGAGCCTGACGCCCAGAGTGATCACGAAGGGCGACGCGGCGCCGAGCATCCGCTTTCGCATCCGCCAGCGTGGGATCGCTCGCGTGCAGGCTCGTGTCGTCGTCCTGCGGGTACCGAGCAGGGCGGCGGTGGCGCGGGTCTCGCTCGGCTGGGTGAAGACGGGCAGACGCGTGACCGCCCACTTGCCGCGCGGAATCAGGCTGCGCAGCGGGCGCTACCTCGTTCGCCTGCACGTCATGGACTCGCGTGGGCACACGCTGCTGCGCAGTGCCCGCTATCCGGGCCGAGCGCGGATCGTCGTGCACCGGCCGAAGGAGCCGCCGCGCAAGCCGCCTGCTGGGCCGGCGCCTGCGCCTGCGCCCGGGCCAGCGCCCGCGCCGCTGCCCGCGCCCGGTGCGTCTCCGGCCGGCCCTGGAGTCTTTCCCGTCGCAGGCAGCTTTGACTTCGGCGGCTCAGACGCGCGCTTCGGCGCCGGCCGCGTCGGCCACATCCACCAAGGCCAGGACATCATGGCCCCGCCCGGCACGCCGGTCGTCGCCCCCTACGCCGGCACGGTCAGCCGCGCGAGCTTCCAGGCCAGCGGCGCCGGCGAGTACATCGTGCTGCACGGCGCCGACGGTCGCGACTACTTCTTCGCCCACTGCGTGCGCGGCTCGACCGCGGTCACCGAGGGCGCCGCGGTCGCCGCAGGCCAGGGGCTGTGCCAGGTCGGCGCGAGCGGAACGACCTCCGGCGCGACGCACCTGCACTTCGAGATCTGGCCCATCGGCTGGCGCGTCGAAGGCGGCTACCCGATCGATCCACTGCCCGAGCTGCGCACCTGGTCAGGGCGCTGAGCGGCGGCGGTATCCTCCCCGCCGCGGCGAGATAGCTCAGTTGGTAGAGCACACGACTGAAAATCGTGGTGTCCCCGGTTCGAGTCCGGGTCTCGCCATTCACGAAGGGCCTGCAAACAGCGTGTTCTACGAGAGGTGTCGCTGGACGCCAGATCGGCCTAGACGCTCTCGTGGGCCTTTTCGGGCCTTTTCAGCGCCCGCCGAGTACGCGGGAACTGGCGTCGAGCCCGGAGATCTTGGGACCCGCCTCGAGGGGCCGCGCAGCGGTCATCATTGCCGCGGAGGTTGAGCGGGTCGGACGCAGCGCTCAGATCCGCGCGGACACGCATAACGCCTTGTGTCGATAAGGCGGACGTTTAGGATGTCATCAACACGGACTTGACTTAGGACGGCCGGCCTGACATATTCGCCGGGCGTGTCGTCTCGCCCACACCTCCGTATCCCGCCCGAGGCGATCACGACCGTCGTTGAGAAGGTCTTCTGTCGAGCTGGCAACAGCCGCTTCGGGCCGTATGAGCTGCACGATCGCGGCAGCGAGCGGGTTAGCGACCTCCTGTACAGCTACCGGGCCAAGGACGCCAGCGGCCTATCAGTCGGCCTCCAGGTCTACGCCGGCCTGACCCGTTCAAAGGACGGCACGCCATCCGACGACCGGCTCGCCGGCTCGCTGTGGGAGCAGGAGGTCCGCCTCCTCCTCCGTCTCGGCGCGCGCCGACACCCGGCGATGCCGGCGGTCCTCGGCGGGGGCTACTACGAACCCGAGGACCTTGCCTGGGTCGCCACCCGTTCGACCGGCGCGAATATGACGGTGCCCCGCGCCGCCGCCTACTTGCGGGCGAACCCAGCCGAAGCGGTTCGCCATCTGAGCCAACTAGCCGACGCGCTCGCGCTATTGCACGGCCAGCAGATCCTGCACCGCAACATCCAGCCGGAGACCATCGATGTCCAACTTCAGGAGACCGGCCACCGACTGCTGCTGACACGATTCGAGATGAGCGGGGTCCTCGCCAACCTCCTGCGCCCGGGCGTGGACGCCGCGTTGCGCGAGGCGGTGCTCGAGGGCATCTACCAAAGCCAAACGCCACGTTCGCTTACCTACCTCGCACCTGAGCGTCTGGCGATGCTGGAAGGGCTGCCGGGTGAGAACGCGCGGATCGAGTCGCCTACCAGCGATGTGTTCAGCCTCGGGGTGATGGCCTGGGAGTGGTTCGTCGATGACCTGCCGGTCGACGAGTTTCTGCCTATCGGCGCCGGCCACAACCACGACGCCATCCTCGCGCTCCATGCCCACCTCCGCGAGCGGCTGACATCAGCCGGGCTGCCGCGACGCATGAGCGAACTGCTGCTCGGCATGCTCAGCAAGGAACCCGGGCCGCGCCTCACCGCGACCGAGGTCGTGCACGAACTGACGCGGTCCTACGACGCGCTGTCGACGATGTGGCAACCGCGTGACGGGAGCAAGCCGTTCCTCGTGATGTTCATGCCGCACCAAAGTCAGGCCACCATCCATGCTTGGAAGTGGGCAGTCCACAAGCCGGGCACCGCGGTCGGCCTGCGCGAGCTGCGCAGCCTCATCGAGGAGGACATGCGCGGCGCCCAGCTCGTGTACTCCCCCCAAGGCGCGGTCCCGTTCGTCAACGCCGGCGCGAGGATCCAGCGCGAGGCCGCGAAGTGGGTGCTTCTCGGGCGGCGCGCAGCGTGGTTCTGCGTCGTCTTCAAGCGGCCTGAGCTGTTCGGCGGCGGGGAGACGGCCTTTGATGAGATCCTGCTGATCAAGTACGTCGCCCGTGTCCACGACGCTGGCGAGCTTCAACTCACGCCGCTGCGGCGGCGAGTTGCCACGGTCGATGCGATCTCGTACGACCTCGCCAACGACGCCGCCGCACTCGATCATGAGCGGGCCGACCGGCCGAGCTGGCGGCCGATGCTCGACTCCGTCCGCCTGGAGGAGACTCCGTCCCACGACCAGACCCGATTCCGCAGCGCTGTCGACTGGCTCCTCGACCTGCAGGAGGTCGAGCTCAAGAAGCGCGAGTACCCATACCTCCGCGAAACGCCCGCGGGTGCATCGCACGCCATCCTGCGCTACGACGCGGAGCGCGACCGACGCCGGATCGCCGAGCACCGCAGCGGCCTATTCGCCGCGGTCGCCAGTGACCGGCCGCTGTTCGCGGACTTCCTGTCGTCCGACGAGGCGCTCTCCGAGGGCGCCCTCCAGGTCCGTGGCGATGACGGCGGACGACCGGTCCGCCGGGATCGTTTCAGGGTCATCAATGTGAACCAGTTGGCGAACGACCCCAACTGCATCGAGGTCGAGCCGAGCCAGGGCAACCGCGCACCGATCCCGGCCGAGGGCTGGATCCGCCCAGCTAGCGACGCCGGCAGCGAGACTGACCTGCGCAGGCAGCGCGACGCCGCGGTGGAACTGCGCCAGACGGAGGGCCTTGTCGAGCAGCTCAGCAAGCCCATGGCGATCCCTGGCCTCAGCCGCCGCTGGCAGTCAGCAGGGCGCGGGCTCCTCGGCGGCGCCGACGCGGTCGTCAAGCGGATGCTGATGACGCAGCCGCTGTTCGCGTTGCACGGCCCGCCGGGCACGGGGAAGACAACGGTCATCTCGCGCGCCGTCGAGGCGTACGTCCGGGCCGAGCCAGGCGATCGCATCCTGATCGCGGCCCAGGCCAACGAGGCCCTGGACCACCTCGCGGAGGCGATCCAGGGGCGCCTGAAGACGGCAAGCCTGGATGACGTCGTCGCAGTGCGCCTAGGCCATCGCAAGGAGGGGGACGCGCCAAAGCTCGTGCGCGATCTCCAGCTGGAGACCCGCACCGGCATCCTCCAGCGCCAAGCCAAGGCCAGAGTACGCGACCGGCTGGCCCGTGGGCGCGACAGCGAGGAGGTCCGCGCTGTCGTCAGGGAATGGCTCGAGACGATCGACCGCGTCGCCCTCGAGATCCAGGACCGGCTGCGCCGCGGCGCCAACATCGTTTATGCAACGACCAGCGGGTCGAACCCGCGCGCGCTGCAGACCACAACGTTCGACATCTTCGACTGGGTCATCGTCGAGGAGGCTGCCAAGGCCTGGCCATCCGAGCTCGTGATCCCGCTTGTACGCGGGGTCCGCTGGACGCTCGTCGGCGACCACCGCCAGCTGCCAGCCTACCGCCGGGCCGAGGTCGACCGCACGCTGCTGGGACTGAAGGACCACTCGCGAGCCGACCTGCGCGAGCACGCCGAGTCCGCGGACGACTACAAGCGTGTCTTCGATGTCTTCGGGTCGCTGTTCGAGGCGCCCAGTTCCCCTCCTCCGGTCGAGGAGTTGCGGATGCAGTTCCGCATGCGGCATCCGATCGCAGAGGTCGTTAACCGCGCGTTCTACGGCGGCAAACTCCAGACGGATCACGACGCCACAGAGCGACCCACTGGCCTCCGTGCGCCGGCGATGCTCATCGACCCAGCCGTCGTGTGGATCGATACCACCGGCATACCGTCCTGCGCTGACAAGCGCACGTGGTTCAACGAGGGCGAGGCAGCGATCATCGCCAAGCTGCTCGCCGACATGCGGCCCGTCCCGCGGCCTGGAGCCGATGGGTTCAGCGACGAGCCGCTGGCGATCCTCACCCCCTGGCGGGCGCAGAAAGACCGCCTGCAATCGGCGGCCGAGGGGTTCCGCGAGTACGTCCACACGGTCGACGCCTTCCAGGGCCGCGAGGCGGACATCGTCGTCGTGTCGCTAGTCCGCGACACTCGCCGCGGCGAGCGTCCCTACCAGAACCTCGGCCACGCCGCCGCCCCGGAGCGGGTGAACGTAATGCTGTCCCGAGCCCGCCGCCTGCTCATCCTCGTCGGCGCCTACGACCACTTCGCCGGCAGCGGCGTCGAGTTCTGGGCCACCATTTGCCGAACGACTGACGAGTTGGGGCGGCGCGTTCCGGCCGGAGACCTCGCGTGACCCAGGCCGTCGAGGTCTACGTGCCCTGCAGCGTGGTCACCGTCACGGTGACGGTCGCGCCCGAGGAGCACCTGTCTCCGCTCGAAGTGCTGTTTCTGCGTGCCACCTGCAACGGGATCACGTCCTTCGCGGAACTCGCCGACCTGTTCGGGCTCGGGCAGCGGATCACGCTCGACCTCATCTCGGCGTTGTGGCGCGCCAGGTTCGTCGACATCGACATGGCGAGCGCGCGGGTCCTGCCAAGGCAACAGGTGACAGAGGCGCATGACGCCGGCCGCCTCGCCGACCTGCGCAGCGCCGAGGCGCGGGACGAGCCTCAGAAGGTCATGCAGGAGTTGCTGTCCGGGCACGTGCTCGCGATCGACCGCGCGCGCAGCGTCCGCGTCAGCGCAAAGACAGTCGTGCCGGTGGACATGTTCGACATCGGCGTTACCCAGCTCGCGCCCCCGGCGCTGCTCGCCGCCCTGCGCGACGCCGTCAGCCGCAGCCGCGACGACGGTGGCCGCCGGCCCAAGATCCTGGCGGCGCACCTGGCCGCGGGCAACTTAACTACCGACGGCGAGCGCCGCTGGCTCCCGCTGCTGGTGCGGGCGACCGAGGACCCGGGCTCGCAGCAGCTCAGCGTGCAGGTACTCGACGAGTCGCTGCCACTGGCCGTGCGCGCTCGCATGGCGGAGCAGATCAGCCTGATCGCCGAGCGCCGGCCCGAGTCCCCGTTCGTGCAACACCTGGGCGAACAGGGGTACACCGAGCCCGCGATTCCGACGGACGTCCGCCAGAACCTGGGCCGACTCCGCAAGGCCCTAATCACGCTGGCCGGGGTGGAGCCGAGCCTCCGGGCCCAGCGCCACGGCGAGCTTCTGGGAGACTTCGAGGAGGTGCACGGCTGGTGCACCGAGCGCCTGGGCTCAGACGTCGCGATCGAGGTCGTCGCTGGGCGGCTCGCGCACGAGCGCAAGGCCGAGGAGATGGTCGACGCGGCGCAGCGCCAGCTGGTCATCGCCAGCCCCTGGTTGGGCGGGCGCGCGCTGGAACGTCTCCTACCCGCGGTGCGCCGTGCGCTAGAGCGCGAGGTCGATGTGTACCTACTGTGGGGCATCGACCGCCTGGCGACGGTGGATGCCGACGTCCTCAACAACATGACACTGCTCGCCGGTGAGTTCCGACGGTTCCTGCACTGGACCGAGCGCAGCGCAGGCACGCACGCGAAGCTGCTCGTCCAAGACGGTGGCCGCGCTCTCGTCACCAGCTGGAACGCGCTCAGCGCACCCAGCGACTCAACTTTCGAGCTGGGTCTGGTGATCGGAAGCGCACAGCCAGGTCGCACAGCCCGACCGATCGAGGACCTGCTCGGGTGGGCGCAGTCGCAGTACCCCGACTACATCGAATCGCGCCTGATGTGCACGCTGGCCGAGGACTTCGCGCTCGCGCGCGACGAGCACGCCGTCGCGGGGGACCCGCCGCCGATTGCCGCGCAGGTAGTAGCGCCCGGCCGACCCGGTGAGCCGCATAGCGACCCACAGATCGACACCGGGGTCGCAAACCTCTGGGTCGCCGCCTGGAGCGCCGCCGTCACTGGCCTCGAGCAACTCGAGCGCGGCGCGCGGCGTCAGTGCGCGACCGTACGCCGCGACGGCCAGCACCGCACGGCGTTGTGGCGCGCGATCCGCAGTGCGCGCGAGCGGCTGGTCGTCTGTTCTGATCAGCTCGGGCCGGACGTCGTCGATGACGCGTTCATTGCTGCCCTCACCGGGCGTCTTGAGGATGGGCTCCACATCGGCCTGATTTGGAGCCGGGGGGTTAAGCACGCTGGCGGCAGCGCAGACGATCCCCTCCAACGGCTCGAGGCCCTCGCTGAGCAGTACCCCGATCGCCTGACGCTAGTCAACGTCGACAAGACGCATGCCAAACTCGTGGTCGCCGACGACCTGACACTCGTCTCGAGCTTCAACTTCCTCTCGTTCGAGGGGTACTACGAGGTCGGCGATCGCGGCGGCCGGCGCCAGCGCACCGAGCTCGGCGTCGAGGTCACCGGGACGGCCTGCGCCGACGCGGTCCTCGCCGCGGTCGTGTCTGGCGTCGGCTCCGGCCTCGACCGGCTGCCCGCGGCAATGGCTCCGGAGGAGCCCACGGAGCAGCCGCTCGCGGCCGTCGCGCCGGCAGGCCCGATTGTCCGCCTCGCAGGCCTGCTCAGCGAGGCGGCGACCGAGTCCGAAGGGTCCGAGGCGATCGCCGGTGCACTCCTCGAGGCAGCCGACACTGGTGCCCTGCTCGAGCAGTTCGACGCGGCAGCCGTCCCGCTGTCGATCCTCCGGCCCGCCGTCGCGGCGGCGGTCCTCGGCCTCGGCCTGGACCAACACGTCCGCGAGAGCTGGATGGCGTGGCTAGCCGCCGACGCGTGGCGCGAACGGCGGTTCATCGAGGCGGCCGCGCTGACCGGGGTCTTTACCACGCGCCGACCTCGCCCCGATGCGCCGACCCACGCCGAGGCGGTCGTCTTCGCGAGCCTCGGGACCCAGCACTTTGACGACGCGGTGCTGCACGCGCTGGAAGCCGACCTCGATCCGCAGGAGCGGGCCTGCTTGGCGATTGGCGGCATGCTCGCGTTGGTGTTCGAGGGCGCGCCCGACGGCGAGGCGCTGCTCGACGCGAGCGGCAGCCTCCCGGACGCGTGGCAGCGCGTAGTCGAGGCAGCCGGGAGATACTGGACCGACGCGATGTACCGGCCGCTGCCGGTCGCGCGCATCGAGCAAGCGGTCGATGCGTCGCGCCAGCACGCAGCGCAGGACGGCGCCTGGCAGGAGCTCGCGCAGGCGCTGGAGAGCGCCCGGAGCAAGAACTTCGCGTTCGGCTCGGGCAAGAAGACGCGGATGCACCTGTTCCGCGCCGAGAGTCCGTTCGGCCGCCTCGAGGCCGTCGTCGCCAAACGCGACGCCGAGAGGCTCCAGGCGTGGGTCTCCGACCACGCCAAGATCGACGTCGGCGCGTTTCTGGACGACGCGACGCGCGAGGTGACCGGCCGCACCGACCAGCTGTTGGCCCGTGGCACGCGCCAGGACTATCTCGCGCGCCTGACGCGCGTGTTCGACGGGGCGCGCGCGGCCGCGACGGCATCTCCCGTCGAGTCGGACGTGGAGGACTCAACCCGGATGCGGGCAGCGGCGACACTCCGCGACGTCGTCCGCGCCGCCTGGGACGAGATCGACGCAACCACGACGGGCGCAGTAGTGGTCGACACCGCCGCCGCGGTTGCCGCCGACAGACTCCGGGCCCTCGCCGAGTGGAACCCGTGAGCTTCATCTCGGTCGATGTGCTGGCTAGCTGGCCGGACCGCTGGCGCTACCCGGAGCTGCTTGTGCGTCTGGCGGACACCGGCCGCCCGCTGGCACGCGACGAGCTCGCTCGCCTAATCGTGCAGGGGATCGCGGACCAGGCGACGCCGACTGGGTCGATTCGCGCTTTGATCGCGGCTGGCGAGTTCGCGGTCGCCGAGCGCTTACTCGAGGCGCCGGACATCAGCACCCTCACCGCCACCGAGGCCGACGCGCTCGCCGACGAGCTCGCGGCGGCGCGTGCCGCCGCCGCCGCCGAGCTTCACACGCGGCTGCTCGCGCTGCGATCACGAGCCGCAGACGTCGACGTCGCGGGCGTGCCCGACAGCCTCGCCGACGCCACGGACGCGCGACGGCACGAGGGCGACATGATGTTGGCCAAGTGGGAGGCCGAGGTCGGGATCAAGGAGCACGCATGGGAGCAGCGCGTCCGCGCCGCGCTCGCCGAGGTCACGGCCGGAGAGGGCGACGACGCGGCATCGCAGCATCTTGGGCGCAGCGTTGACGCGTGCCTCAAGGCGAACCAGCTGCGGGCCGCCGAGTACCTCCTGCGCCACCACACCCAGCCGGCCGCCGGCGAGGGGGACGCCTGGCCCGCCGCGATCGGCGGGTCGCTCGGAGCCAGCCCGTACGATGTCGCCGCCGTCGCGCCCTGGCCCTGGCACCTGCCGATCGCCGACGTCCTCGCCTGGTACCAACACCCCGACGAGGCGCCGCCCGATTTCCATGCCCGCTGGCGCGCCGCCGACGCGGACGCAATCGAGCTCGTCTCGGCTATCGGCGAGTTCGTCGCGACCGGCGTGCTCACGACGCGGCTGTGCACTGCGATCGACCGCGCTACCGGGTCCGAGCCGGCAGTCGACAGCCAGGCGCTCGGGACGACCGCCGATCCGCTGCTCGCCCCGCTCGCGTTCTTCACCGGACGCGCCCTCCCGGTGCGAGCCCCCGGTGGCGACGACGCGCCGGCCGCGCTCATCGTCGCCGCAAGCCCCCTAGAAGACGCAGGCGGGCCGTGGCTCGCCGCGACCGACCTGCTGCGGATCGTCGGCCGGCCCACGGAACGGCGCGTCCACCTGCTGCGCCTGATCGCCGGACAGATCCCGCTCGCGCGCGCGGTCCGACCCGAGGAGGCGGCGACCCTGCCGGCGATGACCCCGGCCGAGCTGCGGTTGTACATCGACTGGATCCTGGATCTGTTGGACGTGCGCGTGGACGCCGTCTTCACCAATGTGCTCACTGGACTGGCCGCCGGGTTCGTTCAGCCTGCGCTCGTCTTACTCGACGAGTTCCTCTCGACGGCGGCGACGCGCACCGAGATCGCCGACGTCACCACCCTGCACGAAGTGACGTCGGCGTCGAGCACGTTCTGGGCGGCGTGCCGGAGCGCCGTGCTCGGACCTCTGGCTGACGCCTCGCCGCTCGTCCGCGCAGTCGTGGCGGTGCTCGCGTGGTATGACCCGACCGGGACGGACCCGCAATCGCTCGCCGGCGTTCACGAGATCCTCGAGCTCTCCGAGGTCGACGGCCCCGGCGACGCCACACTCGCGGCGGCCGTCTGGGCATTGAAGGGGCTCGGGCTGGTGGAGGAGACCGACGCCGGCTACTGCGTGTATCCCGACGTCGCGCGGCTCGTCCGGACGCTGATCCCTGATGTCGACGCCTACGTCGCGTCGGGGTGCCCGCCGACCGCGTGAGTTCGTGTCCCTAGACACGATGCTCGTCGATGCGCTCGATGACGGCATCCGGGCCGTGCAGCACGACGGCGTTCCTTGCGGCAGCGTCGTGCACCGCCCTGGTGACGAGCCCACTGACGCCCCACCGCTGCCGGACCCAGCCCATGATCTCCTGGGACGCCGACGAGACTCGGCTCTCAAACTCGCCCAGACTGCAGCCGAAGTACGCGAGGTCGGCGTCGTCGAACGCCGCGAGCGCCACGCAGCGGAGGTTCAGCGTCGTCAGCCGCAGCCCGCCGACGTGCCCGCGCCGCAGCAGCGCCGCCATCGCGGCGCCAGCGTCGGAGTAACAATCGATGGGCGCGGTCTCGCCGCGGGTCGCCCAGCGCGCGTCGGGGATCGTCGTGAGGCGCGGGGTCAGCGGGTCGACGCCGGGCGGCGTCGCGACGAATGCGCTGCCGACGACTAGCACCGCGCACGGAACGCTGATCGGGCGGTACGGCGTTAGCTGCATACACCCATCGCTGGCGCCCGCACGCTACCGGCTTATCATCATGAATGACATGACATCAAGGAGGACGCATCAGGTGACGATAACCCGGGCAGGTCGCGCACACCCAGGAACTCGCGAGACAGGAGACCGCTAACGATGGAACCGCTCGAGTTCAAGGGCCCACGCGCTCGGGTGTCCGACCTGCGCGAGCGGTACGGGCTCACCGCGCAGGACATCGCCGAGGCGACGGCATCTGATCCGCGCTCGGTACGCCGCTGGGCGACCCAGTCGGAGGATCGCCGCTCCCGCGTCGACGACCACATTCGCCATCTCGAACAGGTGACGACCTCGTTGACCGAGATCGGCGTGTCCGACGCGAGCGTCCGGATCTGGCTCCGCGAGCCCAACCCATACCTCCACGGACGCTCGCCGCTCGCTGAACTTGGCGCGGGCCACGGTGGCGCCGTCGTCGACGCCGCCCAAGCCCTCGCCGAGGGCGCGGTGGGAGTCAACGCCGCCCCACTCCGGGCGCCGGCCGAGTCGCCGTTGCCTGAGACGCTCGTGGAGGGCGCAGACCCTGCGCCAACGGCTAATCGGGCGGACACTTAGCCGGACTTGACATAGGACATTTATGGGGTCATAGTGCTGTTGGACGGCGCATGGCGTCACCCCGATCGATAGGAGCGACGATGGAGACCGACGAGCACGACGACCAGAGCGACCCGCCGAACAAGGTGCACGACGAGCTGTACCTGTCCGATGACCGCGACACGGTCTTCGACACCGACCCCGCCGACGGGGGGCGCCGCATCTGGCGCGAGTTCGGCGGGACTTGGAACGGGCCCTACACCCCGAAGAAGTAGTCCCCGCGATGGCAAAGGATTGGCTGATCGCCTATTGCGACGACTGCCGCTGCGAGATGCCGTATCTCGCCGAGTGGTCCTTTGTCCCCGACCGCTGCCGCTCGTGCCGCGAAGCCCGCAAGGCGAAGTGGTACGAGCGCAGTTGCTCGGACTGCGGGACTACGCTGCGCATCCACCGCGACTGGAGCAACCCGCCAACGATGTGCCCGTCGTGCCGGGAGCGACGCAAGGCGCAGTGGACGGAGAAGCGGTGTGAATGCTGCGGCCAGACGATGCGGGTGCATCGCGAATGGAACCCGGTCCCGGACTGGTGCAAGGACTGCCACAGCAGCTACCCCAGCCGCACGGCCTCGTGCGACCACTGCGGCTCTGGGTTCGAGATCAAGAGCGGCACGCGGATCAAGTGCAAGATCAACGGCTGGGACGAGCCGAAGCGCTGCGCGGAGTGCCGCGAGTTGTTCAAGTGGAAGCCGTTCAAGACCGTGAAGGAGTACGGGCTGCTCGGCGGCGTCGTGCTCCGCACCTACAACGCGCGCGGGGCGCTCGTCCGCGAGTCGCGCGAGGAGTCGACGATCCTCAGCGGAACACGGACGCGACACACCGACAAGCGCGGGAACACCCACGCCTTCTCGTATGAGCGCGACGGGTTGCTCGGGCCGTACACGGAAATCACCGACAAGCGCGCGAAGGTCGTCAAACGTAAGCCGCGCACCTGACGAGCGGCGCGCTGGGCGTCGACTCCGCAGAATCTTGACCGTCTCGCGGCTGGCTGTGGGCATCATTCCCGTAGGGCATCGTCTGGGCAATGGTGGTTCGCGTGCGCCGCCCGGACGCCCTCGTGGGCGCGGACCGCCACCGCGATCTGCTTGCGGGCACAGCTCCGCTCGCCGTCGCACTGCGACACGAACCGATCCTCGTCGTCCGGGACGCCGAAGAGCTGGTCTGCACGTGCGCCCGGTGCTCTGCGCTGGGCTACCCCAACGCCGCAGAGAACTTCGTGGGCGGCGCTCTGTTCGAGGACGAATGCCCGAACGAGGAGCCGCCGAAGCTCACCGCCATGACGATGGTGCACGTCCCGGGCTCAAGGTCGGCCAGGTCGTGATGCCTACGGACCGATGAGCCACGTGCTCAGCGATGCGCGCGCTCCGGTCGACCACCCATCTCTGAGGCCGACTCGCGCATCGCCAACTGTCGCCGACGCCCGATCTCACCACGGCGACGCCGTTGCAGCACGTACCGGTAGATGCGATTGGTCGTCGTCACGTCCTCGTGCCCCACCTGGGCTGCCACGTACTCCTGGTCGGCGCCAGCGGCGAACAACGACGCGATGCAGGTGTAGCGCAGCGTGTGCGGCGTGACCTCGTCGCGGATCGTGGGGAGCCCCGCCGCGGTGCGCTCGCGGTTGGCCTCTTCGACGGCGGGCGGTATCACGTGCTGCGCGATGGCGTTGCGCGTCCAACGCTTGCGGCGCGCGTTCACAAACGCCGGCTCCCCCGACTCCCATGCGGCACCACGCGCCGCCTTGTACGCGGCGAGCTCTTCCTGGAGATCGTCGTGGATGTCGACGCGGCGCACCCCCGCCGGCGTCTTGGCGTCGAGCACGCGAAGCTCGCGACGCGCGAGGTCGACGTGCTCGCAGTTGAGCTCGCAGAGCTCGCTGACGCGCAGACCCGCGAGCGTGAGGGTCGCGACCACCGGGCGGTAGCGCGGCATGGGCCGCACGATGCTGCGGTTGGCGTGGTAGATGGCGGTCGATTCGGCTATGTCGAGCTCGGCGGCGAGCGCCGTCCACGTCTTGCCCGTCGCGCGCAACCTGACGATCCGGCGGCGCAGTTCGTCGCTTGGTGCGGGGCGCTGGTCGAGCTTGCCCGCCGCCTCGATGAGCGACATCGCCTCGTCGAGTTCGAGGCCGTACTTCTTCTCACGGCGGACCTCCAGCCGGAGGTCCTCTCCTTCGGCTGGGTTGCGTGCGAGCTACGAAATACCCCTGGTAACCGGGGCTTTTCGTAGCTCGGCGAATCCTCTGCCAGGAGGAGGGCAGCACGCGCTCGGGTGCAGAGTGGCCAATGGAGTGCCTAAACCCGAGGTGTCCAACGGGCCACAGGCAGGCGCGCTAGCCGTCGCGCCTCCAGTTTCACCCGCGGATGTCGCGCTCCCGCCTGCGCGAGCGGTCACTCGACGGGCGTCCTCGGCCTTGCGCGCGCGCCCCTCGACCCCGTCCCCTTGCCGGTGCCATTCTTGGTCTTGCGGCGGGATGATGCGGCCCTCTCCCAGCGCTGCGTCGCCCAGTCATCGATGACGGCGAGCCCCATGGCTACTACCACCACGATGAAGCCAGCCTGTTCCTCGTTGACCCCGGTGAGGTCCCGCGCCATAGAGGTGGTGCCCATGGCCCACGCGGCGAATGCTGCTACGACAAACAGGTCGGCGAGCAGTGCCGGTGGCCTGAGCGCCAGATCCTGCTTCCTGCGCGCCCGGCGGTCCAGCGCTACGGCGAGCACGAAGCCGGCGAGTGACGCCGGCGACGCGCCATCCCCACGGCTGCTTCCCGAGCAGGGCAGCCACGAGCAGAACGCGGCGAGCACCTCGCCTGGTACGTGCTTGCCGAGGCGAGCGAGGTAGTCGTCCTCGTCGGCCGCCGTGATCCCTCCAGTGCGCCCGCCCGTGCGGCGACCGGCGTAGTAGGTGGGCCCGTCATCCTGGCGCCGCTCGCCCTCCGTCTCGGCAGCCGCGGCCGCCTCGGCGGCTCGGGCGGCGCGCACCTTGTACGGGTACACCATCGCGCGCACGTTCTAGGCACCGCGGTCGAGCTTCAACTGGTGGCGCGCGAGCCGGATCCACGTCAGGCGCGTCGGCAGGTGCGACTCGACCGTGATCAGATCCATGCGGACAGGCTGCCCGGGAGCGTGGTCCTCTAGCAGCGCCCGCAGGTCCCCAGCCTCGTCGAGGTCGCGCACCACGGCCACGACGATCACCTCACGATCCGAGGACACCTCGATCACCTGCCTGATGCCGGGCATGGTTTCGAGGGCGGCCAGCAGGGCAGGGCGCGGCAGGCCATCGTTTGGCAGGCGAAACAGCACTCGCTGGAGGCCCAGCGCGGTCTCGTCGGCCGCGATCCATGGCCGCATTACAGGCGCCTGCGTCCGAGCGCCCGGTGACGGCGTAGCCGGCTCAGACCCCTTCTTGTTGCGCCAGCGAGACTGCTCCTCGATGCCATCAACCGCTCGCCACGCGCGCTTCCAGTTCAACCGCACGGTCGGCGCTGAGCCGTCACGCGGCCTGTTGGAGGGTGCGCCGGTGCGACCGCACCCCGACCGCAAGGGTGATCGCGCCGAGCATGAGCCCGCCCACCGCCAGGAGGGCCGCGCCGGCCGGCCCGACGGCAACCGCGAGCGTCGCAACCGTGCCGGCCCAGGCGAACGCGCCCGCGGCGTTGGCCGCCGCGAACCGCGGCCACGGCATCCGCGCGGCGCCGGCCATGACGGCGGCGACGATGCGCACACCCGGGACCCAGCGTCCGAAGAACACCGTCGCCATGCCATAGCGGGCGAAGAACCGGTCGGCACGGCGGACCGCGTGGCGGCGGTGCGTCGCGCCGAGGCCGTCGCGCAGCAGCAGCGCTCGTCCGCCGCGGCGACCGAGCCAGTAGCCGATGGTGTCGCCGGTGATGGCCGCAAGCGCGGCGACGAGGATCACGAGCGGTAGCGAGAGATGTGCGGCGGCGACGAGCCCGCCGGCGGTGATGAGTGCTGTCTCACCCGGCAGCGGGAGGCCGGCGGACTCGCCGAGGATGAGGCCGCCGAGTGCGGCGTAGCCGATCTGCGAAGGAACCGGAAGGAACATCGGTCGAGAATCTCAGCCGGTTGTTGGGATCTCGTATGGGCGCCGTTAGGGCACGCTGATGAGCGTCGCCGGCCGTTGCTCCACCAGAGGTGGTCGGGCGCGGCGAGATCGCGGCGGTAGGGCTCGGCGTTGCCGAGCGACACGCGGTCGCGCCGGACGACCCAGCCCACACGGCGCGCGACGGCGTCCGTGACGCGGTGTTCGGCCTCCTCGGAGAAGCCGAAGAGCCGGGGCGCCGTCGCGCTGCCCTCACCGCAGTCGAGATGCGCGGTGGCGACGACGACGTCCCCGAAGCGCGGATCGGTGAAGTGGTCGGTCCCGGGCGGGGCGTACAGCCGCAGGTGCACGTCGGTGCTGTTGGCGTCGGTGGCGGTCTTCAGGCCTCGATCGCCGTCGAAGCGCACCGTGCTGCCGGACCCGCGGTGGTCGAGCCAGCGACGCTCTCCGAGATGCGTGAACCCGATCGCCCGCAGCGCCTGCTTGACCTTCCCGACTGTCGCCTCGCCGGTGAAGACGAGCGACACGGGCCAATCGCGACCGGCCCGCCCGAGCGACGGCGTCCCGTCGTAGGGCGCGAAGCGGGGTCCGTGCGGGCCGGGCGCGCCCGACGGCGTGAACATGCCGGTCCAGAGCGGACGCACGAGCGCGTCGGGCAGCGCGGGCCTATGGCTCAGCTCGAGCGCCGCGAGCGCGTCGTGCGGCAGCAGGGCTCCGCCCCGGCGAGAGGGCTTGCGACCAGCATGGCGACCGCCGCGCCGGCGCACGCCCGGCGTAGGCGGGCGCTCATGGGATCCGGCCGGTCGCCGCGCGAAGCAGTTCGTTGTGCGTCATCACGGCGATGGTCAGCGAGACCGTCGTGCGACAGGCGTGCGGAGCGTTGGGATCGCGTTAGCCCGCGTCCAGACCGTCCAACCAGATCCCAACGAACGCGGCACCTCACCCAACCGCCGCCAGCCCACCGTGAAGCCATGACCTCCGATGAGCTCCACGCAATGATCACAACCGACGATCGGCACTGGTGGTACCGGGGCCGCCGTCGGGTCCTGCGCGCGACGCTTGACGGCCTTGCGCTGCCCTGGCCGTGCGCGATCTTGGACGCCGGGTGTGGTTCCGGCCGCACCCTGGACGAGCTGAGCGACTACGGCGATGCCTGGGGAGTGGATCTGAGCCGGGAGGCCGTGAACGCGACGCGGGCGCGCGGCCACGAGGCGTCCTTGGCGGAGGTCGAGGACTTGCCGTTCCCGGACGCGTCGTTCGATCTGGTGACCTGCCTCGACGTCATCGAGCACACGCCCGACGACCGCCGGACGCTGAGCGAGCTGCGACGCGTGACCCGGCCGGGGGGCGCGCTCGTCGTCACCGTTCCCGCCCATCCGTCGCTGTGGTCTGCACACGACGAGGCCAACCGCCACTACCGGCGCTACACGCGTAGGGCGTTGATCGCTGCCGCCGTCGAGGCGGGCTGGGCGGTGGACGAGAACACGTACTTCAACGCGGCGTTGCTGGCGCCGGCGGCGGTGGTTCGCGTGGCGCGGCGCGGCGCCGGGTCTCCGCGGTCCGAGCTCAGCCTGACGCCGCCGGCGCTCGACCGGGTGCTCGAGTGGCCGTCGCGAGCCGAAGCGGCGCTCCTGCGCGCCGGAGTCCGCCTGCCGGTCGGGCTCTCGCTGCTCGCGGTGCTCCGCGCCGGAGAGCCGGTAGGGGTCCCCTCAGCGGCGGTCGCGCGACCGGCGATCGCCGCCTAGGAGCGTCGACCGATGGCTCCTAGCACACCGACTCGCCGGTCAGGGCGGCGAGCGGTACTTGTCGCCGCCCTCATCGCACCCCCGCTCGCGGGCTGCGCCGCCAGCACCGCGATGCTCGCGCAGCCCGGCCCGGGCCGAGCTCGGCCGGCAGCACCGGTCGGGAGCTCGATCGACCGGCTCACCGCGGTCGCCAGGCGGCGCTACGCCGAGGAGGTGCAGGGCGGCCAGGCCCACGCCACGTTGCGCCGTGTGGGCCGCGACCCCGCGCTGCTCCGGGCGCTGGCTTCCGGCGACCTGACGGGCATGCGGGCGTATGTCCGCAGACGGTTCGACCGCGTCTGGTACCACTGGCACGTTTCGCGGCTGCGGATCGTGCGCGGGCCGAAGATCCTGACGGACGTCGGCGTCCCATTCGTCGTCGCGCCGTCGCAGATGGCACTGCGCGGCGCTCACGGCCGATCCGTGGCCACGCTGCAGGTCTCGATCCAGGACGTGATCGGCTTCGTGCGCTACATGCATCGCAACTACCCCGTCGACGTGGTCGTCCGGGGCCGCGGCGCGGCCCATGTCAGGACCTCGCTGCCGGCGGCACTCAACGCCCGCCTGCCCGACGCTGGGGTCGCGACCCTCGCCGGCGTGCGCTATCAGGTGCGCTCCTTCAGGCAGACCGCGCTGGGCAACGAGGCCGTCATGGTCTGGATCCTCCAGCGCGGCTAGAGCGAACCCATGGCCATCGATGTCACCAGCCGTCCGCGCCTGGGCGCCCGCCTGGTAGCGATCCCCCGCCCGGCGGCGGGCGTCTCGATCACCGCCATCACGGCGCTCGCCGCCGTGCTGCGCTTCGCCAACTTCGCGCTCGTGCCGCCCAACTCGTTCTACGACGCGGCCGTGCGCAGCATGGGACTGTCGTGGCACAACTTCCTCTACGGCGCCTTCGAGCCCGCGGCCCAGGTGTCGATCGACAAGACGCCGGTGGACCTCTGGCTGCAGGTCGCCAGCACGAAGCTCCTGGGATTCAGCTCGATCGCGGTGCGCCTGCCCGAGGCGCTCGCCGGCGTGCTCGCCGTGCCGCTGGTCTACGACCTCGTGCGACGGCTCTTCGGGCGCACGGCGGGGCTCGGTGCCGCGGCGGCGCTCGCGGTGCTGCCGATCTCGGTCGTCACCGCGCACAGCGACACGATGGACTCGCTCATGATGCTGCTCGACGTGCTGGCGGCGTGGCTCGTCGTGGTCGGGGCGCAGCGGCGCAACGCGTGGTTCGTCGTCGCGGCCGGCGCGGCCCTGGGCCTCGCGTTCAACGTCAAGGTCTTCGAGGCGCTGATCGTGATGCCGGCCCTCGGCGTTCTCGCCTGGCTCGCGTTCGACCTGCCGGCGCGGCGGCGCGTGCGCGTGCTCGCTGCCGGGCTCGGCGCGTTCGTCGTCGTGAGCCTGTCCTGGGTGACCGGAGCATCGCTGGCGCCGGGCCCCCATCCGTGGCCGATCGGCTCGACGAATGGCGGCGTCTGGAACGTCGTGTTCGTGTTCAACGGGATCGATCGCCTGCGCGGACACGCGTCGGCGGCCGCGCTGCGGCTCGATCCGCCCGGTCCTCTGCGCTTCCTCTCCACGGGCGGAGTGGACTACGCCGCGCTCGTCGGGGCGACCCTGCTCGCCGCGATGGTCTTCGGCGCAGTCGCCCTCGCCGACGCGGGGCTGAGCGGGCGGTTGCGCCTGCGCGGCCGGCTCCCGCTCGCGGGCGCCGCCTTCCTGGGCGCGTGGCTCGTGACCGGCGTTGGGATGCTCAGCATGGCGCAGCGCATGCAACCGCGCTATCTCGAGGCCGTCACGCCGGCGATCGCGGCCGTCCTCGGCGTGGGCGTCGCGTGGCTCGCCGTGCGCGCCCGCCGCAGGCGGCTGCCCGCCATCGCGCTGGCCGCGGGCGCGGCGGTCGTTGCGCTGGCGGGGGTGGCGCTCGTGCATCCCCCCGCCTGGGCGACGGTATCCGCCGTGGCCGCCGCCTGGGCGTGCGGGGCCCTCGCCGCGGCGCCACGGCGCCCGCCGGCGACACTCGTCGCCTGCGCCCTCGTCGCAGCGCTCAGCGTGCCCGTCGCCTCGTCGGTGTCGGTCGCGCGCCAGCACAGGTCCAACGCCGGGCTGGCGCTCGACGTCCCCCGTTCCCTCAGCACGTTCCTCGCTACCCACCAGGGCGGCGCTCGCTACGAGGTCGCCAGCACAACGGTGTTCCGGGCCAGCCCGCTCATCGTGCGCGATGCCCGGCCGGTCCTCATGCTCACGAGCTACCACGGCCAGCCGCTGCTCAGCGCTGCCGCGCTCGCAGGGCTCGTCAGGGCCGGCGAGGTGCGCTACATCCTGCTGGGGCGCGGCGACTGCGCGAGCACCGGCTGCGCGCCGGTCGTCCGCTGGGCGCACGCGCATGCGCGGGACATCAGCCTTGCCGCGGCGGTCGGGCCGCCCGGCGCGCTGTTCGAGCTGAGCGCCAACTGATGACGGAGTGCCGAGACCGGAGCCGCCGCATGGGCGGCCCCGGTCCGGTCTCCACCGCCAGCGTGCAGGGCAGGCACGTGGCATCCCCGGGAGTCCGCGCTCCGCGATCAGCCGCCCGCGGTTGACGGGGCGCCGGCCTGGTCAGCGCCCGCCCCGCTCTCTCCCTGGTCGGCTTTCTCGGTGCCCAGCACCTTGAACTGGTCGTCGAGGTGGACGTCGACGGCACTGCCGTCGGCCTTGGTGATCTCGACGGCGTAGGCGATGCGGTCCTGGTAGGCGGGATCGGCCGCGTCGCCGGTCTCCTTGGGCTCGGTGGCCTCCCCGGGCTCGTTGGCGTCGCCCTTCTCCGACGAGACGTCGGTCACCTTGCCGCCGCCGACCTCCGCGAGGGCGGCTGCCTTGGCGCGGTCGGCGTCCGGCCCGGTGAGCTGCCGCTCGTCGGCCTCGTTGCTGCCCGCAGGCTCATTGGTGTCGGCGCGGTCCGCGCCCTGCGGCTGTTCGCCCTGCGTCGCCGCGGTCGTGGACGGGCTCCTCGCGGAGCCCGTCTGGGCGATCGCGATCCCGCCTACTCCAAGCGCCGTGACGGTGGCAGCGCTCAGCGCTGCGATGCTCCTGTGAAGCCTGAACTTCTCGAACATTCCTGTGTTTCCTTTCTGGCGTGTACACGGACCCCGCGAGGGTCACAGCGCTGCATGTACTGACCGTGTACGCAGCTGCAGATCCCGCAGCGCCTCTCGTCGCGCGGTCGTCTAACACGACGCCAATCCGGCCCCAACCGCTCGTGACGCGCGCACGGCGACGCTGGGTGCATGACCGAAACCACCACCCAATACGCCGCCGCAGACCTCGACCTCTCCGAGCTGCGCGCTCCCGAACCTCCCGTCCGCGATGCCGGCGTGCTCGCGGGCATGAGCGTTGTCCTGCCGTGCTTCAACGAGGCGCCCAACGTCGCGGACGCCGTCCGCGCCGCCGCAAGCGCCGCCGAGGCCTACGCCGCGGACTACGAGGTCATCGTCGTCGACGACGGCAGCACCGACGACACGGCGGGGATCGCCGCGCGCCTCGCCGACGTCGACCGCCGCGTGCGCGTGATCGTGCACCCGAGCAACCGCGGCTACGGCGGCGCGCTGCGTTCCGGGGTGCGTGCGGCGCGGATGCCGTGGGTCCTACTGACCGACGCCGACCTCCAGTTCGACCTGCGCGAGCTCGAGGCGTTCGTGCCGCTGGCACGCGAGGCCGACCTCGTCGCCGGCTGGCGTATCGCGCGCCAGGATCCACTGCACCGTCGCCTCAACGCGGCGGCGTGGAACTGGCTCGTGCGCCGGCGCTTCGACCTGCCCGTGCGCGACGTTGACTGCGCGTTCAAGCTCGTGCGCCGCGACCTGCTGGAGCAGATCCCGCTGACCAG
>Ga0307502_10000035_pt1 | contig 35595 bp, 30 predicted proteins | sample 16_S_MG_FD_201364 | JGI IMG/M metagenome (GOLD analysis project Ga0307502, IMG submission 201364) | Soil microbial communities from Populus trichocarpa stands in riparian zone in the Pacific Northwest, United States - 16_S | ecosystem: Environmental > Terrestrial > Soil > Riparian zone > Trees... | reverse complement strand
AACTTTAGCGCACCTCTCCCCCACGCTTCGGCGAGCCCGGCGAGGCGATAGGTTGCGGCTCAGAGCACCACCGCTCGCCGATCCTCGACCACTGGAGAGCTCGAACCCGTGCGCAACCCCCGTGCCTTCTTCAAGCCGCTGGCAATCGGCGCGCCCGACCCCCTGCACGAGATCCCCGTGACACCGTCGCGGATGATCCACTTCCTCGACTTCTCCAACGAGAAGATGGTCGCCAAGGCGCCCGACATGGCGCAGAAGGTCGACATCCTGCTCGGCAACCTCGAGGACGCCGTCCCCGTCGAGCGCAAGGAGGCCGCGCGCGCGGGCCTCATCACCGTGGGGCGCGAGATGGACCTCGGCGACACCGCGCTGTGGACGCGCATCAACTCACTGGAGTCGCCGTGGGTGCTGGACGACCTCACGCAGATCGTGACCGAGATCGGCCACAAGCTGTCGGTCGTGATGGTGCCGAAGGTCGAGGGCGCCTGGGACATCCACTACGTCGACCGGCTGCTCGCCCAGCTCGAGGCCAAGGCCGGCCTGGACCATCCGATCCTCATCCACGCGCTGCTGGAGACGGCCCTCGGCGTCTCCAACCTCGAGGAGATCGCATCGGCCAGCCCGCGCATGCAGGGCATGAGCTTCGGCCCCGCAGACCTCGCCGCGAGCCGCAGGATGAAGACCACCCGCGTCGGCGGCGGGCACCCCGGCTACCGCACGATCGAGGATCCCGACCCAGACAATCCGGACGCCCCGCGGGAGAGCGCGATGCAGGACCTCTGGCACTACTCGATCGGGCGCATGGTCGACGCGTGCACGTCGCGTGGGTTGCTGCCGTTCTACGGCCCGTTCGGCGACATCAAGGACGTCGCGGGCTGCGAAACGCAGTTCCGTGCGTCGTACCTGATGGGCTGCGTCGGCGCCTGGTCGCTTCACCCGGTGCAGATCGACATCGCCAAGAAGGTCTTCTCACCGGACCCCGACGAGGTGCGCTTCGCCAAGCGCGTCATCGAGGCGATCCCCGACGGCCGCGGCGTGCACATGATCGACGGCAAGATGCAGGACGACGCCACCTGGAAGCAGTGCCGCGTCATGGTCGACCTCGCCGAGATGCTCGCTCGCAAGGACCCCGAGCTCGCCGAGGCCTACGAGATGGAGGGCGCGCCCGCCTGAGCGGCTCCATCGGACCTATCGATTCGCTTCCAACCGTCAGTAGAGCCATGTCATTGAACTCTGCCCGTCTTATAGGGTCCCGCTCCTAGCCGCCCGCCCCGAAGCAAGTCAGGAGCAGATGCGTTTCTTCGAGTACGAGGCCCGCGAGATCGTCAAGCGCGCGGGCATCCCGGTCACGGACTTCGGATTCACGACCGACCCGGCCGAGGCGAGGAGGATCGCCGAGCGGATCGGCGGCCCGATCGTCGTCAAGTCCCAGGTGCTCACGGGCGGGCGCATGAAGGCCGGCGGCGTGAAGTTCGCCGACACCCCCGAGCAGACCGAGCAGTACGCGGCCGAGATCCTCGATCTCGAGATCAACGGCCACATGCCGCGCGGCGTGCTCGTCGATCCGAAGGCCGAAGTGAAGAAGGAGTACTACGCCGGCGTGGTCTGGGACGGTACGGCCAAGAAGCCCGTGATCCTGTTCAGCGACATGGGCGGCATCGACATCGAGGAGGTCGCCACCGAGCACCCCGACCACCTCGGCCGGGCGCACCTCTCAAACCTGCTGCCGATCAGCGACTTCCACGCCAAGGAGTGCATCGCGCAGACCGGGGTCACGGGCTCCGCGCTCCAGCGCCTGACCCCGATCGTCCGCAAGCTCGCGCAGCTCTTCGTCGACAACGACATGGTGCTCGCCGAGATCAACCCGCTCTGTGAGATGCACGACGGGTCGTTCGTCGCGCTCGATGCGCACATGGACATGGAGAACGAGGCTCGCGGGCGCCACAAGCAGCTGCTCAAGGACCTCGGCGTCGGCGACGACGAGACACGCCTGGCGCGCGAGCCGACGGAGTTCGAGCTCAAAGGCGAGGAGGTCGACGGCGCCGACCACCGCGGCGTGGCCGGCAACGTCACCGAGTTCGACGGCAACATCGGCCTCGTGATCGGCGCGGGCGGCGGCTCGCTGACGCTCTTCGACGCGGTGCGCGCGCATGGAGGCGAGCCGGCCAACTACTGCGAGATCGGCGGCAACCCGTCGGTCTCGAAGACCTGCGGCCTGGCCAAGCTCGTGCTGACCAAGCCCGGCGTCGACAAGATCGCGGTCATGATGTCGATCGTCTCCAACACGCGGGTGGACATCGTCGCCCGCGGCGTCATCAAGGCCTGCCTCGAGCTCGACATGGATCCCGCCGAGAAGATCGCGATCTTCCGCATCCCAGGCGCGTGGGAGGAAGAGGGCTTCAAGATCCTCGACAAGTACGGCATCGAATACGCGGACCGGTCTGTGTCGATGCACGAGGCGGCGCGGCGTGCGGTCGCGAAGATCGGTCGGGCCAAGGAGGCCGTGTCATGAGATCGCGTCACTGCTCGACGATGGCTGGCGTGAAGCCGGAAGGCAGGCGCTTGGGATGAGCATCCTGATCGACGCCGAGACGACCTTCATCGTCCAGGGCATCACGGGTCGCGAAGCGGTCAACCTCACGCGCGAGTGCCTGGACTACGGCAGCGGCGCGAAGATCGTGGGCGGTGTCACGCCCGGGCGCAAGGGCCGCGACGTACATGGCGTGAACGTCTACGACACGGTCGCGCAATGCGTCGAGGCGCACGGCGGACCGATCGACGGCTCGGTCGTCACGGTGCCGCCCGCGTTCACGAAGGACGCGGTCTTCGAGGCGATCGAGAACGGCGTCAGGCTGATCGTGATCGTCACCGAGCGCATCCCCCGCCGCGATGTCGCCGAGATGGTCGAGCTCGCGAGCATGCGCGGAACGCGCATCATCGGGCCCAACTGCCTGGGGATCATCGTTCCGGACGTCATCAAGATGGGCGGCATCGGCGGCCCTGCGAAGAACGCCGCACAGGCCTACACGCCGGGCCCGATCGGCGTCATCAGCCGCTCGGGCGGCATGACGACGGAGATGTCCTCGACGCTGAGCGCCGCCGACCTCGGCCAGTCGACCGCGGTCTCGATCGGGGGGGACGCGATCATCGGATCGACGTACGCCGAGCTGATGCCGTTCTTCCAGGCCGATCCGATGACGCACGGCATCGTGATCTACACCGAGCCGGGCGGGCGGATGGAGGCCGAGCTCGCGTCGTGGGTCATCGAGAACGACTGCCGCATGCCGATCGTCGCCTTCATGGCCGGGCGCTTCATGGACGACATGCCCGGCATGAGCTTCGGTCACGCCGGCACGATCGTCGAGGGCAAGGAGGACACGGCCGCCGAGAAGATCGCGCGCCTGGCCGACGCCGACATCACCGTCGCCGAGGAGATCTCCGAGATCCCGCAGATCATGAAGACCAAGCTCGCCCGCCGGGCCGTCAAGGTCCCGAGCGTCAGCGTTCCGTCATGGGTCAGAGGAGGCGGACCGGTATGAGGAGCGACGGCGTCTTCATCGGTATCGAGGTCGACGACGAGGCGCTCGCGAACGAGCCGAACCTCGCCGGCCATCTCACCCAGGTCTGCCCCGTCGACATCTATCGCGAGCCCGCCGACGGCGTCGTCGAGATCGTCGCGGAGAACGTCGACGAGTGCGTCCTGTGCCGGCTATGCCTCGACATCGCCCACCTCGACGTCGTCGACGGTGCGGTTCGCGTGCTCAAGCTCTACGACGGTGGCGTCGAGCTGGAGTAGCTGCGGTGTTCGCCCTGGCTGCCACGGATCCGGAGGGCACGCCGAAGAAGCGTTAGATCGGCGGTGGCGGGGAGAGCAGCCCGACCGCCGTGGCGACCGAGCCGTCGAGCGGAACGGAGGCCGCGAGGTCGACGAGCTCGAACAGGCGCAGGACCGCCGCGCCCGGCGTTGCCGTGATGCGCAGCCTCTGGCCGCGTCCCGCGAGCGTCCGCTCGAGCTCGTGCAGGAGGTGTATGCCGGCGCTGTCGAGGTATTGCACCCGGGAGAGGTCGAGGACGAGGCCGGGGTCGGCCCGCCCGACGCTCGCCACCAGCACCGGACGTAGTTCGCTCACTCGCGCGAGGTCGATCTCGCCCTCCAGGCGGACGACCGGCACGACGCCGTTGACGCGCTCGAGCACCAGCCCTGGGGCGGAGACCGGCTCGTCGTTGGTGGCTACCGACACCGGGCTCGGCGCGGCGAGCTTCAGGCGCAGCTGCACCCGCGTCCCCTCGTCGCCGGTCGCGATGTTGACCGTGTCCATGAGCATGCGCATGAGCCGCAGGCCGTGACCGCGGTCGCTCTGCCCGCCGGCCGGCCGCCAGGTGCCGCGGTCACGCACGCTGACCACGACCTCGGGGCCGCTGATCTGAGCGCGGACATCGATGACTGCGCTCGAGCTGGCGGCGGCATGCTCGATCGCGTTCGCGCAGGCCTCGCCCACCGCGATCAGCACGTCGCCGGCCTCACGCGCGGTTGCCCCGGCTCCTCGCAGCCAAGCCCGCAACCGGCTGCGCAGGTCGCGGAGCTCCTCGGCCCGTTCGCGGATCGCGACCGCGAAGGAGTCCGTCGGCCCCTCGGTGCGCAGCGCGAGCATCGCGATGTCGTCGACGCGCAGCTCGTCCTCGATCAGCGTCGTGGTCAGGTGCTCGAGGCTCGCCTGCAAGTCGGCCGGCGCGGCTGCGACCGCGGCGCGCAGCTGCTCCAGGCGGCTGTCGATCGGGTCGTCGCGGCGCTCGACGAGACCGTCGGTGTAGAGCAGCACGGTGTCGCCCGGCTCCAGGACGAGCCGCTCCTGCGGGATTTGGCGCTTCGCCGGCGCGGCGCCCAGCGGCGTCGATCGCGCGCCCGGTAGGAAGCGAGACGGTCCCGCCGCCGGGATGTGCAGCACCGGCAGGTGCCCTGCGCTGACGTAGCGCAGCTCGCGCGTGAACGGGTCGAGGTCGAGATAGACGAGGGTCGTGCTCAGGCCGATGCGCAGATGGTCGACGAGGTGGTGCAGCTTCGCCACGACCTCGGCCGGCTCGAGTCCCTCGATCGCGTACGCGCGCAGCGCCGTGCGCAGCTGGCTCATCGTGGCGGCCGCGTCGATGCCACGGCCGACGACGTCGCCGATGACCAGACCGACGCGCCCGTCGGGCAGCGGGATCACGTCGTACCAATCGCCGCCGACCTCGATCTCCGGGCTGCCGGGAAGGTAGCGAACCGCGAGCTCGACGCCGTCGATCTCGGGCAGCTGCGTCGTCAGCATGCTGCGCTGCAGCGTGTGCGCGACCCGCCGCTCGCCGAGATCCTGCACCATCCCGATGAGGTACTGCGGGCGCCCCTCGGCGTTGCCGAAGGCGCTGCCGCTGATCTCCACCCAGATCGGCTCTCCCGCCGGGTCGATGTACCGCTTCTCGAAGCGGAAGACCGGCACGTTTCCGCTGACAAGCAGCTCGATCGCGTAGCGCGTGAAGGCGACGTCATCGGCATGCGTGATCGCGAGCGGGCCCAGCTCGAGGAGCTCCTCGCGGCTTCGTCGCACGGTCTTGCAGTAGGCATCGTTGACTTGCACGAAGTGCCCGTTCAAGTCCATCAACGCGATCCCGATCGGCGCTTGCTCGAACGCGATGCGAAACCGCTCTTCGCTCTCGCGCAGCGCTGCCTCGGCAGCGCGCTCGCGCGTCATGTCACGCGCGATCGTCGCGTAGAAGTCGACGTTTCCGTCGGGCGCCATGCGCGCGACGATCACCTGCGAGACGGGGATCTCATGGCCGTCGCGGTGCAGTCGCGCGAGGTTGCCGCGCCACGCGCCGCTGCTGCGCGCGACGGCCAGTGCCTCGCCCAGCACGCGCTCGCGCGCCCACGCCGGCGAGAACTCGCCGATGCGCTTGCCGGTGATGTCCTCGTCGATGCCGATGCCGACCATGCGCCGGCCGGCGGAGTTGACGTACACGAGATTGTTGTCGCGATCGGCGATCGAGACCCAGTCCGACGTCGCCTCGAGCACCGCGCCGAAGCGCCGCTCGGCGGTGCGCGCCCGCGCCCGTGCGGCAACATCCTCGTAGACGACGAGCAGCGAGTCGCCGAGCCGCGAGACGGCGATCTCGAAGCGGCCCGAGAACCTCGCGCCGCCCGGCAAGACGTCGCCGTACTCAAGCTCCATGCGTAGCGGCGTGCCCGTGTCGAGCACCCCGGCGAGCTTGTCGAACACGTGGCGCGGGATCTTCGGGAGCGCCTCGAGCAGGCTGCGGCCCGTAAGCTCGCTCGCGGGCAGGCCGGCGGCGGTGGCCGCAGCGCGGTTGGCGTAGTCGACGACGAAGTCGACGGCAGCTCCCGACTCGTCGCGGGCGGGCAGGATCACGACGGTCGCTTCAGGCAGCGCGTCAAGCGCCGCGAGCGCTCGAGCCGTTTCGTGCTTCGCGCGCCCAACTCCCATCCGCCGGCCGACCGCGTCAGGGTTCATGGGGGATGTTGTACCGGGCCGGCGGACTGCGCTGCAGCGGTGGCCGTCAGCTCAGCCTGGATCCACCGGGCTCAGCGCGGACCGAGCTGATCGTCGAGCGCGGCGTTCAAGAGCTTGTCGAGGTCCGGTACGGCCCGCAGCGTGGCCGGCGGCGGGTCCGCCGCACGGGCGAAGAACTCGGTCGACGACTCAGCTGCCGGACGGGCGAGCACGGCCAGGAGCGCGTCCACGACCTGCGGGTCGAACTGCGTGCCCGCGCACGCGCGCAGTTCCTTGACCGCGGCCTCGGGCGACTGCGCGCGGCGGTAGGGACGCGTCGTGGTGATCGAGTTGAAGGCGTCGGCCACGGCCACGATCCGCGCCGGCAGCGGGACTGCGGCGCCTGACTTGCCGTCGGGGTAGCCGCCACCATCCCAGTGCTCGTGCGAAGCCCGGACGATCTGACCGACATCGGTCATGCCACCGCCGACCTTGTCGAGCATCTCCTGGCCGGCGATCGTGTGCTGGCGCATGATCTCCCACTCGTGTTCGCTGAGCGGCCCGGACTTGTTGACGATCTCCTTGGGCACCGCGATCTTGCCGACGTCGTGCAGCAGCGCGCCGAACTCGACGAGCCGCCGCTCGTCTTCGTCGAGCCCGAGCTCGTCCGCGATCTCGAGCGATAGCGCGATCACGCCGTAGCTGTGCTCGCCCGTGTACTGGTCGTCGTGGACGATGACCTCGCCGAGCAGGAACGCGGTGCCTCGATAGGCGGCGCTGAGCTCGATCGCCTGGTCGATGCGGGCGCTGCGCTCGCGCGCGAAGATCCGCAGCAGACCGGCGAGCGGCAGCACGAGCACGAACGCGAACGGCTGGTCCTGCGCCGCGATCGCTCCCAGGAGCCCGATCGGCGTCAACAGCACGTCGACGAGGAAGACGAGGCCGGTCATGCGCAGTTGCAGGCGCGGCTGGACGCCGAGGACGAGCCATTCGCGTGTGGCGCCGGCCACGGTGTCGGCGGCGAACTGGCTGATCAGGGCGATCGCGAACAGCGGCCAGTCGTGCCAGTGAAATCCGTTGACGCCGCCGACGGTGAAGACGAGCGCCGGACCGACCGCATACCAGGCATTGCCGACGGCGACGACGAGCTGGCGCTCCGGGTTGTGGTCACGCACGATGTCGCGCAGCCGACCGAGCACGAGGCCGCCGGCGACGACGAGCGGCACCCATGCCGGATCGACGAGAAACAGCGCCGGTACGAAGACGATCTGGGTCGGCGGCGTATAGCCCGCGCCGACATCGAACTCGACGAGCGACACGACGGCGATCGCGACGATCAGCGCGACCGTGACCCCCGGCGGCGGAGCCGGGGCGCTGCTGATCCATGGCAGCGCGATCGCGACGGCAAGAAACGCCAGCGCTGCACCCATCTCGACGGTCGCCTCGCGGCGGCCCGCGTGTTGTCCCTGGCGCTCTCGCCGCTTCGCCATGAGCCGCTCGGCAGATTCCGTGAGGTGCGGCTTGGCCGTGCCGCGCATACGTGAGATCGCCGGCATGTCGTCGAGCACAAACACCCTCCGTGGTAATCGGCGTCGGCCTGATGCTAGCGGCCCCAAGCGGACAGATGTCCGATCCAGCACGGTCGGGCTTGAGTCGATGCGTGCCAGGGCCGACCTAGCCCCGGCAGAGCGTACGGAGGCGCTGCCCTCATCACAAGGAGAGTTACCGCTGTGTCAGCACGTCGCCTGTCCCTGCGCCTCGGCGCAACCGCCCTGCTCATCGGCGCCGCGTTTGCCGCAAGCACCGCCAGTGCCAGCGCCGGCATCCTCGTTGCTTCGTCGCCCTCCTGCGACGACCAGGCGGTCTCCAAGGTCTTCACCCGGTGGCACGACTATGCCTACTACACGCCGCTGCCCGGTGGCGACTTCGAGAGCGCCGCAGACGGCTGGTCGATGACCGGCGGCGCCACGACGGCCAGCGGCAACTCGCCGTTTCACGTCGGCCGTCCCGACGACGCCACGTCGCTGTCTCTGCCGGCCGGCAGCTCCGCGACGAGCGCTCCGATCTGCGTCGGGATCGACCATCCGACCTTCCGATTCTTCGCCAAGCGTCGCACCGGCACCTGGCTATCCCTGCCGATGCTGCGCGTCGACGTGCTGTTCCAGGACAGCCAGGGCGCGGTCAACTCGTTGGCGGTGGGTTTCGTGCTGAGCGACGGCAGCTGGCAGCCGACATCGCCGATCCCGGTCGTCGCCAACCTCCTGACACTGTTTCCGGGTGAGAACACGGCGGTCCGCTTCCGCTTTACCGCCAAGGACGAGGCCTGGTCGGTCGACGACGTCTGGGTCGACCCCTACCACCGCCGCTAGCGCTGCATCAGTGCCGGGCGCGACGCGTGCGCTGTCGTTCCTCCTGCTTCTCCACGACGTGGACGATGAGCTTGAGGATCTGGTCGACTCCGGTCGCCTTCGCTTGGCCGTAGGTGAATGCCTCGCGCCAGTCGGCGACATGGGCATCCGTGGCCATGACGTTGAAGAAGGCCCGTGGCATCTCGACGCGCACGCGCGCGTCTTGGGCGATCCCCTTCGTGACCTTCAGGCCCGGCAGCTCGACGCGGTACATCTGCACGTCGCCGCGGCCGCGCAGCTCGACCGCGAAGATGAGCTTCAGCGGGGCTAGCGCGGGAACCTCCGCGAGGAAGCGTTTGACAGCGGTTTCGATGAGGGTCTTCGCGTCCTCGGACATGGGTCAAGACCCTAGATGATCGATCGCTCGGAACGCCCTTGCAGCCCCGCTGGCCGTGTCCAGCCAGCACACCGGGGGCCGCAACCGTCGCGGCCCCCGTGTCGTTCCATGACTGTGCGAGGCGATCAGCCGGATGGGCCTGTCGCCGTGCTGGATCAGCCCTCGACGTTCGCGCAGATCGCCGTGGCGACCACCGCGTAGCGCCCGCCGTTGACGATCTCCGTGACCTGAGCCCTCCACTCGGTGGGCTTGCCGTTGACGATCGTGGTCGGCTCGCTGCTCGTCACCGCGAGCGTCAGCGGGTTCGCGGGCTGGCTGGGATCGGTCGCCAGAAGCGCCGGGTCGACGGGCGGGTAGGTCTCGCCAACACCGCCGCCGACGACGTACTTGCCCGCGGGACATGTCGCGATCGCGATCTTGCCGTTCGTGCTGTTCCAATCCGCCGCCGGGTTGCCATTCGCTGCCGGCACGCGGGTCGTCACGACCTGGAGACCGCTGAGGCCCGGGCTGCCGGCCGCACCGGCCGCACCGGCCGCACCGGCTGCACCGGTCGCACCGGTGTCGCCCTTGGCGCCGGCCGCGCCGGCGTCACCCTTCGCGCCGGCCGCTCCGGCAGCGCCCGCCGGACCCTTGGCGTTCCAGAACACCTTCGTCGAGAACTCGTCTCGACGGCAGGACGAGCTCGCCTTCAGCGGCGCGCCGCCGGGACCTGCGATGCGGGCATAGCCCGCCGAAATTCCGTTGGCCTGCTTCTTGCTGATGCATGCGTAGACCAGCCCGTCCGCGGCCTGCGCAGAGCCTGCGCCCATCGCGGCCATAAGCCCTGCCGCGACGGTCCCCGCGACTAATCTACGTGTTACCCCGGCCATGTCTATAACCTCCGTGTCGACCTCCGGCGCTCACCGCTTCATGCGACAGCGCCCTCTCGTCGACATCATGGGGCCATCCGCACAAGGTAGACCTGGCCAGAGGTCGCGTTTATCAACCCGAGCTGTGATCGGCGCGCTGAGCGCTGCCGCCGCGCTGTTGACGGCGGGCTGCGGCGGATCGGACAAGCCGGCCAGCACGCAGCCGCCGACGAGCACACAGCCGACCGCGCTCGAGGTCAACCAGCGCGGCGTCCTGGCGACGATCGACGAGCTCCAGATCGCCGCGCGCGCCGGGGACGCCGGCAAGATCTGCCGCGACCTCTTCACGGCCAAGCTGCGGCGCTCGATCGGCGCCGGCTGCGACACCGAGGTGCGCAAGCAGTTCGGTCGGACCACCTCGCTCTCGGTCGGGCGCGATTTCCAGGTCGACGGCGCCAAGGCGAAGGCGGTCGTCCGCGATCGGTCGGGCCGCACGGCGACCCTGCAGCTCCTCAAGCAGGGCGATGTGTACAGGATCGACCGCCTGACACGCGGCCAATCCTGAGCGCGCCCGCGGCCCTCGACCGGAGGTCAGATCTTGTTGCGCTGCAGCAGCTTGCGCCCGATGACCATCTTCTGGATCTCCGAGGTGCCCTCGCCGATCAGCAGCAGTGGCGCATCCCGGTACAGGCGCTCGATCTCGTACTCCTTGGAGTAGCCATAGCCGCCGTGGATGCGGAACGACTCCTCGACGACGAAACGGCCCGCCTCGGAGGCGAACAGCTTGGCCATCCCCGCCTCGAGCTCGGAGCTCTCACCGGCGTCCTTCAGGCGCGCGGCCTTGCGCGTGAGCAGCCGGGCGGCCTCGATCTGCGTCGCCATGTCGGCGAGCTTGAACTGGATCGCCTGGTGCTGGCAGATCGGCTTGCCGAACGCCTTGCGCTCCTGTGAGTAGCGCAGCGCGAGCTCGAGCGCGCGCTGGGCGATGCCGACGCCGCGCGCGGCGACGTTCGCCCGGCCGACCTCGAGCGCATCCATCATCTGCTGGAAGCCACGGTTCAGTCCGGCCTCCTCGCCGCCGAGGATGTTCTCGGCCGGGCACTTGTACCCGTCGAAGACCAGCTCGGTCGATTCGACGCCCTTGTAGCCCATCTTCTTCAGCGGCGGCGGGACGATGAAGCCCGCGTATTCGCCGGTGTTCTCGGAGACGTCCGGCTCCTTCTCGGCGATGAAGCACGTCATCCCCTTGTAGGGCGGGTCGGCCTTGGGGTCTGTCCGCACGAGGACGAAGACGAGCTTTGAACGCAGGCCGTTGGTGACCCACATCTTCTGGCCGTTGATCTCGTAGCTGCCGTCGTCGAGCTTCTTGGCGGTGCTCTTCAGCGCCTGCACGTCGGAGCCCATCTCCGGCTCGGAGAGGCTGAACGCCGCGCGCCACTCGCCGGTCGCCATCTGCGGCAGGTACTTCTGCTTCTGCTCTTCGGTGCCGAACTTCATCAGCAGATAGGAGCCGATGAAGTGCGTGTTGATGATCCCCGAGATCGATATCCAGCCGCGCGAGAGCTCCTCGACGATCATGACGTAGGTCGTCAAGTCCAAGCCCATGCCCCCGTACTCCTCGGGGATCGTCACCCCGAACAGCCCGAGCTCCTTCATCTGCTCGACGATCGGCGTCGGGAACTCGTCCTCGTGGTCGTAGTGCTCGGCGTTGGGCAGGATCTGCTCGTCGGCGAACTGGCGGACCATCGCGATGATGTCCTTCTGCTCGTCGGTGTACTCGCTGTACGGCGCGGGGGCTACGGCCATGTTCGTGACGTTCTCCTGGTCCAGATCTCGCGGGGCACGCTGCCGGATCAGCTTAGCCTGGATCCACCGAAGATCGTGGATGGCTCGGCGTCGGGAGGCGAGTCAGCATGGGTCGGCCGAGCGCCCGCTGGGTAGGTTTCCTTCACGGCGAGGCCGAGCCGCGCTGGCGACGGCTCCCGGCGGCGAGACGCCGCGAGATGCGGTGGATCCAGGCTTACATGCGCGGCTGCTGAAAGACTGCGCGCGCTCATGGCCAACTTCGCTGTCGACGTCGTCGAGTCCGCGCCGCCCGATCGCCTCGCGCTCGTCGAGCTTGCGCGCGACGGAGCACGGCGCGAGTGGTCCTTCGGCGCCGTCGCGCGCGCGGCCCGCCGGCTCGCAGCGCATCTGCACGAGCAGGGCGTGTGCCGCGGCGACACGGTGCTCACCCTCGTCGGCAACCGGCTCGACTGGGTGACGACGATGGTCGCTTGCTTTCGCCAGGGCTACGTCGTGCTGCCCTGCAACGAGCAGCTGCGCCCCAACGACCTTCGGCTGCGGCTACAGATCTGCCCGCCCGCGCTCGTCGTCTGCGACACCAGAAACGCGGACGTGCTGTCGCAATCGGGCTGGGACGGAGCGACGGTATGGGTGCCGGGCGTCGACGCGTTGCCCGACGTGGAGGCGCCGGCGCCCGCGCGGCTATCAGCGCTGGATCGGAGCCTGATCACCTTTACGTCCGGCACCGCCGGCGAGCCCAAGGCGGTCATCCACGGCCAGCGCTACCTCGCCGGCCAGCGCGTCCAGGCCGGGCACTGGCTGGCGCCATCATCCGGTGACCTCGTCTGGTGCACCGCCGCGAGCGGCTGGAGCAAGTCCGCGCGCAATGCCTTCATCGCGCCGTGGATCCGCGGCGCGGCGGCGCTCCTGCACGACGCGCGCTTCGAGCCCGCCGAGCGCCTGTCGTTGCTCGAGCGCGAAGCGGTGAACGTGCTCTGCATGGCGCCGACCGAATACCGCGTGATCGCCAAGCGCGCGACGCTGCGGCCGCTGCCGTCGCTGCGCGGGCTCGTCGCCGCGGGCGAGGCACTCAACCCGGAGGTGCTGCGCGCGTGGGAGGAGGCGACCGGCTTACAGATTCGCGACGGCTACGGTCAGACCGAGACCGGCCAGCTGACCGGCATGCCGCCCGGCGAGGAGGTCCGGCCCGGCTCGATGGGTCGTCCCCTGCCGGGCATGGGACTGTCGATCGACGACGGTGAGCTCGTCGTCGACGCGGCGACCGTCCCGACGTTCTTCTTGCACTACCAGGGCGAGGAGCCACCGGACGGCATCTGGCGCACAGGCGACCGCGTCGGCCAGGACGACGACGGCTACCTGTTCTTCGAGGGCCGCACCGACGACGTCATCATCTCCGCCGGGTACCGCATCGGGCCGTTCGAGGTCGAGTCGGCGCTGGTCGCACACGACGCGGTCGCCGAGGCCGCGGTGGTGGCCGCACCCGATGACGAACGCGGCAGCATCGTGCGCGCCGTGGTGGTTCTGCGCGATGGCTTCGCCGCGTCCGACGACCTCGCCCGCGCTCTTCAGGATCACGTCAAGTCCACGACCGCGCCGTACAAGTACCCGCGCGTCGTGACCTTCGCGCCGGAGCTGCCGAAGACCGCGAGCGGCAAGATCCGCCGCGCGCTCCTGCGTGGCGAGGAGTGAGTGAGACCCCGTCGAGGGGGTGTGTCGTCCAAGTGGCCCTATAGGGGTCCAGGGCGACACACCTCGATGTGTCGACTACCCCGGCAGCGCCACCACCGCGTCGATCTCCACCTGCGCCCCCTTGGGCAGCGACGCGACCCCGATCGTCACTCGCGCCGGTGGGTCGGCCTCGAAGAAGCGTGCATACGCCTCGTTGATCTCGGCGAACGCATCCATGTCGGTCACGTAGACGGTCATCCGCACCGCGTCGCCGAGCGTGGCGCCGGCGGCCGCGCACACCGCCGTGAGGTTCTTCAGGCAGCGGTCCGCCTGCTCGGCAGGCGTGTCACCGACGAGCTCCCCCGAGTCGGGATCGAGCGGGGTCTGGCCAGAGCAGAACAGCAGACCACAGGCGCGGACAGCGTGGCTGTAGGGACCGATCGCGGCGGGGGCGCCGATGGCCGTCACGGGTTCACGGTGGTTTGACACGTTGTTTGACTCCTGGCTGCTGAGGGACCCGGTGTGGTCGCACGGTACCCGCTGCTACCGTGGACACATACGGATGCGCCTTACGGCATTGCAGGTTCTGTTGCTCGCCGCTGGCCTCGTCCTACTCGCGGCCCCGTCTGCCGGTGCCGCCGTCGCGTTCGGACCATGCGACGCGCCACCGCCGCTGCAATGCGCATCGCTCGACGTGCCGCTCGATCGCACTGGCCAGGTCGGCGGCGTGCTGCGACTCGCGGCGGTGCGGCGCCTGGCGCCGGCCAACCCATCCAACAGCGCCGTCGTCGCGTTCGCAGGCGGACCCGGTCAGGCGGCGACCCCGCTCGCGGTCTCCTTCGGCGACGTCATGGCGCCGGCGCTCGCCACGCGCGACCTGCTGGTCTTCGACCAGCGCGGTACCGGCGGCTCCACGCCGCTGCGCTGCGCCTTCTTCGGGACGTCGTTGACCGCGATCGGCAATCGCTGCGCGGACGAGCTCGGCGCCGCCCGCGGCCACTACACGACGGCGGCGAGCGTGGAGGATCTCGAGTCGCTGCGCGCGCAGATCGGCTACGACAAGCTCGTGCTCTACGGCGTCTCCTACGGGACGAAGGTCGCGCTCGAGTACGCCGCCCGCCATCCCGATCGCGTCGAGTCGCTCGTCCTGGACTCGCTCGTGCTGCCGGGCGGACCCGACACGCTGCAGCGCTCCACGTTCGCTGCGATGCGCCGCGTCCTCGGCGACCTGTGCGCCAGCGACGCGTGCGCCAACATCTCCCGCGACCCCGCGGCGGACCTCGCGGGCCAGGTCAAGCGCCTGGGTCGCAAGCCGCTGCGCGGCCGTTTGACCGACGGCAGCGGTCGGCGCTTGAAGGCCGGCATGAGCCGTGGTGACCTGCTGAACATCTTGCTCTCGGGCGACAGCAACCCGACGCTGCGGGCCGAACTGCCGGCCGCGCTGACGTCCGCGCGCCGCGGGGACTCCTCGCCGCTGCTGCGCCTCGCCGCCCGCTCGGCGGGCATCATCAACCTGCGCCGTCAAGCGAGCGGCCCAGATTTCAGCGACGCGGTCTTTGCAGCAACGCTGTGCGAGGAAGGCGCCTTCCCGTGGGATCGCAATGCGGGCGGGCGCGCACGCGCAAAGCAGGCCAAGGCGATGGTGGCGCGGCTCGGCAACGAGCTCTTCTATCCCTTCGACGGCCCGAGCGCGCTGGCCACGGAGATCATGGAGCTGTGCGTCGCATGGCCGGTCGCGGCGCCCCCGCCCGCACCGACCGGTCCCCTGCCGAACGTCCCGACGCTCGTCATCAACGGCGCCGCGGATCTGCGCACGCCGCTGGAGGACGCCAATCGGATCAGGGAGTTCATCCCGGGCGCACAGGTGCTCCAGATTCCGCACACCGGTCATTCGGCCGCGGCCAGCGACGACTCGCTGGAACGGTGCGCGCTGCGCGGCGTGACCCAGTTCTTCAGGAATGAGACGGTGACGCCATGCGGGTCGAGCCTGAATCCGTTCTCGCCCACCCGCGTCGCGCCGACGCGCCTGCAACGATTGCCCGGCATCGGTGGCAAGAGCAAGGTCGGCCAGACGATTTCGGCCGCGGTGCTCACCGGCGAGGACATGCGTCGCCAGATCATCGGCGACCTGCTGGCGCTCGGGCAGCTGCCCCGGCGCGCGGGCGGACTGCGCGGCGGGAGCGTCACCGTCAGCCCGCAGGGCGTTCTCAGTCTCCACGACGTCGTCTACGTGCCCGGCGTGCAGGTCTCCGGCCGCGTGCCGCTGCCGCCCGACGCCACCCAGGTCCTGTACATCCGCGGCTCCAAGGCGGCCCGCGGGCGCATCGTGATCACACCGAAGACGATCACCGGCACGCTGGCCGGGCGCCACGTGAACTTCCTGGCCGGCGCGGCAGCAGTGAAAGACCCGCCGCGCCTGCCGTGGTCGCGCAAACTGCTGCGTCTGTTGGCGCTGCGAAGCAGCGGGTAGCTACTGCGGACATGGCCAACGCCCTCGCAAAGGAGACCTCGCCGTACCTGCGCCAGCATCAGAACAATCCGGTGGACTGGCTGCCGTGGGGCGAGGAGGCACTGGGCCGCGCGCGCGAGGATGACCGGCCGCTGCTCGTGTCGATCGGCTACTCGGCATGCCACTGGTGTCATGTCATGGAGCGCGAGTGCTTCGAGAACGAGGAGATCGCGCAGCTCATGAACGAGCGCTTCGTCTGCGTGAAGGTCGACCGCGAGGAGCGCCCCGACGTCGACGCGATCTACATGGAGGCCGTGCAAGTGATGACCGGCCAGGGCGGCTGGCCGCTGAATGTCTTCATCACGCCCGAGCAGGTGCCGTTCTACGCCGGCACGTACTTCCCGCCGCAGCCGCGTCGCGGGATGCCGAGCTGGCCGCAGGTGCTCGATGCCGTATCGCGGGCGTGGGAGCTCAAGCGCGACGAGATCCGCAAGCAGAGCGGGCCGATGACGGCCCGGCTGGCTGGCGGCGCACGCCTGAAACCCACCGAGGGACCGCTCAGCGCGCGGATCCTCGATGACGCCGTCGCCGAGCTGCGCTCGCACTTCGACTCGATCAACGGCGGCTGGGGGAGCGCGCCGAAGTTCCCCACGTCGTCGACGATCGAGTTCCTGCTGCGACGCGGCGAGGCGTCGATGGCGCTGCAGACGCTGCGCTCGATGGCCTCCGGCGGGATCTACGACCAGGTCGGGGGCGGCTTCGCCCGCTACTCCGTCGACGAGTCGTGGACCGTCCCGCACTTCGAGAAGATGCTCTACGACAACGCCCTGCTCGCGCGCGCCTACCTGCATGGCTGGCAGGTCAGCGCCGATCCCGTCCTGCGCCGCACGGTCGAGGAAACGCTGGACTGGGTGCTGCGGGAGATGACCGGTCCCGAGGGGGCGTTCTACTCCGCGCTGGACGCCGACTCCGAGGGCGTCGAAGGCAAGTTCTACGTGTGGTCGATCGACGAGCTGCGGACGATTCTGGGCGACGACGCAGCCGTCGCGATCGGCTGGTTCGGCGCCTCCGAGCAGGGCAACTTCGAAGGCGCGAACATCCTCGAATCGCGCGGACCGGAGCCCGAGCCCGAGGTGCGCGAGCGCATCCGCGCCACGCTGCTTCGGGCACGCAAGGCGCGTATCCGCCCGGGCCTGGACAACAAGCGCCTGACCGCCTGGAACGCGCTCATGATCAGCGCCCTGGGTGAGGCCGGCGCGGTGCTCGAGCGCGCCGACTACCTCGACGCGGCCCGCGACGGCGCAGGGTTCATCCTCGACGAGATGCACGCGCCCGATGGCCGGCTGCTGCGCACGTACAGCGCCGGCGAGGCAAAGCTCAACGCCTACCTGGAGGACCACGCGTTCCTGCTCGAGGCGCTCATCACGCTCTACGAGGCGACGTTCGAGTCACGCTGGTTTCAAGCGGCGCGTTCGCTGGCCGACACGATGATCGAGCGCTTCGCCGATGCCGAGCACGGCGGCTTCTTTCAGACCTCCAGCGACCACGAGCAGCTCGTCGCGCGACGCAAGGAGATCGATGATGCGCCGATCCCGTCGGGCCAGTCGAGCGCCGCGTTCGGGTTGCTGCGACTCGCCGCGCTGACCGGCGACGCGCGCTACGAGGAGCAGGCCGCCGGCGTCCTGCGCCTATTCGGGGACCTTTTGCTGCGCTCTCCGCTGGCGTTCGGGCACCTCTTGCAGGCGTTGGACTTCCAGCTCGCCTCCGTCCGCGAGGTGGCGCTCGTCGGCACGGACACACGCGAGCTGGAGCGCGTCGTACGCAACGACTTTCGACCGCACGTCGTGCTGGCCGGGGGCGATGGGACCAACGGCGACGCGGTACCGCTGCTCGCGCAGCGCAGGCCCGTCAACGGCGCGGCTGCCGCCTACGTCTGCGAGCGATTCGCGTGCCAGGCGCCGGTGACCGAGCCCGCGGAGCTCGAAGCGCTGCTGCGCCCGGCGCGCTGAGCGCAGCTACGCCGCGGCGTCGAGCTCGCGCAGCTCCTCGTCGCTGAGCTTCAGCTCCGCGGCGGCGGCGTTCTCCTCGAGGTGCGCGACCGAGCCGGTTCCGGGGATCGGCAGCGTCACCGGCGAGCGCGCGAGCAGCCACGCGAGCGCGATCTGGCCGGGGCTCGCGTCGTGGCGGCGCGCCAGCTCGTCGACGACCGCGCCCGGCCTGGCGAGCTCGCCGGCAGCGAGCGGGAACCAGGGAAAGAAGCCGAGTCCGTCGCGCTCGCAGATCTCGAGCACGTCGGTGGAGTCGCGGTAGACGAGGTTGAAGCGGTTCTGCACGGTGACGACCTCGACGATCGAGCGCGCCTGCATGAGCTGGTCGATCGAGACGTTGGAGACGCCGACGTGGCGGATCTTGCCCTCGTCCTGCAGCTCCTTCAGCGCGCCGACCGACTCCTCGTAGGGCACGTCGGGATCTGGTGCATGCAGCTGGTAGAGGTCGATGCGGTCCACCTGCAGGCGGCGCAGCGAACCCTCGCACGCCTGTCTGAGGTGCTCCGGGCGGCCGTTGCGCGGCCATTCCCCGGGCGTGCCCGGCGGGCGGACGAGGCCGCCCTTCGTGGCGATCACGAGGTCTTCGGGATACGGATGGAGGGCCTCGTAGATGAGCTCTTCGCTGACATACGGGCCGTAGCTGTCGGCGGTGTCGATGAGGTTGATGTCGAGCTCGACCGCGCGCCGCAGCACGGCGAGCGCCTGGTCGCGGTCGGCGGGGGGGCCGGTGATCTGCGGTCCGGTGATCCGCATCGCGCCGAACCCGAGGCGGTTGACCGTGAGGTCACCGCCGATCGTGAACGACCCGGCTTGGGCGACCGTGCTCACGCCTCGCTCGCCTCAGCCGCGTCGGCCGCCGCCACGGCGGTCATCGCGCCCTGGAAGCCGATCTTGGAGTGTGTTCCGTCGCAGAACGGCTTGTTCGACGAGCCGCCGCAGCGGCACAGGAAGATCGGGTCGCCGTCGCCGCCGGGCACCGGTTCGCCGTCAGCCCCGACGAGGTTGACCACGCCGGTCACCTTGTAGGAGCCGTTCTCGGTCACCGTCACCGTCACATCGGACATCTGTCAAAGCTCCTCATGTCGAATCCCGGGGTGCCTACAGAACGGGCAGGTAGCGGTCAAGCTCCCACTGGCTGACCTGAACGCGGTAGTCCTCCCACTCGCGGCGCTTGATCTCCACGTAGCGGTTGAACATGTGCTCGCCGAGCGCGCGCAGCACGAGCTCGGACTCGGCCGTCAGCTCGATCGCTTCGCCGAGCGTCTCGGGTAGCTGCTCGATCCCGAGCCGGCGGCGGTCGTCGGGCGACAGGTGGTAGAGGTTCTTCTCCATCGGTTCGGGCAGCTCGTAGCCCTTCTCGATCCCCTCGAGGCCCGCCTGCAGGAGGGCGGCGAAGGTCAGATAGGGATTGCAGGCGGGGTCGGGGCAGCGCAGCTCCATCCGCGTCGCCTTCTCCTTGCCGGGGTGGTAGAGCGGCACGCGCACGAGCGCGGATCGGTTGCGCCGGCTCCAGGCGACGTAGACCGGCGCCTCGAACCCGGGCACCAGGCGCTTGTAGGAGTTCACCCACTGGGCGAAGATCGAGGAGATCTCGCGGGCGTGCTTGAGCTGACCGGCGATGAACGCCTTGCCGACGTCGGACAGGAAGTACGGGTCGTCGGCGTCGAAGAACGCGTTGGCGCCGTCCCGAAAGAGGCTCATGTGGGTGTGCATGCCCGAACCGTTCTCGCCGAACAGCGGCTTGGGCATGAACGTCGCATGCCAGCCGTACTTCATCGCGTACTCCTTGACCGTGATGCGGTACGTCATGCAGTCGTCGGCCATCTTCATCGCGTCGGCGTAGCGCATGTCGATCTCGTGCTGGCTCGGACCGACCTCGTGGTGCGTGTACTCGACGTGGATGCCGAGCTGCTCCAGGGCGAGCACCGTCTCACGGCGCACGTCGGAGCCGGCGTCCAGCGTCGTGAGGTCGAAGTACCCGCCGTTGTCGAGGACCTCGGTGCCCTTGGAGTCGCGAAAGAGGAAGTATTCGAGCTCGGGGCCGACGTTGAACGTGTCGAAGCCCATGTTCCCCGCGCGCTTGAGGGCGCGGCGCAGGACGTGGCGCGGGTCCCCTTCGTAGGGCGTGCGCTCGGGGGTGAGCACGTCGCAGAACAGCCGCCCGACGCCCTGCTCCTCCGGGCGCCAGGGCAGCACCGCGAACGTCGTCGGGTCCGGCATCGCGAGCATGTCCGATTCCTCGATCGCGTTGAAGCCCGTGATCGACGAGCCGTCGAAGCCCATGCCGCCCTCGAAGGCGTCGTCGAGCTCGTCACGGTTGATCGAGAAGGACTTCAGCTGACCGAGGATGTCGGTGAACCAGAGCCGGATGAAGCGGATGTCGCGCTCGGCGACGATCGCCTTGACGTCGTCGGGCGTCTTGGGGCGGTCGTCGCTCATGGGGTGCAGCCTATTGGAGCCTCTGAGGCGCCGGATTGTTGCCGGTGTATTACCTCAGCCAGCGCCGCGCCCAGCGCTCGATCTCGTAGACCGCCGGGGCCAGCTCCTGCCCCATCTCGGTCAGTGCGTACTCCACGCGCACGGGCCGGCCGGGACGAACCGTGCGACTGACGACGCCGCGCGCCTCGAGCTCCTTCATGCGTTCGGAGAGCAGGCGGTCCGACAGCTCGGGCACCGCCTCGGCGATCTCACCGAAGCGCAGGGCGGTGCGGTGGATGAGCACTCCGACGATGGCGCCGGTCCAGCGCCTGCCGATCAGCTCGATCGCTTCGTGGTAGAAGGGGCAACAGCACTGAGACCCCTTGCCGCCGGCCGCTGAGGTGTGCTGCGCCGGCCCGCGCTCCCGGGCCGGCCGCCGACCTTCCTCGGCAAGACTCATCGGCGTGTACCTTACGCGGCTCGGAGGGTCCGCGTGTCTTCGACGGATCCGTCGACCGGCACATCGCCGGCGACGTTGACCATGGCGGTGAAGCGCTCGAGCGCGACATAGGCGATCGCCTCGAGGATCTGCTCATCGGTCCAGCCATGCTCGCGCGCCTCCTCGTGGAGGTGCATCGGAGGTCGGCCGGGATTCTCGACGACTGCCTTGAGATAGCGCAGGAGAGCCGCCGCGCGCTCGTCCTTGGAGTTGAACTCGCGCGCGAGTGAGACCTCGTCGAGTGCGAGGCCTGTCTGGCGCGCGGTGCGGCTGTGCAGCGCGATGCCCGGCTGCGAGCCGTGGTGCTCGGCGATGGCCAGCGAGATGCGCTCGAGCATCGGTACGTCGAGCTCGCCGCGGCGCAGCTCGGAGCGAAAACGCGCGTACCCGCGCAGCGCTGCGGGCGAACCGGCGAGAGCGCCGAGGAAGTTCGGGAGCTGACCGCCGGTCGCGAGCGCGCCGCGGAGCACCGGCACCGATCCCTCGGGGGCCGTGAGGTCATCGTGTATCTGGAACCTGCTCATTGCTGTCTTCATTTGGGGGGCCTTCTGGGGGGCGGTGGAGTCGGCGGTCCGTGCCAGTGCTGTACTCGCGACTCGTTCCTTACTTGGCGTAAGTGTAGGCCGCGACCCTGGGACACACAAGTGCGGCGGGTGTCAGTTTGTACGCGCCGACGCTAAATGCGGGCTCATCGAGATGTGGAGACTCTGCAAAGACTTCCCGGGCGGGCAGCTGGGCAATCGGGCTGCGCGAGAGATGTCTACGGACGCCTGCGATGGGCTGGATCACCGCAGACACGGGGCGGTCCGATGCCGGGCGGCGCCGACAGCGGGTCGCATCGAACCTGTGGATGCGGCCCATTCGAGGAAGCCGATCCGCTAGAGCGGCTCGCGGCGAGAATCCGCCGCCTCAGGCGGGATCAGTGTCCGCTGAGTGTGCCGGCGTCGCCGGTGCCGAGGGCGACGAGGATCAGCAGCAGGCCCATCAGCAGCGCCCACATCGCCATCCGGTCCGGACGTGGACCGATGCGCTCGATCGTGCGGCGCGGCGAACGGCGGCGATCGATCTCGATGCGAGGCACCGTGGGAGCCGGGACCGTGCGGCCCCGGATCTCGACGGTGCGACGGGCGGGCATCGCGCTGTCGCGAGGGTGCTCGCGCAGGCGCGGCGCGTGCCCAGCGCCGTCAGCGTGATCCCCGCGGCGCGCGGCGACGTCCTCGGGCCAGCGGCGGGGAGCGATGTCGTTCTCGGCAGCGCGGCGCAGGGCGGCGGCGTCCTGCGCGAGCCAGCGCGGCGGCGCGGCGTCCTGCGCGAGCCAGCGCGGCGGCGCGGCGTCCTGCGCGCGACGGCTCGGCGGCGCGTTGTCCTGCGCGCGACGGCTCGGCGGCGCGTTGTCCTCCGCGCGACGGCTCTGCGGCGCGTTGTCCTCCGCGCGACGGCGCGGCGGCGCGGCGTCCTCCACGCGGCGGCGCGGCACAGCGACCTCCGCCTCGACATGGCCTCGCTCGCGGATCGCGCGACGGGCGGCAAGATCGGCCTGGTCTGCGCGCCTGCGCGCCTCGTCAGTGCGCTCGGCGGCATCCCGGAGATGTTGTACATCGGCCCACCAAGCGCGGGCCTCCGACTGTGCCATGCGGTTTTTGTCCTCTTTCGATGGATGCCTACGGGGTTAGCTGACGGGCTCGCGCTGAAAGAGCTGCGCTACGTCGTTGACACGACGATTCGCCCCTGCGTGTGGTTCCCCCGCTCCCGGCAACTGCGACCCAGGATTCGGCTGTCTGACGGCGGCATCGTACCAACCATGGATTCCCCTGCATACACGCAGTGTTATGGAGACTGCGGACGGAACTTGCGCAATTTGCGCGTTCGCGCCGCCACGGCAGGCGTCACGCCGGCCGACCAGCCCATCCCTCACGGAGATCCAGGCTTAGCCTGGAGCCACCGAATCTCGCGGCGTCTCGCCGCCGGGAGCCGTCGTCACCGCGGATCGACCTCACCCCGAGGGGTCGCCCTACGGATGATCGGCCGATCCACGCTGACTCGACTCCCGACGCCGAGCCATCCAAGATCTTCGGTGGCTCCAGGCTTAGCGGCCGGCGACTTGGGCGATGTAGGCCGCCACGTCCTTGGCGTCCTGACCGTCGAGCAGCTGCGCGGGCATCTGACCCGTCCCCCGCGCACGGCCCTCACGGATCGCGCTGAGCGTCAGGCCCTCCGTCGGCGCGAGCACGTCGAGGTTCGGCCCGACCCGGCCGACGGCGTTTGCGTCGTTGAGCGTGTGGCAGGTCGCGCACTTCTGGTTGAACAGCACCCGACCGCGCTGCACGTCGGCCTTGAGCTTCGTCCCGCCCGGCCCAGCCGAGGCCTGGTCGCTGAGCAGTACGACCACTGGAACGGCGAACCCGAAGATCACGATCAGCGCGACGACAGCGAACTCGCCCGCGTGCAGCCGCTTGACGCGGCCACGCTCAAGGGTCTCGCGCACGCCGCGCGGGCCGCCGCGCATCGCGACGAGGACGACCCCGAGCCCGACGGCGATGAAGAAGCTCAGAAAGATGAGGGCTGCCATGCGGCGCGGAATCTACTGAACGCGATGAACCGGAGGCTGCGGCCCGGTTGCGGGCCTCGCCCGAAGGGGTGTTCGGGGTTTGTCGTCGTGAGCGCGACCAACCCGGAACACCCCGTTTATCGGCGCCTGCCGGCACCGAAGTTCATGACCGGCGGCGCGACCGCTCGGAAGTCGTCGGTGCCAGTCGCGGCGAGGCGCTCCGCGGCCTCGGTCTCGGCCGTCGCGGCGCGCGCCTCGGCCTGGCGCGCGAGCTCGAGCGCGTCCAGCAGCGAGAAGTCCTTGACCTGCACGGCCACCCGGTCGCCGACCTCCAGGCGGCGCACCCCACGGGCGACGATGTTGATCGCGCCACCCGCCGAGGCGTGGCGCTCCAGCCGGCCATCGACGATCACCAGCGGCTCGGTGCGCACCGTCAGGCGGTCGCGCTCGTAGATCTGAGGCGAGACGATGATGTTGACCGTCTCCTCCTCGTCCTCGAGCAGCATGAACGTGATGCCCTTGGCAGTTCCCGGACGCTGGCGGGCGATGACGAGGCCGCCGACGCGCACGCGCGCCCCGTGCTCCAGCAGGCCGAGCGCGCCGACGCTGACGGCGCCCTCGGAACGCAACCGCTCGCGCAGCAGCGCGAGCGGATGGGCTGAAACCGTCAGCCCGGTCGTGGCGTAGTCGGCGACCATCTCATCCCAGGCCGACAGGGGCCGTAGCTGCGGCGCTGCGGGCAGGTCGAGCGCCAGCGCGAGCTGAACGCCCTGCTGCCCACGGACGCTCTGTCCCGGCGCGGTCACGCCGAGCTGCCACAGCGCGACGCGCCGGTCGCCGCCGGCCAGGACGTCGCAGGCCCCCGACCAGGCCAAGCGCTCCAATGCGGGACGACCGGCGCCGGCACGCGAGGCGAGGTCCTCCAGCGACCGGAACGGCCCGCCTTCGTGACGTGCCGCGACGAGAGCGGCCACCTCGTCGGCGCGCGCTCCGAGCACGTAGCCCAGGCCGATTCGCACCCCGGGCGGGTGGGTCTGATTCATCACGGTGCAGCCGACCTCGCTGGCGTTCACATCGGGCGCGTGGATCTCGATCCCACGCCGCTGTGCCTCGTGGACGAGTGCGTCGGGCGGATAGAAGCCCATCGGCTGCTCCTCCAGCAGCGCGCAGAGAAACTCCGGCCCGTAGTGCACGCGCAGCCACGTCGACTGATAGGCAAGCAGGCCGAAGGCGGCGCCGTGGGCCTTGGGGAAGCCGAAGCCCGAGAAGCCGGAGACCATCGTGAAGACTTCCTCGGCTAGCCCCTCGGTCACATCGGAGTGCTTCGCCATCGCACCGTCGACGAAGCGCCGGTGATGGGCCTCGATCGCCTCGGCCGAGCGCTTGCGGCTCATCGCCCGGCGCAGCCCTTCGGCCTCCCCTGCGCTGAAGCCGGCAAACGCCTGCGCGACCTCGAGCACCTGGTCCTGGAAGATGATCGTGCCGAGCGTGTCGCGCAGCGGCGGCTCGAGCGACGGATGCAGGTAGGGCACCTGGAAGTCCGGATCGACGCGCATGCGCTGGCGGCGCTCGATGTAGGGATTGACCGCGCCGCCGACGATCGGCCCCGGACGCACGATCGCGACCTGGATCGTGATGTCGTCGAGGTTCTCCGGGCGCGTGCGTCGCAGCGACCCCATCTGCGCGCGCGACTCGATTTGAAAGACGCCGGTCGTCTCGGCGTTCTGGATGCACTCGTAGGTCGCGGGGTCGTCGAACGGGATCCTCGACAGGTCGATGCGCTCGCCGCGGCGCGCGGCGATGTGCTCGACGCAGCGCTCGACGGCGCTCAGCATCCCCAGGCCAAGCAGGTCGATCTTCAGAAAGCCCGCGTCGGCGCAGGAGTCCTTGTCCCACTGCGCGAGCTGGCGGCCCTCCATCGCGGCCGGGACGAGCGGGACGCAGTCCACGAGCGGGCGCGTCGCGACGATCATCCCGCCCGAGTGCTGGGAGAGGTGGCGCGGCAGGCCGTACGCCTCCTCGGCCAGGCGCACGAGCCATCCCCAGCGGCCCGTCCGCCGGCCAGGGCCGAGCGCGGTGTCGATGTCGCGGTCGACCTCGCGCGAAGACCAGCCCTCGCTGCCGCGCGCGACCCGCTCGATCTCCCCCGGCGGCAGGCCCAGCGCCTTGCCGATCTCGCGGATCGCGCCGCGCGCACGGTAGGTCGGAAAGGCGGCCACCAGAGCCGATCGCTCGCGCCCGTAGCGCTCGTGCACCCGCGGGATGAGGACCTCGCGGATGTCGCGCGGGAAGTCGAGGTCGATGTCGGGCAGCGCGCTGAGCTCCTCGTTGAGGAAGCGCCCGAGCAGGAGCTTGTTGGCGATCGGATCGACGTGGCTGAGGCCGGTGAGGTAACAGACGATCGAGGAGACGCTCGAGCCGCGCCCGCGCCCCGGCGGCAGCAGCGCTCGTGCAGTCGACGCCCCTCGCACCTGTACCGCCACCTCGCGCGCGAGCTCGAGCAGGTCGCGGTGCAGGAGAAAGAAGCCGGCCAGGCCGAGGTCGCCGATGACACGCAGCTCCTCCTCCAGGCGCGCGATCGCCTCGTCGCGGTGCTCGTTGCCCGCTGGATAGCGCTCGTCGAAGAGCGCCTGGCAGACCTCCGCCAGCGCGCGGCCCGCGGTCGCGTCCTCCGCGCCGGGATAGCGGTAGCCGAGGTCGCTTGTGAGATCGAACCGCAGCGTGTCCGCCAGCCGTGCGGCCTCGGCGACCGCCTCGGGGTGATCGACGAAGCGGGCGGCCATCGCCTGCGGCGTCGTGAGCACGTGGGCGTGGTTGCCGCGGCGCAGCGGCTCGGAGGCGTCGAGCGTCGTGTGCCGGCGGATCGCGACGAAGGCGTCTTGCAGCCGCGCCCGCTCGGGCGTGTGGGCGTGGACGTTTCCGGTCGCGACCGTCGGTATGCCGAGCCGAGCCGCCAGCCCGGCGAGCCCGCGGTTCAGCACGCGATCGTGGCGGGCGAGCGGGCGTTGCAGCTCGACGCGGAAGGCGTCGGGGCCGAAGACGCTCAGCAGCCGGCGCATCGTCGGCTCGTCGCGGATCCCGTTGGATGCGCAGCCGCTGAGACAGACCAAGCCTTCGTGATGGCACTCGACGTCCTCGAGCGAGGCCGCAGGCTCGGTGCGGTCGCGCTGCGGCCCGTCGCGGGTGTGAGCGTGCGCCCGCGTCAGCAGCCGGCAGAGATTGCGCCAGCCCGTCTCGTCGCGGACGAGCAGCGTCAGGTGGCGGTCGTCGTCGAGCGTCACCTCCGCCCCGTGAATCGCGCGCAGCCCGAGCGCCTTCGCGGCCTGCGCGAACTCCATCGAGCCCGACAGCGAATCGTGGTCGGTCAGCGAGTACGCACCGTGGCCACGGTTCAGCGCCGCGGCGACGAGCTCCTCGGGCTGGGAGGCGCCGTCGAGAAATGAGTAGGCGGAGTGCGCGTGAAGCTCGACGTAGTGCGACATACGAACGCATGTTCGCATAGGTGGCGGTCGTCGTGCTCCACCCGGATCCTCATACCTCCATCGGCAGGCAGTCCAGCCGCGGCTCCCACAGCCCACCGGGCGGGCGCATCGCGGCCGACTCAAGCGTCGCCAGCTCGACCGTGTCCTCGGTCTCGGCACCGAGCTTGAAGAACGCCCCGACGCCGCCCGCGGCTCCGCTCGTCAAGCTGCGGGTGCCGTAGGTGCGCATGTCCACGTGAGCCCGAGCCCGCAGGCGCTCACCGAGCGCGCGGATCGCGCTCATGTTCTTCGGGCTGCGGCGAAAGTCCGCCCAAGCGGCCGCGATGTCGGGGTCGGTGAGATCGATGCGGGCCGTGAACTCCCGGCGCCTACCGCCCAGGCGCCGCTTGTCGGTGCCCACGGTGCCGAACGCGGGCCCGGCGGCGCCCGAGAGCGAGAGCTCGACCTGCCGGCCTTGGCGATCGAGCGTCAGCCCCATGACGACCTGCTCGCCGCCGCTGACCGCCGGCCCGCTCATGAGGGCGTGCGCGAGCGCGTTCGCAGACGCGCCGTAGTTCAGGGAGATCGTCAGCGGGCCGGCGGCATCCTTGCGCACGCCGAGGACGACCTCCGAAGCGCCTTCGAACCCGGCGCCCGCGATCAATGAGCTGAGCCCGAACCTGCCGAGCTCACGCAGGCCGCCCTCGTAGAAGACCGCCCGCGGCCGTGGCACGCGACCGCCGTCGCCGCGGATCGCGCGTACGATCGCGTCCGCCTCGCGGTCGTCGCGGGCGCTGAAGACCTGACCGCGACCCAAGACGCCCTGCATGCCGGCACGCGCCTCGTCGACGCCGCCGATGGTCCTCCCGTCCTTCTCCACTTGGAGGCGCAGCCCGACGCCGACCTCGACACCTGCGCCTGTGCGGCCGGCGACGGTCAGCCGGACGGTGCCGTCGGACAGGCGCTCGCGCAGCACGTAGCGGTCCCTGTCGATGCGCAGCAACATGACGTTGACGGCCAAGTGATGGCTGTCGCGCGTGCTCGTGACGGCGCAGGGACGCGCCCGCTGGACCTCGCAGCTGCGGCCGCTGACGAGACAGAGCCCACGATGCACCTGGCCGAGGACGGCGTTCGCGATCGCCGGCGCGCCGACGCCTACGCCCGACGCGGCGGCGCCGAGCAGCAGCACGGCAACGGCGACGAGCGCGACGTAGTCGACTGTCGCCTGGCCGCGTTCTGCTCGCATCCATCGCACGGCCCGCAGGCTGCCGAGCGCCCTATTACAGATCTAGACGCGTTTGTGTGAAAAGAACCCCAACTTCGTGCCGCCCAACGCACGGGACCCGGGCAGCCGCACATAGCGCCGGCCGGTACGGGCCTCGTCGGCCGCGACGAGACGCTCGAGCAGCACCGCCTGCGCGAGACCGACGACCAGGCAGCCCAGGGTGATCCGTAGGCCGGCGTCCCAACCGGCAGCGCGCAGCCCGAGCTCCCCGGGCACGACGAATATGGCCACGAGCACGACGAGGACCAGCACCGGCCACCACAGCGCCGTCGGCTCGCCGGTGAGCTCGGCGGCGCCCTCGGCGACGGGCTGCGCCCCGGCCATCCAGCGGCGCACGGCCAGCGGGCCGAGCAGCGCGATCAGCACGACAACAGCGGCGATCTGGATCACCGTGCTTCCCGAGCGGTTGCTCGCCTCGTCGACGCCGGCGAGCAGCACAGCGCTCGCCACCGCGCCGGCGCCCGCCAAGACCGCGCCCTCGAGGCGCAGGCGCTCACGGTAACTCGGCGGAGGCATACGGACCGCTAACGCTACCCGCGAGGCGGGATAGGACGTCCTGGCTCGAGCGCGCTGCTCACTGCCCGCTTCGCCCGTACTGCAGCGGTGATCTTCGATCGCCGCTGATCATCGTGCCCGGTGACGTCAGCGCTGGAGATACCACCTGCGCTCCTCCAGCTCGCGAAAGACCACGAGATTGCGCCCGCCGGTCGTGACGACCTCCCAGTAGCGCCGGCGCAGCGGCCGGTCGGTCCACCAGCGATCCTCGACGAGCCATGACTCGCGGACGGCATCGACAGCCAGGCCGTCGACGGTCAGCGGCATGCCGGTGGCGTCCGCGCACACCGCAGCGGCCCGGGGCTCGGCGATCCTCCTCGGGCCCGGACTCATCGAGCGATCCTTCCCGATGATCCTCCGGGTTCGAACGGGGTCAGCACCACACGACGCTCGGGCACGCGCGAGTCGGGATCGATCTCCAGGATGCGCAGGGCAGCGTCGGGTCCGGCAGCTGCGCGCGCCTGGCGAACGGCCTCGCGCAGGCGCTCGTCGCGGCGCACCGCGCCGTCGTCGAACAGCGCGCGCGCCTCAGGATGGGGTGGGCCGAAGCGCTCGACGGTGAGCTCCAGCGTCTCGGCCGGCGCGGGCAGCAGCGCCAGGCGACCGTCCAGCGCGAGCCGCATCCGTTCACCGTCGGCGAGCGCCTCGCGGAAGACGACGCGCTCGCGCCACGTGCCGCCTTCGACGAGCCGCGCTGAGAGCACGACCGCTCGGAGCGTGCGCCCGCGCCGCTCGCGGCGCGCGAGCAGACGATCGATGAGCAACCACAGAGCGCGGCCGAGCTGCTCGCCCGAGCCCGACTCGGGCAGCTCCAAGGTCTCGCGCAGCAGCTCGCCCGGCTTGCGCGGGCGCAGCGGGGTGTCCAAGCCGTTGGCGAGGTCGTGGGCGAGCAGGCCGGGGCGCCCGAAGCGATCGGCGAGCGCCGCGCGCGGCAGCTCGGCGAGGAAGCCGAGCGTCGCGACCCCCAGGCGCTCGAGCGGCTCGACGAGCGCGACGGTCTCCGTACGGCGGCGCAGCAGCGCGACCGGATGCGAGGCGAGCTCCTGCGCGCCGGTGAGCGTCGCGGGCCGCCGGACGCGCGCGCCGTGTGCCGCGACCATCGCGCAGAAACGCGTCGGTCCCTGCCCGATTCGCGGGGCGGCGAGGACCCGGCGCAGGCGCTCGTCGGAGCCCTGTGCCTGCGCGCCCGCTGCCAGATAGCCGTCGGCCAGCATTCGCGTTACCCGGCCGCAGTGCAGCCGCTGGAGGCCGCGCGCGTCGAAGCACGCCTCGCCGGGCCGCAGCGACTCGACCGCCGCACCGAGGTTCTCCAGCCGCGCCAGCGCGCACTCCCACGCCTCGGCGACCCCCATCGGATCGGGCGGCACGAGCGCCAGCGCGGGGCAGCGGGAGAGCGCCTCGCCCATGCGCATCCCGGCGTGGATCCCGAACGCCTCGGCGGCCTGAGAGACCTCGCCGACGAACAGCTCGCGGCCCGGCTCGGGAGCGAGCGCGGCCGGCTCGCCGAGCAGACCGGCGCGGCCGCCGGCGGCGACGGCGAGTTCGAAGCGCTCCAGTAGGACACAGACGATCACGCGAACGCATGTTCGCATCGATCGGATGCCCGCGCAAGCTCTGGACCGCCGCTCGGCGCGCTCGTAAGCTCCTCGGTGGAGATGCTAGGGCCATCCATGTTCGACAGCCGGACGAAGGCCCGCTCGCTCGCCTTCCTCTTTGCTGCCGGCGCTCTCGTCGGCGTGCTGACCGTCGGGCTCCCGCACTCCGACGCGATCCCCGACAGGAAGGTGCTCGCCGTCTCGGCCGTCTCGCTCGTGCTCGCGCTCGTCTTCTTGCGCTACGCCGCGCGCATACGCGACCCCCTGCTGCACGCGGCGCTGGGCGCCGTGACGATCATTCTCAGCCTCGTCATCCATTACACGGAGCACACGACGCTGTACCCGCTGATCTACATGTGGCCGGCGCTGTACGCGTTCTACTTCTTCTCGACTCCGATCGCGCTCGCCCACCTCGCTTGGATCGGCGCCGCGTACGCGACGGCCCTGAGCGTCGACAAGCAGATGGACGCGACCCTGCGGCTCGTGCTCGTGCTCGGGACGCCGCTCGTCATCGGGCTGATGATCTCGCGCCTGTTGGGGCACATGCGGGAGGGCATGGAGCGCAGCGCGCGCCAGGAGCGGGCGCTGCGGTCGAGTGAACGGCGCACCCGCGAGATTGTCGACAGCGCCCGCGACGGCTTCATCTCGACCGATACGGACGGGCGCGTGCTTGACATCAACGCCGCCGCCGAGGTCTTGCTCGGGCGCTCGCGCGCCGACGTGCTCGGGCGGCCGTTCCAGGATCTCGGCGTCCCGCACCGTCTGCACGCGAAGTTCGAGGAGCGCCGCCGGGCGTTGCTGGACGGCGCGCGCCAGGACGGTACGCGGCACCTCGCGCTGCGCGTCGTCATCGACCGCCCCGACGGGACGCGGCTGCGCGCCGAGACGATGATCTGGGTGGTCGAGCGCGAAGGCGAACTCACGTTCAACGCGCGCCTGACCGACATCGGCGACCGGCTGCGCGAGGAGGAGGAGCGCGAAAAGCTCCTGCGCTCCGAGGCCGCGCGGGCCGAGGCCGAGCGCACCGCCGCGACGATCGGGCGCCTGCAGGCGGTGGCCGACGCCGCGCTGACCGAGCGCAACCTCGACGTGCTCGGGCCGACGATCCTCCAGCGCACGCGCGAGGTCATGAACGCCGAGGCCGCCGCCCTGCTCGTCGTGCAGGAGGACGGCAGCATGTCGCTCGTCACGTCGGACCCGTCGACGTGCGAGGACCGGCCCGAGCGCGTGCCCGCGGGCGCCGGAATCGCGGGCCGGGTGCGGGCAACGCGTGCGCCGGTGCTCTTGAACGATCCGCCGGCCTGCGAGCTTGCGGATCCCTCGATCCTCGACGTCGGTATCTCTTCGATGCTCGGCGTGCCGCTGATCGTGCGCGACGAGCTGATCGGCGTCATCGAGATCGGCGTCCGCAAGCCGCGACGGCTGGGGGCCGAGGACGTCGACCTGCTGCGCCTGACGGCTGACAGGGTCGCACTGGCGATCGATCATGCACGCGCCTACGGGCGTGAGCACCGGATCGCCGAGACGCTGCAGCGCAGCCTGCTGCCGCAGACGCTGCCGTCGCTGCCGGGCATCGCGCTGGGCGCCCGGTATCTGCCCGCGGCGTCGGAGGCCGAGGTGGGCGGCGATTGGTACGACGCGATCTCGTTGACGGGCGGGCGCGTTCTGCTGGTCATGGGGGATGTGTCGGGCAAGGGGCTGGCGGCGGCGTCGACGCTCGGCGCGCTGCGACACGCGATCCGCGCCTACGCGCTCGAGGGCCATGGGCCGGCCGACATCGCCGAGCGCCTGAACCAGTTCGTGCTGGCCGAGCCGGGACGCGAGCACATGGCCACTCTGGTGCTGGCGGTCTTCGATCCCGTCGATGCGCAACTGGCGTGGGTCAACGCCGGTCATCCGCCGCCCTTGACGCTGGACGCCGACGGGACGCCGCGCTATCTCGAAGGCGCCCGCTCGGTGCCTTTGGGGGTGCTGCCGTTCCCTACCTACGAGCAGGAGACGGTGATGCTCCAGCACGGCGGCGCGGTCGTGCTGTACACCGACGGGCTGATCGAGCGCCGGGGAGAGCACCTCGACGGGGGGTTGGCGCTCCTGGCCCGTGCCGCCGCAGACGGGCCGCTCGAGTCCGAAGCGCTCTGCGACCGGCTTCTGGAGGCCGCGGTACCGGACGGCGCGACGAGCGACGACGTCGCGCTGCTGACGTTGTGCCACGTGCCGCTCGGTGGGCGCTTGGCGCTCGACCTGCCGAGCGAGCCGAGCGCGTTGCGGTCCTTGCGGGCGTTGCTGCGACGCTGGCTCGAGCAGGTGGAGGCGTCGGATGTGGACGTCCACGCGATCGTCATGGCATGTTCTGAGACCTGCACGAACGCGATCGAGCACGCGGGCGCGGCACCCGACGAGACGATCTCCTTCGAAGCCGTGCTGCGCGACGGCGAGGTCGATGTGACCGTCCGCGACCGCGGCCGCTGGCGCTCGCAACGGCCGCCGAGCGACCAGGGGCGCGGGCTGGAGCTGATCGATGCGTTGATGGACGACGTCCAGCTCGAGACGGCGGCCGGCGGCACGACGGTGCGCCTGCGACGGCGGCTGAGCGAGCGGGTGAGCGCATGACCGCGGGGGCCCGGCTGTCGAGCGAGCTGCGCGGCGATGTCGTCGTCGTGAGCGTGGAAGGCGAGCTCGACGTCTTCAATGCGGCGGAGATGACCGGGTTGATCGAGTCGCTCGTGCCGACCGAGGCCCATGGGGCCGTGCTGGATCTCTCGGGGCTCGGCTTCCTGGACTCGACCGCGATCCGCAAGCTGTTCGCGCTGACGAGCCGGCTGATCGAGCGCCGCCAGAAGGTGCATCTCGTAACGCCGCACGGGAGCACGGTGCTGCGGACGTTGCAGCTGGTCGAGTTCGCGCGCGCCGCACCGATCCATGGCTCGCTGGAGGAGGCGCTGGCGCAGCTGGAGAACGGAGCGGGCGAGCCGGGTTGAGGTTGCTGTGGTCGTGGACGGTCGACGCGCTGCCGGCGCCCGGCGGCCTGCTCGCCAGGGGGTGTTCCGGGTTTCTCGCTCTCAAGAGACGCAACCCGGAACACCCCCCGATCGCTGACTCGGCTCAAGAGAGCTTGACGCCGACCGTCAGCGAGCCGGTGTAGCCATCGCTCGTGGTGTCGCCCTTGCGGCGCATCCCGAGCACGGCCCGGGCACCGGCCTGGCGGTAGATCCCGTCGTTCGCGTTGGCGCTGCTGACCGTGCCGCGTGCCGAGTATCTGCCGCGGCCGTAAATCGACTTCATGACCGCGGGCGGGAAGAAGACCTGGCCCGTGTGGATCTCGTTGCCGGACACGAAGACCTTCATATGGATGTGCGGCGTCCGTCCCGGATACCAGCCCGGGAAGATCGTTTCGAAGCGGACCTGGCCGCCGGCGTTGGTGCGCTGGATGCCGCGCAGCCAGTTGCCGCTGTTGCCGGCGACGCCGGAGTAGGCGCCGGAGGCATCGGCGTGCCAGATCTCGACGGCGGCGTTCTTGATCGCGAGGCACGATGTCGAGTTGACGACGGCGAAGCGCAACGTGAGCGGGATGCCTTGACGGCCGCCGCGGATGTCGCGGCGGACGAGATCGAAGTCGAGGTAGTACGGCCCCTCGGTCACCTCGCGTTGCAGCACGCATCCGGCGGCGGCAGCGTCGGCGCCGTCGGGGAGGAGGAGGCCGCGGCCCCCGTCGGCGGCGCCAAGGCCGGTGACGCCGGCGGCCATGAGCAGTTGGCGGCGGGAGAGCGATTCGGTCATGGAAGCGAGCGTGCCGGAGTCGCCTGGGAGTCGCCTGAGAATGTGCTGGGAGCTGGTCGGGCGAAGCATGCCTACGGGGACGTGAGTCCGAGCGTCAGCGATAGAAAAGCCCCGCCGGAGCGGGGCCTTTCCGTAGCGGACCCGTAAGCCGGAGACTAATCATGGTCGGATCCACGAGCGAGAAGAAGCCCTTGAGTGTCGCGACGTGCGCGCCTGGCTGGACGCCGCCGGCCCTACCGGACATTGGGTCCCTGTCACCGTTCTGAGATCAGCGGCTCCGCGGCCGCCTCGTCGATCACGATCTCGTTGGCCAACACCTCGCTGCGGATCCAGTCGGCGTGCCGCAATAGGTCCGCGTCGCGAGCGGGGAGCCGTACCGAGACGCGGTCGGTCAGGGTGAGACCCTGCTCCTTGCGCTTCGCGTTCAGCGCGTGGATGAGGTCGTACACCCGACCCTCGGACAGCAAGTCGTCATCGAGGCTCGTGTCGAACGCGATGCTGAGCCCATCCTCCTCGGCGATCGCCCACCCGTCGAGCGCGTGGCGCTCCCCGCGGATCACCTCTTCAGGTTGAAGCACCTCGCCGGCGGCGACAATCGCCCCGTCGGCGCGCTGCTCCACGTTTCCGCTCTCGAGGGCAGCCTTGACGTCGCGGACCTTGGGGCCAAGCCTCGGCCCCAGCACGGGGAGATTTGGCAGGAGCCGGACACGTGCGACCGGCCCTTGATCGAAGCCGACGTCTTTGACGCGCAGTTCGTCCGCGATCTCGGCGGCGTGCTTCGCGGCGAGCCCGGCCCCCCGGACATAGACGCGTCGTAGAGGCTGGCGCAGCTTGACCCCAGCCTCGGCCCGCGCGCGGCGGCCGAGCTGGACGACGCGCCGCGTCTCGGCGATCTCCTCGAGCAGCCTCTCGTCGATGAACCTCGCCTGCGTTCTCGGCCAGCGGGCGAGGAACACCGACTCCGGCGCCTCGGCGTCCGGTTCGACGACCAGCTTCTGCCATAAGTGCTCGGCGAGGAACGGCATGATGGGCGCCATCACCCTGCAGAGCTGTGTCAGCGCCGTCCAGAGCGTCCGGAACGCCGCATCGTCGTAGGAGTAAAACCGCCGGCGCGACCGGCGGATGTACCAGTTCGACAGATCCTCGATGAACGCTTCCACCTCGCGCAGGACATCGACCGTCAGGTATGCGTCATACGCGGCCTCGGCCTTGGTGATGAGCTGCTGCACGCGCGCGAGCAACCATGTGTCGAGCGGTCGCAGTTCGGCGTCCGCGAGGCCATCGGCGAGGTCGTCGTATCGCGGGTGGAAGTCCTCGATCGCGGCGTAGTCGATCAGGAAACGCACGGAGTTCCACAGCGTCAGCAGCCGCCGCTTGATCTCGTCCGCAGGCCCGTATCCGAAGCGGATGT
>Ga0307502_10000034_pt1 | contig 35892 bp, 28 predicted proteins | sample 16_S_MG_FD_201364 | JGI IMG/M metagenome (GOLD analysis project Ga0307502, IMG submission 201364) | Soil microbial communities from Populus trichocarpa stands in riparian zone in the Pacific Northwest, United States - 16_S | ecosystem: Environmental > Terrestrial > Soil > Riparian zone > Trees... | reverse complement strand
CACCTTCCTCGTCCAGCCCTTGTGCGCGTTGTTCGTGCTGCGTTTTTTCGGCAGCACGCCGGCCGTCTGGAACACCTCGATGCTGTTCTTCCAGACGACACTCCTTGCCGGCTACCTCTACGCGCACGAGAGCACGCGCCGCCTTGGGGTGCGCCGGCAGGCAGCTGTGCATCTCGGGGTGCTGCTCGTGCCGCTGCTGGTGCTGCCGCTCGGCGTTCCCGACGGTTGGATCCCTCCTGCTGACAGCAATCCGGTGCCGTGGCTGCTGGGCCTGCTGGCGCTCGCGGTCGGGCTTCCGTTCTTCGTGGTCTCGACGACCGCGCCGCTCCTACAGCGGTGGCTGGCCGCCACCGATCATCCCGCGGGCGCGGATCCCTACTTCCTCTATCGCGCGAGCAACTTAGGCAGCGTGCTGGGCCTGCTCGGATATCCGGTGGTGGTGGAGCCGTCCATGCGCCTCGCGGCGCAGGGTCGCCTCTGGTCGGGGGGCTATGGGCTGCTCGTCCTGCTTGTGCTCGCGTGCGCGGCCGTGCTCTGGCGCTCGCCGCGCGGCTCACAGGCCGCTGGGGCGGGCGGCGACGTGGTGGGCGCAACCTACACCGAGCTGCCGCTCGCCCCCCACCGGGAGATTCCGGCCGGCGGCACAGATGCTTCGCCGGCACCGGAAGCGGGGGTTGCGCCGCCGCCAGCAACAGGGGCTCCTGAAGCTGCGCCCGCAACCGACTCGGACGCTGCCCCCGCAGCGTCCCGCCCAACGCTCAGTAGGCGCTTGCGCTGGGTCGGGCTGGCCTTCGTCCCGTCGAGCCTGATGCTCGGCGTGACAACGGCGATCACGACCGACATCGCGCCGATCCCGCTGCTGTGGTCACTGCCGCTCTCGCTCTACCTCATCTCGTTCATCCTCGTCTTCGCCCCGGGCTCGCGGGTGGGCAGGCTGCAGCGCGCGATGGTGGTCGCGCTGCCCGGGGTCGTGCTGCTGATCTGCGTGATCCTGCTGCTGGAGGTCCGCGGCCCGCTCTGGATCTCGCTCTGGATCATGGTGCCGGTCCACCTCGCGGGCTTCTTCGTCGTAGCAATGGTGTGCCACGGGGAGCTGGCGCGAGACCGCCCGCCGGCGCGGTGGCTCACCGAGTTCTACCTCCTGATCTCACTCGGGGGCGCGCTCGGGGGGGTGTTCAACGCGATCGTCGCGCCGGCGCTGTTCGACTCCCTGGCCGAGTACCCGATCGCGCTCGTGCTCGCGGCCCTCTGCCTGCCAAGGCGCCCGCCCCGATTCCCCCCGGGCCGCTACGCGCGCCGGCTCGATCTCGCGCTGCCGCTCGCGCTCGGGACGATGGTCGCCCTGACGGTCTTGCTGATCGAGCTCGCGCAGACCGACAAGCAGCAATACGCCAAGATGTTCACCATCGGCGTGGCGGCGGGAGTCGCCTTCAACTTCATCCGCCGCCCACTCCGCTTCGGTCTGTCACTCGGAGCGATTATGCTGGCGGTCACGCTCGCCTCGGCGCCCGACGAGCAGGAACTGCATCGCGAACGCAGCTTCTTCGGCGTCTACCGCGTGACGGCAGCCGAGGGCGGCGATCTGCACCGGCTCGTCCACGGCACCACGACGCACGGAGCCCAAGACTTCTCGCCCGGCCAGGAGCGCACCCCAATCAGCTACTACCACCGCGCCAGTCCGATCGGTCAGCTGCTCAGCGCCCTTCCCCCGAGCGTGACGACGCGCGCGGCGATCATCGGCCTCGGTACGGGCTCCGTCGCCTGCTACAGCAAGCCCGGCGAGCGATGGACCTTCTACGAGATAGACCCGACCGTCGAGCGCATCGCCCGCGACCGGCGCTTCTTCACCTACCTGCGCGTCTGCCCGGGGCATTTCGACGTCGTGCTCGGCGACGCCCGACTCAGACTGCCCCGCGCCGCCGATCGGCGCTACGGGCTGATCATGGCCGATGCGTTCAGCTCAGACGCCGTCCCCATCCACCTCATCACCCGCGAGGCGCTCACGCTCTACCGCTCAAAGCTGCGCGAGCACGGAATCGTCGCCTTCAACGTGTCAAACAGCTACCTGGACCTCGAGCCAGTCCTCGGAAACCTCGCACACGACGCGAGGATGGCCTGCGTCGCTCAGGAGGACCGCACGAGCGCGAACGACGGGGTGCCGGAGACGGACGCCTCAGACTGGATGGTGATGGCAAGGCACACGCGGGACCTGAGGACGGTCGCTCCCGGCCATCGGTGGCACGACTGTCGGCGCTCCCCCGGCACGGCTCCGTGGACCGACGACTACTCCAACCTGCTCGGCGCGCTCGACCTGAACCGCTGACTTAGCCGAGCCGGGTTAGGCTCACGAGCTGCCCTCGGCAATGCGCAGGAACGTCTCCCATCGGCGCTTGTCGGTTGCCGCACGGCGGCGTCCCTCGCTGTTCGGCTCGGCCGCGGCCATCGCATCCTCGGCCTTGCGCAACTTCTCGCGCAGATCGGCGACATCGAGCTCGTCGGGCGGATGCGCCTCCTCGACGAGCACCAGCACGCCGTCGGGCGAGACTTGGATGTAACCCTCGCCCTGCGCGTAGGACACGACCTCCGACTCACTGCGATACAGCCGCAGCTCGGTCGGCTCGAGCATGCCCAGCAGCGGCTGGTGACGCGCGAGGACGCCGATCGAGCCCGTCGTCGTCCGCGTCGAGATCATCTCTACCTCGTCGTCGAAGGTCGAGCCCTCCGGCGTGAGGACCTCGACGCGAAATGGCGTTCGAGCCATACGGCTAGTGCTCCATTCCGAAGGGATTTGCGGGACGGAGCACTAGTCCGACTTCTTGCCGCCGGCGGCCTTGACGACGTCGTCGATCGAGCCCTTCAGGAAGAACGCCGACTCCGGCACGTCGTCGTGCTGGCCGTCGATGATCTCCTTGAAGCCACGGATCGACTCGGCGATCGGGACGTACTGGCCAGGCGTGCCGGTGAACTGCTCGGCGACGAAGAACGGCTGCGACAAGAAGCGCTCGACGCGGCGCGCGCGGCCGACGATGAGCTTGTCCTCGTCGGAGAGCTCGTCGATGCCGAGGATCGCGATGATGTCCTGCAGCTCCTTGTAGCGCTGGAGGATCTCCTTGACGCGGTTTGCGACCGAGAAATGCTCCTCGCCGAGGATGTCGGGCTTGAGGATCGTCGAGGTCGAGTCCAGCGGGTCGACAGCGGGGTAGATGCCTTTCTCGGAGATCGCGCGGGAGAGAACGGTCGTCGCGTTGAGGTGGGCGAACACCGACGCCGGCGCCGGGTCGGTGAGGTCGTCGGCCGGCACGTAGATCGCCTGCACCGAGGTGACCGAGCCGTCGCGCGTCGACGTGATGCGCTCCTGCAGCTGGCCCATCTCGGTCTCCAGCGTGGGCTGGTAACCCACCTGTGACGGCATCCGGCCGAGCAGCGCGGAGACCTCCGAGCCGGCCTGCACGAAGCGGAAGATGTTGTCGATGAACAGCAGCACGTCCTGGCCGCCCTGATCGCGGAAGTACTCCGCCATCGTCAGACCGGAGAGCGCGACGCGCATGCGCGCGCCGGGGGGCTCGTTCATCTGACCGAAGACGAGCATCGTCTTGTCGATGACGCCCGACTCCTTCATCTCCAGCCAGAGGTCGTTGCCCTCGCGCGAGCGCTCGCCGACGCCGCAGAACGCCGACAGGCCGCCGTGCTCCTGTGCGAGGTTGTTGATGAGCTCCTGGATGAGCACGGTCTTGCCGACGCCGGCGCCGCCGAAAAGACCAACCTTTCCTCCCTTCGCATAAGGCGCCAGCAGATCGACGACCTTGATGCCGGTCTCGAACATCTCCGTCGTCGGGGTCAGGTTCTCGACGTTCGGCGCGGGCCGGTGGATCGGCCAGCGCTCCTCGTACTCGACGTCGCCCCCGAGGTCGATCGGCTCGCCGAGCAGGTTGAAGATCCGCCCCAGGGTGCCCTTGCCGACGGGCACGGTGATCGGTCCGCCGGTGTCGAGGACCTCCATCCCGCGCGACAGGCCGTCGGTCGTGTCCATCGCGACCGCGCGGACGCGGTCGTCGCCGAGATGCTGCTGGACCTCGCAGACGAGGATCTCGCCGTTGCTGCGCTCGACCGTGATCGCGTTGTAGATCGCGGGCAGCTGATCGTTGGGGAACGCCGCATCGATGACTACGCCCTGGATCTCCTCGATCCGGCCGACGACCCTCTCGTCGCTCTCGGCTTCTGTGGTGGTTTCTTCAGTAGTGGCCATGTGAATTCTCCTGTTTCGACCTGCGGTTCTCGCAAGCTCGAACCTTCGGTCGACGTTACGTAAGGCTTTCCGCGCCAGCGACCACTTCCATGATCTCCTGCGTGATCTCGGCCTGGCGGGCACGGTTCATTTCCAGTGTGAGGTCTTCGATCAGATCGCCCGCGTTCTCGGAGGCGTTGCGCATCGCGGTCATGCGCGCGCCGTGCTCGGAGGCGGTGGACTCCAGCAGCGCGCGGTAGACGGAGATCTCGACGTAGTCCGGGATCAGGCGGGCGAGGATCTCCTCGGGGTCGGGCTCGTACTCGACGAGCGCGTGGACGCCCGTGCCGTCATCTCCCTCGGAGGGGTCGCTGTCCTCACCTTCGCTGTCCTCGAGGATCGTCGCATGCTGCAGCGGCAACAGCGTCTCGTGACGCACCTCCTGCGTCAGCGGCGAGATGTAGCCGTTGTAGAAGATCTCGACGCGGTCGATCTTGCCGTCGACGTAGGCGGCGATGAGATCCTGGGCGATCTCGCGCGCATCCCCGTATGCGGGGCGATCGGTGAAGCCGACGTAGCGCCCGACGGGGTCCTTGCCGCGGAACGTCAGCGTCGAGACCCCGCGGCGCCCGACCGCGCTGTAGGCGATCTTGCGGCCGTCGGACTCGAGCGACGACGCCGCGCGCAGCCCGGCACGAATGATCTGCGAGTTGAACGCGCCCGCGAGGCCGCGGTCTCCGGTGACGAGCAGCAGCGCGACGACGTCCTCGCTGTCGTGCTCTTGCAGCACCGGCAGCTTGTGGACCTCGTGCCCGGCGGCTTCGGCCGCCTGGCGCGTCATCCGCCGGATCGCCCCGGCGTAAGGCCGCAACGCCTCGATGCGCTGCTCGGCGCGGCGCAGCCGGGCCGCCGCGACCATCTCCATCGCGCGAGTGATCTTCTGGATGTTCTTGACCGAACCGATGCGGTTCTTCACGTCGCGCTGGGTGGCGCTCATCGCGAGGACCTACCTTCCGGATCCGCGCCGCGGGAAACGGTCGAGCGACGACACGACGTCACGCCGGCGCTGCCTCCTTCTCGGGCTCGTCGGCGGTCTCGTCCTCGTCGTCTTCGTCCGCCTCGGCCGACCCGTTGCTCGACGCGGCCGCGGGGCGCGCAGATTCGCCATCGTCGCCGTCATCGGTCGGCACGCCGTCTTCGTCGAGGTCGTAGCCGAAGTCGTCGGCAAACGTCGCGACCGCGTCGCGCAGCTCCTCCTCGACGTCGTCGCCCCACTCGCCGCCTGCGATCTTCTTCAGCAGGTCGTCATGCTCGGCGTGCATCCGCGCCACGAGCTGCTCGTGAAACTCGGGCACGCGCTCGACCAGGACCCGGTCCAGGAAGCCGTTGGTCGCCGCGAAGATGACGACGACCTGGTCGGCGACCGGCATCGGCGAGCGCTCGTTCTGATTCAGCGTCTTGACCAGCCGCTCGCCGCGGGCCAGCGTGGCCTGCGTGTCGGCGTCGAGGTCGGAGCCGAACTGGGCGAACGCCTCGAGGTCGCGATATTGCGACAGCTCGAGCTTCAGACGGCCGGCCACCTTCCTCATCGGCTTGATCTGTGCATTGCCGCCGACGCGGCTGACGGAAATGCCGACGTTGATCGCCGGACGCACGCCCGAGTAGAACAGCTTGGGCTCGAGGAAGATCTGCCCGTCGGTGATCGAGATGACGTTCGTCGGGATGTAGGCCGACACGTCGCCGGCCTGCGTCTCGATGATCGGCAGCGCCGTCATCGACCCGCCGCCGAGATCGTCGTTGAGCTTGACCGCCCGCTCGAGCAGGCGGCTGTGCAGGTAGAAGACGTCGCCCGGGTATGCCTCGCGGCCCGGCGGGCGGCGTAGCAGCAGCGACATCTGGCGGTAGGCGAAGGCGTGCTTGGTGAGGTCGTCGTAGACGCACATCGCGGCCTTGCCGTTGTAGAGGAAGTGCTCCGCCATCGCGCAGCCCGCGTACGGCGCGAGGAACTTCACCGGCGCGGCCTCGTCGGCGGCGGCCGCGACGATGATCGTGTTCTCCATCGCGCCGTTCTCGGCCAGCGTCTGGGCGAGCGCCACGACCGTCGCCATGCGCTGGCCGATCGCGACGTAGATCGAGATGAGGTCGCTGCCCTTGTTGTTGATGATCGTGTCGATCGCGATCGCGGTCTTGCCGACCTGACGGTCGCCGATGATCAGCTCGCGCTGCCCGCGGCCGATCGGGATCATCGCGTCGATCGCCTTGATGCCGGTCTGCAGCGGCTCGATCACCGGCTGGCGCTGGACGACGCCGGGAGCCTTGAATTCGGCCGCCCGGCGCTCGCTCGCGTTGATGTCGCCCTTGCCGTCGAGCGGGTTGCCGAGCGGATCGACGATCCGGCCGAGCAGCTCCTCGCCGACCGGGATGTCGAGCAGGCTGCCGGTGCGCTTGACCGTGTCGCCCTCGCGGATGCGCTGCCATTCTCCGAACAGCACGACGCCGACGTTGTCGGATTCGAGGTTCAGCGCGAGACCGGTGACGCCGTGCGGCAGCTCGAGCATCTCGAAGGACATCGCGTTCTCGAGACCATGGACGCGGGCGATGCCGTCGCCGACGGACAGGACGGTGCCGACCTCGGTCAGCTCGGCCGAGTCGGCGTCCAGCCCCTCGATGCGACTCTTGAGGATGGAGGTGATTTCGTCGGGCTTGATCTTCATGGAGGTCGTGTCAGCTCCTTGTCACACGCCGCCGCGGGCGACGTGCTTTCTCAGGGTTTCGAGGCGGTTGCGGATCGAGGCGTCGAGGATCGAGTTGCCGACGCGCAGGACGATGCCGCCGAGCAGGTCGGGGTCGACGCTTGCGGCCAGCTCGATCTTCTGACCGGTGGCCTCCGCAATCTTGTCGCCGATCTCGCTCACGATCTTCTCGTCGAGCGTGGTCGCGGTCCGGACCTGCACGGCAAGCACCTTGTTCTCGCGTGCCCACAGCTCGTCGTAGACGCGGCGGATCCGGAAGATCGCCGGCATCCGGTGCTTCTCGATCAGCAGCTTCAGGAAGTTCGTCAGCGTCGGATCGGCGTCCTCGACGGCGCGGTCGAGACCATCGACCTTCTCCTGCGTGGAGAAGTAGGGCGAGAAGAAGAAGGTCGCCAGGTCGCGGTTGTCGTGCAGCGCGTCGGCGAACTGGCCCAGCTGGTCGCGGATGAGGTCGAGGTTGTCGTGCTCCTGCGCGACCTCGAACAGCGACCGGCCATAGACCTCGGCGATCTCTTCCATGGGTTAGTGCTTCCCGTCCCCCGCGAGGGCGGAGAAGTCGAGCTCCGCCAGCGCCTCGTCGACGAGCCGGCGCTGGTCCTTCTCGGTGAGCGTCTTGCGCGTGACCTTCTCCGTGGCGAGGATCGTGAGGTCGGCGACCTCGTTGCGGATGTCCTGGATCGCCCGCCGGGTCTCCGCCTCGATGTCGCGCTTGGTCTGCTCCAGCAACTCCTCGCGGCGCTTCTTGGCGTCCTCGATCGTCTCATGCTCGACGGTCTCGGCGGCCTTGCGCGCGCGGGCGATGATCGCCTCGGCCTGGCCGCGCGCCTCCTTCAGACGATCGCGGTACTCGGCGAGCAGCTCCTCGGCCTCGGACTTCAGGCGCTCGGCGCTGTCGATCGACTCCTCGATGGCGCGCTGCCGACGGTCGAGCGCCTCGGCGATCCTCGGGAAGGCGGCCTTGCGGAGCACGAACAGCGTCAGGCCGAAGGCGGCCAGCGTCCACAGCATCAGCCCGAGGCCGGGCGTGACGAGGAAGTTGCCCTCGCCGGCCTTCGCGGCGGCGAGCGGAACGACGTTCGCGAGCGCAGACATCGGCCTAGAGGAAAAACGCGATGAGGCCGAAGATGAAGGCGTAGAAGACGATCGCCTCGGTGAGCGCGAAGCCCAGCCACTGGATCGACGTGATTTCCTCCTTCATCTCCGGTTGGCGGGTCACCGACTCGATGACCTTGCCGAAGATGTAGCCGACGCCGATGCCGGGGCCGATGGTGCCCAGGCCTGCGCCGACGCCGAGCGCGATGGCCTTGAGGCCCTTCGTAGGGTCCGCTCCTCCAGACGCCGCGGCGGCAATCTCGGTCAGGGCGATGGGATCCACGTTCGTAGCTCCTTCTTGTTAGTGGTGCTCGGCGACTGCGCCGCCGAAGTAGATCGAGGTCAGCGTGGCAAAGATGAACGCCTGCAGCGTGGAGATCAGCACGACCTCGAAGAGGAAGAAGGCGACGGCTACCGGCAGCGTCAGGGCGCCCAGAGCGGCGAGACCCAGCAGGACGACGAGCCCGCCTCCCATGAAGAGGATGAGCAGGTGCCCCGCGAGGATGTTGGCGAACAGTCGAACGCTCAGCGAGATGACCCGGACGAACTGCGAGATGACCTCGATGACGAAGATCGCCGGCCGCAGCGGCCGGGGCGTACCTGCGGGGACCCAGCTCTTGAGGTACCCGACGAAGCCCTTCTTGCGCACGCCCTCGACGTGGTAGGTGATCCAGACGATGAGCGTGAGGACGAGCGGGACGGAGATGTTCGCAGTCGCGGCGTAGATCGCGAACGTGGGGATCGCGAAGCCGAAGACGTCGACGGTCTCGTGGGTGTTCGTCGGCAGCGGGATGTAGCCGATCATGTTCGAGAACCAGATGAAGAGGAACAGCGTGCCGACGAACGGGAACCACTTTCGTGCCATGTCGTCTTCCATGTTCCCGCGCGTGATGGTGTCGCGCATGAGCAGGAATGCGGCTTCGAGGGCCGTCTGGATGCGGTTCGGACGGGCCGTCATGCGGTTGGCGATCCAGAGCATCGTGAAGATCGTCAGGCCGGCGGCGAGCCAGAGGTACAGCACGGCCTTGTTGATCGACAGATCCAGCGGGCCGAGCTTGATCGAGATCCACGGTTCGAGCTTGAACTCGTTCTGGGGCTGGAAGGCGTCGTTCTTGCCGGCGGAGCCGAAGGCGGCGAAGAGGATGAGCAGGAGGCCGACGACGACCGAGCCAGCGAGAAGGATCTTGATGCGGCGGCTCATGGCGCTGACGGCCTCGTACCGTCAACTGGGTGCGCGACAAGCTTTGTCGTGAACGAGACGGTAAAGAGCACGACGCAGAGCACGGCCGCCGAGAGGCCGACATCGTCACCGGCGCTTAGGCCGACCGCGAGGAGCGTGAGGCCCATGAGGTATCCGCGGCCGATCATCGAGCCGGTCACGATTGCGGCCATCCTGCCAAGATCTGTCGTGGCCTGGGCCTTGCGGTCGGCGTAGGCGCCGATAGAGCGCCACATCAGCCAGATGACGAGAGCGGTGGCGTAGCCGAGGAGCGGCAGGCCGGCCACGAGGAAGATCGGCAGCGCCAGCGCGAGCAGCGCGAGGTCGAGGTTGCGAAGCGCGACCACGCGGCCGTCCTCAGAGCTCTCTATAGCGATCGTGGACAAGGACGAAACCGACGATCAGACCGACGAACAGGCCTACTAGGCCTGCGAGGACAGCCGCTCCGACGAGCGATCCGAGACCGAAGCCTGCGCCCGCGCCAGCGACCATCGAGCCCACGATGAGGCTGCCGGCAACGATCGGAGCCGCAGGTGGCTTGCGCTCGGGAATGGGAGGTTGGCTCATCGGCTGGGAGATCCGTGTTCGCACATTCAGACATGGAGGGTCGCGGACCCTACAGACGAAAAAACCGCGCTGGGTGCGCGGCTGCTGCCGAGGGTTGGGGGCGACACCGCGGAGCATACTGTTTTCGCGGACTTTGTAACAACCTTGTGACAGGCAGCACGACAGGCCGCGCAAATCGACCTCTGCCTATGGTTGCTGTGATTGCCTGGTTGCAATTGACCGCCTCGCACGGGTGCAGCCTTCAGGCGTAACGTCCCTTCGCGCATGACGCACACCCACGATCATTCCCACGCTGGGCATTCGCATGCGCCTTCGGCGGACGCCGACCGCCGCTGGCTCACCGTCGCGCTGCTGTTGATCGCGGGCTTCATGGGCGTCGAGGTCGTCGCCGGCATCCTGGCGGGTTCGCTAGCGCTGCTGTCAGACGCCGCCCACATGCTCACCGACGCCGCGTCGATCGGGCTCGCGCTGGTGGCGGCGCGGTTTGTCGCGCGCCCCGCGAGCGGTGCGTTCACGTTCGGTTTCGCCCGCGCGGAGATCCTGTCAGCGCAGGTCAACGGCGCCGCCCTGTTCGTGCTCGCGGGCGTGATCGCCGTCGAGGGCATCGGGCGGCTCGGTTCGCCGCCGTCGGTGGCAGGGCCGGTCGTAGTGGTCGTCGGTGTGTTCGGCACGTTCGTGAACATCGCCTCGTTCTGGGCCTTGTCGCGCTCGGAGCGGCGCAGCCTGAATGTCGAGGGCGCGCGCGCACACGTGCTCGCCGACCTGTACGGGTCGTGCGCTGCGATCGTCGCCGGCGCGGTGATCGCCGCAGGCGGACCGGCGCAGGCCGACGCCGTCGCGGCGTTGACCGTCGCGGCGCTGATGCTGCGCTCGGGCTGGTCGCTGCTGCGCGCCTCGGCGCGGGTGCTGCTCGAGGCCGCGCCCGAGGGCATCGATCCCGACGAGGTGGGCTTCGCCCTCGCGTCCCAGGCCGGAATCGTCGAGGTCCACGACCTGCACGTCTGGGAGGTCACGTCCGGCTTCCCCGCGCTCGCCGCGCACGTCATGGTGCAGCCGGATGACGACTGCCACGCGCGCCGGCGCGAGCTGCAGACGCTGCTGCACGACCGCTTCGGGATCCGCCACACGACGCTGCAGGTGGACCATGTCTCGTGGCAGCGTTTGGTGGAGATCGCTCCGGTCGTGCCACGGGTCGGCGGCGACTCTTAACGGCGTCCTACAACGCCGAGGCCCCGATCACCTCCTGCCACCACGCCCGCTCGGCGTCGGTCTTGGCGGTCCGCAGCCGCCGCCGTACGTGCCACTGCAGCTGCTCGCGCGAGCCCACCAGCACGTGCGGACCGGTCACCGCGTAGCGGCCGTCCTCGAGCACCACCAGCGCGCCGGGGACGTCCCAGCGGGTGTTGAGCCGCTCGACGACAGCCAGCCCGAGCACGACCTCCGGAGCGTCGGGATCGCCGTCGTCAGCAGCCCAGGGACGCGTGGTGAAGATCGGCGCGCTGCCCGTGGGCACCCGGTCGGGACGCGACTCCGGGCCGACGGGACCGGAATGCCAGCGTTGGCGGGCCTCCTCCAACGCCGCGATCGCGGTCTGGCGCGCGACGATGTGCAGCCGGTCGCCCGCCTCCAGGCGCGTGGAGCCGCGCGGCGGCAGGGCCTCGTCGCCGCGGACGAGCACGTTGACCAGGGCATCGCGCGGCAGGCCGAGGTCGCGCACGCGCACGCCGACTGCGGCGTCACCCTCCACGATCGGAACCTCGACGACGTCCGCTCCCAGCTGGCGGATCGAGCCGACCTCGACGAGCGGCCTGCCCAGAGCCGGCTCGCTCGTCGTCGCTCCCAGCTTCTGCGCCAGTGGCTCGAACGTCGAGCCCTGCAGCAGCGTCGAGAGCAGCACGGTGAAGAACGCGATGTTGAAGAACTCATGGCTGTCGGGGACGTTGGCGATGACCGGAAACAGCGCGAGCACGACCGGCACCGCGCCGCGCAGGCCGGCCCATCCCAGGACGAGGCGATCCGCGAAGGACAGCGGCGCGAACGCGGTCGCGACGGAGACGGCCAGCGGGCGGGCGACGAACACCAGCACCACCGCCACGAGCGTGCCCTGGACCGCGAAGTCGCCCAGCTGGTGCGGGAAGACGAGCAGACCGAGCGTGAGGAACATCGCCAGCTGCGCGACCCATGCCAGGCCGTCGTGGAACGCGTAGACCGTCTGGCGCGCAGGCAGCGATGCCGACCCCATCCACAGCCCGGCCAGGTACACGGCGAGGAAACCGGAGCCGTGCAGGACGTCGGCCGCGCCGAACGCGACGGCCACGACCGCCAACGACGCGACCGGATACAGACCGCCGGTCGCCAGCCGCGCGCGCCGGAATGCCTGGACCGCCAGCCAGCCGACCGCCCCACCCACGACCGCGCCGATGCCGAGCTGCTGCACGAACAGCACGACCATGTCCGGGACGCCGAAGTCCGGCTTCTCGATCCACTGGATGAAGCCGATCACGAGCAGGACCGCGACCGGGTCGTTCATCCCCGCCTCGCCCTCGAGCGTGCGCGCGAGCCGCCGCTTGAGTCGCGAGCCGCGCAGCAGCGCGAAGATCGCCGCGCCGTCCGTCGCGGACACGATCGATCCGACGAGCAGTCCCTGCAGGAGCGTGAAGTCCAGCAGCCAGTAGGCGATCAGGCCCGTCACAACCGCGGTCAGCAGCGTCCCGAGCAGTGCGAGGCTCAGCGCCGAACCGAGCACCGGCCGGATCTCGGGCAGTCCGGCGGCGAGGCCGCCCTCGAAGAGGATCAGCGCGAGGGCGACGATCCCGATCGAGCGCGCGACCTTGTAGTCGGTGAAGGGGATGAACCCGAGGCCGTCCGAGCCGATCGCCATCCCGACGCCGAGGAAGAGCACGAGGCCCGGGATCCGAAGGCGCCCGGCGAGCAGCGAGGCGCCGAGGCCGACCGCGAGCAGCGCGCCCGCGATCAGGATGTAGGTCCCCTCGTGTGCCATCGCGGGATCTTGCTACAGCCATCCGGTGCGCGCGGCGCGATGTTGCGCGCTCGAGCCGTATCTTGGTTTCCGATGCGGACCGATACCGGGCCCGGGCGAGCCTGAGGCGCAGGCCCCATGGTCGACCGACCCTGGCCGCTGAGCTTTCGGTCGAGCAGCTGGGACGACCCGCTCGACGACGTCATGGCGAAGCTCATGCCTGCGTACAACTCAGGCGCGCGGCGCTCGGACATCGAAGCGGTCAGGCGATTGTTGCGATCGACGCTGCCGGCTCGATCGGCACGCCATGTCACGGTAGTCGGGACCAACGGGAAGACGAGCACGGCGACATACCTCGCCCGCCTGCTGACGTCCGCGGGTCAGCGGACGGGGCTGTTCACCTCACCGCACCTGCGCAGCTGGACCGAGCGCATCCGCGTCGATCTCGAGCAGGTGCCCTCGAACGTATTCGCCGACGCGGTGCTCGGGGTCCATGCGATCGCCGCGCGAGCAACGGCGTTGGAGCGGCCGGGAGACCTGCGGTTCTTCGACATCCTGACGATCGCTGCTGAGGAGATCTTCGGCGGCGCGGGAGCCGGCGTCGGAGTCTTCGAAGCCGGCATCGGCGGACGCCTGGATGCGACGCGATGCCTCGACGCGGAGCTGGTCCTGTTGACCGGCGTGGGCGATGACCACGAGTCCCTCCTCGGCGCGCGGCCGCAGGAGCGGCTACGAGAGAAGGCACTCGCAGCACGACCGGGCTCGACGCTCGTCAGCGTGCCGCTCGGACGCGCCCTCGAGGCAGAGCTCCTGACGATCGCCGCGGCGGGCGACTTCCACGTCGAGCTCCTCGACGCCGACGGCGACGGCGAAGGCGAAGGCGACGCCGACAGCGCTGACCGAGCCGCCCCGCGGCTGCAGCGCAGCAACCTGCGACTCGCCCGCGCGGGCATGGCCCAGCTTCTGCCGGGCGTGCTCCCGCCGACGATCTCCTCGAACATCGACGGCCGACTCCAATCCGGCATTGCTGCCGGGGTGCCCTACATCGTGGACGTCGGTCACAACCCGACGGCGTGGTGCGCGTTCTTGGACGGCCTTCCCCATCGGCCGCATGTCGTCGTCGTCGCCATCTCGGTGCCCCGTCCCGCGGACGAGCTCGTACGCGTCCTATCCGCCGTGTCACACAAGCTGGCGAGCGTGACCGTAACGACGACGACGGTTCGCCCGGCGCAGGCGCCGGCTGCGATCGTCGACGATCTCGTGCGCGCCGGTGTCGAAACTCAGGTCGTCGAACAGCCGGATGCCGCGTTCGCCGCAGCACTGCAGGCCGCCCGAGCGCGGGGGTTGCCACTCGCCGTGTTCGGGTCAACCTTTGTCGCCGTTGACTTCCTCGCGTGGCTGCGCAAATGCTGACCCGTCAGCGGCGCACGGGGCGCGGCGAGCGAAAGCTCACCCGCGGGCGCACGCCGGACCTCAGCACCCGTCTGAGGACGTCCAGCGCGGTGCGCCTGCGACCTCCCGGCGTGATCAGCGCGGAGTCCCACGTGCCGCCCGGCGGGCCGGCGTTCCAGTGGTAGAGATAGACCCGCGAGATGCGCGGGTTGCCTGGCAGGATGCGGTCGAAGATGTAGCGCATGACCTCACCGGCGTGACGCGGTCCCTGGGGAATGTCGGTCGTGCTGCGGTTGCGCCGCGCGACAAGGCCACCGGTCTCCGTCAGCCACAGCTTCGCGCCCGGGGTCGCGTGCAGCAGCTCGCGCAGGCGCCGCATCGTGAAGCGGTTGGCCTCGACGTAGTTGTGCAGCCCCCAGACCGGCGGCGTGTAGCCGAGCTTGCGCCGCATCGCCCGGACGTAGCGGGCGATGTTGGGCATGTCGAGCATCTCTGCCGCCAGGATCGTGCACGACGGGCACTCCTCGCGCAGCGCGCGGTAGTACGCGGCGACGAGCGCCGGGCGATTGCAGGTCGGCTCGCCACAGTGATTGGCCTCGTTCCAGGTCGCGAACGTCTTGACCCACGGGTACAGCTCACGGAACTGGCGAAACTCGTACCTCAAGCGCTCCGGAGTCGGGAGCGAGCGCCGGGTCGTGCGGGAGTGCCCGAAGGAGATCAGCGGATCGACGCCGGCTGCCCGCGCAGCGGACAGCCACGCGTCGAGCTCCTTGGCCTGCCAGGGGCTCGTCAGCGCGTCCCAGCCGATCGCCAGCCGTGCGCGCTGGATGCCGAGGGCGCCGAAGCGCGGGTCGCTGAACATGTCGGGCTTCTGATCGGAGATGCCGACTTGGACGCCTGTCTGGGCCGACTTGACCACGGCCGCGCTCACGCCGCCCGGCAGCGCGACGGCGGCGACGAGAAGCATGGCCAGCACGGCGATGCGCATCGCGACGATCAACCGCCGGTGAGGACGGTGTCGTCGCCGCCGTAGCGCATCGTGGATGTGAACAGGGACCCGAGCGCGCCGGCGTCATCGAGGTGGGAGTGGTGCATTCGAGGCGCAACCGTAATGGTCGGATCGGATCGCCTGGCCGAAAGTTCGGTGCCGCTGATGAGACCGGCTAGGACTGCAGTCGTTCGAACTCCTCGGTCTCACGCCGGACGGCATCGAACTCGCCGGTCTTCATCCGCGCGGCGACGTCTTCGTCGACCTCGTCTTCCGTCGTGTCCGGCTTGACGCGCCGCAGCCGCAGCGCGTCGAGGTGCTTGAACTTCAAGATCTCCAGGACGTAGACGAGATAGACGGAGGCTGCGAGGGCGAGCAGGCAGAGCCCCGCCATGACCGCCGTCCAGCCAGGGCGCAGCGCACCGCCGTTGTCGGAGTAGGGCACGAAGCGCAGCGCGACCGCGAGGCCGGCGAGCAGGAGCGTCCAGGCGTAGAGATAGAGGACCGTGCGCCGTGTCGAGAAGCCGATCCGGTCGAAGCGATGGTGGAAGTGCTCGCGGTCGGCCTCGTACACGGGACGGTGGTACTTCATTCGCTTGAGCACGACGAACGTCGTGTCGAGAAACGGCACTGCCAGCACGATCAGCGGGAAGATCAGCGCGAGCACGGCGTTGGTCTTGACCGAGCCGAGCACCGCGACGCAGCCGAGCAGCAGCCCGAGCAGATTCGACCCGCAGTCGCCCATGTAGACCGAAGCCGGGTGGAAGTTGTGGATCAAGAAGCCGAGCGCGGCGCCGGCCGTCAGCGCCGCGAGGACGCCGGCGTCGTTGCGACCGAGGTCGAATGCGATCACCGCCAGCGCAGCCGCGCTCAGCGCGCACACACCGGCGGCGAGCCCGTCGACGCCATCCGACAGGTTCACGACGTTCATCACGACGACGAGTCCGAGCACGGTCAGCGGACCGCCGAGGCTGCCGAACTGCACCGAGCCGACAAACGGAATCGTGACGTTGTCGACGACGACGCCGGCGTCGACCGCGACGATTGCCGCCGCGATCTGGCCGGCGAGCTTGACCAGCGGCGGCAGCTCGAAGCGATCGTCGAGCGCGCCGACGACCACGATGATCGCGGCGGCCGCGAGGATGCCCTGCAGCTGCTCGGTGCCGTGCAGGATTACGACGCCGGCGATCGTGCCGCCGGCGAAGATCGCAAGGCCACCGAGCAGCGGCGTGCCACCGGGGGCCAGGCCACGACCGCGGGCCCGGTCGATCGCTCCGACGCGCCGCGCGAAGCGCATCGTCAGCGGTGTCAGCACGGCGGTCGCCACGAGGGCGATCGCGAACGCCTTCAGGGCGTCGAGCTCGTCGAGCACGCTGCGACTGTAATGAACCGCCGGTGGCCCGGTGCGGTCCGTTCAGCCGCCTGCGAGGATCAGTCCTGCGGGCCGTCTTCGATGAGCGCGACGCGCCGTGAGTGGCGGCCACCCTCGAACTCGCCGTCGAGGAACGCGGAAACGATCGCATCGGCGGTCTCGCCGTCCAGGCGCCTGCCCGACAGCGTCACGACGTTCGCGTCGTTGTGTGCGCGCGCGAGCTGTGCCTCCTCGACGTCATGCGCGTTGACGGCCCGTACGCCCGGCACCTTGTTGGCGACGATCGCGACGCCGACGCCCGAGCCGCAGACAAGGACGCCGAGCTCGGCATCGCCGTCGGCGACCAGTCGCGCCGCGGGGCGCGCGTAGCTGGGGTAGTCAGTCGATTCGTCGGTCGCTGGTCCGACGTCGACGACGTCGTGGCCGCCCGCCGCGAGCTGCGCCTTGACGTGCTCCTTGAGGTCGAAGCCAGCGTGGTCTGAGCCGATGGCAATACGCATGCGACGCATCCTACGCGCGCCGCGCAGCTTCGCCATTCGGCGCCGCCGTCGCCGTTAGGCGCGTCGGCGATTGCGGCTGCGCGACGGCCGGGATCTCATGCCCGAACCAAGCCCCACGACGCCTCATGCGACGGCCGGCCGCGCAGCAGTCGAGTCCCGACGTCGATCGCGGCCAGCCCGGGGATGACGAACGCCAGCCCGAAGCCGACGAGCACCCGCGTGACCGTGTCCGAACGCGTGATGCTCGTATAGATGAGCACGCCGTACGCGCACGCCAACATTCCGACCGCGATCAACGCGGTAGCCAGCACAGCGCGCATCAGTACACGCCCTGCCGCCGGCGCTGCAACCGCGCGCTCTCGTGGCGTACATCGTGCACCAAACCCGTCCATGGGGCCCCCTAAGTAAACGTTCTTTCGGAGGGCACTCTACGGGTCTGGTAGGCGGTGCTCGAACGCCCGTCCAGTGCGAGAGGCGGCCGCCGTCGCGCACCCGTGGCGGCGCGATCAGTCCTCGAACAGCGCCTTCACGGCGTCGCGCAGTCCGCCACCAGGCGCAGATGGCGCAGGTAGCACTCGGCGAAGCGGCGGGCGGCATCGGGGCCGAACAGGCGATGCGGGTAGCGGAACGTGAGGTGCAGCCGCCCTGCGACCGTCACCGCCCCCAGGCACAGGCTCAGCGGCGCCCTCGCCGGCGTGGAGCACCACAGCTCGACGACCTCGCCGACGTCCGGCCCGAACCACGGCGTCTCGTCCGGCGACCCCAGGTTGCAGAGCACGGTGGTGTCCACCATGAGGTTGCCGGTGAGCGGCTGGAGCACCACGATCGACTGCTTGGCCCACATCGCCAGCAGGCCCGTTCGCTCCAGCGCGGCGATCAGCGCGACCCCCGTGCGGGTGCGCTTGTTGCGGGCGATCTGAGCGGTCATGACGTCGAGCGCGACGGCGGGGCCGGCGCGCTCGCCGCGGGTGCTCGACATCCGGGCTGTCACCGAGAAGTTGCCGATCGTGTCCTCGCGCCACCCCGCCGGACGCAGGTCGGCCTGCACGAGCACGCCGATGCGCCGAGCGGGCGTGCCGTGCTGGAGATTCCACTGGCCGATCGCAAGGTGCAGGGCCGCCATCAGGACGTTCGTGCTGTTGCGCGGGCGCTCGACGTCGACGACGTGCCGTGTCTCCTGCGCCGACAGCCCCACGAGATGAAAGCCGTACCCGGGGTGGTCGCCGGGCTGGTCGGCGGCGACGCGCGCCGGCCGGTCCAGCATGTTGCGCAGCCGCTCCACCACCCGCTTGTAGGACCGCTCCAAGACCGACGTGCGCACCGATGCCGGCCGGACGGGCAGGTCGCGGACAGCCAGGAAGTCGAGCGCCCCGGCGGTGTCGCCGGCGTAGGCCCGCGCAATCGATTGCAGCACCCGCAGGGCAGCGAAGCCGTCGCTGGCCGCGTGGTTGAGATTGAGCATGAGGACGTCGCCGGCAGGCTGGCGGGCCAGGTATACGTGCAGCGGCGGGCACCCGCCGACCGGGACGACCATGCTCTGAAGGCGCGTTCGGGCCGCGTCCAGGGCTTCGTCGTCGAGACAGTCGACGACGTCCAGGGGATCGCGCTCCAGGGTGCAGCCTCCCAGGATCACTCCCAGCGCCGCGCGCAGCCGCGCTTCGTCCAGCCGACCGGCGACCCGCGCCTCCGTCTGCACGCTCCACGTCGATGCCGTCGGATCGAGCAGATCGGCCTCCGCAGGAGTGCTCTGCGCCTCACCGGAGACCCACTCGCAGTTGAGCTCGCAGCGATGGTCGCCCTGGCGCCCACGCATCAGCCACATCAGGTCCTGGGCCATGCCGGCCACGTTGTGCGCCAGCGCTTGGCGAAGGGAGTACGCAGACGCTCTCTGCGATTCCAACGCCAGCGGTGAGACCCGGTCCACATGTGCCGCCACCTGGTTGTCGTCGACCGAGATGTGGAGGCTGTTGGTGGACACGTTCTCGCGCAACGAGACCATCCCGCGGTGGTACAGGCGACCGAGGCGGCCGTCGCGATGAAAGCGCCCGCTGACATCCAGCTGGCGGAACAGCGCGGCGGCGTCGGAGATCATCGGCTCGGCGACAGCGTGGGGCGCTGCGGGATTGTCGCGACCGGCCGGGTCGGCGACCTCCACGCGGGATTGCAGGGTAGGCGACTCGTCGCCGGCAGAGCTGCTCACGCCGGTCACGGTACGCAGTCCTGCGGTTGCAGTGGGTGCTGGCCTGTTACGAGCAGCCGCGCGAGCTCGTCACCAGGCACGGCCCCTTCCCGCAGCACCGACCACGCGCCGTCCGCCTCATAGGAGCGCAGATCGACCACCGTCGAGGGCGTTCCAGGCAGCGTCCCGCCGTCGAGCACGAGGTCGGCGCCGTCGCGCATGCGCGCGTCGACGTCCGCGAGCGCGCGCGGGTCCGAGCCGCCCGACGGGTTGGCGCTTGACTGCAGCACCGGCACCCGGACACCGGCAAGAGCCGGCAGCACCGGCACACGCAGCCCGAGCGTCGTGGAGTGAGGCCCGCAGGCAAGCGAGAACAGCCGGTCGGGGTTGCGGAGCAGGAGCGTCAGCGCTCCGGGCAGGAGCGCCTCGACGGCGGCGCGCGTCCGCGAGCCGAGCTGCGACAGCGCCGCGAGCGCCGGCGCCATGGCGAAGAACATCACCGCTGCGGGCTTGTCAGCCGGCCGCCCCTTGAGCTCGTAGAGCCGCGCCACGGCCGCGGTCGAGCGCGGGTCGCAGGCCAGGCCGTAGACCGTGTCGGCGCCAAACAGGACGACGCCTCCATCCGCGATGCAGCGCTCGAACGCCTCAGCTGCGCCTGTCCTCACCGCGACCCCACCACCACGCGCTCGATCCCCGCCAGGTCGCGACGCACGGACACGTCGGCGTATCCGGCGCTGGCCATCAACGCTGCCACGGCCGGCGCCTGCCCGCTGCCGACCTCGACCGCTAGCAGCGGCGCAACGCCGGCCGCCGCCGGCACCAGCCGCCGGATCACGTCGAGCCCGTCCTGCCCCGCGAACAGCGCACCTGGCGGCTCGTGGCGCACGATCTCGGGCGCCAGGCCGGCGCGCTCTGCGTCGCACACGTAGGGCGGGTTGCACAGCACGCCGTCGCACTGCTCGACCCCGGCCAACAGATCGCCCTCCACGAACTCGACGTCCAGCCCGAGCTGCGCGCCGTTTGCCCGCGCCACGGCGAGCGCCCCTGCGCTCACGTCGGTCCCCACGAGCGTCAGATCCGGGCGCTCGGCCTTCAACGCGAGCGCGACCGCTCCGCTGCCGGTACCGACGTCCACAACGAACGCGCGCGCCGCGAACGAGAGCCCGACCTCGACGAGCAGCTCGGTCTCCGGCCGCGGCACGAGCACTCGCGCGTCGACCGCGAGCTCGACGTGGCGGAACCCGCGCCGTCCGACGATGTACGCCACCGGCTCGCGCTCCACGGAACGGCGCCGCACGCAGTCCTGAAACGCCCGCACGGCCGGGCCGACAACCTCGCGGCCCGGATCCACGAACAAGGCCGTGCGATCCACGCCCAACACGCCCGCGAGCAGGATCTCGGCGTCCAGCTGCGGCGTCGGCGACCCCGCGGCTCCGATCGCGATGACGGCGGAGTCGAGCGCCTCGCCCACCGTCGCCCCGCCGAAGGCTGTCAACTCTCCCCCTGCTGCTCCAGTCCGCGGCGCTTCTCGTCGGCCTGCAGCGCGGCCGTGAAGTCGTCCAGTTCGCCCTCGAGAACGTTGTCGAGGTTGTGCGCCGTGAGCTTGATGCGATGGTCGGTCACCCGCCGCTCGCCGTAGTTGTACGTGCGGATCTTCTCGGCGCGCTCGCCGGTCCCGACCTGCGAGCGGCGGTCGGCGGCGAGCTCGGCCTGCTGCTCGGCCAGCGCCTGCTCGTACAGCCGCGCACGCAGCACGCGCATCGCCCGCTCGCGGTTTTGCAGCTGGGACTTCTCGTCTTGCATCGAGACGACGATCCCGCTCGGCTTGTGCGTGATCCGCACCGCGGAGTCGGTCGTGTTGACGGACTGCCCGCCGGGCCCGGATGAGCGGTAGACGTCGATCTGCAGGTCGTTGGGATCGACCTGCACGTCGACCTCCTCGGCCTCGGGCAGCACCGCGACGGTCGCCGTCGACGTGTGGATCCGCCCCTGCGACTCGGTCGCCGGCACGCGCTGCACGCGGTGCGTGCCGCCTTCGAACTTGAAGACCGAATATGCGCCGTCGCCTTTGATCGCAAACGTGTAGGCGCCGTCGTCGGCCTGGAGCAGCTCGACCTGCAGACCGCGCCGTTCCGCGTACTTGCCGAGCATGCGGAAGACGTCCGCTGCCCACAGGCCGGCCTCGTCCCCGCCGGCGCCGCCGCGGATCTCGACGATGACGTTCTTGTCGTCGTTGGGATCGCGCTGGACCATCGCCAGGCGGATCTCCTCCTCAAGACGTTCGATCCGTGCGCGCGCGCTACCGAGCATCTCGCGGACCTCGGCGTCCTCGTCCTCGTCGAGCATCTCGCGCGCGCCGGCTTCGTCGTCGATCGCGCGCCGCCATTGCGTCGCGAGCTTCGCCGCCGGCTCGAGCTGGTGATAGGTCCGCCCGGCCGCGGCCGCCCTGTTGCGATCGGTGAAGATCTCGGGATCGGCCATCGTGCGCTCCGCTTCCGCGAAGCGCGTCTCGATCTGCTCGACGAGTCGCTCGATCACAAGCCCGAGAGTAGTGCAGGGCAGAGCGACGACCGGCCGGGCCGTGCTATCGAGCATCAGTAGGGGGTCGTATCGAACATTCGTGGTGTTTGCGTTCGTGTCATAAAGCGCTCAAGATCGCTCGCCGACCGACCGATGTAGGGGAGGTGGAGCTTTATCGACCGATCGACTCGCATGAGCCCGACGGCGATTGCAGATCCGGGCTCGATGGTCATGCCACCGCCGCCCTGGACCGGCTGACGCGATGGGCAGCGAAAGCGCTGCGCGCCTCCGACGCGATCGTGACGCTCGTCACCGGTGACCGGCGGGTTCTCGCCAGCACGACGGGACCAGCCACGCCGAGCCACGACCCGCGCATGGCGCAGCTCGCCGATCGGGTCCTCAGCATGGGACAGGCGCATGCGATCGGTGACCTCCGCCCCGAGCGGGGACTGCCCGAGAACGACATCGACGTGGGCGCGTTCCTCGGTGCGCCGCTCGTCGACCGCGACGACAAGGTCGTCGGAAGCTTCTGCGTTGCCGACACGCGTCCGCGCCGATGGACGATCCAGGACATCGAGCTCGTCGGCGAGTTGGCCGCCTCGGCGATGACCGAGGTCGAGCTTCACCACGCGCGCGGCGACGCCGAGCGCGAGCAGCGCTGGAGCGACAACTGCCAAGCCGTGCTCGAGCTCATCGCCCAGCGTGCCCCGCTCCAGAGCACCCTCGACGCGCTGCTGCGTGCAGCGGAGGCCCACGCCCCCGGCATGGTCGGTTCGATCCTGTTGCTCGCGCGCCGCCGCGGCGCTCCGGCAACCCTGCGCCACGCGGCGGCGCCGAGCCTGCCGCGCTCGTTCACGAGCGCCTGCGTCGGGCTCGTGGTCGCGGAGGGCCAGGGCATCTGCGGGACCGCCGCCTTCCGCGGCGAACCGGTCGTCGTCGAAGACATCGCCGGCGACCCGCTCACCGCCCCGTGGGAGCAGTTCGCCGCAAACCACGGGCTACGGGCCGGCTGGTCCACGCCGATCTACTCGAGCACCGGGACGCTGCTCGGCACGTTCGCCATGTACTTCAGGGCGAGACGAGTTCCGGATGCTCGCGAACAGCACGTAGTCGATCGTTCGACCCACCTCGCGCGCCTCGCGATCGAGCAGGCAGACGACGCCCGCAAGCTGCGCCGCAGCGCCTCCCGCGCCCAGTCGCTGGCGCGCGAGCAGACGGCGCTTCAGCGCGTCGCCACGAGCGTCGCCAGCGAAAGCGATCCCGGCGTGCTGTTCGCGCTCGTCGCGGAGCAGGTCGGGCGGCTGCTGAAAGCTGCCGCCGGGTACGTCGTGCGCTTCGAGAACGACGACTGCTACCGATCGATGGGGATCTGGGCCCGCGGTCTGACGTCCGCCCCGCCGATCAACGAGCTCGTCAAGCAGCTCCCCGACGGCATGTGCGCTCAGCTGCGCCATGGCCGGACGGTCCGGCGTCTCAGCGTCGCGCCGAACATCGATCCGCTGCACTTCAGCCACCGTATCGCCGCGCCGATCCTCGTCGACGGCCGGGCCTGGGGCATGGTCGCCGCGGCGCGGCAATCGGGTGAGTTCCCGCGCGACGACGAGAAGCGCATCGTTCGCTTCGCCCAGCTTGCAGCCGTCGCGGTCGCAAACGCGCACGCCCACGAACGGCTCGCGACGCAGGCCCGCACCGATCCGCTGACCGGTCTTGCCAACCGGCGCTTCTTCGACGAGCGCCTCGCCCAGGAGACCGATCTCGCGAACCGCCACATGCGCGCGCTGTCGGTGATGCTCGTCGACGTCGATCACTTTAAGGCGATCAACGATCGCTTCGGTCACGCGACCGGCGATCGCGTACTCGTCAACCTCGCCGACAGCCTGCGAGCGGTCATGCGCTCCGGCGACCTGCTCGCCCGCCACGGCGGCGACGAGATGGCGATGATCCTGCCCGATTGCGGCGGCGAGGAGGCCGCGCACGTCGTCGAACGCATGCTCGCTGCGATCGCGCAGGACACATCGTTGGCGCGGCGCCACGGCGTGAGCGTGTCCGCGGGCGTCGCCGCCCACTCCCCCGGGCAGAGCGCCGACGACCTTCTGCGCTGCGCTGACCAAGCGCTCTACCGCGCCAAGGACGAGGGACGCAACCAGGTCGTCAGCTACGAGCCGGACATGCCCGAGCGCGCGGGCCTGCGCCTCGGTGCCTGAGTTACGCCACGACCTCCATCCCGACCCGATCCTCGTCGCCGGCGTCGGCGGGCGACTCGACTGCGAGCACCGCCTCGAGCGCTGCGATCGCGACCGCGAGCTGCGCCAGATCGGGCTCGCGCGTGGTCAGCAGCTGAAGCTTCATCCCCGGCAGCATGAGCGCGCGCGCCCAGGCCTTTGAGCGGTTGCGCCCGAACCACTTGATGACCTCGAACGCGAGACCGGCGACGAGCGGGATGCCGACGATCCGCGAGGCGAACAGCCAGTACCACGCCGGCGTGCCGAGTGGGGCGAAGACGACGATCGCGACGATCATGACGACGAGCAAGAAGCTCGTTCCGCAGCGCGGATGCAGGCGGCTGAACTGCTGCGCGTTCTCGGGCGTCAGCGGCAGTCCGGCCTCGTAGCAGGAGATCGTCTTGTGTTCGGCGCCGTGGTACTCGAAGACGCGCCGCAGGTCCTTCAGCCGCGAGATCGCCCACAGATACGTGAGGAAGATCGCGATCCGGATCAGCTTCTCGACGATGACGAAGACCAGCGAGTTGGGCAGCGCGTCCTTGAAGATGCTCGTCAGGCCGACGGGCAGCAGGAAGAACAGGCCGATCGCGAGCGTCAGCGCAAGGACGACGGTGCCGGCCCACGTACCGTTGGAGATCGGCTCTTCGTCCTCCGACAACCGTGCGTTGGCGGAGATGTTCAGCGCGCTGAAGCCGATCTTCAGCGACTCGCCCAGCGCGACGACGCCGCGGATGATCGGCCAGCGAAGCCAGCGATGGCGCTTGAGGACCGAGACGAGCGGAAAGCTCTGGACCTTGATATCGCCGAGCGCGGCCTCGTCCGATTCCAGATGCCGGCCGCCGCTGATCTGCTCGGCGGTCGGGACACGAACCGCGACGGCCCAGGTCGAGACGCCGCGCATCATCACGCCCTCGAGGACGGCCTGGCCGCCGACCGGCGCGTCTGAGGTCGCGACCCGCCCGCCTTCCGGCAGCCGCTCAGGTCGCTCGGCGGCTGCCATGGGGGTGTCGCCCTACTTGTTGACCTGGCGCTTGGCGGCCCGGCGCTTGAAGCGGTCGACGCGACCGCCGGTGTCCACGAGCTTCTGGCGGCCCGTGTAGAAGGGGTGGCAGTTCGAGCAGATCTCGACGTGGATCTCAGCTTGCGTGGAGCGCGTTTCGAACTCGTTGCCGCACGTGCAGCGCACGTGGGAAGCCACGTATTCGGGATGGATATCGGTCTTCATAGTCCTGCGAGTGTATCGACCGCGACCGGGTTCCCTGGAGCGCTAGCCCCCCAGAACTGGACAGAAGCCACGCAGCAGGTTGCCGCGCTCGTCGGCCTCTTCGACGCGCCCGTCGGCGTCCACTCGCACGAGCAGGCGAGAGCCGGCCGCGCACGCCGGCGCGAGCACGAGCACGGTGGTTCTCCTGCCCTCCACGAGCTGCGCGATCTCGGTGCTGGCGCTGCCGACACGCACCGTGAACGGTCCCGCGGTGGAACGACCGGCGTTGCGCACCTGGACGCTGTAGAGCACGAGGCCGGCAGCGTCGAGGATCGCGGTCACGGTCTCGGGGACGAGGTCGGGCCGCAGGTCGGGCTGCTGGCAGACGGCGGTTCGCCGGTGGGTGCGCTGGACGATCTCGCCGTCCGCGCTCTCCCAGCGGAAGCGCACGAGCACGCGGTAGCCGGCCGGCACCTGCAGCCCGTCGACGCGCTTGCGAAAGACAAACCCGGCGCGATTGGGAAGCGAGCGCTCCCAGAGGCCGAAGGTCGGCGCACCGACGACCCGGCGCCAGAGCCGCTCGCCGGGGCGCAGCCGCTCCAGATCGAAGCGCATCGACATGCGCTCGGAGGTGTCGAGGGCAGGCATCGAACCGATGAAGACGGCGACGCGCTCAGCTGGCAGCACGCTCGGTGTACAGGAATCCAGCGCAGCGCTGAGCGCCGGCCGGTCCATCGCCGGCGGCGCTTGGGCGGCGACGGCGGGCGGCGCCGGCGTGGCGAGTACGAGCAGGGCAAGACTGAGCGGCAGCGAGCGCATTCCGCGTACTAAGACAGCCGGCGGATACGCAAGTTGCGATGTTGCTGCGCGGTGCTGCAGAGCGCCGGGCGTGCGGCAAGCTGAACGAATCGAGCGAAAGCGGAAACGAAAACGACATCACTCTCGGAAACGAAGGGTTTGACCCTGGTGATCCGAAATGATGACCCTGATCCGAGCTCTGAGATAGAGATCAGCGACGGGTTCCCGCAGGCCGGCTGGCGTCGCCGACACGGTCGCGCGAGAGTCAGCACGCTGCTGATACCGGCGGCTGAGCGTCATTCTGATGGTCTCAAGGTCGAGAGAGCCATCGACCGATCTTGGTCGTACCGGCGGATCGTCGAGTCGGAGCACTCAAGGGAGCCTTGGCAGCGGAGACAACCTATTGGTCGTCTAGGTTTCCATGGTGTCCGACGACGCCGATGAGCTTGCGATCACGTGGGAAACCCTCGTGAGGCGGCGGACGGTCCTCAGCCCGTTGCGTTATCCCGGGGGGAAGCGAAGGCTAGTTCCGTATATCGCGGCCGCTCTGCAGCTCAACGATCTCGCGGCGGATCTGTTCGTCGAGCCGCTAGCTGGCGGCGCGAGCGTGGCGTTGGAGCTTGCGCACGTCGGCGCCGTCGAGCAGATTGGGCTAGCTGACAGCGATCCATGGATCGCATCGTTCTGGAGTACCGTGTTCTGGGACTGCGATTGGCTCGTTGAGCAGGTCGAGACAGCCGAGGTCACGCTTGAGGCGTGGCAGAACCTCAAGGACCATCCGCCTGGCGGTAGCCGTGAGCGGGCCTGGGCATGTCTGTTCCTGAACCGAACCAGCTACAACGGTGCGCTGCACGACCGGGCCGGACCGATCGGAGGGAAGGCAGGCAAGAGCGACTACCCACTGGACTGTCGCTTTCCTCGACAGACTCTTGTGAGGCGGCTGCGTGCCTGCGAGAAGCTGGCGACCGACGGACGAGTCGCGTTTGTCAGGCAGGCCCCGGCACTTGAAGTCGTGCACGACGCACGAGCTCTCGCCGCGAAGAACGACAGAGCCCTCTTTTTCTATCTGGATCCACCGTTTTGGGCCAAGAGCCAGTGGCTCTACCGGCACGCGTTCACCGAAGCCGACCACAAGAACTTGGCTGCCCAGCTGCTGCTGATGTCCGAGCCGTGGCTACTCAGCTACGACCCAGCACCGGAGATCGAGGAGCTCTACAAGCTCCACAGCGCGCGAATCACGACCATCGAGCTGCTGTACACAGCGTCACAACGGGCCGCCGGCAACGAGCTCGTGATCTCCACCCTCAAGCGGCTGCCGTCGGACACTCGACTTTGGCGCACAAGCTCTGAGTGGAGCGAACTTCGTGTCTCGGCCGCTGGCGGCTGAGTCCGAGGCGCCGACACCACCGTCTCAGTCAAACCTCGCGGCCGGCCATCCAGCAGCGTCTGGCGGCCGCCCAGTTCGATCACGACGTCCACGCGGGGACTCCGTCCGCCGTCCGGCGTACCTTCCCACGCCTACTGGTTTCTCTATACCACGGAGGTACTCTCGTGGGCCCGATTCTTCTGGAGGACGAGGATGCGCTTGCCGCGGAAGTCCTGTCCTCTACCTCGCCGATCCGAGGGCTGCTCAACTACTGCAGTCAGATCGGAGCCGTATATCGCCTCAGCGGCTTCAGTGAGGCGCTCGTCATCACCAACGACGAATTCATTCGGCGAGCTCACGGCGTACCGCTTCACGCGTTCCTGCTGGCGGCCACTGCCGACCTGCGAAGTTCCGCCCAGGCAGCCAATGTGGCGATGGATGACGAAGAGGTCGTTCTACTCCGTGTGACCGGCACCGCGACGCTTCCCGACGAGGTCACGCTCCAGCACCTCCGTGCACGCGCCGGCATCGACCTCGTCATCGAGGACGGCCGCGAGCGCCCGCGGCCACGTGGAGAGATGATTGATCCGCTGACTGACGTGGCGATGCAGACCTCTGGCCTGACATGCGATGTCTTAGGCACCTTCTACGACCTCGACGGACCCGGCGTCGCTCACATGGCCTTCGGCTCCGATGTCGACAACGTCTACGCCAGTTCCCGACTCCGTGTCTTCAAGCCGTGGGGGGAGAGCCTGCGGTTGATCGCCTCCTTTATGACGGGCCCCTACGACGAATCGCGACCGCGACGCCCGTTTACGATCGGCCGGGTCCGCTACGCCTCAACACAGCGACGCGAACGTCTCGCTGCCGAAGCCGAGCAGCCGGTCGATGTTAAGGTCGATGTCGATATCGCCGACGTGATCGCTCATAAGACCGCGGTGCTGGGCATGACGCGCAAGGGGAAGAGCAACACGAACAAGGTCTTGGCGACCACGACGTATGTCTACGCCATGGAACACGGGATGTTAATCGGACAGCTGATCTTCGACCCCGCTGGCGAGTACGCAAACGTCAACAAGCAGGACAGGACTGCTCTCGCCGAGATCGGCCCTGAGTACGTGGTGCGCTACCGACTGGGTGCTACCGACGAAGAACTCGCAAGCGACCCCGGGCTGCGGCCGTTAGCTTTGAACTTCTTCGACGAAGACAGCATCAGCGTCGTCTGGAACGTCGTCGGCAACTACGTGCGACGCGAAAACAACGCGCAATACGTCCACAGCTTCGCGTCGGCGATCGTCGAGGGACCGGCAGATCCCCAGACGCGCGACGACTGGCGGCAGGTTGCCCACGCTCGTCGGGCACGCATGATCGCCTACGCTTGCTTCCTGAAGGCCGGACTCGAAGCCCCCGCGGGCTGGGGTCTCTGGGTGCCGTTGAAGGAGGCCCTGCGCACCGCGCTCATCGAACTTAGAGGACGCCGAGGCGAGGATCTGTCGTGGCTCCGGGACGTGCCCACCAGTCGCCGTGGCGACAACATCCGCCTCAACGACCGACAGCTACTAACGGTCGCTGACGCGATCGGCGCAAACTTTCACTCGGACAAACGGCACTCCGAAGTCGACGGCTGGGTCGCCGTGCATGACCATCGCATCGAGCACCTCATCGATGTGCTGCTGGAGCGCAAGGGCGGCGGCTACCGCATCCTGCTTTCGCTTCGCGACGGTTATCACTCACCCAACGCCTCCGAGGACTACGCCCCAGCGGTCTACCGCGATCTCGTAGCCGGCCGAATCGCGATCGTTGATCTGTCACGCGGAGGAGAGGGTGTGCTCCAGTTCGCCTCCGAACGCATCATCAACCTTATCCTCGCACGTGCGGCTGAACGCTTTCGCACCGGTCTCGAGCCCCACGACATCCAGATCTTCCTGGAAGAGGCTCACCGGCTGTTCGACCGCGAGAAGTTCGCCCGCCAGCTCGAAACCGACCCGTACGTCAGACTGGCCCGGGAGGCCGGAAAGTACCGCATCGGCATGATCTACTCGACACAGCAAGTGTCCTCGGTAGAGCCCGATGTGCTTGACAACACGGCCAACTGGATCGTCGCGCACCTCAATTCAGAAGCCGAAGTCAAACTGCTACGCGGCCGTTACGACCTCGACAAGTTCGCCCAACAGATCTTGCGCGCCGAAGACGCGGGCTTCGTACGGCTGAAGACCCAGTCCTCCCGATACGTCGTCCCGGTTCAGGTTCGTCTGTTTGACGCCGAGATGATCAGCGCTGCACGTTCGGCTCGACGCAAGCCTAGCGTGATCGGATGACTCCTTACGCTGACACGCTCGGTGGCTTTGAGATGGCCAACCCGCTCGGACACGTACCTACCGTCCAGCACCCGATCGTCCGGGAACGGCTTCGTCTCTACCGCGTTCCAAGCCGCGGTGATCATGACCTCAAGGCGATTAAGGACTCGCTCATTGACTCCGAGGGACTCCCCGTGCCAAGGCAACCCATCAACTTCGCCGTCGCCACCGACTCGAGCCCGCTCGAACCCGAGGTCGACCCATCATTCCCATCGACGCGTCTGGTGTTCATGCAGATGGCCGCAGTCATCGTCAACCTAGAAAAGTTTCGCCGCCGCGACGGACAGTTTGCTGATCCGTCAAGACTGCGCGATGCTCAGCGCGCGTCAGTGATGGCCGCGATGCTCCCAGGCTCCAACCTCCCCCGCATCGACGGAACCTCCCCCGAGCAGGCTTTCCGTGAGGAGGTCGAGCACCTGTTTCGTTCTAGTCGCACCAACCAGCGAACGCTGCTGGAGGTTCTCGCCCACGTACAACGCCACCACGAGGACGCCACAGACGAAACGGTCATCATCAACAACTGCCCGGCGTGCAGAGCCGACACCCGTCATGTCCCGATTCCACCCAGCGGCGCGCAATGCCCAAACTCGCGGTGTCACGGGCCCCTCTTCTACACCGATGTGCTGCGGGCACACGAGGCGTTCAACGAGCAGGGCTCCAACCTTGAGGCTTCCGGTCGTGTGATGGCGGTCGCCGAACGGCTCATCTCGATGGCCCTCATGCTTCGCGTCCTTCAACGCCGACCCTCGGCACTGGGCTCGATGGCTTTCGTCACTGACGGGCCACTCGGACTCTTCGGCCCTCCCGCCAAGCTCAAGCGTCCGCTGTTGAGACTGCTACAGAGCGTCGCCGTCAAGCTCGCCGGCAATGGGCTTGCGCCACCGATCACCGTGGGCATCGAAAAATGCGGTGCGTTCCACGATCACGGGGTCTCGATCGCCGATCACATTCCCGAGGGGCACCTCATGCTCCCCGACGACGATTACATCAAGCACTGGATCGCGCCCGGCAACGGTGCCCATGGCGAAGACACCTATTACGGGAAGCACTTCTACTACCGCTCCGCCGTCGGAGGAATCTTCACTCTCAGCATTCCGCCGCTGCGGGCCGTCGGCGAGGAACCCCATACCGTGAACGATTCCAAACGCATTTCCGACGCTGCGGGCGACCTGCGAGCTTCTGGACCGCATCGGCACCCGCCTCTACCCCAACGCCACTATCCCGGTCGTGCTCGCCCATCAGTACGCAGCCTACCCCCTGGACACAGCCGGCCACGTGCTCAAACTGCACGCCGAAGACCATCTCGAAACCAGCGTAGATGTGGTGGCATGACCGTCGAGCGCGGAGAGCCACCTCGCCCGGAGATCATCGTTGGACTGGTCGGCCCCGTTGGCGTCGACCTCCGCATGGTCAGCGATCTCGTCCGAAACCAGCTGCGCCAGTACAACTACCGCGTCGAGCCGGAGATCAGCCTGAGCGGGTTGCTCGACCACATCCGGCGCGACACCCCTCTGCCGGCCGGACCACGAGAGACCTACGTCCGCACGCGAATGGACGAGGGAAACCGAATACGCCAAGCACTCGGCGCCAACGACGCGCTCGTGGAACTCGCATGTGCGGAGGTTATGCGACGACGCAACGAGCTGCGGACTGCCGACGTGGAGCACGGTGCGCCGACGGTGGCAACCGCGTGGATCCTGCGGTCGCTCAAGCATCAGGACGAGGCAAGCACGCTGCGTCAGATCTACGGTGAGCGCTTCGTGTGTATCGGCGCACAAGCTCCGCGCCGAGAGCGTCTCGAACAACTCGCCCGGGATATCGCTGCCTCCCACGGGTCCACGGACCGCGAGGAGTACAAAGCCAAGGCCCAAGAGCTTGCCCTTCGGGACGAAGCGGAAGACGTTGAGCACGGCCAGAAAGTACGGAAGACGTTCGTCACAGCCGACTGCTTCATCGACGCGTCGCATCGCCAGAGCGCGCAGCAGCAGCTTGCGCGATTCTTCGACGCGTGGTTTGGCGAACCCTACGCGAGCCCCAGCCGCGACGAGTTCGCAATGTTCCAAGCCAAGGCTGCAGCTGCGCGCTCGGCCGACCTCTCGCGCCAAGTCGGTGCGAGCATCGTGATTAACGGAGCGATCGTCGCGGTTGGCTGCAACGAGGTGCCGGCCTTCGGTGGGGGCGCCTACTGGGAGGCCGATCACAAAGACGCGCGCGACTTTATGCGCGGCGTCGATGCCAACGCGCAGACGCGCGGCATTGCAGTCGAAGAGGTTCGCACCAAACTCAAGGATGCCGGCTGGCTCGCGACCCTGCACGCCCACGACTCGCCGGACAACTTCGCGAAGGTGCTGGCCGGAACCCGGCTCGACGAGCTGACCGAGTTTGGTCGCGCCGTCCACGCCGAGATGTCCGCGATCCTCGACGCTGCCCGTCGCGGCGTCGCTCTCGAGGGTGCCTGGCTGTACTGCACCACCTTTCCCTGCCACAACTGTGCGAAGCACCTCGTCGGCGCTGGCTTCAAGCGTGTGTTCTTCATCGAGCCCTACCCGAAGAGTCTTGCCGAAGAGCTCCACCCTGACAGCGTGATCATCGACCCATCCTCGGAAGAAGAGGAAACGCCTACAATTCCTGCCGTTTGTGGGCGTTTCTCCAAACATCTACCTGCCGCTGTACGAGCGCAGCGGCAAACGCAAACACGCGGGCGGCAAAGCGCTGGATTTCGATCGCCCAACCGCGCGACCGAAACTCGTTGAGAGCTGGGACTGGACCTATCTCGAGCGCGAAGGGCTAATGATCAACGAGTTGGCCGAGCGGCTCGTAGAGTCGGGTGAGATCCTGCGTGAAGGCCGTGAGTTGCCCGAGGTTGGAGAGATGACCTAGGACCCGTGGGGAAGCTAGGCGCCTGGAGCCCGCGATGCGCGACCGGTGGCGTGTGCCGCTCCTCGTGCGTGAAGGTCGGCGGTCCGGGTGCGAAACAACTCAACCTTCCATCGAGGATAAGGAGCAGCGATCCGCGGCTGGGCGTCGGGCAATCTAGCGGTCTGCTCACGCGGGGTCTGGCTGCGATGGTCGGTCATGCATTCGCTCCTCATTCTCGTGGACCGTCGAGAATCCATTGGATTCGCGGGCTCCAGGAGCGACACGCAGAGCGAAGATTGCTGCGTACTTCCCAGACTCGCACCCGGCCTCGACAGTCCGTCGATGGCGAAGAAGAACGAGTATTGACAACCAAGGATGCCGAGCGCGCCGGACGGAAACCCAAGCGCCGCAAACTGCGTGACATTCCGTCGCCGTTGCGCGATCGATAGCCATCACGAGCTCGGGTCACGATCGAAGCGCGACGAGCAGCGTCATCTCAGTAGCAGCAAGTCGTAGCGAACGCCTCGATCGACCGGTGCGCGTGGTGGTTGCGAGTACCGACCCGGCGTGGACGCCATCACATCGCAGCCTTCGCCCGGGCGGATCCACTGGAGCGCTTCTGCAGGATGGCCCTGCGATCTGGTGGCGGCGGCGCATCCGGTGCCGCCGCCGGGACCCGCGCTGCTGCTCAAGCGCCTCCGGGAGGCGACCGGGCAGGCGGGAGCATCGCGCAGCACCAAGAGGTAAGCACCCGCAGGGGTGAGGGTCGTGCTCGCCGCCGATGATGGCGTCGACGGCGATCTGGATGGCGCCGCGCTCGATGTCGTACGTCAGGACTGAAACGGCCGTTGGCTTACCAGACGAGAACACCGTGGCGATCGGACGGCTGAGCACCACCTGCCGCAGCGCGCAGGGATGCACCAACTGTTGCTCGGGCGACCTACCGGTCTCTCAAACGCTGGATCCGCGGTCTTGGGGAGCGCGCCAACGCTACAGCCGCTGGTCACGGCGTCCGAGATCGACCTCGTTAAGCGTGCGCTGGGCCGCCAGCGACCCAGCCGACTGGAGGCGTGATGTGTGCCCGGTAGTTACTCGATCTTGGTGATCGACCAGCAGAAGCTGGCCAGTTCGGGGGCGGCGGCGACGGCGCGCGTCGTTTGCCGCGCTGCTCAAGGCGCTGCCAGGTGCGGTGCAGGCGCCGTTGGACACTCCAGGGCGACCGCGATCGCGTTGGGCTGGTTGGCCGTCCTGACGGTCGCTGAGCGCCTTGCCGATCTGTGGCCGCGGGCGGTGCTAGCGGGACTGACCGCTGGTGCGTCAAGGCGTAGACAGCGGCGCGCGAGCTGGCTCACCTGGCCGATCTGGTGGTGGGCGCCAACGCGCAGTGGTCCGGCGCGCGTCCGACCAAGCGCGCCTGCCGCTCGTGCTCTGCACAGTGGACTCGATTACCGCGCGCCGCGAACATCAAGACCCGCGTGACATTCTCAACGCTGCCTGCGGCGATCTCGACGCGATGGTCTCCGCCACCGCACCGGCGACGGTCCATGCGTCTGCTGCCTGCATATCGGAACGTTCTCGGCAGCGCGGCCGGCCGGCGAGTTCGGCTACGTGTTCTGGTAGAGCGGCCCGTCGCCGCCCTCGGGCGTCGTCAGCCGCCCGCCCTTCGCCGTGATCGCACCGCACTGGACGCAGTTGGTGTAGTTGACGATCACGTCGACGCGCCCGTGCTTGGGAGCGTCGTCGGGGATCTCGTAGACACCCGCCGGGCACATCCACGCCCACGTCTCGGCGACCTCGCGCGGGACGTTCTTCTGCACGCGGATGTGGTTGGGCGCGTCGTCGCGGGTCGCATTGCCGGTGATGTAGACCGACGAGAGCTTGTCGAAGATGTACTTGCCGTCCGGCTTGGGATAGCCGTCCTTCGTATCGCCGATGAAGACCTCGCGCTCGTCGTTGCGGTGCCATTTCCAGCGACCGCCGGGGAAGCGGCCCTTGGTCATGATCATGAGGTTCACCAGCGGCCCGCCGCGCAAGAAGCCCTTCTGAAACGGCTGGCGCGTGTTGCGAACCGCGTAGAGCTCCTTGCCGATCAGCGATTTCTCGACCGCATCCTCATACGACGACAGGTCATCGTCGCCGCGCTTCAGCGAAGCGTAGATCGCCTCGGCGGCGAGCTTGCCCGACAGCAGCGAGTGGTGCACGCCCTTCAACGAGACCGTGTCGACCATGCCGGCCGAGTCGCCGACGAGCAGCGCCCCCGGCATCGTGAGCTTGGGCATCGACCACCAGCCGCCGGCGGGCAGCGCCTTGGCTCCCCACCCCACGCGCTCGCCGCCCTCCAGGATCTCCTTGACGAGCGGGTGCAGCTTGAACTGCTGCAGCAGGTCGTGCGCCGAGGTCGTCGCGTCGGCGTACTCGAGGTCGATGACGAACCCGATCGAGACGAGGTCGTCACCGGTCTTCTCGTCCTTCATCGGGTACAGCCAGGTGCCGCCGATCTGGCCGTACTTCGGCGACAGCTTCAGCGGCCACGGACCGATCGTGTGGATCAGCCGGTCAAGCGGCTTGGGGACCTTCCAAACTTCCTTGACCCCGAGCTCCCAGACCTGCGGCTCGCGATCGTCGGCGAGGTCGAACTCGCGGATCGCGGCACCGGTCAGATGTCCCCAGCACCCCTCGGCGAGCACGGTCGCCTTGGCCTTCACGTCGGTGCCGGGCTCGAAGTTGCGCAGCTCCTCGCCCTGCTTGCCGCGACCCTTGTCACCCGAGCGCACGCCGACGACCGCGCCGTTCTCGACGATCAGCTGCGACGCCGCCGTCTCGGTGAGGATGTAGGCGCCGGCGTCCTCCGCCAGGCGTTGCTGATAGCGCGCCAGCGCCGCCACGGAGATGACCTCGTTGCCGTGATTGCGAAACGGCGGCGGGGTCGGGATCTTCACCGCCTTGCTGGCGCTGGGCATCATGTAGACGGCTTCCTTGTCCACCTCGCCGAACGCGAAGCCCTCCTTGCGCCACTCCTCGCGGGAGAGGTCGGGGAAGAGCTCCTGCAGCGGCCCCGGACGCATGACCGCACCAGACAAATTGTGGCCGCCGCACGTCTTCGCCTTCTCGATGACCGCGACGGGAACCTCGCCCAGGGACTCGAGCAACTCCTCGTCGTCGGCGAGCAGTTGCAACAGGCGATTGGCGCATGCCAGCCCCGCCGTCCCGCCGCCGACGATCGCGATGCCGACCTCGATCAGCTCGTCCTCCGGATCGAGGCCGCGCTTGATGAACTCGCGCTGCGGATCGACCGGAGG